>Ga0209751_10002314_pt1 | contig 19129 bp, 14 predicted proteins | sample RifCSP13_1_FD_184019 | JGI IMG/M metagenome (GOLD analysis project Ga0209751, IMG submission 184019) | Soil microbial communities from Rifle, Colorado - Rifle CSP2_sed 13_1 (SPAdes) (version 2) | ecosystem: Environmental > Terrestrial > Deep subsurface > Rock core/Sediment | place: Rifle... | reverse complement strand
GCCCCAGCCCAATGGGGCGGGCGGCTACGATTTTTTGGTGGTGAAGAATAACCAGACGCTCGGCCTGGCGCGCAACCGCCTGCCGGGCGAACACAATGTGCTCAACTCGCTCGCCGCGCTCGCCGTCGCCGATCATTTTGGCGTGCCGTTCAACACGGCGCGGAATGCGCTCGCGGAATATCGCGGGGTGGGACGGCGCTTTGAAGTGAAAGGCGAGGCCCGCGGGGTGACGGTGGTGGACGACTACGCCCACCATCCGACTGAGATCCGCGCGACCCTCGCGGCGGCGAAGCGGCGTTTCGCCGGCCGCCCCGTGTGGGTGGTGTTCCAGCCCCACACGTTCTCGCGCACCCGCACGCTGCTCGCCGATTTCGCGGCGAGTTTCAACGACGCCGATCACGTGATCATTGTGGATATCTTCCGCTCGCGCGAAGCGCCCGACCCTTCGGTCAGCGCCGCCGACATTGTGAAAGCGATGAAGCACCCGGATGTCCGGTACATCCCCGCCCTCGCAGACGCCGCCGACGATGTGGGCGCCCGGCTGAAATCAGGCGATGTGCTCGTCACCCTCGGCGCCGGCGACGGCGACTGGGTGGGCCTGGAAGTCTTGAAACGCCTGAAGGGAGGCTAAAGAAGGATGGCTGTGCGAACGTTCCCTCCCACGCAGTTATTGCTGGACATGGCCGAGCGCGAGGCTCTGCGCGCCGCGCTGGGGAAGGCGCTGAAAGAGAAAGAACCTCTATCTCGTTACACCTCGGCGCGCATCGGCGGCCCGGCGGAATTCCTGACCATTGCCGAGAGCGCCGACGAGCTGGCCGAGCAGGTGCGCGTCGCGTGGCAGTTCGGCATCCGGGTCACTCTCCTCGGGGGAGGGTCAAACGTGTTGGTGAGCGACGCCGGGATGCGCGGGCTGGTTGTCGTCAACCGCGCCAAAGGCGTGGAATTTCAGGAAAACGGCGACGCGGTCAGCGTGTGGGCCGAAACGGGCGCGAATCTCGGCGTGCTGGCCCGGCAGTGCATCCAGCGCGGCTACGAGGGGCTAGAGTGGGCTGTGACCGTGCCCGGCACAGTGGGGGGGGCGGTATACGGCAACGCCGGGGCGCACGGCGGCGATATGGCCGGCAATCTGACGATGGCAGAAATCTTGCATCATGACGGTACGGTGCATGAGTGGTCGAACGCCGAACTGGAGTTCGGCTATCGGACGAGCGCTCTGAAGGGCCACAAGAGTGGGCATAACCTGGTGATGCTGGGCGCGGAACTGGCGCTGGTGCGCGGCGACCCCGAAATTTTGCTCGCCCGCGCGGACGAGTTCGTGATGCACCGCAGGCGCACCCAGCCGCCCGGGGCCAGCATTGGCTCCATGTTCAAGAACCCGCCGGGTGATTATGCGGGGCGGCTCATCGAGGCGGCGGGATTGAGAGGCAAGCGCATCGGCCATGCCGAAATTTCGACCCTCCACGCCAACTTCTTCGTCAACCTTGGCGATTGCCGGGCGGCGGACGTTTTATCGCTCATCCATCTGGCGCACGAAGCGGTGCAAACGCGTTTTGGCGTGGACCTGGAATTGGAAGTGGAACTGGCGGGGGAGTGGGGCGGGCAGTGCTAAGACGTAGTCAGTCATCAGATGTCAGTAGCCAGATGGAGGTTGGCTACTGGCTACTGGCTGCTGGCTGCTGGCTACTGATATGACACGCAAAATCCGCCTCGGCCTCATCTTCGGCGGGCGCTCGGCAGAGCATGAGGTCTCGCTCATGTCGGCGCGGTCGGTGATGAAGGCGATTAGCAAAGACAAATACGACGTGACGCTCATCGGCATCACCAAGGAGGGCAAGTGGATTGCCGGGGAGGACCCGCTCAAGGCGCTGACAGCCGGGGACTTGGCCGAGATGTCCGAGGCGGCCCTGCTGGGCGAGCCGGGCAAACGCGAACTGCTTGTCCTGAGCGAGAATCCAGGCAGCCGCGCTGTGCAGCTCTCGTCCATCACCGAGCTGGACGTGGTCTTTCCGCTCTTGCACGGGCCGTATGGCGAGGATGGCACGGTGCAGGGGCTGCTCGAACTCGCCGATTTGCCCTATGTCGGTTCGGGCGTGCTGGGCTCCTCGGTGGCGATGGATAAGGCCGTGTGCAAAGAGCTTTTTCGCGCGGCAAGCATCCCGGTCGTGGACTGGATTTTGGCCCTGCGCGCGGAGGTCGAGCGTGATCCCGAGGCGGTAGCGCGCAGGGTCGAAGTGGGGTTCGCGTACCCGCTATTCACCAAGCCCGCGAACCTTGGCTCTTCGGTAGGCGTGGTGAAGGCGCACAACCACGCTGAGTTGGTCGAGGCGCTGAAGGAGTCGGCGCGTTACGACCGGCGCGTGCTGATCGAGCGCGGCCTCAACGCCCGCGAGATTGAGGTGAGTGTGCTGGGCAACGACGCGCCCGAAGCCTCGGTCGTCGGCGAGATTGTTCCCAGCCGTGAGTTTTACGACTACGAGGCGAAGTACATTGACGAAAATTCGGCGTTGATTATCCCGGCTGACATTCCCGTGGAGACGGCAGAACTGGCGCGGAAGTACGCGGTGCAGGCGTTCAAGGCCATTGATGCGGCCGGCCTCGCCCGCGTGGATTATCTGCTCGACCGGGACACGGGTGAGCTTTACCTGAGCGAGATTAACACGATCCCCGGCTTCACGCAGATCAGCATGTATCCCAAACTATGGGAGGCCTCGGGGGTCAGCTATAGCGAGTTGATTGACCGGCTTGTGGAATTGGCGCTGGAACGGCAGGCGGAGAAGGACAGGACGGTGAAGAAGAGGTGACGGGTGACGAGTCATTCGAGGCCGCCATACGTCACTCGTCACGCGCTACACGAGCGAATGTGCAGGAGCCAACAGGATGACGGGCCCGACGACTAAACCCACGCGCGCTGAGATCGTGCGCCGGCGCCGGACGCACGAAAGCAAGCGGCGCTTCCATTCCGCTGGGCAGGCGGCTACGATCGTGCGCCCGTTGGTCAGCCGCCCGCGCCGCGTGACTGGAAGGCCGAGCGAGCTGGGCCGGAACCGCCGCCGTTTTGAAATTGCGCTTCCGCACGGGGCGACGCTCCACGCGCCCACCCTGCCGCGCTTCCACGTCAGTTGGCGACTGGCGAGTTTCTCGCTCGTCCTGCTGCTGGGGGGCATGTTGGCGCGCCTGCTCACCGACCCGCGCATCTACGTGGACGGCATCAACCTGGGCGGCGCGTCGCTGGTGCCGGGCGAAGAAATCTACGCCGAGTCCGGCATGGCGCGCCAGCACATCTTCTGGGTTGATCCGGTTGGGGCGCAGAAAAAGATCGAGGCCGTCCCTGGCATCGCCTCGGCGAGCGTCTCGGTGGCCTGGCCGAACCTTGTGACCGTGGTCGTGACCGAACGGGTTCCGGTGGTGATGTGGATCGAGGGCGACCAGCAGTGGTGGGTGGATGCGCAAGGCCTCAAGTTCACAGCGCGCGGCGACCTGCCGGATCTGCTGCCGATTACCGTGGACGACGCGCCTGCCGGGGCGGTCCCGAACTCGGACAAACCAGCGCCGGTGGAGGCGATTCAAGGCGCGCTGCAGCTCAAGCAGCTGCGCTCGAACATTGAGCTCCTGCACTATGACTCGTTGCGCGGCCTGAGTTATCAGGATGGCCGCAACTGGCGCGGATACTTCGGCGTGGGCACGAACATGGATCAAAAACTGGTGGTGTACGAAACCCTGGTGGAGGACCTGCTGGCGCGCGGGATTCACCCGATGATGATCAGCGTGGAAAACCCATTGGCGGCTTACTACCGGAAGTGATACGGATGGACGGAGGCTGGCGCTGAAGACGGCGCAGTGAGCAGTAATGCATAGGTAACGTTTATGGCTACTGAAAACCCGCTCTTCGTTGGCTTGGATGTGGGCACGACGAAAATCTGCACCCTCATCTCGGATATTGACGAGACGGGCCGGCAGCGGATTCTCGGCGTGGGCGTCGAGCCGGCGCGCGGGATGCGCAAGGGGATGGTCGTTGACGTCGAGCAGGCAAGCCAGGCTATCGCCGCCTCGCTCGACAAGGCTCAGCACAGCGCGGGCTACGAAATCGGCGCGGCCTTTGTGAGCCTGGCCGGGCCGCACATCGCCTCGGTGAACAGCCGGGGCGTGGTCGGCGTGGGGGGCAGCAGCCACGGCATTGACCAGGACGACATTGACCGGGCGCTGGACGCCGCTCAGGCCGTGGCGATCCCGCACGGGCGCGAGATTCTGCACGTCATCCCCCGCTCCTTCATGGTGGACGGTCAGGATGGCATCCGCCAGCCGCTGGGGATGCATGGATTCCGGCTGGAGGTGGAGGCCCACATCATCACGGCGGCGACGGCCTCGGTGCAGAACCTGACGAAATGCGTAGAAGCGGCGGGCGTGCAGGTGGAAGCTTACGTGCTCAACCCACTGGCCTCGGCCGAGGTGGTGCTCACCGACACTGAAAAGGAAATGGGCGTGGTGGTGTGCGACATCGGCGGCGGCACGACCGACCTCGCGATCTACATTGACGGCAACGTGTGGCACACGCTGTCGCTCAGCGTGGGCGGCAACCACCTGACCTCGGACATCGCGCACGGCCTGCGTCTACCCGCCGACGTGGCCGAGAAGGTGAAGATTGAGCACGGGCATGCTTCGGCGGCGGAGGTCGCCTCGACGGAGGGTTTCACCGTCCAGCCGTTCGGCGAGGATCGCCCCATTCCGGTCAGCCGCGCAGACCTGGCGACGATTATTGAGGCGCGGGTGGAGGAAATCTTCACGCTGGCTTTGCAGGAGATCAAGCGCACGGGCTACGATGGCCTGCTCCCGGCAGGCATCGTGCTCACGGGCGGGTCCAGCCAACTGCCGGGCATCCGCAAGGTCGCCAGCGAGGTTCTGCACCTGCCCTCGCGCGTGGGCGCGCCGCAGAACTTGCACGGGTTGGCGGATAGGCTGGTCGGCCCGGCGTATGCGACGAGTGTGGGCCTGCTCGTGTGGGCGCAGCGGGAGAGCCTGGTCGTGCTGCGCCCGAAGAAAAAGAAAGGCGGACCGAGGATTATCTCGATGGATTTGAACAAAGGGCTGGATATTTTGAAGAGGTTGTTGCCGTAGAACGTACTCCATGTGGCGTAACTTGTTCACGCCGTACGGAATACGCAATCCGCAGATCAGAGCGGCTCGGGAGCGCCGCTCCATCACAGGACCGAAGGAGGCCTAGAATGCAACCCGTACCACAAATCCCAGAATCGTTTGCACGGATCAAGGTCGTCGGCGTCGGCGGAGGCGGCAGCAACGCCGTCAACCGCATGATCGCGGAGGGCATGACCGGCGTCGAGTTCGTCGCCGTCAACACCGACTCGCAGGCCCTGCTGCTGTCGGATGCCCCGCGCCGCGTGCGCATCGGCGACAAGCTGACGCGCGGCCTCGGAGCGGGCGGCGATCCCGAAAAGGGCCAGAAAGCCGCCGAGGAGTCGCAGGAGGAACTGTACGAAGTCATCCGGGGCACCGACATGGTTTTCATTGCGGCCGGCATGGGCGGCGGCACTGGCACGGGCGCGGCCCCCATCGTCGCGCAGATCGCCCGCGAACTCGGCGGACTGACGATCGGCGTGGTCACCAAGCCCTTCACGTTTGAAGGGCCGAAACGCGCGCACTCCGCCGAGGCGGGCATCAACAAACTCAAGGAGCAGGTGGATACGCTCATCGTGATCCCGAATGACCGCCTGCTGCAGATTGTGGACAAGCGCGCCTCGCTGCAAGAGTCCTTCCGCCTCGCGGACGACGTGCTGCGCCAGGGCATTCAAGGCATCTCCGAGCTGATTACCGTGCCCGGCCTGATCAACCTCGACTTCGCGGACGTGCGCACGATCATGTCGGAGGGCGGGGCGGCGCTCATGGCTGTGGGCAAGGCCTCGGGCGAGGACCGCGCCCGCCTTGCCGCCGAGCAGGCCATCTCCTCGCAGTTGCTGGATGTCACCATTGACGGCGCGCGCGGCATCCTGTTCAACGTCACCGGCGGCCCGAATATGACGCTGTTTGAGGTTAACCAGGCGGCGGCGATCATCAAGGAAACCGCGCATCCGGAGGTCAACCTGATCTTCGGCGCAGTGATTGACCCGAACCTCGGCGACGAGATCCGCGTGACGGTGATTGCGACCGGCTTTGAGCGGGCGGGTATGCCGCGCCGCACGCTTGAGCGCCCCAAGTCCGCGGCGGCCGCGCGCGCGGCTGCCCCCGGCCAGCCGCAACCTGCTTCAGCGGATGTGGCCGCCGACAAAACGGCGCGCCCCTCGGAGTTGTCGGAGTTCCAGCCGCGCTCGTTCAACACCGACGATCTGGACATCCCCGCTTTCCTGCGGCGCCGGTAGGGGCGCGGCGTGGGGGCGTGGCGTGGGGGCGCGGTCACCGCGCCCTTACATTCGGTCCTGTGAGAGGCCAGGATAATTTGCCTCTCGGCTCCCCAAAAACCCGCTCCGGTGTGCGTACGCGGTTTCGCCATCGGAGCGGGTTTTCCGACGGTTTCGCACAGCCCGCACTCACTTAAAGGTTCCAATTTTTTAAGCCATTATTGTCAGCTTGCCTATTGCATCTCCCATTAAAGTTTGCTAGAATGTAGCCCTTTCCCCAAGATGTTGGGTTTTGGCCGGGTGACATCCAAGATATGGCGTAAAACGCCCGTTCGGGGGAGGTGGTGGGCATATGCGCTGTCCTTATTGCGGTGCGACAGACTCTCAGGTCATTGATACCAATCACGACTCACGCGGCGGCGTGCGGCGCCGCCGGAAATGCCTCGCGTGCCAGCAGCGCTTCAGCACCTACGAGCGAGCCGTCCTTGCCACGCCGCTGATCGTCAAGCAGGATGGGACGCGGGAGGAGTTCGACCGCGAAAAGCTGATTCGCGGCATCCGCATTGCCTGCGCCAAGCGCCCCGTCTCCGCCGCCGATATCGAGCGGCTGGTCGGCGAGATCGAGGCCACCCTGCAGACGATGGGCAAAAACGAGGTCTCCAGCCGGGTGGTGGGGGATATGGTCATGGCCGGGTTGAAGGAACTCGACCACATCGCTTACATTCGCTACGCCATCGTGTATCTGCGGATGGACGACCTGGCAGCCGTCCGCGACGAAATCAATCGCTTGCTTGAAAGCTAGTTGTTTCACCCCCGCTTCAGAGCCGGTCGTGGGAGGTTGGCTGTGAGGCGAGGGTGTTTTGTTTGGCGGCCGTCTACGGTTCTCTAATTCAGCGGAGGATGGAGGCAGATATGCTGGAGAAGGCGCAATCGAAAGCAGGTAAACAGACGCACGGGAATGGCTCACAGCCCAATGGCGCCGAGGAGCAGCAGGGGGCGCCATCCCGCGAGATCAGGCTGACCGAAAACGCTCGCACGGTGCTGGAGAAACGGTATCTGCGCCGCGGCCCGGACGGCAAGCCCGCGGAAACCATCGCGCAGATGTTTTGGCGCGTGGCGCGCCACGTCGCGCTGGCCGAGCGGGAGTGGGGCGGCTCAGAGAGGGATATCGAGGACTCATTCTATGATTTATTAACCTCCCTCCGCTTTTTCCCGAACTCCCCCACGTTCACTGGCGCCGGGACGCCGCTCGGGCAACTGGCAGCCTGTTTCGTGCTCAAGATCGAAGACGATATGGGCCGCTCGGGGGCGGGCATCTTCCAGACGCTGCGCGACGCGGCATTGATTCAACAAACGGGCGGCGGCAACGGGTTTGGCTTCTCGCGCCTGCGCCCCAAGAAGGCGCTCGTCAAATCCTCGGCGGGCGAGGCCACGGGGCCGGTCGGCTTTCTGCGCGTGTACGACAGGGCGTTTGGGGAGATCGCGCAGGGGGGGTCGAGGCGCGGCGCCAATATGGCCGTCCTCCGTTGCGATCATCCTGACATCGAAGAATTCATCACCTGCAAGGTGGACGAAAACGCCATCACGAATTTCAACATCTCGGTCGGCGTCACGGATGCGTTCATGCGTGCGGTGGAGAACGACGCTGAATGGGAGCTGCGTTTTCCCGATGTCCACGCGCCGGAGTATCACGGCTTTCACGGCACCCTCGAACAGGCCGAGCAGGCCGGCATCCCCATCAAGGTCTACAAGACCGTGCGCGCCCGCGAACTGTTCGACAAGATCGTGCGGCAGGCGCACCACAACGGCGAGCCGGGCGTGCTCTTCCTCGACGCGGCGAACCGCGATAACCCCGTGCCGCATCTGTACGAACTGGAGGCGACCAACCCATGCTTTATTGGCTCAACGCGAATCGCGACTGATTTGGGCTTGCTCACGCTTGAGGAGTTGGCCGAGAGCCGTGCGGCTATATTGGTTGCCACCGATGGACGCGCTCCTGCGGGTGGGCGTGGCCTCCCCACGAGAGCGGGACGTGGTGTCGCGTTCCGCCTATCTACTCCGGCGTGGAAGACGCGCGTGAATGCGCCCGTCATGCGCTTGACGACAAAGCATGGCTACTCGGTCACGGCCACGCCCGACCATAAATTCCTCACGGTTAGCCGGGGGTATGTGGAATTGAAAGACCTGCAGCTTGGCGACAAATTGCTATTGCAGTCTGGCGAGGGAACTTGGAGTAAAGATTATCGTCTGCCCAACGTGGAGATCGTGCAAGAAGCGCTGAGTATTATGGGACGAGGCGGTGACCGCGCCTCAGGCGCATTGGTAACGCGGCAGGATTTCGCGACGCAATATGCTCAGGTTCCGACTGAATGGTCACATGATTTAGGACTGGTGTTGGGATGGTTGGTTGGCGATGGCTGGCTGAGTCCTGAGAGCGGCTCGCCGGTTGGCATGGTCTTCGGCGCGGAAAGAGACGAGGCCTACACTGCCGTACACGACGCCATGCGCGAGTGGCTTGGCGAAGGCCATACGCACGAACGCAACTCAGTTCTCCAACTCACCTATGGCCGCCTCCCCTATGAGTTTTTCCGCACGCTGGGGGCGCCGCAAGCTCGGGCTCATGATAAGCGCGTTCCCACGTCAATTTGGTCCGCGCCGCGCGAAGCAGTGATCGGCTTTTTGCAAGGTTTGTTCACCGCGGATGGCACAGTCAATGTCTCTTTGCATAAGAAATCATGCAGTGTCCGGCTGGCTAGTTCGTCGCGTAGGTTGTTGGAGGATGTTCAGCTTTTGTTGTTGAATCTCGGCATAGTGAGCCGGATTCATCAGCGCCGCCCGGCTGGCTATCGCCAACTGCCAGATGGCAAAGGCGGGCACAAGGCCTACTTCACGCACGCCGACCACGAGTTGCTTATTGATAAGGCCAACCGTGACCGGTTCGCCGAGGTTGTCGGTTTCGTGAGCGCCGAGAAGCAGGCTAAAGTAGAAGCATTCATTTCGACAAAGAGACGCATCTCTAACGCCGAAACTTTTGAGACAACCGTCGCCAGCATTGAAACGGCTGGCGCTGCCGATGTGTACGACGTCACTGAGCCGCAAAGCCATAGTGTTATTGCCAATGGCATCGTCGCACACCAATGCGGAGAGCAATTCTTAGGTCCGTTTGAGAATTGCTGTCTCGGCTCGATCAACCTTGCCCAACACTTTGGCCCGGATGGGACGGTAGACTGGGAGAAACTCCGCGAGAGCACGGCGCTTTCTACGCGCTTCCTCGACGACGTAGTCACGGCCAATGCCTATGTTCCCGCTGTGCCGCAATTGCGCGAGGCAGCCTACCGCGCGCGGCGCATCGGCCTTGGCATCATGGGCCTGGGCGATCTCATGTATCACGCGGGCATCCGCTACGGCTCGGAGGCCGCGCAGGAGTTCGCCGCGCAAGTGATGGAGTTCGTCCGCTATCACTGCATGCGGACGAGCATCGAGCTGGCAAAAGAGCGCGGCCCGTTCCTGGCCATCGAGGGCAGCCTGTACGATCCCAAGCATCTCCGGTGGTCGCCGCCTACACCGCTCACGCCCTACACGCGCGATTTTGGCCGCCCGGCGCTCAACTGGGACGAGATCGTGGCCGGGATCAAGCAGCGCGGCCTCCGCAACGCCTGCCAGACGACGGTCGCTCCGACCGGGACGATTGCGACGGTGGCCGGGTGCGAGTCCTACGGGTGCGAACCTGTCTTCGCACTGGCCTATATCCGCCATGTGAACGACAAGGGGCGCGACTTGAGACTCACCTACACGAGTCCGTTGTTCGAGAAGGCGCTGATCGCAGCGGGGATCGACGAGGCCACGCGGGCCAGGATCGTCGAGCAGATGCTGCTCAAAGGCTCGTGCCAGGACATCCCTGAAGCTCCCGAACACACTCGGCACACCTTCGTCGTCTCGCAGGACATCACCGCCGAAGAGCATGTGTACATGCAGGCGGCGATCCAACGCTTTGTTGACAACTCCATCTCGAAAACTGCGAATTTTCCCGAAACGGCTACCGAAGATGACGTGGCGCAGGCTTATATGCTGGCCTGGAAACTGGGCTGCAAGGGCCTCACGGTGTACGTGACTGGCTCACGGGAGAAAGTTGTGCTGGAGACGCACGCCACGGCCAAGTCTAAACAGAAGCCCGAAGCGGAGGAGGCGTCGAAGGCCGAGACGATGCCCCTGTTCCACGAGTCCAAGAAGCCCCGGCCCACGCGCCTCAACGGCAGCACTTTCCAGGTGAGCACGCCGTTGGGCAAGTCGTTCGTCACCGTCAACGAAAACGGCGGCCAACAGCCCTTTGAAGTGTTCATCACCACCGCCAAAGCCGGGAGCGAAACCGCCGGCGTCTCGGAGGCGATTGGACGCCTGGTCTCGTACATCCTGCGGTTGACCTCGCCGATTGCGCCGCGCGAGCGGCTGGCCGAAGTGATTCGCCAGCTCGCCGGGATCGGCGGCGGCCGCTCGATTGGCTTCGGTCCGAACCGCGTGGCCTCGCTGCCCGACGGCGTGGCGCGCGCCCTCGCAGAGTACCTGAGCGGGACGCCCGCGCCGCCAGACACCCACGGCCCGAATATGCCGCAACCGGCCGTGCAGGAGCCCTTGCCTATCCCCGGCCCGGCCACGATGAAAATCGGGGACCTTTGTCCGGAATGTGGCGAGGCGGCGCTGGTGAACGAAGAAGGCTGTAAAAAGTGTTACGCATGCGGGTATAGCCAGTGCTAACCCAAATCTAATTTTTCTGGCCGCTCATCGCCCTGATGGGGGAAGGGCGGGGGATGGGGAATAGAGGGCGGATGCGTTACAATGCGAGCCGGGATGAAATATTCTCGGCTCGCCGTTCTTTGGAGGCTGGGCCTGACCGGGTTGGCGCTGTGGCTCGTCGGCCTCGCGGCGGTGGACGGCTACGGTCAGCGCGATCAGGCGCGACCGGCGGATGTCATCGTGGTTTTGGGCGCTAAAGTCTATCCTGGCGGGCGGCCCGGCCCAGCACTGACGCGCCGGACCCGCCATGCGGTGGCGCTGTTTCAGCGGGGATTGGCAGCCCGCATCATTTGCAGCGGCGGGTTGGGCGAGAATCCGCCCACCGAAGCCGCGGCGGCCTGCGGGTTGGCGGAAAAGCTCGGGGCGCCTGCGGCCGCGCTTCACCTTGAAGAACGGGCGCGCAGCACCGAGGAGAACGCCCTCTATACGGCCGGGATGATGCGGGAGCGGGCCTGGCGGACCGCCATCATCGTCAGCGATGGTTTCCATCTCTACCGCGCCGCGCTGCTTTTCCGCTGGGAGGGGATCGCGGCTTACCCCTCGCCGGCTCAGGCCACCGCCGGGCCGATGAATCCAGTGGAACGCTATATCCGGGAGAGCCGTGAAATCGCCGCGCTGCTCTGGTTTGGGTTCAAGACCATGCTGGGCCTGCCGATAACCGATTTTCAATGAAGGCCGGGCAGGTCGGCTCTGTTCATTATTCGTATAACGAAATACAATAGCCCCTCTACCAATGGGTTGACGAAACAAGAGATGCCAAAAGAGTACGTTGGCCTCGAACTGGGAGGCTACCGCATCACCGAACCGCTGAGCAAGGGGAATATGGCCGAGGTCTACAAGGCTGTGCAAGCCAGCGTGGACCGCGTGGTTGCCATTAAAATCATCTCCCCCCTGCTGGCCGACGATCCCCACTTTGTGGCGCGTTTCCGGCAGGAAGCCAAGATCATCGCCGCGCTGGAGCACCCCCACATCCTGCCCGTCATTGATTTCGGCGAACAGGATGGCATTCTGTACATCGTGACGCGCTATCTCAACGGCGGCACGCTGCACGATTTGATTCGGAAAGGGCCGATGGCCCCGGAAACGGCGCTGCGCTACCTGGTTGACATCGCCGATGCGGTGGACTACGCGCACGCCCAGGGCGTCGTTCACCGCGATATCAAGCCGAGGAACGTGTTGCTGGATGCGCAGGGCAATCCCTTCGTCGCCGATTTTGGGCTGGCGAAACTCGTGAGCGCCAGCAGTCTCACCCGCACCGGCCTGGGGCTGATCGGCACGCCGCATTACATGAGCCCGGAGCAGTGCAACGGCCAGGCGGCCGACACGCGCAGCGACATCTACTCCCTGGGGGTTGTGTTATACGAGATGCTCACCGGCGAAGTCCCCTACAACGCCGACAGCGCCGTGCAGGTCGTCATGATGCAAATCAACGAGCCGAGGCCCAGCCTGGCGCAGCGCCGGCCCGAAATCGCTTATATGCTCGACGATGTGCTGGGCCGGGCGCTGGCCAAGAACCCGGACGATCGCTATCAGACCGCGCGGGATTTTGCGGTGGCGATGGCCCGGGCCATCGGCCAATCGGTAACCCCGGTGGCTATGCCGAGGCCCATCCAGCGGGCGATTGCGCCGGGACGCCTTCCGGCCGAGGCGCCCGCGCCGCCGAAAGAGCGGCTGGGCGCGTCGCTCCTCCGCTGGTTGACGGCGGGCGTGGCCGGCCTGATTCTGATGGCCCTCGTGGGTTTTGGCATCGCCACAGGGTTTGGCCGGCAACCGGCCAGCACTCCGACGGCGACGGCCACCCTCGTCGCCGTCACCCAACCCATTGCCCCAACGCCTCAACCGCTTCCAACTGAGACGGCCACCGCGCCACCCGCCACCCCCACCGAACCGGCTGAGAAACGAAAAGTCTGGGCAAAAGACGCGATGACGATCGTGTATGTCCCGGCTGGCGAGTTCCTGCTCGGCTCTGCGGATAGCGATCTGGACGCGCGCGAAGATGAGAAGCCCCAGCAAAGCATTTATCTGGACGCGTTTTGGGTTGACCGCACCGAAGTATCCGTGGCGCAGTTTCAGGACTTTGTGAATCAAACAGGTTACGTGACAGAGGCCGAGCAAAACGGCGGGGGGATCGTGTATGCGCCAGACCCGGTTGGGGAGAGGAGCGCTTCCTGGAAATTGCCCCAGGGGGGCGGCGCGGCGCCGGCGACCGAGCGGCAGCCCGTCGTGCAGGTCAGTTGGAACGACGCCCGCGCCTACTGTGAATGGGCCGGCCGCCGCCTGCCCACTGAGGCCGAGTGGGACAAAGCCGCGCGTGGAACGGAAGGCTGGGTGTATCCCTGGGGCAACACGTTCGACCGGCGACGCCTCAATTTCTGCGATAGACGCTGCGGCGCCGTCTGGCGCACGAGTGATTACGACGATACCTTTGCGCGCACCAGCCCCGTCGGCCTGTTCCCGGCCGGCGCGAGTCCGTACGATGCGCTGGACATGTCTGGGAACGTCTGGGAGTGGGTGAACGACTTCTACGATTTTCGCGGCTACTATCGTTTCCCGACGGCTAACCCGCCCGGCGTCGAGGCGGGCATGGAACACGTAGCGCGCGGCGGCTCGTGGATTGAGTCGCCCGACCGCGTTCGGGCCGGGGGGCGCTTTGCGCTCGCGCCCGACGCCCGGAACGACGTCACCGGTTTCCGCTGCGCCGTTTCGGCTTCGGCTGTTCCCTGACGACCGGCATTATGGCGGAGCTCTGGACAGGCCGCTCGCTGGGGGGATACCTCATCACGGAGAAAATCGGCTCGGGTGGCATGGGCGAAGTTTACCGGGCCGTGCAGACCAGCGTGGATCGGAGCGTCGCCATCAAGATCTTGCTGCCCATCCTCGCCGACGACCCCGTGCTGGTGGCGCGCTTCCGTCAGGAAGCGCGCATGATCGCCACGCTGGAGCATCCGCACATTCTCCCCCTCATTGACTTCGGCGACGAAGCGGGCGTTCTCTACCTCGTCACGCGCTACCTCAACGGCGGCACGTTGCATGATCTGATCCGGGCCAGCCCCTTGCCGCCGCCCGCCGCTTTGCGCTATCTCACCGACATCGGCGAGGCCCTGGATTACGCGCACAGCCAGGGAGTCGTCCACCGGGACATCAAACCCTCGAATGTGCTGCTGGACGGGCAGGATAACTCCTTTATCGCCGACTTCGGCCTGGCGAAGACGCTGAACACCGCCGGCCTCACGCAGGGGGGATTGGGCCTCGGCACGCCGCTTTACATGAGCCCCGAACAGGGACGCACCCGGCCGGTGGATCATCGCACTGATATTTATTCTTTGGGGATTGTCGCGTACGAGATGATTACCGGGCGAGTGCCGTTTGACGCCGAAAACATGATGGGCATCATCATGAAGCACATCAGCGACCCGGTCCCCAGCGTCACGCTGCTCAATCCGGAACTGCCGCGGGCCTTCGATGTGGTCTTCGCGCGAGCGTTGGCCAAGAAACCCCCGGACCGCTATGCGACGGTGCGCGAGTTCGTCAAGGATTTTGCCCGGGCGATTGAAGATCCCAGGGCTTTTGAGTCAACCCTTCCGCTGATTGGGCCGCCGGTCGGGAAGTCGGCCGCGCCTCCGCCAGATGATGTCACCCGCATCCTCGCCGCGCCTTCCGTTCCGCCGGCTCCGGCCGCAGAAAAGGAACCCGCTCGCCAGCGCTGGCTGGGGTTTGGGTTGGGCGGTGCGGCGCTGGGCCTGGCGGTTCTGGCCTGGGTGTGGTTTGCCTCGGCCTCGCCCGGCGCGCCGCCGGCGACGCCGACCCTGACGGCAGCGCCAGTGACCGCGGCCGCAACCGTGACGGCCGAGGCGACGAAACAGCCAACCGTGACATCGCTTACATCTTCGCCGCAACCATCGCCAACCGTCGCCGGCCTCAGCCTGGCCCCGAAAGACGCGATGGAACTGGTCTACATTCCGGCCGGAAATTTCCTCTTCGGCTCGGCGGACAACGATCCCGCGGCGCAGCCCGACGAAAAACCTCAGCAGGAGCTTTTTCTCGACGATTTTTGGATGGACCGCACCGAGGTGACCGTGGCGCAGTTCCAGGATTTTGTGAATGCGACCCGCTACCAGACCGACGCCGAGCTCGGCTGCTGTGCAGGCGGCTACGCCCGCACGGGCGGGATCGTCACTATTCTGGACCCTGAGTTCGTCAGGAGCGCAGCCTGGAAATTGCCTCAGGGCGCGGGCGCGCCACCCGCCCTGCCGCGCCGCCCGGTCGTCCAAGTGAGCTGGAACGACGCTAAGGCCTACTGCACGTGGGCGGGCCGCCGCTTGCCCACCCAGGCGGAGTGGGAAAAAGCCGCGCGGGGAGTCAGCGGGCGCATTTATCCCTGGGGGGATGCGTTCGACGGCACGCGACTGAACTTCTGCGACCGGAGCTGCGGCCAGAAGAAGCACGATGCGGACTACGACGACACTTTTGCGCGCGCGAGCAACGTCGGTTCTTTTCCGGGAGGCGCCAGCCCGTATGGCCTGCTGGACATGTCTGGAAATGCGCGGGAGTGGGTGAGCGATGTGTACGTTCCCGGAGACAATGCCGCGCCGGCGGTCCAGGCAGACTCGTTGCGCGTCATCCGGGGCGGCGCGTGGATTGACGCGCCCGCGCGGGTGCGCGCTGCGGCGCGCGCCTTCAACCGCCCGGACGCGCGCGACGACACGACCGGCTTCCGGTGCGCGGTTTCGGCCACTGACCTGCCGCTCCCATAGCCGCGCTATTGGCCCATGACCAAACGCTTCGTTGTCGTCGCCGGGAATATCGGGGCTGGGAAAACATCGCTTACGGAGCGGGTGGGCGCGCGCCTTGGTTATCAGACCGCTTTTGAATCGGTGAGCGACAACCCCTACCTCGCCGATTTCTACGCCGACATGCGCGCGTGGTCCTTTCATTTGCAGGTCTTTTTCCTCGGGCACCGGGCCGAGCAGCATCTCGCACTGGCGCGCTCGCCCCAGAGCGCCATCTGCGACCGGAGCCTCTACGAGGACTATTACATCTTCGCCCGCGCCCTGCACCATTTAGGCAATCTACCCGAGCGCGACCTGAACGCCTACCGCCGCCTGTTCAATCTCGTCGTGGCGCAGCTGCCCGCGCCCGATTTGTTGCTCTATCTCAAGGCGTCAACCGCGACCTTGCTTTCCCGCGTCCACGGACGCGGCCGTGAGATCGAGGCCGGCATTACCGCCGGGTACCTCGACCTGCTCAATTCACTCTACGAGGCCTGGTTGGGCTCTTTTGACTTGTGCCCTGTGCTGACCATCCCGGCCGACAGTCTCGATTTCGTCAACAAACCGGCGCACTTCGAGCTGGTCGTCGCCCGGATTCAGGCGAAACTGGCCGGGCAGGAGGTCGTCACTTTTCCGCCGAACGGGGACTGATTCTCAGCAAACCCTTATCGGTTTTACACAGTTTTTACAGGGAACGCCTCTTCGGGCTAACACGCCCGCCGGATACTCAGGGCAATCAAACGAGAGGAGCTAAACCATGTTCAGGAGATTAGCGGCGATACTGATTGGCGCAGCGGCGCTGGCGTTGACCCTGAGCGGCGCGCAAGCGGCGTCGGCAGACGAGGGTAAGCCCCCGGCGGACGGCAGCACACGTTGGGCCAGGGGCCTGGTCACGGCCACCGGCCCCGATCATCTCACTCTCCGGGGGCGCGGCGAACGGGAGCACGTGGTGTATGTTGACAGCGCCACGACCATCACCGACCAGGACGGCAGCCCCCTGTCTTTCGGCGACATCAAAGTCGGCGACCGCGTGCTTGGCGCGGCCTCACTGCGCAGCGACGGCAAGTGGTACGCCCTCATCCTGCACGTCTTCCCGCCCCGGAGGGAGTACAAGGGCGCGGGCGTCGTGACCGGGCTTGAAGACGACGCCTTCCATTTCATCAACCGCCGTGGCCGCGCCTGGGAATTCTATGTGGACGAGAGCACTCTCTTCACGAATCGCGAGGGGACGGCGCTCTCGTTCAGAGATTTGAAGCCCGGGATACGGTTGTTCGTGAAAGCCGAACTCCGCTCCGACGGCAAGTGGTGGACAACCGAGGTGAGATTGGGCCGCCGGGCGGGCGCTGTCGCGTTGCAGACTCCCGCCGCGAGGGCGCCGTAACGGAATCCGCTTTCGGCAGGACCACTGGGGCGCGGCAGCTCGACTGGGCAGCCGCGCCTTTTTTGCCGCTTGACATGTGCAGTTGACGCCCCCTAAAAATCATGGTATTCTGCGGCTCGTCGTGAGGTCCGTGTTCTACCGTGTGTGTCTGTTGAGCCTTTATTGAAATCGCCAGCCGGGTTCCGGTCTGGCGTTTTTTGTAGGGCAGGCGCGCGGTGAACAAAATCCCGGCCTCGTTTTTATTCTCTTTCTGGGGCAAGGAGGAAACCCCAAACATGAACGCTCGCATTACTGGTACGGTCAAGTGGTTCAGCCGCGTCAAGGGCTACGGTTTCATCAGCCCGGACGGCGGGGAGAAGGACGTGTTCGTCCACTACTCCGCCATCGAGGGCGAGGGGTACCGGAACCTTGAAGAAGGTCAGCGGGTAGAGTTTTCCATCGAGGACACCCCCAAAGGCCCTCAGGCGGCAAATGTCGTGGACCTGAATAAACAACAAGCCGCGTAAATCAAGTGCAAATTTCCCAGCCCCGGCCAGACGGTCGGGGCTTTTTTTATTGGTTTTAATCCGGTTAGGACTGCCGACCCAGTGGAGGCAGTATCCCTGGTTGGCCCGGCAACGGTTAATAAGGCAGACAATTGAAAGCAGCAGAATGAAGCAGTACTTGAGTTTCATTCCCAGTGGAGGCAGTATCCCTGGTTGGCCCGGCGACGTTAAATAAGATAGACAATTGGAAGCAGCAGAATGAAGCAGTACTTGAGTTTCATTATCTTTGGGCTGGGCATAATTCTCTCTGCTTGCGGCGGGAGGACGTCCACCCCGACCATCGCGCCGCCCTCCGGCGGGGCAATCGTGGTCCCCGGTGAGCCGCAGATCATCATCTTCTCGCCGCAGGAGAACAGCGTGGTGAATGCCCCACAGGTTGAAATCACCGGTCAGGCCGCGCCGGGCACGGTGATCACTTTCGATGATGAGATCGTCGTCGTTGATCAAAGCGGCCAGTTCGCGGTGACCGTCCCGCTCGACGAAGGCCCGAACGCCATTCAAATGGTGGCGAGCGACGCCGAGGGGAACGAGACGACTTTTGAATTGACCGTGACTTACGACGCGCAAGGCTGACAATGCTCAAACCAAAGGAGAAAGCAACATGAAGAGGCTTCAAATTATTCTGGCGATGGCCTTAGTCCTGGGGCTGCTTTTTACGGCCGCCAATGTGTTTGCCGGCAGCTCAAGCCCGAACCTGGCTGATCCCGCGAAGCCGACCCAGGCCGGGGGAGGCAGGCCGGATCACTTGCCCGGCGCAAAAGCCACGGAGAAGGCTGCCGAGCGCGCGAGCGAAGGCCAGGGGAACGGTAATGACGGCGATCAGGGGCAGAGCGGCGGCAACGGGAATAGCCAGGGGCAGGGCAACAACAGTAGTCATAGCAATGCCGACGTTAACGAACAAGGCAAACCGGAGAAGACACCCGGCGCCAAGGCCACCGAGAAGGCGAACGAACGCGCGGCCGAGGGGCAGAGCAGCGGCGGCGGCAAACCCGGCGGGAAGAAGAGTGTCTATCGCGGCGTGGTGGATGACGTCGGCGACGACAGCCTCGATCTCAAACTGGGGAGCGGGGAGGTGCTCTCTTTCGACGTCACCAGCGACACCAAGATCAAAGTCCCCACGCTGGGAGCAACCGCCACGCTCACGGACGTGCAGGTCGGCGCCAATGCGCTCGTGCAGGCGGTCGAGGTCGAAGGCGGCTCTCTGAATGCGCTCTACATCCACGTCGTCCCCGGCAAGCCGGAGCAGATTCACCGCGTTGGAACGGTGGTGGAATATACGCCGGACGAGAGCATTAC
>Ga0209751_10002313_pt1 | contig 19146 bp, 20 predicted proteins | sample RifCSP13_1_FD_184019 | JGI IMG/M metagenome (GOLD analysis project Ga0209751, IMG submission 184019) | Soil microbial communities from Rifle, Colorado - Rifle CSP2_sed 13_1 (SPAdes) (version 2) | ecosystem: Environmental > Terrestrial > Deep subsurface > Rock core/Sediment | place: Rifle... | reverse complement strand
GGAGACGCTCGAGCGACTGGCCGAGATCCTGTCCGAGGCGTCGGAGCGCAACGGCCGCCCGATCTACGTGCTCTCCGACGAGGCATACAACCGGATCGTCTTCGACGATCGTGCCTTCTTCACCCCGCTGGCGCACTACCCGACTTCCTTCATGATCTACACGTACGGCAAGACGCACCTCGCTCCGGGGCTTCGACTCGGGTACATCGCCATCCCACCTGCGATGCCCGACCGCGACAGGGTGCGCGGGGCGGTCCTGCTCTCACAGGTGCTCACGGGATGGGCGTTTCCCGTGGCGCCGCTCCAGCACGCGCTGGCCGAGCTCGAGCGGATCACGGTCGACGTGAAGCAGCTGCAGCGCCGACGCGACAGGATCGCGTCGGCGCTCGGCGACCAGGGATACGAGCTCACCGTGCCGGAGGGGACCTTCTACATCCTTGTCCGCTCGCCGCTGGCGGACGACATGGCCTTCGTCGAGCTACTGAACCGGCACAACAACTACGTCCTGCCGGGCGCGATGTTCGAGATGCCCGGGTTCTTCCGCATCTCGGTGACGGCGAGCGACGAGATGGTGGAGCGGGGGATCCCAGGGTTCGCGGCAGCGATCGACGAGGCCAGGCGCGAGTGAGTGATGTGGCGATGGCCCTTCTGGGGTCCGGCGAGTTCGAGCCGTGGTCCGAGCCGGTCGAGCGGTGGCTGCTGGAGCGCTCACGGAACGGCGACGGGCTGGTCCTCGTGCTGCCCACGGCCGCAGCACACGAGGGAGACGAGTCTTTCGAATTCTGGGCTAGGAAGGGTCTGGAGCACTACCGGTCGATGGGCGTGCACGCAGAGGTCGTGCCGCTCAAGACACGCGAGGACGCTCACACCGACGAGGCCGTCGGGCGGTTGGCGGACGCGTCGATGGTCTTCTTCTCGGGCGGGAACCCCGCGCGGCTCGCAGCGGTGGTCCGAGACACGCCCTTCTGGGAGGCGCTGTGCCGAGGACTGAAGGACGGCCTCGCGTACGCCGGGTGCAGCGCCGGTGTGGCGTGCCTCACGGAGGTTACGTACGACAGTGACACCCAGGACTTCGACTCGGTGTGGGCACCCGGACTTGGGTATCTGCGCAAGGTCCTCTTCGGGCCACACTGGGACATCGTCGACACGTGGATCCCCGGCGCCTCCGACTTCATAGTCTCGTCGGTGCGGCCGGGGCAGGTGTTCATCGGCCTGGACGAGGAGACTGCGATGGTGGGCGACGGCACGAGCTGGACGGTGATGGGGCGATCGGGCGTCCACGTGCTACGCGACGGCGAGTGGGCGCGGCACGCCGACGGGGACACGTTCGAGCTGGCACTCGAGGCCGAGGCGTGACGATGCGTGTTTCGGCAGGCACCGCAAGCTGATGCCGGCCGGCGGCGAACGCCTGGTCTGGGGGATGGGCGACGGCTCGACGCTCGAGGTCTTCGACACACCGTTCGGGCGACTCGGGGGTATCACCTGCTGGGACAACTACATGGTGCAGCCGGATGGAGTTCGACGCGGTCGGGCACTGCGCGCGGCCCGACATTTTCCAGCTGGCGGTCGACGAGCTCGCGAAGCCGCCTGCCGTGCGGGCCTCAGATGAGCGCCAAGGTGCTCACGCGCGAGAGCCCGATCGAGGAGCGAGCGCCCGAGATCGTCCGCCTCCTGTCGAAGGCCTACCCGAACGCGAAGGTAGCCCTTCGGTTCTCGAACGCGCTCGAGATGCTGGTGGCGACGATCCTGTCCGCCCAGTGCACCGACGAGCGCGTGAACAAGGTCACCGAGACGCTGTTCCGCAAGTACCGGAAGCCTGAGGACTACCTGCGGGTCCCGGAGTCAGAGTTGGCCGCCGACATCAAACCCACCGGGTTCTTCAACCAGAAGGCGAAGGCGATCCGAGGGGCGTGCGCGCGGATCCTGGACGACTACGCGGGAGAGGTGCCGCGCACGATGGAGGACCTGGTGACGCTGCCGGGAGTGGCCCGCAAGACCGCGAACATCGTGCTGGGGAACGCTTACGGCAAGGTCGAGGGGATCGCGGTCGACACCCACGTCCGCCGCCTCGCCCAGCGGATGGAGTTCAGTGCGGAGAAGAATGCCGACAAGATCGAGGGTGATCTCATGCGGCTGGTGCCACGACGACGCTGGCTCCCGTTCACCTACGTCCTGATCGACCACGGAAGGGCAGTGTGCAAAGCGCCGACGCCGAGGTGCCGGGAGTGCGTCGTGACCCGGCTTTGCCCCTCTAGCCTTGCGTGAACGCTCAGCCGGCGATGCTGAGCATCGCGGTCTCGCGCCGGCGCGCCCTTCGGATCTCGCGTCGTTCCTCCTCGTCCATGCCGCCCCAGACTCCGGAGTCCTGGCCGGTCGCGAGCGACCACTCCAGACACTGGGCTTGTACCTTGCAGCGCGCGCAGATCGCCTTTGCTTGCTCCACCTGCTCGAGGGCCGGGCCCGTGGTCCCTATCGGGAAGAAGATGTCGGGGTCCACATCGCGACAGAGCGCCCGCTGGATCCAGTCCATCCCCCGCCTTCCCCCTTGTAGCGGCTGACTTGCAGTTCAATCAATGGCGCTTAGCCGCCTCGGCCGGGCCGCCGAGGGCAGGACTATACTCTCGCGGCTTTGGAAAACGCAAGGGTTGAATACTCGTTCAGTTTGCGCCGCACGGGGTCTGGCTGCTCGAATGCTCGGTAGGAAACGGCTGCCTCGTCATCTTGAGGCTCCGCTCGCGGAACTTCGCGTCGTGATCGCGATCCTCGGCGAAGCGAGCGATGCCCTGACCTCCTGTGTGCCCACGTCGCGCCTCCCCGGAAGGTCCCTCCCGGACGGCCTCGCCGAGTTCGAGGAGCATCTCCGGAAAGCCGTGGAGAGGATGCCCGGCTGGCGGGGACCCGAAGTCGAGGTGGAGTGGATGAGGGCCCGCGAGGCGATCGGCGAAGCGCTTGGGCAGGCGGAGCGACTGCGCACCCAGGGACCGTCGCTCGCCGGGTTCCAGGCGCTGGTGGGCGCTATCGATCATCTGCTGGCACCCCTCGAGGCCTTCGAGACCGCGGCGCGGCGGTTCCGTGAACTTAGGACCTAGGCCGAAGGTCGCATCCGCAACGGCGTCGGTGGCACTTCTCTCTGGTCGGAGACGCCACCTAGACATATCGGACTAGTCCGGGCCCTCGAGCACTCCTGTCCGGCACATTGACCCCCCGGCGGTCGCGCATGAGGGTTGAGGTTCGATCGTTCTTCGCCGCCAAGGAAGGGAGGCGTCGCATGGCTCGACCACGAGCTCGGTGGTCCGTAGCTTGGGCCGTCGGTCTGGTACTGGTTCTAGCGGGTTCATCGCTCGCCGTTTCGAGTTTCGGCGCGAAGGTTCAGGTGGACGGCGCGCTTCAATCCAGCTGGCTGGACGGGGACCCGGCGATCGCCACGACGGTCAAGGGCGACACCAACTACCTGCACACGATCTACGCGAGCGACTACGCGCCGGACGGGACGTTCGTCGACGACGTAGTGGGCCCATACCTCGGTGTGTACTACCGTCGCGCGACGCTGGACGGGAGCGGCAACCCCACGAACTGGACCAATCCCAAGCGACTGAACGGGCAGTACCACGCCGAGCGGGTGACGCTCGCCACGAGTGGAGCGTACGTGTACGCGGCGTGGGCGAAGCAGACGAAGTACTGGGCGACTCCGGGCGGTTCCACATTCGATGCGACAAAGCCGCGTCCGGTGTACTTCCGCGCCAACGGCGCCCACGGCAAGGGCACCGCGTGGGGAACCCCGGTCCGACTCTCGGGCAAGTCGGAGCGGGCCGACTACGTCTGGATGGCGGCCTCGGGGACCGACGTTTACGTCACGTGGACCAACGCGGACGACAACGGCTCGGGCTCCGGCAACATCCGGGTCGCGGTCAGCAACGACCGCGGCGTCAACTGGACGAAGTCGACCGTCGACACGACGACCGCCGACGACTTCGTGACCACTTACGTCGAGGGATTCTCCGGGCTTCCCGCGGTCGCGGCCACGAACGGGGGCGCCGACGTGGGGCTCGCCTGGATCGACAACGCCTCGGGGAAGGTCTCGTATCGGGTCTCGGACGATCACGGCGCCAACTGGAGCAGCGCCGGCGAGCTGGAGGCTTCCGGCGGGCTCGACAACAACGGCTTCCCGGAGGCCGCCGCGACGGGCGACCGCATCGCGTTCGCGTGGACGACGGCCGCCGAGGCAAAGCTCGCCGTTTACAACGCGGGCACCGATAGCCTCGGGCCGGATAGGACGATCGCCGACTGCGTGGACACGATCCTGAGCCAGGCGTACACGGGTTGCGAAGGGCCGGCTCTGGCGCTCACCGGGACAGACACGATCGGGGTGGCCCTGTCGCTCTGCTACGGCGCTACGGTTTTCCCGTGCGACTGGAACTCCACCAAGGATCGGGAGTCGCTGATCTGGTACGAGTCTACGGACAACGGGGCGAACTTCGCCTCGCCGGTGCTCGTCCAGAAGCCGGGGAACGCGAAGAACACCTATATCAACGACTTCGCGTCCGTGACGTATCAGGGAGGGAAGGCCTACGTCTACTGGAACGGCTGGACGCCCTCCTACGCGGCAGGCGAGTATCACGACTACCTCAAGGTGGGTTCCTAGGCCCACCCGGCACGGCTGGGAAGGGGCGGCGCGTCAGCGCCGCCCCGTTCCTTTCCGGGTGGCGTTCGTCGCACGACCCTGTAGCCTTCCCGGAGCACCCGCAGGAGGACGCCGTGCCGACGATCGACCTCGTCACCGAGATCCCGGGTCCCCGTTCGCGAGAGATCATCGCCCGCAAGGAGCGGGTGGTCGCCGACCCGCTCGACCTCCACGTGAACGCCGTCATAGAGCGCGGGCTGGGGGCGACCGTCACCGACGTGGATGGGAACACCGTGCTCGACCTCTCGGGCGGTCTCGGGTGCCACCTGGTGGGCTACTCGCACCCGAAGGTCGTGGAGGCCGTGCGCCGCCAGGCCGAGCGCTTCTCGCACACGGACTTCTCCGTGATCCCCTACGAACCCTACGTCGAGCTGGCCGAGCGGCTCGTCGCGCTGGTCGGCGGCGAACGGAAGGTGGCGCTGTTCAATGCGGGGGCGGAGGCCGTGGAGAACGCCGTGAAGTTCGCACGAGCGGCGACGGGCCGGCCCGCCGTTGTGTGCTTCGAGGGGGCTTTCCACGGGCGGACGCTTCTGACGATGTCGCTCACGAGCCGGCACCATCCCTACAAGGCCGGCTTCGGACCTTTCGCTCCTGAGGTCTATCGTGTTCCCTTCTCATACCCCTACCGGAGCTCGAACCCGGAGCGTTCCGGTCGGCTGGCGCTGGACGTGCTGAAGCGGGCGTTCACCACCGTCGTCGACCCCGCGTCGGTCGCCTGCCTGATCTTCGAGCCGGTGCAGGGTGAGGGGGGCTTCGTGGTCCCGGCGCCCGAGTTCCTGCCGGGCGTAGTCGAGCTCTGCCGGCAGCACGGGATCGTGACGATCGCCGACGAGATCCAGGCGGGAACGGGCCGAACGGGTCGGTTCCTCGCGTCGGAGCACTTCGGGATCGAGCCCGACATCGTCGTGCTGGCGAAGGCGCTCGCCGGAGGCTATCCGCTTTCGGCCGTCGTCGGCCGGAGCGAGATCATGGACGCCCCCGGGCCCTCGGCGATCGGTGGTACCTACGTGGGGAACCCGGTCGCTTGCGCTGCCGCCAACGCGGTCCTGGACGTGATCGAGGAGGAGGGGCTCCTCGAGCGTGCGGAACACGTGGGAAAGACGATCCGCTCTCGTTGGGAAGAGATCGCCCGCGACGTTCCCGAGGTCGGCGAGGTACGCGGCCTGGGAGCCATGATCGGCGTCGAGCTGGTCAGCGACCGCGAGACCAAGGAGCCGGCGGCCGACTACCTCGCTCGCTTCATGGCGGAGACGGAGAGGCGGGGCGTTGTCACCGTCGGGTGCGGCATCTACCACAACGTGCTTCGCCATCTCGTCCCGCTGGTCATCACCGACGACCAGCTGGCGGAGGCGATGGACGTGCTCGCGGAGTCGGCGGTTGCGGTGCGCGGGTGAGCCGGGCCCGCTACCGGACGATGAATCCGAGCTTGTAGGTGAAGGAAAGGACGGCGGTCCGCGCGAGCTCCCCGGCCGCGGTCGCTTCCAGGACCACCATGTAGCGGCCCGCTTGGCGCGGGTAGGGCGCTGCCCGCGGCCACCAGGTCACGTCGAGCCGCTGCCCTCGCCGATCGGGAAGGCGGGCGACGATGTCGCCGCTCGCTTCGCGGACGCGGATCTGCCAGCGGAGGCGTTGGCTGCTGCCCGCCCCGATCTCGAAGGGTCTCGCCCCGGGCGCTAGCTCGCTGGCGGAGAGCCTCGGCCGGTAGATCTTCGGCAGGCCCATCGCGTTCACGCGGTCCCGCACGCCGGAGATCAGCGCGACCATGCGATCCCCTGGGCACGCGGTGTAGCCCGTCATCCGGTGGTAGCCGATCACCGGGAGGCTCACGATCTCGCCCTCCGGGTATCGGTTGTTGTCGCCCCCATGAGAGCGCATCCTCGCGCGTCCCTTCGGGGGCAGGTGCGCGACGTCCAAACGCCACGTGAGGATGCGCTGGAGCGCCCGCTTCATCGCATCCGTCGGGCGGGCGAAGGAGAAGTCGCCGATCGCCGAGACCGAGAAGGATCCCGTGTTGAATCCCTGCTGCGCCGCCCCGATGACGGGTTTCGTCATGCCACCGGAGCGCCCCTCGAACACGCGCCCGTATCGGTCGACCAGAAAGTTGTACGCGATGTCGCACCACCCCCGACCGTTCGTGTGGTACGCGTAGATCGAGCGCACGATGTCGTCCGACTCGCGCGGCGCGTAGTTGTTCGTACCGGCGGTGTGGTGCACGAACGCCATCTTCACCGCCGGTGCCACCCCGGGCGTGCAGTTCATGAGTCTCGGGTTCGCGCCCCACTCCTCCCTGGTGACGATCGACGGACGTCGCGTCATCGCCTCCGCGGAGGGGAGGCCCACCGGCCCCCTCGGTGATGTTCCCGGCCCGGCCGCGGTCCCAGAGCTGTTGACGAAGATCGCGCGAACGTCGGAGACGACGGCGTCGCCCGGAAGCTGGAGGGCGACCCGGGCGCAACGACTCCCGCCGGTCCACAGCAGCCCGGTCCCGGCGTTCGCTCCAAAGGGCTCCGCAGTGCCCGGATCGGGACCGCCCTCGGACTCGAGCACGTCCGTCGGGCCGAAGCCGTTGGGTACGTCTGCGACGGCGACCCGCGCGGCCGACGGGCCTCCACCCCTCTGCACCCAGATAACGCCCAGGGCGGTGAACCAGAAGGGTGCGCAGACACGGACCCTGCTGGTTCTCGCGTCCGCCTGCGCCCGGAGCACGCCGCCGGCTCCGAGAGAGAGACTCCCGCCGGCTCGCTCGGGAAGGAGGTCACCGACCTCGACCGGGACGGCGCGGACGATCGTCGGAGGGAACGGCGCTCCGCCGGCTCCGGGGAAGACGCCGGTGAGCGACGCGCCGACGACGGTCGCGGCCACGACCGAGCGAGCGAGCGGTCGGAGTGTGCGGGCGCCGGGTCGAGCCATGGGGGAGGTTCCTTCTACAGCCGGTGATGGGCGATGACAAGGACCCTCTAGCATCCTCTGCATGGATCTGGAGTCTCTGCGGGGCGAGATCGTGGCATGTCGGGCCTGCCCTCGGCTGGTCGCGTGGAGAGAGAACGTGGCCCGCGAGAAGGTGGCGCGGTTCGCGGACCAGGAGTATTGGGGCCGGCCGGTGCCGGGGTTCGGCGATCCTGCCGCACGTGTGCTCGTCGTGGGTCTCGCCCCTGCGGCGCACGGGGGGAACCGGACCGGCCGGATCTTCACGGGCGACCGCTCGGGCGACTTCCTGTTCGCGGCGCTCCATCGAACGGGGTTCGCGGATCGCCCCACGTCGGTGTCGCCGGAGGACGGGCTCCGGCTCCGCGGGGTCTACCTGGCCGCCGCGGTGCGCTGCGCCCCCCCGGGGAACCGCCCGACACCCGCCGAGCGCGACCGGTGCCTCCCGTTCCTCGCCCGCGAGCTCGTGCTCCTTCCGCGGGGCCGTGCGGTCGTCGCCCTCGGGGCTTTCGCGTGGGACGGCGCGCTCCGCGCCCTCGGGGCCCTCGGACACGCGGTGAGGCCGCGCCCGAGGTTCGGTCACGGATCGGAGGCGGCGGTGGGGGACTACCGCCTGGTTGGCTCCTTCCACCCGAGCCAGCAGAACACTTTCACGGGGAAGCTCACCGAGCCCATGCTCGAAGACGTGCTCCGCCGCGCGCGAGAGCTCGCCCGCTGATCATCCCTCGCGCTCGCCTCGGCGGCGCGCGTCGAACCGGCGGACGAACGGTAGATAGTTGAGCTCCAGGATCACCAGCACCAGCACCGCGGTGGACACCCCGAGCGCCAGGGCGTCGGCTCCGCACAGCACGCCCACGGCGGCCGCGCTCCACGCCGAGGCCGCGGTGGTGAGACCGTGGACCGTGCCCTCCGCGCGGAAGATCAGACCGGCGCCCAGGAAACCGATGCCGGCCACGACCCCTTGGATGACGCGATCCGCCGATCCCGGGAACCGGGCGATGCCGAGGCCGGTGAACGCGGCCGCTCCCAGTGCGACGAGGGCGAAGGTCCGCTCGCCGGCCGCCTTGCCCCGGAACTCCCTCTCCCAGCCGATCGCGTACCCGAGCAGCGTCGCGACCAGGATCCGAGCGAAGATCGAGATGGAGGCGTCGACGTCCACGGTGGGAGGCTAGTCGAAGTCCGCTTGCGTCGGCGCCGGGGCCCGCCTAGCGTACGCAGCGTCCGGAGAAGGAAGGGGAGCAGATGCGCACCGCACGGGGGAAGGTCGCAACGCCGCTCGTCGCGCTGCTGACCGCGCTCGCGTTCTCGCCGATCGGAGCGGACGCGGCGGTCACCTGCGAGATAGTCGGCACGAACAAGGGTGAGACGATCAGGGGAACGAAGGGCAACGATGTCATCTGCGCACGAGGCGGGCGAGACACCGTGATCGGCCGCGCTGGGAAGGACCTCATCTTCGGCGGATCCGGCAACGACTTCCTGCTCGGCGGCTTGGCAGACGACCAGATCTACGGTGGGCACGATCGCGACTTCGCTTATGGCGGCCCGGGCGGCGACATTATCTGGGGCGGGAAGGGCGCCGACTACAACCTGGTCGGCGAGCGTGGGCCCGACACGATGGTTGGTGGCCCCGGCGGTGAGCTGTGCATCTCGGCGTTCGACGGGAAGCCGAACGATCTCATCAAGGGCGGGCCGGGCAGAGACGTCTTCGATGCGGACGACGGCGACACGGTCTACGCGGCGGAGGAGGACGCCGGCTTCTGCATCGCCGAGTAGGTAGCAGCGCGCCGACCGCGTTCCCGGAGGCCGCGCGTATCCTGGCCTGATGATGCGTGGGCACGGCCGCTGGATGCCGCGGCTCCCGGACGAAGAGCGGCGTCCGATCCGCAGGCGGACGGTGCGCCGCGTGGTCGCGACGTTCGGCCCGTACAGGAGCAAGGTCGCGCTGGTCGGGCTGGCGATCGTCGTCACGGCCACGCTCGGCGTGATCAACCCGCTGCTGATCAAGCACATCTTCGACCACGCGCTGTTCGGGAACCCTCCCGGGCGATGCGACCTCGGCCAGTGCCCCAACCTGGCGACCCTGTACCGGGACGTGGCACTGATGATAGCGATCCCCGTCATCTCGGGTGTGATCGGCATCGGGCAGACCTACCTGGCCAACCTGGTGGGTCTACGCGTCATGCAGGACTTCCGCAACGGTCTCTACGCGCACCTACAGTTCATGTCGCTCCGCTTCTTCACCACCACGAGGACCGGTGAGATCCAGTCGCGACTGGCCAACGACGTCGGCGGTGTGCAGACGGTTGTGACCGATACGGCGTCCTCGATCCTGTCGAACCTCGTGATCATCCTCAGCACCCTCGTGGCGATGTTCCTGCTGTCGTGGGAGCTCACGGCGCTGTCCCTGTTCATGCTGCCGTTCTTCCTGTGGCTCACCTACAAGGTGGGCAAGGCGCGACAGGAGGTCGCCGTGTCGACCCAGAAGACCCTGGCCGACCTGACGGCCGTCACCGAGGAGACCCTGTCGGTCTCGGGGATACTTCTATCGAAGGCGTTCGGTCGCCAACGCGACGAGATCGGGAGGTTCCGCGGAGAGAACGAGCGCCTGACGGGACTCCAGATCCGCCAGACGATGATCGGTCGGTCGTTCTTCGCCGTCGTGCAGGTCTTCTTCTCCATCACACCGGCGCTCGTGTACCTGGTCGCCGGCTGGGTGATCTCTGACGATCCACTTCAGAGCGCGATAACCGCCGGGACGATCGTCTCGTTCACGACGCTCCAGAGCAGGCTCTTCTTCCCGATAGGATCGATGCTCCAGGTCAGCGTCGAGGTGCAGTCCTCGATGGCGTTGTTCGACCGCATCTTCGAGTACCTCGACCTCCCGCACGAGATCGCCGATGCCCCCGACGCGGCCGAGGTGCCGGCCCGGAGCGTGCAGGGGGCCGTGCGGTTCCGCGACGTCTGGTTCCGCTACGAGGGGCCACGCGAGGGTGCGGCCGCGCCGGTGTCGCCCAACCACGGGGACGAGGGGCAACGCGCGGCACGCGAGTGGACCCTCGAGGCGGTCGACCTCGAGATCGAGCCGGGGCAACTCGCGGCGCTCGTCGGGCCCAGCGGTGCTGGGAAGACCACGATGACCTATCTCGTGCCGCGCCTCTACGACGTCCAGCGTGGAGCGGTCGAGATCGACGGGCTCGACGTGCGAGCTATCAAGCTCGCGTCGCTCGGCGAGATGATCGGCGTCGTCACGCAGGAGACGTATCTCTTCCACACGACGGTCCGCCGCAACCTGCTGTACGGGAGGCCGGACGCGACGCCGGAGGAGCTGGAGATGGCGACGCAAGCAGCGTTCATCGACGATCGTCTCGCCGAGCTTCCCGACGGGTACGACACCGTCGTCGGGGAACGCGGCTACAAGCTCTCCGGCGGAGAGAAGCAGCGCCTCGCGATCGCGCGCGTGATCCTGAAGGACCCCCGGATCCTGATCCTCGACGAGGCGACGTCATCCCTCGACACGACGTCGGAGCGGCTCGTCCAGGAAGCGCTCCGGCCGTTGATGCACGGGCGAACGACGATCGCGATCGCCCACCGGCTCTCGACGATCCTGTCTGCCGACGTGACCTTCGTACTCGACCGCGGCCGAGTCGTCGAGCGAGGCACGCACTCGGAGCTGCTCGAGCACGGTGGCCTCTACGCGCGGCTCTACGAGCAGCAGTTCCGCGGCGGGCTCGTTGAGGCCGTGACCAGCGAGGGGCTGCTTCTCACCTCAGGGGAGGTCGTCCGCCCCGACGACTAGATCCGCCGCTCGTATCCGAGCAGACGGAACCCGTCGGGGAACACGTAATCCTGCCCTCGCTCGAATCCCATCGATTCGTACATCCGTTGCGCCGCAGTCATGCGCTCCGTCGTGTGCAAGGTGACGAGGCTCTTTCCCGCGCGGCGCGCCTCGTCGATGCACCCCTCCATCAGCCTGCGTCCGACCCCGCGGCGCCGGTCCTCCGCCCGGACCCCGAGCATCCGCACGTGGGCTTCCTCGGTGAGCAGCGGCTCGCCGGATTCCGCCTCGGTCCGTGCCTCAAGCTCGAGCGTCACGCACCCAAGGATCCTCGTCCCCTCGACCGCGACGAGCGCGAGCGTGTGGCCCGCCCTGCCGGCCACGTCGCCGAGGCGGCCGAGGTACTCGTCCCAGCCCGACTCCTCGGGCCGGACGAACTCCCGGTATGCTTCGACGACGACGACGCCCGCCTCGTCGTACTCCTCGGGCCGGACGGGCCGCACCTCGATCGCCATGCGCCGCAGGGTACCCCAGGTCCTTCGTCAATGAGCTTGACCGACCCGCCGTCCGGGAACACCATGAGGACGTGGCGCAGGCCGATCTCGGGAGACTGTTGCTCGAGGGCCACCGGGCGCTGTCCGGGGAGCTCCTCGAGGATATGTCCGAGCGCGGGTTTCCGGACCTCCGGCCGGCTCACACCGCGGTCTTCCTCAACATCGATCGTCGCTCCGGCACCCGACTCACGGAGCTGGCTCGTCGCGCGAGGATGACGAAGCAGGGCATGATGCTGCTCGTCGACGACCTCGAGGCGCGGGGGTACGTCCGGCGCGTTCCCGACGAGTCCGACGCGCGCGCCAAGGTGGTGCGCTTGACGGCTCGTGGGCGGAGATGTGCAGCCGAGACGCGGCGATCAGCCGCGGCGGTCGAGGCTCGCACGCGGCGGCTACTGGGCGAGCGCGCGTTCGAGGTCTTCCTCGAGGCGCTCGACGAGCTGGTCGGCGAGGAGGCAGGGGGGTGAGCGGGTTGAGGAACGCGGTCGACGAGCGGCTCTCCCGGCTGCAGGCGGACGACGTGCTCCGGAGGATCTGGGCGGGGGACCACACGGTCTGGCGGCCCGACCCCGCCGAGATCGCCGACCGCCTTGGATGGCTCACGGTCCATGAGCAGATCCGTGAGCGGGTGGACGACCTGCGTGCGTTCGCCCGGGAGTGCGCGGCCGACGGCCTGCGCTTCGCCTTGTTGGCGGGTATGGGGGGGTCGAGCCTCGCGGCCGAGGTCTTCCGCGAGGTCTACGGCGTCGCGCAGGGATCGCTCGATCTCCGCGTCCTCGACACGACGCATCCGGACCAGATACTCGACCTCGAGCAGGAGGTCGACCTGGACCGCACATTGGTCGTCGTCTCCAGCAAGTCTGGGACGACGATAGAGACTCGGTCGCACCTGGAGCATCTGTGGGAGAGGGTCGGTGACGGCTCCAGGTTCGTCGCCATCACGGACCCGGGGACGCCCCTCGCGGGTATCGCGGAGGAACGCGGGTTCCGTCGGGTGTTCGAGAACCCACCCGACATCGGCGGACGGTACTCGGCGCTCTCCCTCTTCGGGTTGGTCCCCGCGGCGCTGATCGGCGGCGATCTCGAGGGGCTGCTGCGAGGCGCATCGGGGATGGCCAAAGCCTGCGCCGAGGACGTGGTGGCGTCCGAGAACCCGGCCGCGCGGCTCGGTGCGCTCATGGGAGAGGCGGCGCTCGCGGGTAGGGACAAGCTCACACTGGTACTCGAGCAAGAGCTCGTCCCGTTCACGGGATGGATCGAGCAGCTGATCGCCGAGTCCACGGGGAAGGACGGAACCGGCATCGTGCCGGTCGAGGGCGGCGTGCTCGGCCCTCCCGGCGTCTACGGCGCCGACCGCCTGTTCGTCGCCCTCGGCCGCGGGGGTGGCGGTCCGCTCCTGTCCTGGCTGGAGCGCGCCGGCAACCCGGTCGAGCGCTTCGACGGCGAGGGCGTAGGGCTCGGGACGGAGATGTTCCGGTGGGAGCTCGCTGCAGCTGTCGCCGGTGCGATCCTCGGTATCCACCCCTTCGACCAGCCCGACGTCGAGTCGGCCAAGGAGGCGACGCGGCGGATCCTCGAGTCCGGCGGTGTGCCCCACGCGGACCCCGGCGACCTGCCGGGATTGCTGGCGGAGGCCGAGCCGCCGAGGTACTTCGCCGTCCAGGCCTACCTACCGCGAACCGACGAGATCGTCTCACGCGTCCGCACGGTCCAACTCCGGGTCCGCGATCTCAAGCGAACAGCGGCGACGCTCGGCTTCGGCCCGCGGTACCTGCACTCCACCGGCCAGCTCCATAAGGGCGGGCCGCCTACCGGGCTGTTCGTCCAGGTGCTCGAGCCGCCCGATCGCGACCTCCCGGTGCCCGGCGCCGACTACACGTTCGGAGAACTACTCGCGGCCCAGGCCGCCGGTGACCTCGAGGCGCTGCGCGGGCGGGGACGCCCCGTGGCCCGAGTGACGCTCTCTGAGCTGGAGGACGCCGTCGGGCGTATCTGATCAGCCGACCGCGTTCACGTGGAAGAGGCTGCCGACGCCGTAGGTGACGGCAGCAGCCGCCGCGCCGATCGCCAGCTGTCGCAACCCCGCGAACAGGAGCGGTCGCGCCGTCAGCGCGGAGGCGGCGCCGCCGACACCGAAGAGGGCGAGCCCCGACAGGACGGCGGACGCCAGGGCGCCGCCGGTCGCCACGAGGAACGGCACCAGAGGAACGAGCGCGCCGAAGCAGAACGTCGCGAAGGAGGCGAGCGCGGCGCCCCAGGGAGAGCCCAGTCCCTCGTCCGGGTCCAGGCCCAGCTCCTCGCGCGCGTGCGTCTCGAGCGCGACGTCGGGGTCCTTCGACAACTCCTCCGCGACGCGCACGGCGAGGTCGGGGGAGAGCCCCTTGCGATGGAAGATGTCGGTCAGCTCGTGGAGCTCCGCCTCGGGAGTCGTGGCCAGCTCGTGCGCCTCGAACTGCAGCAGCCGCTCGAAGACCTCCCGCTGCACGCGCATGGAGATGTACTCGCCGGCCCCCATCGAGAAGGCGCCTGCGAGCAGCCCCGCGATCCCGGCGAGCAGGATGACACGGTTGGACGCACCCGCCGCCGTTACTCCCATGATCAGGGAGAGGTTGGAGACCAGACCGTCGTTCACCCCGAAGATCGCGGCGCGAAGCGCCCCGCTCTTGAAGTTCCCGGTCGGCTCGGGGTGGCGGGCGTGGGGGTCGAAGGGCTCCACCCGCTGCCGGAGGCGGCGGATCGCCCCCGTGAGGGCGGGGACCATCTCCTTGGTCCGCTCGTCCTCGGCCGACAGCTTCTCGGTATCGCTCACTGCGGTCCAAGCTTAGGCGAAGGAGGAGGCGACGTTGAGGGCCGTGGGTCCCGGGCGTAGGCTGCCCTCCAGGACCCCCACGAAGGAGGAAGCCGTGTCCGACTTGCTCTCCCGCGATCGCCTCGTCTTCAACCAGAAGGTGAAGGTGATCGAGCTCAACACCGAGTTCGCGATTCGCGACGAGGAGGGCAACCAGGTGGGGATTGTCCGGCAGGAGGGCCAGTCGACCCTCAAGAAGGCGCTCCGGCTCGTGTCGTCGCTGGACCAGTTCATGACGCACACACTGTCGGTCTACGATGCGGTGGGTCAGAAGGTCGTGGAGCTCACGCGGCCGGCGAAGGTCTTCAAGTCTACGGTCGTGGTGAAGGACGGGCAGGGCAACGACGTCGGGAAGATCGTCCAGAAGAACATGATCGGGAAGATCCGCTTCGGTCTGCACGACGCGCAAGGCCAGGAGCTCGGGTCGATCAACGCCGAGAACTGGCGGGCTTGGGACTTCTCCATCCAGGACCCCTCGGGGACGGAGGTCGGGCGCATCACCAAGAAGTGGGAGGGGATCCTGAAGACCGCGTTCACCGTCGCCGACAACTACCTGCTCGAGATGAGCGGCCCCGTGTCTCCGGCGATGAGGCAGGTCGTACTCGCCTCGGCGGCGGGCATCGACCTGGCGCTCAAGCAGGACGCCCGCGGCCTCGGCTGATCCCGGCGCGCGAGCACTCGGGGCGCGCGGGTGCTGGAATATGCGCGCGGCACCGGCGAGACTCCCGGCGATGGCCGAGCAACACGAGGAGTGGAGGCGGCGCTGGCCGCCGATGAGCTACTGGGCCCGCGTGACCGTGGTCGTCTCGGTCACGCTGTTCGTGCTGGGTCAGGCCATGATCGTCCGCGACGTGCTGATGCTGCTACTGATCGCGGCGGTCCTCGCCGTCGGCCTCGATCGCGCGGTCGGAAGGCTCGAGCGGTTCCGCATCACGCGGGGATGGGCGGTCGCGGTCATCTTCCTCGCCGCGGTCGCGTTCGTCGGGCTGTTCGTGTCCCTCGTCGTGCCGCCCCTCGTGGCCGAGGTCCGCGACCTGGCGGCCAACATCCCCGACTACGTGGACCGGCTGTCTCAGCAGCAGGGGTGGCTCGGCGACTTCGTCCGCGAGCACGACCTCGCCGACGAGCTCCAGAACCTCACGGAGCGGCTCCCGAGCCTCGCTTCCGCGTCGTTCGGCACGATCCTCGGCTTCACGCGGGGCGTGGCGAGCGTGATCTTCAACACCCTCACGATCGCGATCCTCACCGTGTACTTCCTGCTCTCGATGCCGAAGATGCGAACGACCTCGGTGGCGCTGTTCCGGCCCGAGCTCCGCGAGCGTGGTGGGCGCGTCCTCGGCGAGGCGCTCGGCCGGATCGGCGGCTACGTGTCGGGAAACCTTCTTACCTCGGCGATCGCCGGTATCGCCGCGCTCGTTTTCCTCACGGTGTTCGGAATACCGTTCGCCGTGGCTCTGGCGATGTGGGTCGCGATCACGGACCTGATCCCGGCGATCGGCGCCACGCTCGGCGCGATAGTCGCCGTCACGGTCGCCTTCTTCTCTTCCACCGGGGACGGAGTCGCGGCTCTCGTCTACTTCATCGTGTACCAGCAGCTCGAGAACTACCTGATCGTGCCGCGCGTGATGAAGGGCGCGGTCGACCTCTCGCCCGCGGCCGTGATAGTGAGCACACTGATCGGCGGGAGCCTGGCCGGCTTCGCCGGCGTTCTGCTCGCTCTCCCGCTCGCGGCGGCGATCAAGGTCGTCGTGAACGACGTGTGGCTCGGTGAGCGACTGGCCGCCGGAGCCGAGGAGGCCTGAGGTCGGTACGATTGTCCGGTGGCGCAGGAGGCGCGGGGCAGGCGTGGGTTGCCGAGCGATCGCCGACAGAAGGCCGAGCGACCGCGCGACCACCTCGGACGGCCGCAGCCCTGGGGTTCCCCGAACACCCTGGAGCTGCAGGACTTCGACGCGCTTCCTCTCGAGGAGAACCACCGCCTCGGCCGCGAGCACTTCAACTCCGGGCGATTCTTTCCCGCACACGAGGCTTGGGAGACCGCCTGGAAGCAGGCGCGGGGATCCGAGGACGCCGAGTTCTTCAAGGGTCTCTCGCAGCTCGGGGCCGGCTACGTCCACCTCTTCCGGGGCAACCGACACGGCGCGTTCACGCTGCTGCGTAGGGCCGCCCGGCGCGTGAGGGGCTACCCGGTAGGGCATCTGGGCGTCGACACTCACGCCGTAGGTGAGAAAGCGGAGGTCGACGCCGCGGCAGTCGAGCGGGGTGAGATAGAGCCGGGGGAGGACGCCGTGGTGTCGCCGCCACGCGTATGAGGTTGACGCCACCGTCCCCGGCCGCCACGATGGGCGGTGCATGACCGCCCGAACCGAGCTCGAATGGAGGGGACGCACCGGACCGTTCACGATCGCGGTGAACCCGGGCGTGTTCGCTCCCACGCACACGAGCCGCACGATCGCCGACGCTCTGGATGTTGCTCCCGGAGACACCGTGATCGACGTCGGGTGCGGCAGCGGCGTGCTCTCCTTCGTGGCGGCCAGGCTGGGCGCCGAGCGTGTCGTCGGCTGCGATCTCTCCCCCGAGGCGGTCGGCGTCGCTCGAGAGAACGCCCGGCGTCTCGGTCTCGACGACCGGGTGGAGTTCCGGGTCGGGAACCTGCTCGAGCCGGTCTCCGACGTCAGTGCGAACGTCATGATCGGCGACGTTTCCGGCATCCCCGATGGGATCGCCCAGGTGGCCGGCTGGTTCCCCGACGGCCGAGCCGGAGGTCCTACGGGTGCCGAGCTCCCGACCGCGATGCTCGAGAGCCTCGAGCAGGTCGACTGCCTCGCGCCCGGCGGTAGCCTCTACCTGCCCACCGGCACGATCCAGGCCGAGAACAAGATCCTCGACGTCGCCAAGCGGATCTTCGGGGCGGCGAACCTGCAGCCCCTCCTCGAGCGGGAGTTCCCCCTCCCGGATCTGGTTGCCAAGTCGAGGGCGGTCGCCGCGATGATGAAGGAGGGGATACTCGACCTCCGCAGGCGCGGCAGCCGGCTCCTCTGGCGGCTACAGATCTGGCGCTGCGTGCGGGACTAGCCCTCGGGCCGCAAAGACGCGACCGCCTCCACCCTGTAACCGGCCTCGCGAAGGCGATCCCCGCCCCCGCGGTCGATCGCGAGCACGATCACCAGCACCTCCGCACCGCGCTCCTCGAGGGCCTTCGCCGCCCGGAGCACCTGGTGACCCGTCGTCGAAACGTCCTCGATCAACGCGAAGCGCGCTTCTGGGGGAGCCGATCCCTCCACCTGTGCCATCGTCCCGTAGGCTTTGGGCTCCTTGCGGACGACGGCGACGGAGAGGCCAGTCTCGATGGCGACCGCCGCAAGGAGCAGGGTGGCTGCGCCCTCGGGCGCCGCTAGATGCGTGACGCTGCCGGGCAGTCTCTCGGCAACGGCCGCCGCGAGCTCCCGGAGGAGCGCCGGATCGGTGAGGAACCTGAACTTGTCGAAGTAGACGTTGGAGCGCGCCCCCGAAGAAAGGACGAAGTCGCCGTGGAGCTCGGAAACGGCGAGGAGTCGCACGGCGAGATCGTCGCTCATCGCGGGGTAGCATAGTTACCCCGATGGGTCTGTACCGGGCGGTCGCACGCCCCCTGCTGTTCGCTCTTCCCCCAGAGGCCGCCCACCGCGTGGCCGGGGCGTTGCTCGGACTGCCGCTGCCCTGGTCGCGGATCGGCGGTGCACCCGACGATCCGGCGCTCCGCGTCTCTCTGCACGGCATCGCGCTCGCCAACCCGATCGGCCTGGCCGCCGGGTTCGACAAGTCATGTACCCACCTCGACGCGCTGGGCCGGCTCGGGTTCGGCTACGTCGTGGGCGGTACAGTCACCCGGGCCCCGCGTCGCGGGAACGCGAAGCCGCGGATGGTTCGCGATTCCGATCGCGGAGCGCTCCTCAACTCGATGGGTCTTCCCAACCCGGGCGCCGACGCCGCTGCCGAGGCGCTTCGGCGAAGCGAGCGAACTGCGCCACGGATCGTCTCCCTCGCCGACGAGGGTGTCGAGGACGTCCTCGCTGCCTTCGGCGTGCTGGAGCCGCTGGTCGACGGGTTCGAGCTGAACTCCAGCAGCCCGAACGCAGGCTGGGAGCACGAGCTGGCACACGTCGACCTCCTGGTTCGCGAGCTCCGTGCGAGGACCGGCAAGCCGATCCTCGTGAAGCTCCCGCGCTTCGAGACCGACGAGGAGCGCGACGGGGTGCTCGGCATGGCCGTGGTCGCCAGGGACGCCGGCGCCTCGGGTCTGACCTGCTCGAACACGCGCCCCGTGGAGGACGCCCGGCTCTCCACCGGTCGGGGCGGGCTCTCGGGTCGACCCCTTTCCGAGCTC
>Ga0209751_10002312_pt1 | contig 19146 bp, 9 predicted proteins | sample RifCSP13_1_FD_184019 | JGI IMG/M metagenome (GOLD analysis project Ga0209751, IMG submission 184019) | Soil microbial communities from Rifle, Colorado - Rifle CSP2_sed 13_1 (SPAdes) (version 2) | ecosystem: Environmental > Terrestrial > Deep subsurface > Rock core/Sediment | place: Rifle... | reverse complement strand
CGCGCGGCAGCCGATCAGCGCCCGCCGCGTGGCCAGTGTGCTCCGCGTCCACTACGCGAACGCGAAGCGGACGGCGAGAGAGCTGGTCCGGTGGGACATCCTCCGGCCGTCCCCGGAAGGGCTCAGATTCCAGCCGGAGGCGCAGAGATGGGAACTGCCGGAGCGGGTCTTCGAGCCGCCACCTTCGGCCTCCCCAACGACTGAGCAAGCCGGCGGGGGGCCACCAGCGGCCCCCGCGGTGACCGCCTCCCGTCGCAGCAAGCCCTCTAAGGCAGGGAAGCCGCGGAAGCTCGCGAAGCCTACGAAGCAGCAGCCCGCTGACAGCGCCGCCGAGGCGACCGAGGTAGCGATCTGAGACGGGCGAAGTCACTCGAAGCGCGTTTGGCTTGGCTTCGCGCCTGCGACGTCGACGAAGCGCGCTCTGTGTATCTCGAGCAGCGCCGCGTGCGCTGCGGCAAGCGGCGATGCCGGTGCGCTCGGGGAGGGCGTCACGGCCCCTACTACTACCTCAGGTTCGCTCCGGCGGATGAACGCCGCCGCCGCGTGTACATCGCGGGTCGCTTTGCCCGTCGCGTCCAGCGCTGGGTCCACGAGTTCCACTTTCTCCGCGCCGGCCGTCGCACCGCAATGGCGCTGGTCAATCGGCTCTATCGCTGACCTGGGTTTGTCTACTCCGCCTTAGGTACCCGGGCGAACCACCCACCGATCACGAAGACGATCACGCACGCGAAGTACAACGCCATGATTGGATGCGACGAAAGCCAGTCGCAGACGCGGGTTGCTGCCCGGAACTGCATGCACAGCGCGCCCATAGCTTGGCGCACCACACGGGCAACCATCGAGCGGGTCGCGCCTATGGCTTGGCCGCCGAATCAGGCTCGGTAAAGACCGAGTCGGCCGTCCGCTCCTCGGTGAGGACCTCTCCGACTGATCAGGGCGGGCACCCGGCAGTCAGCCAGTCATAGGCGCGGAGCTTCTCGCCAGTGATATCGTTCAGGATTTCCTTGTCTGTCTCGGGCTCGGGCTCATCCAACAGTCCGTTGAAAAGGTCTATCGTCACGTCGTCTTCGTGATCCCCCTCCGCTTGACCATCCGCCCCCTCGCCTCTCGCTTCTGGTTGGGCGTGGGCCGTATCGGATGACGGAGGAGGTTCGAAGCGGTTGCTGCGCCAGAGCGCTACGAAGAGGCCATCCACGCCACCGAACCCCACCTGCAGCACAGGGATGATCTCATCTCTGGCGCGGTGCACCAAGCCCATGAGCGCTGCCGTTACGGCCTCATCATCATCGGCGGTTCCGTCATCGTCGGGCCACTCGTCGACTCCGGCCAAGCCAGCAAGCTGGCCGATTCGGAAAGGGCTAAGCCTCAGCACCTCCGCCCACTCGCGAAGGGCCGGTTCGTACATCTCTTCCCACGCCAGGTGACAGAACTCGTGGTACAGATCGGCGAGTGCGATGAAGCGTACAAGAACCTGGTACCGCTCGCGCTCGGTGGCACAAAACGTCAAGCCAGCGCCTTCGAGGATGCCCCAAGCTTGCTTCGCCCAGCGAAGTTCTGGCTGGTGGACCCAGATCGAGAACGCCAGGTTGGCGGTATCTTGCAGGTCCTCCCACGCGACAAGCGCTGTCGCGCCCGGAGTGCCGCCCGATTCAGGATCTTCGCGGTCGGCCATAAGAGCACCCCGTTACTGACCGTGAAGCAAGCGCCCAAGCCGTCTGGGCGATACCACCGATTCCTCTCGAGAGGCTAAGAGGATATCCCGATCTGGGATACATGACTAGGTCGTGGTTTGTAGGGAGTCGCCACGAGTGCCCGTGGCGGAGTTATGCGCTCCCTACACTCCACGCGCTACCGGCAGTTCCTCAAGCGCCTTCAGGAGGCGCGCCGCAAGGCCGGGCTGACGCAGGTGGAAGTCGCTCGAACCCTGCACCGGCCTCAGTCCTTCGTCTCGAAATGCGAGTCTGGCGAGCGTCGGGTTGACGTTATCGAGCTCGCTGAATTCGCCAGGCTCTATCGGAAGCCGATTGCCTTCTTCCTCCGGTGATTGGCTCTGCGGACCGGGGACTTGCGACGCTCGTCCAAGACCTGCCAGCGGTCGTTCGCCGCGCTGAGCATGAACAAGACATTCCGAGATCCCCGGGCCGTCTCGGACCCCCGGATGGTGGCCGCCGAGTTCCCGGGCCACTTCCTGACCGCCTCCGAGCTCAGCGACCCGGCGTCCGAGGAAGGCTATCCTCCCCCACGCCATGCTCGACGACCTCGAGGACTTCGTCCAGGACCACCAGCCCCATGGCCGACTCGTCGGCGATGCCAGCGAGCCCGGGCCCCAGGGCTACCGAGTGACCGTAGCCTGCCCCTGCGGCGTCGTCTTCGAGCAGTCGATGGGATGGTTACGCCCTTTCTGGCAAGCTTCGAGAGATCGCTGAACCGCAGAGCCTATGGCTTCCCGCGACCGGCGCCCTGTCCCAGTCGGAGTGAGGCGGCGTGTCCTTCTTGAAGCAGGCTACAAGTGTGCCGTCCCTACCTGCTTTGAGCGTCTAACGCTGGAGATCCATCACATCGTGTGGGTTCGCGACGGAGGGGGAAGCGTCCCAGCGAACCTAATAGCACTGTGCCCGACGTGCCACGCGCTCCATACGCGGAAGCACATTCCCCCGTCGGCCATCCGAGACTACAAGCGCCGGCTAGAGCAGCTGTTCCGCGGAGACGGGCGCCGGAGAATTGGGCCCCGCCCAAGGGACCGCGCCAGGCACGTCAATCTGTTGGACAACGGGAGCTTCGAAAAAGGGCTGCGCGGATGGGGCACTGGATGGATCGAGGACATCCGGAGCAACCAGCCTGTCGCCTGGCACCAGGGTTTTTTGTTGTCGGGTGGCGCCGTCGCCCGCTGGTATCCAGACCGGTGTGTATCTCGGCCGAGTGGCTTGTGTTCGCTGCGAATCGAGCATCGCTCTGCCTACGCTCCGCAGGTCTATTCAACCCTGAGCCAGCGCCTGCGCGTCGAGCGTGGCCGATGGTATGAGTTGAGCCTCTGGGTCAACGCCGAGGAGGTCAGTCCACTCGGAGGGTTGTCGGTCCTTGTCAGCGCGGAGCCAGCGGACTGGGAAGACCAAAAGCTCGCGGTGGATCCCGGGACATACCGCTGGCGGCGCCACGGCCTTCGCTTCAACACGGGATCGCGCTCCTACGTTGATATTAGGTTCGTGGCCGAGGGCACCGTCCGGGCCTGGATTGATGACGTGGTAGTGCGACACGTTCGAGACGGTGGGCAGATGGGCAAGGATGGAATCTGGCTGCTCCGGCACAGGAAGGCGTGATGCCCGGACCATGAGCAACTGGACCCAGACGGCCGAGGCCCGTGTGATCAGGGAGTGGGGACTAGCCGAGATCGTCAGCCCAACCGCTCCCCTGGGTGCGATGCCGGAGTTGGCCTCAGTCCGAGCACGGGTGCGAACAACGGGACGGGAGGGACTGACCGAAGCTGACTGGCAAATCCTCGAAGGGGAGGCCCGTCGCACCCGAGCGCCGATGATCGACCCGCTACTGCGCCTTGCGCCGGACTGGTATGAGGGCGAGTTGTTGATCGAGGATCTCGTTGTCGCGCGCATCATCAACTATCAGCCCTTCGTCGAGAACGCGCCGTCACGCAGGCTCGACGACTTCTGCGGCCAGCCCACCCGCGACGCCGCCGAGTTCGACAGGCCTGCTATGAACGCCCGGCCGATCCTCCTCGGCTCTTCCCTCGCCGGTCCTTGGTGCCTCGTGGAGGGTTACGGGCGCTGCTGCCGGGCGATCCGCGACCACCGGGCCGGGCGGTTTGATGGTCAGCCCATCCCGGTCATCGCTGGCGTTGCACCGCGCGCCACAGAGTGGCATTGGTGGGGGCCGGTCTCTCCGTAGAGCCAAAAGCCACTGGGGAGTGTGGCATCAACGCCGCTGTATGTTTTGTCGCAAATCCCTTTGGTGGGACGCCCCCGTAACTGTGCGTTCGGACGTCGGTCTCGAAAGGGGGTCGCGCCCGTCGCAAAGGACATCCTTTGCGACGATCGACGCCGACTGGCGCTTGGAGCCGCCACGGCCCCTTGCCGCGTCATGATCATCCATCGAACCACGTCGGCTGATCGCGCACCTCACGGGCCCGCTCCTTCCCCAGCAACACCTGACCCAACCGGTAGAAGTGCTTCGCCATCGCCCCGCGGTCGGTCAAGGCGCTCGCCGCGATCTCAAAGACCCAGTAGTGGCGCGCGCGCAGCTCTTCCCGGATCGCCCGGTCCTGCGCTTGGGTGGCGGCGTTGCCGTGGATATGTGTACTGAGGCCGTCGAGGTACACGCACGCGCCCGGTTCATCTGGCTCCTCACTCGCGAAGTAGCAATCAGGCGTTGTGGAACCGAGCGGTCGGCCTAGTCGGATCTCGTGATGCCACAGCGGCTCGGGGAATCCTGCTCGCTGCAGCAGCTCGCGCAATATCGCTTCGGCCTCGTCAACCGGCTGTTTCGAAGCCTCCGGCCCAACAGCGGGATGCTTCGCTGGAACCTCATGCTCGAATGCGAGACCGTCACCCCACTCACGGATTCGCTCCGCAACGACAAGCCGGTTCAAATATCGATGGAAGAATGCGTTACGGAACGTGAAGAGGCAGTCGATGCAGCCGCGCTGGCAGCCCGACGGGCAACTGTCCGTTGCCTCGAGCGCCACGCCGACAATCTCCTTGAACCGAGCACAGAACTGATCCAGCAGACCAGAGCCGGCGGGCATCGGGTCGTAGAGGATGGCGTCTGCCTCTTCGGAGCCGGGGCGGCCAATCACGAGTACTTCAAGATCCTCCCGCTCCATGTCGAGAATCCGCGACGCACCAAGGCGCAAGGCCTCCGCGAGTGAGTACGCCTCCTCGCGGCTGGCACAGCCCGGCAGGGAGAGCGCATCCGCGACAATATCGGCGAAGAAGCCGGTGGGCTCCACAGGGCGCCCGCAGCGCTCGCGATGGTCCTGGGCAAAATGGTCCCGCTCCGTCTGTGACGCAAACGGCGAGCGGCTCTGGCCGCAGACGAGGCACACGGGATAGCCTAGCCGTCCCTGCGACTCGATCAGCGAGAACGCGCCCACGTTGACTAGCCGGAAGTGGACGCCTCGACGGTGGAGCGCGCTCCGGTCACCCCAGCGATACGCCTGGCCGCCGCTGTGACGACCCAGCTCGTAGCCGAACACGGCGACGGGGAGCTGAAAGCGATAGTCTTCGTCGTCGCTGATGTGCGACACGTGCGTCAGATCGGCGTCACACATCGGAATCGCGCGTAGCCTGCTTGCACCAAGACCCGCGGGCGTCGTCGTCCCCTGCCCGCCGACGCCGACCTCCGCTACCGCCTGGGCGCTCCAGTCCACTTGAAAGACCGTCGGCTCTTCCACCGCCTGAAGATGGAGAAACCGGGTCACGAAGCGGTGGCCGTTGGCGTAAATGAGGTTGCCCGGAACGTACTCGCGCAAAGCAACGGCCGGCGGGCGTGGCAGATCGAAGTCGGCACCTCCGGCAAGGTGGCGAGGCAAGCGCGCCGTGCCGATGATCGCCCCGATCTCGAGCCCGTAGCCTGGCAAGAATCCTTCGGCAGCGAGCACGTTGTACGTATTGACGTCGTCGTACCCCTCCGCCTCACGTCGCTCCCGTCGGAGACGACCCTTGTAGCGCTTCACGAGACGATCGCACCGCTGGTAGAGTGCGTCCTCATCTGGATCGAGCGTGCCGCGCCGACGGCGCTCACCGTCCAGGCGCGCCATCTGGCCGAGTGCCCAGTGGAGCCGGCTCCTCAGTCTCGCGATTACCCCGTCGAGCTGGTCCACCATTCCCAGAACACACACGCGAAGCCGGTCCGGGGCGACGAGCTCGGCGTCTTCGGGGGGCCATCCTTGTGACAACGCGCCGATCACCTGTTGGACGAGATCCGCTTCGTGGCGCAAGAGCAGTGTGCGAAGCGGAGACACATCGAAGGCCTGGGTCCGCACATTGCCGGGTTCGTCGAAGAGATACTCCCGAATCTGTCGCGGGAACATGAGCCCGAGCACCTCCGTGATCTGCGCACGCTCGGACTCGGGAAGTCCTGCGCCAGCCCGCGCACGTTGGTGAAGCCGCGACAGGATGGTGGCGTGGATGTGCTTGTCAAGCATCAGCTCGTTGCGCAGGTTGAAGCGCGGCGGCTCGATGATCCCCTGCAAGAGTTTCTGGGGCTCGGCAAAGTACGCGCGATCGTGGCTGGTCGGCCGAGCATAGGTGATGTTGACCGCCATCCGGTGGCGCCTGCCGGCGCGGCCCGCGCGCTGCCAGTAGTTCGACGGAAGCGGTGGGACGTTCCGCATGAGAACGGCATCGAGCGCGCCGATATCAACTCCCAGCTCGAGGGTCGGTGTACACACCAGCGCGTTCACCGCCTCACTATCCCCCTTGAACCAGTGCTCGAGGCGCTCGCGCTCCTCCGGCGGCACCTGCGCCGAATGTTCGTACGGGCGGATCATCTCGATGCCGCCGTCGATGAGCCCGAGGTCGTAGTTGTCGGCGCGCTCGGCCTCGAACGCGAGCGTCCCATCGCATCGCCAGCCGAGACATCGGTCGTGAGGCGCCGGCCGCACCTGCGCCCGGCGACACTTGCGGCACCGCCAGAGACCCTGGTTTGCCACGAGGCGGAGCCGATCGCTGTCGATCTGATGAGTTCCCGCACAGCGGGGAAGTGCACGCCCGCGGGAGCCTGTTAGGGTCACAGGTGCCAGAAGGCCAAGATCCCTCGTCAGGAACCCCCAGAGCTCTCGAACGAAATCCTCTACGTGATCCTTCTCCACGCCCCACGCGCGCGCCGCCTGCCGGACGACGGTGTCTCCACGCGCGCTGAGCCACTGTGCGACGCGGTTCGAATCGTCGGTGCTCACTCGCTCGAGCTTGAGCCCCTTCGGCACGCCCGGGAACATGGGCAGGTAGCCGCGCATCACCTCGAAGTCACCTTCCTGCCAGAACCGGGAAAAGATCTTTCCTTCGCGATCGAGGAGGTGGAGTCCGCGACGGGACACATCGAGCAGCGCGCCGATGCCGTCGACAAGAGAGTCGGGAGTGAGCCCGAGCGCCGCCGCCTGTCGACTGACGAACGGCACGTCCGCTGTCAATCCTGAATACTCGACGCGCAGCCGACCCCAGGGCTCGAGGCCGATCCGCTGTTTCACGCCCGTCGCGACCTCGCGGAGCACCTGGATGCGGAGGAATCGCTTCCGCTCCTCAGCGTGCCTGACGCCTTCCGCCTCTTTGCGGTGGACGTTCCACACCTCTGGAGCGAGTGCCCGTGATAATGCGTCATCGCGATCCAGCATGTCGTCGAGGTACGCCGTCAGGTCGCCCACTGACACCGGCCCCTGCCGGATCCGCTCCGCCATCAAGGCGCGTAGCCGATATCGACGGGCGTGGTCGCGCATCCAACCGGCCTGGAATGCCGCCTCCTGGCGGTTGTCGGCAAACACGAGCAGCCTCCGGCGCTCGGCGTGATGGACCATGTCTTGGGCCAGCACATGAACGTCGGATACCGGCACCGCCTTCACTGGGCGAGCGGGCTCCCGGTAGCCGCTTCCCCGGGCTCGGCCAAGCGATCCGCACGAGACACAGCGGGTGAGCCATCCGGGGTACTTCTCGTCCTGGTGGACGGCGTGCAACAGGACCAGCGGTCCCGCGGTCCCGCATGCGTCGCAGCGCTCGACCGCCGACGGATGAAGTGCCCCACAGCTTCGACAGAGATGCACCGGAGCGGTTCGCGGAGGCGCTTCCTCGTCGTCCTCCGCCGCGATGAGACGATCGAGCAGGACCACACGACGACCACCGAGGCTCGGATCTAGGGGGCGCCACACCCGCCGGTCATCGACCGCCTCGCCCCCTCCGGGAGCATCCTCGGTGAAGGAGAAGTCCGCGACGTGGTGAACGAAGTAATGCTGTCCGCAGGTCGAGCAAGTCGTCACTGGAAGCCGCGCGACGCTGCCCTCTCCGCGGGCCACCTCTTCGTCCTCGGCCGAGAGCCAGAGACGCGGGCGGGGTTTGCCTTGGGGGAAGGTCACCACCGCGCCGGCAATACCACGGACGAACCCATGAAGCACTGGACGAAGCAGAGGCCGACCTTGTTTGCGGGCAGCGGCCCCGAGCGCCAGCCACGCAAGGACTTCCTCTTCGGGCACGGGTCGGACGACACGCAAGGCGAGATCCTCGAGGAGGTCAGAGAGCAGCCGTGGGCGCGCGAGCACCTCGGCGAGCTGGAACACCAGCTCGTTCCGCGCCAGGTCCTCGTGCAGGTCCTCCTGCCACCGCTCTGCGGCCAACGAGGCGCCTGTCATCGACTGAAGCGCTTGGACTACGAGCGCGCCTGCCTCCCTCCCACCATCTACGGCTGCGAGCACGTCTCTCAGGTGATCCCTGGGATGTCCAGGGAGCGGCGGGCTGACCGTGCGCGTGGGCGACCAGACGTCGGGTTCGTATTCCTCGCCAACGAGCGAGACGTCGGCTCCGGGAACCCCGAAGAACCGCCCGGCAAAGGCGCGTGCCGCTTCCGGGCCGCGCTCGGGGTCGGCAATGGTCGCCGACGTGGCCACGCAGACGGTTTCTTTGGGGTCTCGACCGCAGAATGCACGAAGCCGCCTGATCAGGCACGCAGTCTCGGCGCCGGCGGTGCCCGCGAACGTGTGCGCCTCGTCAAACACGAGGAACTCCAGGCGGGCGCCGTCGAAGAGCTCAGCATCTACTTGCCGGGTGAGCAGCAGCTCGAGCTGCTTCACGTTCGTGAGGAGGATCCGCGGCTGGCGCCCCGGAGTGCGCATCTCCTCCCGCGAGCACCGCTCTTCCGGCGGGTGCACCGCGGTGCCCCGGCGCTCCTCACGTGCTCGCTCGAGCGCGCGGCGATAATCCTCCCGTGAAGCACCGCTTCGAAGACGCTCGCCGGGAACGTCGGCGGCCTTCTCGGGCGTCTTGCCGACATACATCCCGAAAGGGATCCCGGTGCCGGCAAGCAGGTCACGCAGCCGCGCGAGCTGGTCCTCGGCCAGCGCGTTCATCGGATACACGAGCACTGCGGCGATTCCGGCTGGGGCGTCCTCGTCGCGCAGCCCGAGACAGCGGCTGATGGCCGGGTAGAGGAAGCACTCGGTCTTGCCCGATCCAGTTCCTGTCGAGACCAGGGTTGTCCGCCCGCCGACGATCGCCCGGATCGCCCGCTCCTGGTGTCCGTACACGTCGGCATGGGGAATCAGGTTCGCGAGGTGAGGATGAAGCACACCCTCGGCCACAAGCTCGCTCACGGCCGTACCGCGACGGAAGGCCCGGGACAGGCTCACGTACGGTCCCTTGAGAAGTGGGGTTCGCCGCGTCTCCTCCAGGGAGAGCAGCCGGCGCACCTGGGCGTAGAGGTCCGGGTCCGCGAATGGATACGCAGTAAGCTGATAGCGCAGGAAGTTGCCGACGACCTTCTCGGCGTAGGCGACCGGGTTCAGCGCCATCGGATCAGGCTCCAGTCGCTACCTTGACGCTCCCCTGTGCAACCTGGCGTCCCAGGGGCGTGATCCGCCACTGCTTTCCGCCGGCGTCCTCGAGGTACTTCTCCTTGATCATCGACTTTCGGGCCCGGCGCACCATGAGTTTCCATCGCGGAACGCGGCGCCGCCCCGTCGGTGCCAGGTCTCCCGGCTTGAAGCGAGACGCAAGGCTCGCCTCGAGCCGGTTCTCGATCTCTCCCCTTGAGGCGTCACCGTCACAGGCGTCAAGGGCTTCGAGAATGGGCTGGTAGAACTCCCAGAGAGGCGTCTTGGCGTCCTTGGCGTCCCCCGGCTCTTTCGTTCCCCACAGCGCGCGCCATTCCTTTCGAAGTGCGTCCAGCCGTCCTTCGAAATCGCTGACCACTCGACCGCGCTCCGCCAACTCGCTAGCCGCCAAATAGTCTCCGCGCGACATCAGCCTTCCCGCGTGCTGGTTCAACTCCTTCAGCGCCGCCCTTGTCTCCTGACGAACCTTCTTCAGGCTTCGTTCCACCTTTCGGCTGCCGGGAAGACGCTTCACGCTGCCCCCCCCTTCGGGAGCTCTTCTTGAATCATTCGCACCAGCTCCAGCGGTTGAGCCAGCACCCGAACGCCCGACGGTGTCTTGCCCGTCTCGAACACCTTCTTCCAAAAGTCGCGATTCTGCTTGGCGCCAAACACTGTGCTGCTCAGATGCTTGTCCACCCAACATGGAAGTTCTGTCAGGTGATGCAGGAAGGCTTCAATGCGCCGCCACAGGGTCTCCGGAAACGCTCGCTGGAAGAGTCGCTCGCGATCAGCAGGCTGCCCGGCGAACGCGTAATAGTTTTCGATCACGAGCCGCACCCATTCCAGCACGTTGGCGAGAATCTCTTCACGTGCCATTCGCCACGCCCGGAAGTGACGCTCGGGGATTGCCTCCCCCTTCTGCAGCCGGTTCTCAAGCTTGCGCCCCCCGATCTCAGGATCCCAGTACCCGACAAAGAAAACGTCTGCGATTAGACTCATCAGGCGAACGAGCTGGTCGCGCTCGAGAAACCTGGGGTTGTCTCCCCGTTCCATCCCCTCGTCGATTGCCGAGTCGAGTGGCTTCATGTACAGGAACTCGGCGAAGAACGTCTTCTCGACGCTCGCGTAGGCTAGCGGCCGAGCCGCACTCTTACCGGCCCACTCTACAAACTCCATCAGGCGGTTCTCTTTGTGATGTGTGATCGAATCTCGGACGGAATCGATAATGTAGCGAAGCATCTCGCGGTGCTCGCCGCGAAAGAACGTAACCAGGTCGCGCTCGCTGAAGTTGTAGTCGTTCTCGCGAAGCTCCTTCATGCTCTGGTACTTCCGCACGCGTTCCATGAAGAGCGTGCTTCCCAGATGACGCATCACGGCCGTGTCGAAAGCCACCTGTGCGAGCTTTCCGCCAGCGTTCGTGTTGGCCTGCAGCAGCACGTTCGTGTCGGGTTCCACAAACACCCGCACAGGCAGCGCCTTCACTCCAAGAAGGATCTGCGCGGCAGCCTTGTGCTGGCCGTCGAAGACCCTCACAGGTCCGGCATTGTCTGCCTCCGGTGTCCACCACCCCAGTGCGACATGGAGCTGAGGGCGCTTCTTCATGAACTCCTCGATCAGCGCCCTGATGTTCGTGCCGATGCTCCGCGGGTTGATACGGTCGTCGTGGTGGAGGTACTCGAGTGGCAGCATCGTGAAAAAGTAGTCCATCCCACTTAAGACATCCCGATAGACCGGTGTGCTCCGAATCGCGTTATCGCCAGCCTCGGACAGCGTGAACTCAACGTGATCACCTGCCCGCTTGAGACGAAGCTCCGCCTTCGCACCGCCGTGGCGTTGCAGCACATGGCCCAGGTTCGCGCCCCGCTCGCCCCGCTTCTTGGCATCCGCCTGGAGCCTCTCGAACTGCGCCATTCGGCGTGCGACCCGCAAATCGGACGCTCCCTTGCTTCGATTGCAGGAGGCATGCGTCAGGGCAAAGTTGTTCTCCTCGTCCGGACCCTGATCCGCCAGCGGGATGATGTGATCAACGTCCAGCTGGCCCTCATGGAGAATGAGATCGATGGCGTCGTCACAGATGAAACACTTCCCACTCTGACGCTCGAGGAGACGGTGCTCTAGAGCCGCCCGCCCTTCCTTGTCCAGGCCCGCGAGGTACGGCGAACGCTCGGCCATTTTCGCGCTCCTCTCTCGTCCGCAACGAAGCTCTTGCGCTTGCTGTGCTGCCGCTACGGGCGTCTGCGCTTTCCCCGCCTCGGTGGATCCTCCTGGGAGTTGCCAAACAGCGTGGGCTCGCCAGGGAATAGCCGTCTCTGAGCCCCAGGGCCACCCGAGTACTCTGCCGAGGGCTCCGCCACCTTCGTGAGCGGCTCCCTCTCGCCCACGAAAGCCTCGCCACGTAACTCAGCCTGAAGCCGGGCGAACCCATCTGGTCCGAGCAGATTGCGTGCGTGCCGCTCGCATTCCGTCCACGACTCCGCCGCCGACTGTTCCAGCTGCCAAGGTAGGAAGCGCTCGCCCAGCCGTTCACGCACAGGCTGGGGTTCCTTGGCCCGCTCGTCGTGGCCGAGGCCGAGGTCCGAAAGGCGCAGAGCCTCAGGAAGCATCCAGCCGTCACCGTCGTTCTGTCGGCAGAAGGCCTCGATCCCACGCTCCCGATCCCCGCCTTGCGCGGCGATCATCTCCTGGAGGTTGCGGGACGCAACGAGCGACAGGACCGTGTGCCGCAGCTCGGGATCCTTCTCCTTGTCCACGCGCCAGAAGCCCTTGGGATCGAATGTCCGCCTGAACGCCTTGTCGCGAAGGCTCTCGGCGGGATAGTCGCACTCCCGGAGGATCCACGCGAGATCCTCCCACTCAAGGCCGTACAGCTCAGCGACCACTGCTTCAAGGAAACACCGGAGGCGCAAACGCTCGTGCGGCGTGACCGCCCACAGGTTCTTCCATGTTGTCTGATCCTGCGCCGAGAATGGAGCAAGGCGGAGCCAGTCGCCAGCAAATGAACGAGCGCACAGACTCAGGCTGCCCACGGCACGTAACACTCCCCCTGATGTCGCGGCAAGAGCTGTTCGTCGAGGCAGAACCGTTTCGATCATCACAAATTCACTCATATTCAGCCCCCCAAGGCGATTACGGGCCTGATAATCGAATACGAGTGTGTTGAAAAAGCCTACAATCGCGAGGCAATCCATCGCTGAATGCGAAGTTGACCGGAAGAAGAACACGCTATCGCCTGCGGGGAAAGCATTGAGATATGTTGCAATCGTCGTGCGCGAATTCGTCGCTGAGCTGATCCGCATATACGCAATCTTGGGGTGTGGGTATCCCTTCCCGGAGTCGAGGAGATCCCGAATACCCATTAGGTACTGCGGCTCGACGACCTTCGCTTCCCACGGAATCTCGCGCCACACCGCACCCCGCCCCTTCCCGCTAACCCAGCCCTTCTGGCTGAAATCGAACTGACCGATCATCCGGCCCTCGTACAGCGGCAGTGCGATGTCCTCGATGTCGTCCTCGTGGACAAACCCGCTGCCGTCAGCAAGGCGGATCCAGCCCGGGTCTGCTGCGTGGCGAGCGTCCGGTGACTGGCGGCGGAACTTGATCCACCGGCCATACTCGTCGCGCCGGTAGCCCTTCTCTTCCCACTTGGGGCGCGGCGGGAAGAGGTCGGAGTCGTTGGTCATGTGAAACTCGGTCGCGTACCGGATGCCCCAGCCATCTGGGCCCTTGTCTCCGAGGAGGATCGAGTTCGCGTAGATCTTCTCCAGCACCTCGAGGTCGCGCCGGTCTCGGATCTCGAGGATCGCCCGCGTCCGCGGGCTGAACCGCTCGACCTGTAGCCGAGAATAGAGAATCGCGTGGCGCTCGGCCTCCTCCCAGTCGCGCAGACGCCGGCGCATGAACGTGGTGCGGAAGGCTTCCGTGGTTCCGCCCTTCTGGATGATCACCGGCCCGAACTTGAAGCTGCGGTGAATGTTGAAGATTCCCTCCCGGTTCTCGAAGCCGAAGAGCCAGCGCCAGCGGCAGCGGGTGAGGAACAGGACGCGGAGGTCGGTGCTCCCCTTGTCGGTGTACACCCCTGACGGCGTGATGAGCCCAAGCAACCCGCCATCGCGCAGTAGCGCGCGAGCTTGCTCAAGGAACATCTTGTACGTGTTAATGTCCGCCGACCCCTGGTAGCGGAATGGGTGCGCGGGGTCGGCATACCCCTTCCGTCCGGCACGCTTCGCACGCCATGCCGCGTGCAGGGCGGCACTGCCCTTGCCAAGATTGAGCCTCTCGCCGTCGTCGGCTCCATCGCCGAAGGGTGACGCTGCGCTCCTGTTCCAGTTCGCGAGCGCTTTGAATCGTGCGCAGTACCGAAGCCAGGCGCGCTCGTCGTCGGCGCTGCGCTGAAAGTACTCCCTCTGCTTCCCGAGGGCTTCCTGCTTGCCGTACGTCCGGTAGAGCGGGTCGAGATTCGAGAAGAACTCCCTCGAGTTGGGTTTCTGGATTTCCCATGGCGGGTTCCCCACGATCGCGTGAAAGCCACCGCCTGAGGCGGCGAAGACCTCAGGAAATTCAAGCTCCCAGTGGAAGAATCGATGCTCTCCCTTGAGCGTGCGCACCACAGCGCGGGTCGGCTCCGCCAGGGTCTCGAAAGTCGCCGGCAAAGGAGCAAGGTCGAGCTGGTCCGCCGGCCAGAACCACAGAGCGCACCACGTGTCGAAGGCCTCGGCAAGCCTGGCGAGGGCCTGGCTGCCGAGGATCTTGTCGCGGTAGAAAACGGCGCGCGCGTCCGTCTCGTGAATCGGAAGCGCGTGCATCTGCTCAAAGAGGTTGACGGCTTCGTCGTGCAAGGCCTCCGGCGTCCGCCCTTCGACCGCGTCGAAAAGCGACCGCTGACCGCTGATCCAGTCGGCGAGCGCCGGCTTCACCTTCTCCGTCTCGAAGCGTTCGAGCTCATGCGTCCATACGTCTCCGCTCCGCCGCACGGCACCCTTCTGCTTCCCTCGCTGGACTCTCTCCTCTCGGAAATGGTGGACGAACCGGTCGTGGTTGGAGTCGGCCCCTTCGCGCTCCCAGGCCAGCGCGGGATAGTCGCGGAAGCGGTCGAACCAGCAGCCCACCAGCGCGTTCCCGACCTTAAGCTTGTGGTCGAGGAACTCGAAGGGAAGTGAGCGATCCATGGTCTCGACCCAGAGGGCGAGGCGACCGAGCTCGACCGCCAGCGAATCGAGATCGACTCCGTAGAGGCAGCGCTCCACGACGTGGCGCTTGAGCCGGGCCTGAAGGTACTGCTCGGCGTCCTCCACTTCGACCGGCATGTCTCGCACAACCTCGAGGAACCACGCTGGGCGGCCGCCGTCGGACGCTGTCACGAGCAGCCGATCGCCCTCGCGCCTCAGCCATCCGTGGTGGAAGAGGCTCGCGAACAGAGCCGACGTCAGGAACCGGAGGCTCGCGACCAGGAAGGAGCCTGAGCCCATGGCGGGGTCACAGACCGTGAGCGCCAGGATCTGCTCGGGAGACTTGGGAATCCACGCCGCAGCCGGCGCGTTCTCGTCGCGATTACCGCCGGCGCCGACGGGCGGGTCATAGGCGAGCGGGCGCAGCGTCCGCTGTGCGGTTGGGACGGCCAGCTGGGGCCGCGTGTAGAAGGTGCCCGAGCCCTTGCGCGTGCCGCCCCAGCGGACGAGGAACCACTCGTCCGGGAGAATCACGCGCTCCACCAAGGACCGCGCCGTGCTCTCCACCGCCCGTTCGTACTCCCTGAGAGTCTCGGGGTTCTTCGACTTCGGCCTTGGAACCAGCTTCCCGGCGCTGACTGCGCGGCGGGCCCACGCCTCAGCTCGTTTGCGCATCGCCTGTTGCGCGTCGTCCTGCTCAGCCGCAGGAAGGCTCTGCGGTGGTTCCGTCGAGACGGCGACACCGGCTGCTGAGTCGTCCTCGGCCGTCTCCTGCTCCTCCTCCTCCTCGTCCCGGTCGGCATCAGTGTCCTCACTCGCCTCGTCGCCTTCCTCGGAAACCTCCTCGGTGCCGACCGCGAGTCGAGCCTTCCGCTTGAGCTTTTCCACGAGCGGCGCCATCGCCGAGTCGTCCATCGTCTCGAGTCGAGAGAGTGGCAAGGCGGGCTCGTCGCCAACTGCGAGGAAGACGTAGGGATCGTCGGCACCGGCCCGGCGAAGCTCGTAGTCGAGTAACCCTTCGTAGAGCACGCCGATGTACTCGCAAGAAAGATCCGAGAAGTCCACAGGCGCCTCGACCGCGATGCTCCCCTTCCCCTGTCGGACTCTTACCTGACTCCGGCAGAGCAGCAGGAGAATCCCGAGGACCGCAGCATCACTGGGTGCGTGGGCGGGGTCTTCGAAGACGGTCAGCGCGCGGAGGACTGGGTCGGGGGAGGCCGCCGAGCCTGGAGCGAAGAGGCCTCCTCCGTATCGCGGCACGGGGAGGGACGGGTGATGAGACCCCTCGAAGACCAGGCGGAAGAGCGCAAGCAGCCGTGGCCAGGCGCCGAAGCGGTGGCGTAGCCTCGCGGCACCGCTCCCGGTGCCGGCCCGCTCGAGCGCTTCGCGCAGGCCCTCGAGCCCATAGGAGCGGTAGTAGACGGGATCTTCGCGCGGCAGTAGCTCGCGCGCTTCGGCGAAGAGGACCACGATCATTCGCATCACGACGCGTGTCGCCGCGAGGTAGATGTCGCGCGGGGTCACGCCGGAACCCAGCGCGTTTAATGCCACGCCGTGGCTCTGGATGAGGACTTCGACCGCTAGCCTTACGCGCTCACCGAGGACGGCTGACAGCTCTGCCTGGCCGCGCCGCGAGTCGAGGATCGCCGCGACGAGCCGCGATGGCTCACCGGGCTTTGCCGGGGTCAGCGCCTCTGGGGAGAGCAGCATCCGGAAGGCGTCGACCTGCAGGCCTGGGCGTCCTTCCTCGAACCAGAGATCCACGTCCCATTCGGCCCAGGCCTCGTGGTCCAGACCGGCGTAGATGAGACGCCACTGTCTCGCGTTCGTCAGGAGTGCGATGGGCCGGCCAGCGCGCCGGAGCCATTCGATGACCCGCGAGACCGCGCGTCGCCCTCGGCCAACGCCAAGCCGCCCCTCGCCATCGACGAACACCGGGAGCAGCGCTCCGTTCGGGCCTTCCCACAGCCGGCGAGGCTTCACGATCTCTCCGGTGAGCGCACGGTGGGACCACTGGCCGGCGACATCCGAACCGCGGGTCCACCGAGCTCCAGGCGCCTCGTCGAGCCCGCAGATCTTCTCCATCACAGTATCGAGCAAAGCTCGCTCGACCTCGGCGCTTCCCGTCTCGAGGCGCGTTACGTCACGGCGCAAGCGTTCTGCGAGATAGGAGGGAAGCGGCACGGGGGTGCCGGGGAAGTGCTCGGCGATCCGGGACGGCGCGATCAGAAGCCCGCCGTGCTTGAGAGAAGCCCACCACGACGAGCTAATCATCGTCAGCGACCTCTCCCGAGGTGTTCTCCGCTGGGAGGGCCTGGGGCGTCGTGTCCAAGATCGGCAGCTCAGGCAGGTCCTCTGCCGCGGCAGACGCGCCCAGCTCCTTGAAGCGTCTGGCCTGTACGAGAACTCGCCGTTCGAACGATCCCGCCGCACTGTTGTACGCATCGACTGCCCGCTTGAGGCCCTTGCCCACGTTCTCGAGGTGGGCGGCAAACACGGAGACGCGATCGTAGAGAGTCCGGCCGAGATCACTGATCTGCCGTGCGTTCTCGGCGATCTTCTCTTGCTGCCAGCCGTAGGCAATCGCTCTCAGCAGGGCGATCAGCGTGATAGGACTTGCCGGAATGACCCGTTGTCCCACGCCATACTCGATGAGGGAAGCATCTTGCTGAAGGGCCGCCCCGAAAAATGTCTCACCGGGCAGAAACATCACGACGAAATCCGGCGTCGAGTCGAACTGGTCCCAGTACGCCTTGCTCCCGAGCTTCGTCATGTGGTCGCGAACTTGGCGAGCGTGCTCCCTAAGCCAACTCTCCCGGCCCGTGTCGTCTGGGGCCTCCAGCGATTCGAGATAGGCGCCGAGCGGTGCCTTCGAGTCCACAACAACGTTCTTCCCCCCGGGCAGCTTGACCACGAGATCCGGACGGAGTTTCCCGTCCTCGGTCTCCACGCTTTCCTGCTCACGGAAATCGCAATAGGCAAGCATTCCGGCCATCTCGACAACTCGCTTCAATTGGAGCTCGCCCCACCGCCCGCGAACAATGGGCGACCGCAGTGCCTTCACGAGGTTCGCCGTTTCGGACTGGAGCAGCTCCTGCGTGGAAATCAGGCTACTGACTTGTTGCTTGAGCTCGCCATAGGCTTCGGTACGCGTTGTCTCAATGCCCCTGATCGTGCTGTCGACCTTGTCCAGTGACTCGTGGATCGGGGTTAGAAGTTGATCGATTGCGTTCTGCCGTGCTTCAAGGTCGGCCTTGGCGCCCTGCTGGAATTGGCCGAGTTGCGTCTGTGCCAGCTCCAGGAAGGCCTGGTTATTGCTCTTGAGCGCCTCCGCGGACAGCGCCTGAAATGCGTCGCGCAGCTTCTGCTCGGCCTGGTCGAGCAGGGCCAGTTTTTCGGTGGCTTCTCGTTTTTCTCGCTCTAACTCCGCCTTCAATCTCGCCTCTTCTGCGGCGAGTTCTCTGATCTGCCTCTGGAGATCCTCGAGCGTCGCCTCTTTCGTCCTGAGAGTTTCCTCCAGCTCCGGAATGCGTTCTGTACGGGCGGCTTCGCCCGCGCGGTCGCTCTCAGCCCGACTAAGTTGCGATCTAAGCGTGGCCTGTTCGTCCATCAATCGCTGACGCTCGGCCTCCAACTCCACGTTCCTTGAGCGCGCCGCCCTCAGATGGCCCCGGGCGATAAGCCACGCCACTAGCACCCCGCCTACCGCCCCCAGGGCTAGGCTGATGATCAGCGTCGCCGCTCCCGCCGCTTCCATCAGCCCCCCTCAGGCAGTCGAATCTCGACCGCTACCGGAAACACCTGCGCAGCCCCCCGCATGGCATAACGACGTGGTAACAGATACTCGATGACGCGCGTTCGCTCCCGCTCGAGCTGGGTACGCAGCTCGGAATAGTGTGCTTGGCGCCGGGCCAGCTCTTCTTCCTTCGCCCGCTGCGACTGTGCGAGCTCCGCGAGGCGCTCTTCGCTGTCGAACAAGAGGCCTTGTTGCCGCTCGGCTTCGAGCGCACCGATCTCACGCTCGAGCCGTGCTAGGCTTTGCTCCTCGATGAGCTTCGAGAGTTCGCCCTGACGACTCTGGAATCGTTCACGCTCGCGGCGGGCGGCGTCGCTGCGCTCCGTGCCAAGGGCAGCAGCAATCTGCTTGGTGAGTTCAACCGCCCACTCATCCACGATCCGCCGCGCATCGAGCGCGACTTCGTCACAGATCACGCGCGCTCGCTCCACGTCTTCTGGCCGGAGGGTCTGCGAAATGCCTCGGTCGCTGGCGGCCGGGGCGTGGGGCAACGGGCTGCGGAGTCCCTCTTTCCGGACCGGGATCCGGAGCGTCCGCACCCAGTGATGGAAGCTCTCGCGGAGCTCGTTCACTGCAAGCTCTTCGACGGTGAGGAGCAGCAGTGCCTCCGCCCCGGCGGGCACGCCGCCGCGCCGCACCGTCCACCGCGTCGCGCTCCC
>Ga0209751_10002308_pt1 | contig 19169 bp, 17 predicted proteins | sample RifCSP13_1_FD_184019 | JGI IMG/M metagenome (GOLD analysis project Ga0209751, IMG submission 184019) | Soil microbial communities from Rifle, Colorado - Rifle CSP2_sed 13_1 (SPAdes) (version 2) | ecosystem: Environmental > Terrestrial > Deep subsurface > Rock core/Sediment | place: Rifle... | reverse complement strand
GCATTGCGTATGAGTACATCCGCTGGACGGCCCGCTGGCAGCACGCGCGTTGGGCAAGACCGCTCTTGCTGCCGAACCTGGCGCTGCAGCGGCTCACGACTCGCGAACCGGAGAGCGACATGATCGAAGTCGCCATCGCCGCCTTCGAGGCCATGCGCCGGGCGGAGGGGGCCGAGTCCTCACACTCCCTCTCATGACTCATCCTCGTCATTCGTCGCCTTGCGAAGGCGCAGGCTAAACCCTTGGGGCAGAGACGCCCGCTTTCCCGAAGAGAACCCTTGTCCTTGTTGGTCACTCCCTTGAAAGCAGGGGTCCAGGCCCTCGCCCCTGGATTCCCACTTTCGCGGGAATGACCGTGTGTTTGAATGTCGCCCCCGCGAATCGCGCTTAGCATCCCGAAGGGGAGGCGGGGGCCCAGGTCATCCCCTCTGGATTCCCGCTTTCGCGGGAATGACCTTGTTTTTGGATGTCGCCCAGCGAAAGCGGAGGCCCAGACCCCGGCCCTGGATTCACGCGTTCACGGGAATGACCGTGCCCTTGGATGTCGCCCCCGCGAATGGCTCTTCGCATCGCGCTTAGCGTCCCGCAGGGGATCCCGAAGGGGAGGTGGGGGTCCAGGTCCTTAGCCTGGATTCCCGCCTGCGCGGGAATGACCTTCTATTCGGATGTGGCCCCGCGATGGCAGGGATCCAGGGCCTCCCCTGGATTCCCGCTTCCGCGGGAATAGCGATTGTTTCATGGTCGCCCCTCCAAAGGCGGGTCCGACCCTAGCTCAAGCTCTCACCTCCGCAGCCCGCGTTGACACCGCCCGCGCCGCTGGATAGAATGAGTCCGGATTTCCGCTCCTCGAATGTCGGCCCAACTCAAGTTGCGCGACAAGGTCTATGAAGTCCCCTCCGGGATGACGGTGCGGGATGCTCTCCTGCGCCTGGGCATTGAACCCGAGAGCGTTCTGCCCACACGTCAGGGGGAGCTGATCACCGATGACGACTTACTCCGCGAGGGGGAGGTCATTCGCCTCGTGGCGGTGATCTCCGGCGGCGATGCTTCGCTGGAGCAGCCATGAAGTGCCGCACGTGCGGCGAACGGGCCGCCATCAACATGCGCCAGCACAAGTTGGCCCTTTGCCGCGACCATTACTTATCGTGGCTGCCGGAGCAAACCGAGCGCTTCATCCACAAGTACGCCATGTTCACGCGCCAGGAGCAAATCCTGGTGGCCGTCTCGGGCGGGAAGGACTCGCTCGCGCTGTGGGACATCTTGGACAGGCTCGGTTATCGTGCCGATGGGCTGTACATCGGCCTGGGGATCGACGGCGGGGTCGGCTACTCCGCCGAATCGCAGCGGAGGGCGCAAGCTTTTGCCGCCGGGCGCGGATTGAGACTGACCGTGGTCGATGTCGCCGAGGTCGAGGGTGCGACGATCCCCGAAGCCGCCTCGCTCACCCATCGTGGGCGCGACAAGCCCTGCTCGGTCTGCGGCCTCACCAAGCGTCACGTGATGAACCGCGTCGCCCGCGACGGCGGGTACGACGCGCTGGCCACGGGCCATAACCTCGACGACGAGGCTGCCACCTTGTTCGGCAATACCCTGACTTGGTCGACGGGGTACCTGGCTCGGCAGGGACCGGTGCTTCCCGGCGCCGATGGGCTGGCGCGCAAGGTCAAACCGCTGTGCCGGTTTTATGAACGGGAGACCGCCGCTTATGCCCTGCTGCGCGGGATCGACTACATCTATGACGAGTGTCCTTTCGCCGTCGGTGCAACGTCGATCGAACACAAGGAGATGCTCAATCGTTTGGAGTCGGCGCGGCCCGGGGCCAAACTGTCCTTCTACCTATCCTTCCTCGAAGCCAAGCGGCGGGGCGCGTTCCCGGCCGCCACCGTCGACCTTCCGTCCGGCTTGCACCCCTGCTCCACGTGCGGCCAGCCGACGAGCGCACCCGGCTCTTGCTCCTTCTGCCGAACCTGGGACGCCGTCCGTGCACGACGCGCCGAAAGGCTGACGGTCGCATGACGGATGCCGACGACCTGGAAGGACTGAGCCTGCTCGGGCGTGGCGCCCAGCCCTCGAAGCGCTTAGAGACTTTCCCCAACCATCACCCCGACCGTCCGTATCTGGTCCGCCTGGAGTCCGACGAGTTCACCTGCGTCTGCCCCGCCACCGGCCAACCGGACTTCGCCACGATCACCGTGGAATATGTCCCGGCGGCGCGGATCGTCGAGTCGAAATCCTTCAAACTCTACTTGTGGTCGTATCGCAATGAGGGTGTGTTCCACGAACACGTGACGAACAAGATCCTGGACGATCTGGTGGCCGCCCTCGAACCCCGCTGGTGCCGTGTGCGTGGCGCTTTCTCCGTTCGAGGAGGCATCCGGATCACGGTCGAGGCCGAGCACGGCACGCGCCCGTCCGGAACATGACCCCGAGCCCATCGATTCGCGCGGAAAGGAAGGGCGAGGGGTGCCCCGAGCCCATCGATTCGCGCGGAAAGGAAGGGCGAGGGGTGACCCCGAGCCCATCGATTCGCGCGGACAGGAAGGGCGAGAGGTGACCCTGGCGCCCACCGGACCGCGCCGACATCAAAGGTGCGGGGTGACGCCCGCCGCTCGGTCGTCCCTCGAATGAAAGCCGCGCGGTGAGCGCCCCCTACCGCTGGTATCCCTTGGTGGTGGCGGTTTTCGTCACCAGCCTGATCGTCTCCAACATCATTGCTGTCAAGCTGGTGACTCTCTTCGGGCTGACCCTCCCCTCGGCCATCCTGCTGTTCCCGGTCGCCTACATCTGTGGGGACGTTCTGACGGAGGTTTACGGCTACGCCGCGGCCCGCCGCGCGATCTGGATCGGCTTTGGCTGCAATCTGGTGGCGGTGACGGCGATTGTCCTAGGCGGACGGCTTCCGCCCAGCCCGTACTGGACGGCCGGGGTGTATCCGTCTCCCGAGCAGGCGCAACAGGCGTATGAAGCGATCCTCGGTTTCGCCCCACGACTGCTCGCGGCGTCGTTTGTCGCCTACCTGGCCGGCGAATTCCTCAACGCCTACGTCATGGCGCGCATGAAGGTGGCCAGCGGCGGGCGGAGGTTATGGATGCGAACGATCGGCTCGACGCTCGTCGGCCAGGGTGCCGATTCCGTCGTATTTCTCACACTGGCGTTCACCGGCATCCTGCCGCCGCCGGCGCTGGCCATGGCCGTCTTCTCACAATGGCTGATCAAATGTGCCTATGAAATCGCTGCGACCCCGCTGACCTACTTCGTGGTCAATCAGCTCAAGCGGAGCGAGCAGCTCGATACGTTCGATCGGGCGACCGATTTCAGCCCGCTCCATCTCGGATAGAGATCCGTTTCACTCCCCCGGTGTCCACCCGGATCCCGGATGGAGTCGCGCTTCGCCGTACTTCGCTCTCTACCCTCTTCAGGGCGCCCGCCCTCACCCCTTCGGGCACCCCTTCGGGTGCACCCTGGGTGTGCGCCGCCCTCACCCCTTCGGGTGCGCCGAAGGGCGTGGCGCCCTGTCCCCAGGGGACACCCGAAGGGGTGTAGAGGGCGAAGGGCGTGGCGCCCTGTCCCCAGGGGACACCCGAAAGGGGTGTAGAGGGCGAAGGGCGTGGAGTGCGCAGGTGTGAGGGCGCCCTCCACCCTCCCCAGGACATGCACAGCGCGCCTACCCAGGGTGCGCCCCTGGGCGCACACGAAGGAGTGAGGCCGCAAACCTACGCCGGCCTCGCACGGGCCCGAAGGCTAGGCTACGTGCAGGTAGGTATCGACCTCCCAGTCGGTCACGTGCGTCCGGTACAGGTCCCATTCGGCTTGTTTTGCCCGGGTGAAGGCCTCGAAGATGTCGGCCCCGAGTGCATCGCGCAGAACCGAGTCGGCTTCCAAAGCGTCCAGGGCTTCCGGCAAGGAGCCCGGGAGCTGATCGATCTTCCGAGTCGCCAGCTCCTCCGGAGTCATCTCGTAGATATTGAGATTGTTGACCGGTTCGGGAGGCGTGAGCTTACGTTCCACCCCGTCCATCCCGGCGGCCAGCATGACGGCGAACGCCAGGTAAGGGTTGCAGGAGGGGTCCGGGCAGCGCAGCTCGACCCGCGTGGATTTCTCTCGCCCCGGCGACACGCGCGGGATTCGGATCAACGCCGAGCGATTGATCTGCGCCCAGCATACGTAGACCGGCGCTTCGTACCCCGGGACGATGCGCTTGTAGGAATTTACCGTGGGCGCAACGATCGCCGCCAGCCCGCGGGCGTGGAGTAACTGGCCGGCAATGAAGCCGTGGGCCGTCCCCGACAGCCGGAACGCATCGTCGGCGTCGAAGAAGAGGTTGTCCCCCTTGCGATCGAAGATCGATTGGTGCGTGTGCATCCCCGAACCGTTGATTCCAAAGATCGGCTTGGGCATGAACGTCGCCACGAGTCCGTGATGCGCTGCCAGCGCCTTGACGGCGGTCTTGAGCGTCAGGACGTTGTCGGCCGTCCGCAGGGCGTCGGTGAAGCGGAAGTCGATCTCGTGCTGACCCCGCGCCACTTCATGATGGCCCATCTCGACTTCGAGCCCCATTCGGCTCAGCGCCAACATGAGTTCCGCGCGTACGCGCTGCGCCTCGTCGCTCGACGAGAAATCGAAGTAACCTCCCACATCATGGGGGACCGGATGGATGCTTCCCGGCCCGTTCGTTCGGAGCAGGAAGAACTCGGGCTCCGGGCCGACGTTGAACGTCCACCCGCGACCCTCGACTCGCTTCAGGACCCGCTTCAACGCGCCGCGCGGGTCCCCGGCAAAAGCGGTCCCGTCTGGGTTGTAGATGTCACAGAAGACGCGTGCTCGAAGCCGTTCGGGGTGACTCCAGGGGAGCACGGCATAGCTGTCGGGCTCCAGCACCAGCCGCATGTCGCTTTCCTGGATACGGGCAAACCCTTCCACCGATGAGCCGTCAAACCAAACCCCTTCATCGAGGGCGCTCGGCAACCGCTCCACGGGGATGTCGGCGCTCTTGACCGACCCGGTCACGTCCGTGAACTGGAGCGAAATGAAACGGACGCCGTCCTCCTGTGCGCGCTTCACGATCTCTTGGGCCATAGCAGCCTCCTGTCGGCCGATGCGTTTCGGGGTGATCCCGGCGGGCGCACAAAACAAACCAGGCACGCAGGGCGTGCCTGGACTATCTCGCCGGGTGCGCCCTTCCTACGTACCTACCCGCGTGGGCGGGCAGGCCACCGCCCTCGTCTTTGGCCCGCGCGTCGCCGCGCGGTTTTCCACGAAGGCTTTTCCGGAAGGGGAGAGGGAGCCTGTGGCGGGCTCCGGAGGCATCCGCTGATGATTCGATTTTCCCCCGGGTCTTCTCGGGGTTAGCCCCGCCCACCGGCGGGGAACCTCCACCTCGTTGTCTCGGCCCTCGGCCGAGACCCAGTCGCTGATCTCCCTAGCTATTCAGTTGTCGTTCCCGTTCAAACTTGCGGCATTCTAGCAAACCGGGCGGAGCGAGTCAAGAACGGGTCCGGGCGGATCCCCTCCGCCTGTCCCACGATCGCGTTACGGACCAACTTCGTCGGTCAGGATGATTCATCGACCTCGACCCAGATCACACGCGTCAACTCCTGCCCGAGCACGCATTCGCCGGTGGGCAACGCCAGTCGCATGGGACCTTCAAACGGGGCCCGGCTTTCTACGCGGTACGCCTTTCCCGGCAAGACGCCCTTCAGCTCCAGATATTGCAGCCGCTCCGAGTCGCGTACTCGGACACGGCTAATCTTGCCTGTGGAGCCGGCGGCGAGGGTGTCGAGCGGCACATCTTTGGGGACATCGATCGTCCCATCCGCCCGCGGGATAGGCTCTCCGTGTGGGCACCGCTGAGGATAGCCCGCGTGCGCTTCCATCCGCGCGACGAGCGTCTCGTCGGCGACCTCCCCCAATCGATCGGCCGTCTCGTGGGCCTCGTGCCATCCGTAGCCGAGCACCCGCACCAGATACGCCTCTGCCAGCCTATGCGCGCGGACCGCCCGCACGCCCTCCGTCCTCCCTCGCCCCGTCAACCGGACTCCGCGGTACGGCCTGCGCTCGATCAAGCCCGCCTTTTCCAGGCGGCGGGACATGCGCGAAACGGCTGCTGGGGAAACCTGTAGGGTGTCTGCCCATGAACCAGGATGGATGAATTCGCTCTCTCCGCCGAGGCGGAATAGTTCCCCAAGGTAGGCGGCTTGAGAGGCGGTGATTCCGGTCATGTCGACTTCATCTGCTTCGGCTTTTCGCGCCTGGTTGGATTTACCGCGGTCAACCCGGCCGTTGACCCCTGGTACTTGATTCGGCGAGGGTTCGTGCCGTAGAATGCGGCCAAGACTTCGACAACTCGGGTCGAGTTTATCATATGGGGCCGATGAGGGTTGTTACGCGGGACGCATCGGCACGGGAGTAAGGATGATACCTGGTTACTTGCTTGGGCTGCGAGAGGGACTTGAAGCTGCCCTGATCTTGGGAGTCACCTTCGGAGTGCTCAATCGAATGCGCCGCAGCGACCTCGCACCAGCGGCATGGCGCGGCGTCGCGGTGGCGGTCGCCATCAGCGTTCTGGCGGCACTGGCGTTGTTTTCGGTCGGAGCTCGTCTTGAGGGCCGCCCCGAGCAGATCTTTGAAGGCGTCACTATGCTCTTGGCGGCGGGGATCCTCACCTGGATGATCCTGTGGATGGGTGTTCACGGGCGGCAAGTCCAACTCGGCCTGGAACGCGACGTCGAGGAGGCAGCGCTGCGCCGCCAGGAGAGCGCCATCTTCGTCGTGGCATTCATCGCCGTTCTCAGGGAGGGAATCGAGACGGCCTTGTTCCTGACCGCTGCCGCGTTTCAGGACGATCAGGCGGCCGTCGTCCTGGGCGGCGTGGCCGGGATCGCCACCGCCGCCGTCCTCGGCTGGGGACTTTATCGAGCCACGATCCGCCTGAGCCTTCGCCGCTTCTTTCAGGTGACGGGGTGGTTGCTCATCTTGTTCGCCGCAGGTCTCTTCGCCCACGGCATCCATGAGTTCGTCGAAGCTGGCCTGCTTCCCGCGCTGATCGACCCGGTTTGGAACAGCGAGGCGATCCTGAGCGAATTGTCCCCGGTCGGCATCCTCTTCCGGGCCCTCTTCGGCTACAACGCCGACCCGACCCTGCTCGAAGCGCTCGCCTACTTCGCCTACTTCGCGGCGGTGGTCATAGCCCAACGGGCGATGGGTCGAAGACGACCAACTCCAGCGGTGGCGACGGTCTAGCCACTCCGTCCTGGCGGCTGCGAAGGTCCGCCGGGCGCAGTTCCCAAGAGCGCTCCACTCAAGCGGCAACTCCGATCTAGGCGCGGTGATCGTGGCCGACCTCTATCGAAATGGAGCCCAGGCGAGACAACCTGGCGCCCAATCCCCTCCGGGACGCTGAGCGCGGTGGCCACTGGCTCCGGCCGGGCCCGGCTTCGCTCCTTCGGTCTCTACGCCCCTTCGGCCTCTACACCCCTTCGGGTGTCCCCTGGGGACAGGCCGCCAAGGGCGGGCGCCCCTGGGGACAGACCGCCGAGGGCAGGCGCGCCCAGGGCGCAAGTCCCTCCGGGGCGCTTTGCGCCCCTGCGGGATGCGAAGACGCGATCCCCGGCAGGGCCGTGAAAATGCAACATCGGGAGCCCTGTCAGTCCCGTTTGAAAGCCTTCTCGTAACGGCGCAGGATCTCGTCTTCGAGGCCCGATTCGAATCGATGGAACCGGCGGACCAGGTCCTTCGCTTCCGCCGTCAGATGCGCCCCGCCGCCCCCCTCCCCTCCGACCTCGGTGTCGAGCAGCCGGCGACCGCTCCTGGCCTCCATTTCGTGTACTTTCTGCCAAGCGCGTCGATAGGGGACGTGGAGCTCTTCGGCGGCGGCCCGAATAGACCCGGCGGCGTCGATCGCTTCCAGAAGCCGGACCCGCCACGCGCTCAGAACGACCGTTCCCTCGGCTTCGACCCAGAGATTGAAGCGCGGCTTCATGGCTGCGTGCCCTGCGAAATGCCCGCATCGGGGTCCCCTGCGATATCCCCCGCAGGATCCCCAGCGGGAAGCCCTCTCCAGGGTGCGAAGGGCGACGAGGCGCGATGCGAATCGCGATGCGATGTGCTACGAAGCGCGATCCCCTCCGGAAGCTCCAGCCGAAGTCGAACGACTTGGCGTGTAGACGGGGTTACTCGCGCATCGTCGCTGATCCTTAGGCCCGCCAGCCAAACGATCGCCTCGCCCGAAACCACGACCGGCCATCGCCGTCGCGCGGCCGACGGAATGTGCAGGCTGTTGAAGATGTCCCCCAGTTTGCGATGGCCCTGCATGCCTAGAGGGCGCATGCGGTCCCCGGGTTTCGCCGGGCGGACGAGAAGGAACGCCGCCACCTTGGCCGCGTCGAGCCACGCCTCCGGGTCCAGCTCCAGGCTTTCGGACGGAGACCATAACGCTGGTCGCGCATCCAATCTATCGGCCACGAGCACCCCGCCTCCCCGTAAGAGGATCCTGCCGGGCAGGGGCAGCGGGAGTTGATCCAGAACCGCCAGCTGAGGGTAACCTGGATACTCGGGGTCGGATCCCTCCAAGTGGAACAGAACGAAGTCGCCCTGCTCCACCATTTCGACTCCGCCCGGCAGAGGCGTCCTGCGGCCCATCGATCGATCTTTGATTCGCGCGCGAGCCAACTCGATGGCCTGGAAGCCAAGGTCTCGCTGGGCGGGGATGAGCGTGATGACGGCTCGCCACACCAAGCCGGCTTGCACCGGGGCGGGCAGTTCGAGCCACGCGGAACGGTTCAGACGGATCGATTCGCCCTGATGTCGGGTTAGGACGCCCGACTCGGCCGCGTCCAGCATCTCATCGAGCATCGCCGCCTCCCGGCGCATGACCTCTCCGGTGCGGGTGATGACGTCCCGGATCCCGGGGTTGTAGCCGGCGAGAACGGGCAGGAGGCGGTGACGCAGTCGGTTGCGGAAGAAGGCCGGGTCCTGGTTGCTGGGATCGCGGCGAGGGCGCAGGCCGGCGGCGCGACAGTGGGCCTCCGTTTGAACATGCGTCGTTTCCAACAGCGGCCGAATCAAATCGACCCCCTTCGGCGTGCCCTCGCCAGGGTCCCCTGCGGGATGCCCCCTTCGGGGTGCCCTCTCCAGGGTGCCCTCTCCAGGGTGCCCTCTCCAGGGTGCCCCCTTCGGGGTGCGAAGCGCGACGAAGCGCGACGAAGCGCGACGAAGCGCGCTGCGGGCCCCGGCGGCATCCGACGGGCGTAGTTCTTCCCAATCCTCCACCGATGTTTTCGGCAGCATCCCGCGCAAACCGTGGACTCCGGCTCCGCGCAGGAAGTGCATCAGAATCGTCTCGACTTGGTCGTCGGCCGTATGGCCGACAGCCACAACGCCGGCGCCCCACTCCCTGGCGGCGCCGACCAGGAAGCGATAGCGGACGATCCGGGCGGCTTCCTCGATCGAATGCCCGCGCGGCCGCAAGCCCGGGGGCGGCACTCGCTCGACGATGGCCGGTAAACCACGCCGCCGTGCCTCGCGCAAGACGAACTCGGCTTCGCGCCAGCTTCCGGCGCGAAGCCGATGATCGAGATGGGCGACGAGGATCGGATACTCCAACCGTTGCAGGCAATCGAGCAGGCACAGACTGTCCGGACCGCCTGAAACCGCTACGACCACCGCTTGACCGGGCGAGAGTAGGCGCTCTCGCCGGATAAAGGCGGCAACCTGCTCGGTGATGAGCATTCCGTGAGAGATTGTAGCATTCACTTCCGTTCGTCGGGTATCCTCTCGCGCGCAGAGGCGCCCGCGGGCGGGCTTCGCCGGTCGCGATGCTATAATCGCCGATTGGTCTGCTCCCCCGGGAGGGCTTCTCGTTGGCCGTCAATCCGCTCCACTGGCTGCTGGGCCTCTTCTCTCTCGACATCAGCATCGACCTGGGGACGGCCAACACGTTGGTTCTGGTGAAGGGAAAAGGAATCGTGCTGAACGAACCCTCCTGGGTGGCTATCGACAAGAAATCCAAGCGGGTCCTGGCCATCGGGGCCGAGGCCAAGGAAATGGTCGGCCGAACGCCGGCCAACGTCGCCGCCATCCGGCCGCTGCGAGACGGCGTCATTTCCGAGTTCGATATCACCGAAGCGATGTTGGAGTACTTCATCGGCAAGGCGCACGAGCAGAGTGTCGTCCCCGTGCCCCGACCGCGGGTCGTGGTAGGCATTCCCAGCGGCGCGACCGAGGTCGAGAAACGCGCCGTGTACGACGCGACGATGGCCGCCGGTGCGCGCCAGGCCTTCCTGATCGAGGAACCGACCGCCGCCGCCATCGGCGCCTTGCTCCCGATCGGCGAGGTGCGCGGTTCGATGATCGTTGATATTGGCGGCGGCACGACCGAAATGGCCGTCTACTCGATGGGTGGAATCGTGGTCTCTCGTTCGCTGCGAGTGGCCGGCGACGAAATGGACGAGGACATCGTCAACTACATCCGGAACAAGTACAACCTGCTGATCGGCGAGCGCATGGCCGAGCGGGTCAAGATCGGCATCGGCTCGGCTTTCTCCCTGCGTGAGGAGAAGACGACCGTCGTTCGGGGCCGCAATCTGGTCAGCGGGCTGCCGGAGGCGGTCGAGGTGTCCTCGGTCGAGATCCGGGAGGCGCTCACTCCCTCCGTGCGGGTGATCATCGAAACGATCAAGGACGCGTTGGACGAAGTGCCGCCCGAGCTCGTCGCCGATCTGATGGAGATGGGAATCTGCTTGTGCGGCGGCGGTTCGCAGTTGCAGAATCTGGGTGAGCGCCTCTCGAACGACTTGCACATGCGGGTCTGGATCGCCGAAGATCCGATGACGTGCGTCGTGCGCGGCGCCGGGACGGTGCTCGAAGATCTCGACAGCCATGCCCGGTTCCTCGTCGGGCTGAACCGGAGCGCAGGGTGATCCATGAGTTCGTCTGCTCCGCCTCGACACGGCTTGCGGCCCGGCCGCGGATGTAGGATCGAAGGCCGCGCCGCCCGCGCCTCCCTCCACGCTCTGCAGCACCATCCCACGATAGGCGTTGCGTGCGGCGGGCCCGCCGGGGGCTCGCTATGAGCCGGACCTCGTCACGGGCCTTGCTGGCGCTGACGCTGATTCTGATCGCCGGCGGGCTGCTCATCCTCAACCTCGGAGGGTACCTGCAGGCAGCCCAAGGGCTGGCCCTGCGGCCGCTCGGCGGGATCCAGGGCTGGATCTCCCAAAGGGTGCTGGCCGTCCGAACCCTGCTGACCTCCCCCACGGACCTGGCGGAACTGACTGCGGAGAACCAGCGCTTGCAGGCCGAAGTCGCCCGCCTCGAACGGGAAGTGATCGCCCTGCGCGAGCAGGCCAACGAGGCCGAGGTCCTGGCCGGCCTGCTAGGTTATGCACGCACCCGCCCGGAAAGCCGCTACGTCGCGGCTCGGGTGATCGGCCAAGATGTCAGCCCGTTCATTCGATCTATTTGGATCGGCCAAGGGTCGGACGCCGGAGTCCAGCAGGGAATGCCCGTCGTCACCGAGCGGGGCTTGGTGGGACGGGTGGCCGAGGTCTACTCGACGGTCTCCCGTGTCCAGCTGATCACCGATCCCGAGAGCGTCGTCAACGTTCGCCTGCAGACTTCGCGCGGCGACGGCGTGTTGCGTGCCCGGGTGAACGGGGAATTGTGGGTCGACTTGATCGAGCAGGGAGTCTCGGTCACGCCCGGGGAGCTGGTGCTCTCTTCGGGGCTGGGTGGAGCGTTTCCGGAGGATATCCCGGTCGGTCAGATCGTGACCGTCCGCAAACGCGATTACGAGCTGTTTCAGCAAGCCGTCGTTCAAGCCAGCGCCGATCTCGACAATCTTGAGATCGTCTTGGTGATCGCCAACTTCCGACCGTCGGCGCCACCCGGGGCGCCGTAGGCGGGTCGACGATGGCATCTTTCCTGGGTATCCTGCTGATGGCGCTGCTGGCCGTCGTCCAATCCAGCGTTCTGGCGCGCTTCACGTTCCTGGAGGGGACGCCCAATCTGATCCTGCTGGCCTGCGTCAGCTGGGCGCTCACTGGCCGGGTGGTGGAAGCCATGCTGTGGGGGTTCTTCGGCGGGCTGTTTCTTGACCTGCTGTCGGGTGCGCCGTTTGGCGTGTCATCGATGGCGCTGGTGGTGGCCGTTTACCTGGCCTCGTTGACCGAAGGTCGATTCTGGGAGGCGCATCCGCTGGCGCCGTTGGGCGTCGTGGGGATCGCCTCGGTCGTTTACTATGGGTTGACCCTGACGGCGGTTTGGCTTGCAGGGCATCCGGTCGATCCGGCGCTGGCCCTGACTCAGGTCATCCTGCCGAGCACCTTCTTGAACCTGCTCCTGGCTCTACCGGCATCGCAGCTGGCTGGACGGGTGCGTCAAGCGGCTTTCCCGCCGCCGGTGAGGATGGGATGAGCTCAGACCGTCGGCCGCTCTACATCCCTTATCTCCGAATGCTGGCGACGTACACCCTGGTCGCCGGGCTGGCGCTCGTCTTCGCCGGCCGGCTGTACCAGATTCAAATCCTCTCCGGCGGATCGTACCTCCTCGTCGCCGACGAAAACCGATTCACCGAGGTCAACATCCCGGCACCGCGCGGCGTGGTTTACGACCGAAACGGATCTCAACTCGTCCGCAACATCCCGATTTACAACGTGGTCGTCACCCCCGCCGATCTCCCCGACAGTCCGGCGGAGATCGAGGCCATCTTCCAGCGGCTGTCCGGACTGACCGGTGTTCCGGTCGATCGGCAGGGCCCGGCCGGGCTGCCTTGCACCACCGACCGCGGCATTCGCCAACTTGTCGAAGAAGGCGACACCAACCGCCCCTACGCCGAGTGGCCGATCGCCTGCGACGTCGACGAGCGGACGGCGCGCATCGTCGTACAGCAGGCGGTCGACATGCCTGGCGTCGGCGTCGCCTCCATTCCGGCACGCGAATATCCCACCGGCGAGCTGACCTCGGCCGTGATCGGTTACCTCGGCCCGATCACGCAGGAATTGCAGGAAGAGTATCAGGCCTTGGGCTTCGTCGCCGAGCGGGACAAGATCGGCTACAGCGGCATTGAGCTCCAGTACCAGGCCGTCCTGGCCGGCAGGAACGGCCAGAAGCTGGTGGAACACGACGTCGCCGGGAAGGACTTGCGCGAAGTCGGCGAGGTCATTCAGCCCGTCCCCGGAAACAACCTGCGGCTGACGATCGACACCCGGCTGCAAGCGGCGGCGGTCAGCGCGCTGCGCAACCGCATGGAGTTCATCAACCGCTTCGCCGGAGAGACTCGCACGCCGCTGGGCGCCGTCATCGCTATCAACCCCCGAACCGGGGAGATCCTGGCGATGGCGACGCTTTCTTGTCGAGAGCAGGACGGCACGTGCTATGCGTACGAGAACAATCGCATGGCGCGCTTCATCCCGCTCGACTACTACCAGCAGCTGGTCGGGGACGAACGCGGCAAGCCGCTCATCAACCATGCCATCCAGTCGCCCTTCCCGCCGGGCTCGACCTTCAAGCTCGTCACCGCCATCGGCGCCACCCAGGAGCGGGTCATTACGCCCGAGCAGCGGATCATGGACCCGGGCACCATCACCATCACCAACCAGTACTTTCCCAACGATCCGGGGCTGGCCAAGGACTTCTTCTGCTGGAAACGCGAGGGGCATGGTCGGCTCGACCTGAGATCCGCCATCGCTCAATCCTGCAACGTCTACTTCTACAAGATCGGTGGAGGATTCCCCGGCGAAGTCGAAGGAGGAGGGCTCGGCGTCGAGGGAGTCAACAAGTACGCCCCGGCGCTCGGTTATGGCAGCCCGTTGGGGATTGACCTTCCCGGGGAGCTGGCCGGCCTGATCCCGGATGAGGATTGGAAACGAATCAACCTGGGAGAAAGTTGGTCGACCGGCGATACCTACAACATGGTCACCGGCCAGGGCTTCGTCCTGGCGACCCCGTTGCAGGTGTTGAATTCGGTATCGACCATCGCCAATGACGGAAAGGTCATGTGGCCCCACGTGGTCCAGCAGATCCTCGACGGCGAGGGCAACGTCGTGCAAGATCTCCAGCCGCGCACGTTGTGGGACATCGCCGATGGGGTGCTCACGCCTGGAACGCCCGATCAGAACGTCGATCCTTGGGTGATTGATGTCGTGCAGGAAGGCATGCATCGGGTAACCCTCGACGAGCCGGGGGACGAAGTGGGCACGGCCTTCGGGTACGGGAACCTGGAGAACATCTCTTCCGCCGGCAAGACCGGCACCGGGGAGTTCTGCGACGCCCTGGCGTTGAGGCAAAACCGCTGCATCCCCGGTCGTTGGCCGACTCACTCCTGGTATGCAGCCTACGCTCCTTTCGAAAACCCGGAGATTGCGGTCGTGGCTTTCGTCTACAACGGGAGCGAAGGCGCCATCACGGCGGGGCCGGTCGTGCGACAGGTCTTAGAGGCCTACTTCGAGTTGAAGGCGATCGACGTCGCTAGCGGATCACCCTAGGCGCCAGCCCCCAGGGTAAGGAAGAAGCAGCTAAGGGGCCATGGGAGATTGGCGATTAGCGATTGGCGATTCGATTGGGTTTTGCGGTTGGGGTTTAGGAATTGGCGATTGGAGCTCGATCCTCGCCCACAGGGTCTGGAAAGAAGCCGCTGACCCGGCACCCTTGCGCCCAATGGCCTGTCGCTCTAGCAGGGCCTGGCTACGCCCCTTCGCCCTCTACACCCCTTCGGGTGTCCCCTGGGGACAGGGCGCCAAGGGCGGGCGCGCCCTGGGCGGAAGTCCCCGGCAGGGCCATGAATAGTTGAATTCAGGGCAGCGGCATACCAGGCCTAGGGGATCCATCCCCCCGACCCCCACATGCGGCACTGCGCTGCCCCGCTCGAACCGTTGTGCTATAATCCGCCGAACGTGGGGACATGACCGGGCCGTTGCCTATCAAGGGAGTTCGAGACGGTCTGCTGGTGACGCTGCCGGATGGCGCATGGCACGACGTGCGCGCCACTCTCCTGGCGACGATCGACGCCCGCGGGGACTTCTTTCGCGGCGCCAGGCTTGCGCTACGAATGGATGACCGGGCGTTGGGCGCGGCGGAGCTCGGCAGCCTTCGCGATCTGCTGGCCGAACGCGACACGGCCCTCTGGGCGGTGCTGTCGAGCCTGCCATCGACTCGGGCGGCGGCCGCTGATTTGGGCCTGCAGACAACTCTGACATCGTCCTCTTCTTCTGAGGATGACGAAGGGCTGCCCGAATCTGAGGAAGAGTTCCCTCAGGCCGTGTTCCTCCAGAGGACACTTCGCTCGGGGCAGAGCGTTCGCCATCCCGGGCACGTGGTGGTCCTGGGCGACGTCAATCCTGGGGCCGAGATCGTCGCCGGGGGACACGTCTTGGTGTGGGGTCGGCTGCGCGGAGTGGTCCATGCCGGTGCGGCAGGCGACGCCAACGCCACTGTGGCTGCGCTCGATCTGGCTCCGACACAACTGCGCATCGCCGGATACATCGCCGTCTCTCCGCAGAAGCGGGGGACGGTGCGTCCGGAAGTTGCCCTGATCCGCGACGGCCATTTGGTGGCGGAGCCATGGGAGGGCGACGCCCGCCGTTGAGAATGGAGACGCTATGCCGGCGAAGGTTGTGACGATCACCTCGGGCAAGGGCGGCGTCGGCAAGACGACCGCCACCGCCAACATCGGTGTCGCCCTGGCGTCGGCCGGCGCCCGCGTCGTGTGCCTCGACGCCGACATCGGCCTGCGCAATCTGGACGTCGTCATGGGTCTGGAGAACCGCATCGTCTACGACCTGGTGGACGTGGTCGAGGGCCGCTGCAAGTTGCGCCAGGCACTGATCAAGGACAAACGACTGCCTGAGCTGCATCTCATCCCGGCGGCGCAGACGCGCGACAAGACCGCCGTGTCCCCGAAGGACATGGTTCGGCTGGCGGAGGAGATGCGGCCTGAGTTCGACTGGATTCTGATCGACTCCCCGGCCGGGATCGAGCGCGGCTTCCGCAACGCGGTGGCCCCGGCCGACATCGTCCTGATCGTGACCAACCCGGAAGTTTCCGCCGTGCGCGATGCGGATCGAATCATCGGGCTGGTCGAAGCCGAAGAGAAAGGCCCGGCCAAGCTCATTCTCAATCGGGTGAAACCCGAAATGGTGCGGCGCGGCGACATGCTGGCGACCGCCGACGTGCTCGAGGTGTTGGCCATCGAATTGATCGGCGTCGTACCGGAGGACGACACCGTCCTGGTCGCCTCCAATCACGGCTCACCCGCCGCCCTGGATGGCAAGAGCCGCGCCGGCCGCGCCTTCCGCGACATCGCCCGCCGCCTCAACGGCGAGACGGTGCCCTTCGAAGACGTGGAGGGCGGGGACGGTTTGTTCGGCCGCCTGGCGCGTATGGTGCGCCAGGGAGGCCAGGTATGAACCTGCTGCAGCGTCTGCGCGGCGAGCCGTCGAGCGCCCAGGCCGCCAAGAGCCGCCTCCAGTTTGTCCTGGTCCACGACCGAGCGGACCTGCCGCCGGGAAAATTGGAGGCCCTCAAGAATGACTTGATCGAGGTTCTCTCGCGCCATATCGAGATCGACCCCCGCGCCGTCCAAATCTCTTTGACTCACGAGCGGAACCAGCAGCGTCTCATCGCCAATATCCCCCTGGCTTCCGCCCGCGCTCGACGCCGACCGCTCAACTAAGACCATGCAAGCTTCGGCCCGTATGTGGCGGCATTTCGACGTTTGGTTGCTGACGGCCGTCGCCTTGCTGACGATCGCCGGGGTGGCGATGATCCGCTCTGCTATTGCCGGCAACGAGAACCTGGCCGAGACGGTGCCAAGGCAGACGATCTACGCCGTGATCGGACTGGCCGTCGTCATCGTGACCGCCGCCTTCGACTACCGGATGTGGGCGGCCGTGGCGCGGCCGCTTTACATCGTCATTTGCGCTGCCCTCGGGCTGATCCTGCTGGGCGGGTTCGTCGGCTTCGGCGCCGCTCGCTGGTTCAATCTCGGGATCGCCTACATCCAGCCCACCGAGCTGGCACGGGTCGGCATGATCCTGGTCCTGGCGGATTTCTTCTCCCGCCATCGCCACGAGATCGGCCGTTGGCGGATCATTCTGCGCAGTCTGGCCACCGTCAGCCTGCCCGCCCTACTGATCTTCTTTCAGCCCGACCTGAGCACGGTCATCGACCTGGCCATCATCTGGCTGACCCTGATCTGGGCGGCCGGCGTCCCGCTGCGGCGTCTGGCGGTGTTGGCCGTTGTCGCCCTGCTTCTGGTCGGGCTGGCTTGGCCGTTGCTCGCCGGTTACCAGCAATCGCGCGTGGCGGCGTTCCTCTTTCCGAATCCGGAAGAGTCGCTGGGGGTGACCTACAACGTCAACCAGGCTCTGATCTCGATCGGATCCGGAGGTTGGTTCGGGCAAGGCTACGGCCACGGCACCCAGGTGCAGCTTCGGTTCCTCAAAGTGCGGCATACCGACTTCATCTTCTCGGCGATGGCCGAAGAATTCGGATTCATCGGCGCCGTGGGGTTCCTGGCCCTGTTGGGATTCGTCCTGCTGCGTTGCCTGCGGGCCGCCCGCAACGCCCGCGATCCGTTCGGCGCGTTCATCGCCTACGGCGTCGCCACCCTGTTGCTCTTCCAATCCGCCTTCAACATCGGGACCAACTTGAACTTGATTCCCGTTTCCGGGGTCCCGCTTCCCTTCTTCAGTTACGGCGGTTCTTCTCTGGTGGCAAACCTGTTCGCCATCGGCCTGGTCGAGAGCATCACCCTGCGCCACAAAGTCATCGATCTGTGACCGGCGGTCGCAGCCCATGACCAACCCCGCCCGAACTCGCTTCGCGCCCTCCCCCACCGGCCGCACGCACATCGGCGGCGCACGCACTGCGCTCTACGACTACCTCCTGGCGCGGCAGACCGGAGGCCAATTCATCCTGCGAATCGAGGACACCGACGCCAAGCGCCTCGTCCCCGGAGCCGAGCAGGAAATCATGGATAGCCTGCGCTGGCTCGGCCTGGAGTGGGACGAAGGGCCAGACACCGGCGGTCGTCACGCGCCCTACCGCCAATCGGAGAGAAAGCCGATCTATCAGGAGCGAGCTCGAGCCCTGATCGAGTCAGGGCAGGGCTACTACTGCTTCTGTTCTCCGGAGCGCCTTTCTCAGATGCGTCAGGACCAGCAGAAGCGCAAGCAGCCGCCGCGCTACGACGGCCGCTGCCGGGCCCTGGCGCCGACCGAGGCCCGTTCACGGGTCGACCAGGGGGAGTCGGCGGTGATCCGCTTTCGGACGCCAAGGGAAGGAACGACGACAGCGGTCGATTTGCTCCGGGGACCGATCACCGTCGAGAACGCCACCATCGACGACTACGTGCTGCTCAAGTCCGACGGGCTGCCGGTCTACCACCTGGCGGCGATGGTCGACGATCACTTGATGGAGATCACTCACGTGTTGCGCTCGTCGGAATGGCTCCCGACCTTCCCGCTGCACGCATTGATCCTGCGTGCCTTCGGGTGGATCGAACCGGTCTGGGTCCATCTTTCCGTCTTCCTGAATCCGACCGGCAAAGGCAAAATGAGCAAGCGGCACGCGGTCGATCCGAAAAGCGACGCTTTTTCAATCTACCCGCTGGACCTGCGCGACCTGGGTTATCTGCCGGAAGGGGTCTTGAATTGGCTGGCGCTGATGGGCTGGTCTTATGATGACCACACCGAGATCTTCACGCGAGAAGAGTTGGTCTCCCGCTTTTCCCTCGAACGACTGCATCCGAGTCCGGCGGCGGTCAACTTCACCAAGCTCGACCACTTCAACGGCATCCATCTCCGTCAACTGGCTCCGCCGGACTTGGCGCGCCGGTTGCTGCCTTTCTTCCAAGAGGCCGGTCTAACGGCAGACGAAGCTGGGCTGAGCCGGATCGTCCCGCTGCTTCAAGAGCGAATCCGGACGCTCGAAGAGGCAGTTGAAATGGCCGGTTTCTTTTTCCGGGACCACATGGCTCCCCGCCCGGAGGCCCTGGTGGTGGGTGGTCGAACGGCGGCGGAGTCGGCTGAAGCCCTGCGCCGCGCCAAGGACGCGACGGCGGGGGTTGGCGCGTGGCGCGCAGCCGACATCGAGCAACCGATGCGCGCCTTGGCCGACGCCGAAGGCCTTTCCGCCGGGCAGCTCTTCGGAGCCATGCGCATGGCGATCACCGG
>Ga0209751_10002306_pt1 | contig 19176 bp, 20 predicted proteins | sample RifCSP13_1_FD_184019 | JGI IMG/M metagenome (GOLD analysis project Ga0209751, IMG submission 184019) | Soil microbial communities from Rifle, Colorado - Rifle CSP2_sed 13_1 (SPAdes) (version 2) | ecosystem: Environmental > Terrestrial > Deep subsurface > Rock core/Sediment | place: Rifle... | reverse complement strand
CTCGAAGACGTTCGCTGTGCCGACGACGTTGACGCGCGCGCCCCCCGAGGGGTCCTGGCGGCAGAGTGGAACCCTGCCACGCCGCCAGATGGATGATGCGCCGGATCCCGTGCTGCTTCACGACGCCGACGACGGCCTCGCGGTCCGCGATGTCGCCGCGCACGATGACGAGGCGGCTCGCCACGTCGGGGCCCACGATCATCCGCATGCGCCACGGGTCATCGGAGAGATCGAAGACGACGGGGCGCTCACCCGCGGCGAGCAGGCCGCGCACGAGCCACGCGCCGATACAGCCGAACGCTCCGGTCACCAGCGTCGCCATGACAGCCGTGACCATATTGACATCGACGTCCACAAGAAGGACAGCCAGATCGCATCCTGACCGAGGAGGGAGAGCTGATCGAGCGCCGGCGCGAAGGTCTACACCCCCCTGGAGCCGAGGACAACTTGAGGCGCAAGACGGCACGGCAATGACAATTCCTGTCAGCGCTCGTCGCGGCGGGATCGGCTTGCCACACGTTTCCGGGGCCTTACCTCTGGCACCCGCCTTGCTGCATCGCCCATGAAGACATCGGAGACCCGGATAACAGCCGCAACGGTAAGCCTTTTAGGGAAGGAAGCGTCTGTCGTATCTTGGTTACATGGGCTCTGAAAGTTCGCGGGAAGATGAGTTAAAAGAGAGATGAGCTACTACCGAGTCTTGGGCCTGAAGAAAGAGCCGTTTTCTACCAGTCCCGATCCTACGTTCTTTTATGAGTCGGCATTCCATAAGACGACCCTCAACCGGATCCAGATCGCGATCAAACTGAAACGGGGGCTGAGTCTCATCTTGGGCGACGTCGGGATCGGTAAGACGACGCTGAGCCGACGGCTCTTCCAGCTCCTGAAGCGAGACAAGAAGGTCTTCTCGCACATGATCCTCAATCCCATCTACGAAACAGAGTCCGAGTTCCTGACGGCACTCCTGAGACTCTTCAGGATCGACCAGGGACCCGATCCGCTCCCGGTCGTCGAATCCCTGGATCTCATAGAACGATATCTCTTCGACAAGGGCGTAGAGGATGGTCAGACCGTCGTGTTACTGATTGACGAAGCCCAACGTTTGAGCCCCGCTTCGCTCGAGCTGTTGCGCGCCCTTCTCAACTATGAAACCAACGAGCACAAGCTCCTCCAGCTCATCCTGATGGGGCAGCTGGAGCTGCTGCCACGCATAAGAGGAATGAACAACTTCTGGGATCGCATCAGCCTCCGGCAAGCGCTCAACCCCCTCGATGAAGCGGACGTTCAGGCGATGATCGTCTTCCGTCTCCGCCAGGCCGGCCATGCCTCACCCGAGAGCCTCTTTACAGCGGAGGCGATCCGGAAGATTCACCACCACACCCAAGGCTACCCTCGACGGATCGCGATGCTCTGCCATGACGCCTTGGAGCAGTTGGTGATGTCGTCGACGTCGACGGAGTGCGTCGATGAGGAGATCATCCACGGGCTGATCAAAGAGGGGAGCCAGTTGCTGGCGCAGCCCGTCTTGAACTGACATGCAACCCAGCAACGTGACGCCGGAAGAACGGCTCCTCAGGCTCATCGAATCCGAGGAAACGGGCGCGAGGAAGTTTGTGTTCTGGGACATGAGGACATGGCCAGGGCTCTTCGTCCCTTTCGGGCAACGAGCCCGGCGGCCGGCCAGGGTGCGGTTCGCCGCAGGGTCGATACTCAGAGCGCTCACCCTCGAGCGGATCAATCGTGGTCTCATCGTCATCTTCGTTTCGCTCCTGGCGGGGATCGCATTGAATATGAACGGAGCCCAGTCCAGCCTGAAGGACCTCTCGAGTCAGGTCGGGGCATCGAGGCCTCGGGCCGGCGCCGGAGAGCCGTCGGCGTCGCTCCGACCGCTCGAAGCCTATGTCAGCGAGGCTGAGAAGAGGGACCTCTTTAGTCTCGTGCTTGCATCGAAGCCCGAAAAGCCAGAAGCCGCGACGGCCGCGCCGGTGAAGCGAGCGGAGCCGGTGCAGCCGCCCAAGCCAGCGCCTCTGGAGATCTTACGGGAGAAGGCGAAGACCCTGAAGGTTGTCGGGATCGCGTGGGGAGAGACCCCCGTGGCCATGATCGAAGACACGACCACGCGAGAGACCTTCTTTCTCAAGGCGCTGCAGTCCATTCATGGAATTCGGGTCAAAGCCGTCTTGAAGGATCGGGTCATCTTGAGCTATGAAAACGCAGAGCACGATCTCTTCTAGGGTCGGCGTGAGAATCGCGGGGCTGATGACGGGCCTGCTCCTGCTCACCTCCTGTGCCAGCAGCGAAGGTCCTTCTCTCGCCAAGGTCCCACAGGAGACCGTCCCGCCCGAGGTGGCTCCCAAGCCGACGGCCGAGGCAGCGCCCCCCCAGGCGCCCCTCGGTCCGTCGCAACAGGTTCGTGGCGAGGCGGTTCCCAGAGCCCCAGCCAAACCGCCCGCGATCGCCCAGGCGCCCAGAGCTCGCACCCCTTCCCCTGAGGCTCCCACTCGGGAAAAGCCGACACCGCCTCCCGGTCTTTCCAAGAGGATCTCCCTCGATCTGCGACAGATGGACATGCTCGCCGTGATGAAGTTTCTGGCCGAGCAAGGCGATCTCAATATCGTGACGGGTAAGAATGTCGGAGGACGGGTCACCCTTTCCTTGAAGGACGTCACCGTCCTGGATGCCCTCGATATCATCGCGTTGACCAGCGAACTGGCCTACGTCGTGCAGCACCGCGCCATCCATGTGATGACCGAAGCGGACTACCAACGCCTCTTCGGCGCCTCCTTCGCAGATCAGCGCCGGGTCGAGACGTTGTACCTTCAGCATGCCGATGCGACCAACGTCGCCGCCGTCCTGGGCAATATGAAGTCGACCGTTGGACGAGTGGTCGCCGATCCACAGACGCGCACGCTCGTCCTGATCGATGTCCCCGAGAAGCTGGAGCCGATGGTTGCGGCGGCCCAGAACATGGATCGGGCCGGCCAGCTGCAGACCCAGATCTTTGAGTTGCGGTACGCGAAAGCCGTCGACATCAAGGCCGAGGTGGAGAAGGTGGTCACCCCCAAGCTCGGGGCGGTCCGCCTGGACAAGCGGACGAACACGCTGGTCGTGACCGATCTGACCGCCCAGCTCCAGGAGGTCCGGCGCGTCATTGGCGCGTTCGATCGAAAGAGCCGCGAGGTCGTCATCGAGGCAAAGATCATTGAGATCCGCCTGGCCGACAAATTCCAGGTCGGCGTCGATTGGGAGGTTCTCTTCAAGGGTCTCGCCGACCTGAGCGTGAAGCAAGTCTTTCCGATCACCCCCCCACTCTCCTCATCCGGCAAGTTTCTTCTCGGAACCCTGGCGAAGGATAACTTTCGGGCAGTCCTGGAGTTCCTCCAGACCGTCGGAAAGACGAACATCCTCTCCACACCCCAGATCGCGGTCGTGGAAAACGAGGAGGCAAAGATCCTCGTCGGGACGCGAGAGGCCTTCGTCACCTCCCTGGTGACCCAGACCGCGCAGGCCGCGACCACCGCGGAGCAGATCACCTTCATCGATGTCGGCCTCCAGCTCAAGGTGACCCCCAGCATCAACGGAGAGCGGTTTGTCACGATGAAGATCAAGCCCGAGGTCAGCTCCGTGACCCGCTTCCTCCAGACCGCATCGGGTAACCAGATCCCCATCGTGGAGACCTCCTCTGCCGAGACCACCGTCATGGTGAAGGATGGGGTCACCATCGTCATCGCTGGGCTCATGAAAGACGAGAGGGTCTTGGACGAGAAGAAGGTCCCGATTCTGGGGGACATTCCCATCCTCGGATTGGCCTTCCGGTCCAGAGAAGACAGAGTGGTCAAGACCGAGCTCATCTTTTTCCTCACCCCTTCGATTATCTCCGGCGCAGAATCGGTCGGGAATGCCCGTTCTCCGCTGGCAACGGACGAAGAGGAACAAAAGGAGTAGTGGGTCGTGACCGAACCGAGAGCGCGATCGATCAAGCGGTGGATCCTCGGCGGGGCCATCGGCGCAGGCGCTCTGGGCCTTCTCGGCGGCGGTGCGTGGATCGTGTACTCGGCCTACACGAAGCTCGCAGCGACGCTCCACGAGGAGCAGCGGGCCTATGCGGCGGAGCAGGCCAGGACCCGAACGCTCACCCTGAAGGGGGAGGAGGTGTCGAAGGCCCTGGAGCAGGCCCAGGCCCGGGTGAAGACGCTGGAGGACCGCCAGCAGGCAGCCGAGCAGGACCAGAAGGCCGCCCAGCAGGAAAAGGCCCAGATGGAGGCGAAAGGCGCGAAACTCGCGTCGATGCTCCAAGACCTCCAATCGGCCCAGGCTGCCGAGCAGGAGAGGACTCGAGCGCTCGCCCAAAAGGCGGGAGAGGTCTCGAAGGCCCTGGAGCAGGCCCAGGCCCGGGTGAAGACGCTGGAGAGCCGCCAGCAGGCAACCGAGCAGGAAAAGGCCAAGGCGGAGGCGAAGAGCGCGAAGCTCACGACGACGCTCGAAGAGCTGCAAACGGCGTACGCGGCCGAGCAGGCCAGCACCCGGGCGCTCGCCCAGAAGACGGAGGAGCTCTCGAAGGCCCTGGAGCAGGCCCAGGCCCGGGCGACGGCCCTGCAGGAGAAACAGGAACGGTTGAAGGGTTGGCTGACGAAGGCTGAAAAAGAACTCCAAATGAAAGCGGAGTGGCAGGGCTGGGGAAAGGGCTTCCTCCAAGGGCTCTACAAGATCTTCTACTAGGGTCCGAGCCCCTGCCGGATCGTGACGGACACCAGGGGCGCTCGCCTCGTCTGGACCAGTGGGGCCCGGACGATTTCGGTCAAGGGGCGAGCGAAGGTCGCTTGCCTGAGCCTCGCCACGCTCTCGGAGTCCATCGCGTCGGAGGCGCTCGGTTCCTCTCGGCTCACACCGGCGCCGCGAACATCCTCCCTCGCTTCGTCCTCAACTGGCGCCGGTTGGCTTGCCTGTCGCCCACTGGAATGAACTGAAGGGGGAGATGGCGGCACCTGACCACCTCGGTACCGGGCGAGGACCTTCTTGACATACTGCTGGGTCTCTCGGTACGGCGGAAGGCCTCCGTACGTGACAACGGCGGCCGCGCCGGCATTGTAGGCGGCGAGGGACCGGGAAAGGTCTCCACCGAAGTAGCGAAGCAGGTCTCGGAGGTGCCGAATGCCGCCCGTGAGGTTTTCCTTAGGATCGAAGGAGTCGGAAACGCCGTAGAAGGAGGCTGTCTGCGGCATGAGCTGCATCAGTCCTCTCGCCCCTTTGGGCGAGACTGCCCGAGGGTTGAAATCCGACTCGGCCGCGACGATCGCCTCGACCAGGGCAGGATCCACCCCTTCGCGCACCGCAACCGCGGTGACCATCTCGCGAAGCGAGGCGTAGGTATCGGCCTTCGCCCAGAGAGGCGCGACCCGCCAGAGCGAAACGGCGATCAGTGCGATGCAGAAGAGCAACGACCTCGTCTTCATCCTTGGAGGGGGGACCCCAATCTCGGAACCGTCACGCGGTTACCCAGATCGCTCATGCCGAGAAGTGAGAGCAACGGCCGTACCATGGGGCTGGGCCTCGGAACGCCCTGTTTTCATTGGCCGTTTTAGGGATGCTCGGCAGGAGGAGAATGATCAGGTGGATGCTTTCTAGCCGGAGGTGGAAACGCTTTCAGCCACGGCGCGCGGGCGCCCTAACGCGCATTATTCACGAACGGTAGTCGCGTGGGGCGGGCGGGGCCTGTCGCAGGGTGCAGCCCCCGCGGGTCCGGCTCCGTCACCCACTCGCCCGAACGCCGCGCTCCGCGCGGCGCACGGGACGAGGGGGGCCCGGTCACGCTATCGCCGTTCGTGAACAATGCGCGCTAAGACTCATGCCAAGCGAGAAGAGTGAGTGAGCGACTCGGTCCTGTGCGACGCTGAACAACACCCTCCACCGACCGGACGATCTTGCCATCGCGTACCCGACCGCTCGCGTGGATTCTGAAGACACTGGAGGTGACCTTCAGACGGTTCTGAGTGATGAGGTTGGTCAGCTGCGCCGCCTCCTGCGGAGCGAGAGGATCGAAGGCGTTGAGCTCTTGCGCGGCATTTGCCAGCCTCGTGAAGACTTGATCGTCCGTCGTTCCGGGGAGACCATCGGGCCCCTGCCGAAACCGTACGAGTTTGCCGACCAGGGCCTCGCCCATGCCGAGCGCCGTCACCACCTCTCGCGGTGCCGTGTTCAGGTTGACCCTTCCGTCGCCGTATACTGTGACATAGAGCCGAAGAGTTCTGAACGCCTCCGCGGTCATCCCGTCCACCAACAAGAGCTCTTCGAGGACTTCGAAGGATCTTTCCCGAAGCTCGCGCAGACCGAGCTTCTCTCGCCGCCACGCCAGGAGGGAATCTGCGATCTCCTCCGTCATCCCGGGAAGGCCCAGCAGGACGGCTTTGGGGGCGGTATTGACGTTGATCTTTCGATCCTCATCGACCACTCCGTGCACGACCCCTTCTGGACCACCGTCGTCCGCCAGGGGATAGCTCACGCTGAATCTCCCCTGTCCCAGAGCGGTCTCCTGAAAGGCCTCCGGGTTGTGAGCCCAGGAGTCCAGAAAGGAATCGGCCTGGGGAGTGGGGTCCCGGGAGAGCTCCACCAGGGCCCGAACGTAGCCGGCCTTGGCCAGGTAGAGAGCCATCAGCCGATCTCTCTGGTAGCTGACGAGCCTCTGCTCGAGCGAGGCCGCGTAGCCGAGGCCAAGACCCAAGAGGACAAGGATGGCCAGGATCCAGAGAACCAGGATCAGAACGGAGCCGTTCTCAGTGTTTATCTTTCTCACGGAAGCCATGGGGGATGAACACCGTCTTCGTGAAGCGTGTTCCTCCGACCACCAACGTAATCTTGACCCCGATAGGAAGGGCGTCGCTCACGTCCCAGGTGTCCCTCCATGGGAGCAACTCCCCCTTGCTGTCTGTGTGTGTATATTGGAGGTCCAACCCCGAAACGATACCGACCATCAGCTCGGATTCGCGGCCGCCCTCTTGAGATCTCTTCATGTCGGACGCCTCCACGCGGAACAGCACGTCGTTCGAGGCGGCTCGAGGTCTCCGCACCTCGTAGGTCACCCGGGTGATCCGCGGATTGACTGAACGGCCTCCCGCATCAGAACGCTGACGCAACGTGAGAAACGAGAGGCGCTGCGCTTCTCCGACGAAGGCGAAGCCTTCGATCACACCGGCATTCTTGAGCTCCTGCGCCATATCCTCGAGGAGGAGGCGTGCCGTCTGATGGATCGAGCCGAATTCCTGGGCCCGTCGCCATGCGACGACGCCAGCGGCGAATGAGGAATAGACGGCGAGAGAGATGATGGAAAAGATCAACAGACTCAGCAGGAGTTCAATCAGGGTGAACCCGTCCGGCCTGCTTCCCCTCCCGTTCACGCGCTCACTCCCGCTCCAGGTAGGTCACGACAGAGACCGCGCGTGGCCGTCCTCTCTGCTCCCAGGAGACCGTGACCTGGGTCTCGCAGAGCCCCACCTGCGGCAATTCCGACGCCTTGACCTCCCAACGGAAGCTCCCGTCCTGCTGCGGGAACCCCCCGGTGAGCGTGCCAGGGGAGACGGAGCCTTTGGCCTCCAATTCCCACAGCCGTTCTTCCAACAGCAGCAAGGCCCGGGTGTAATTCGCCGACGTCCCGAGCGCGTCGAGCGAGCTCCCGAAGGAGCGGAGGACGATGGTGAGCCCGACGGCGAGCACGAAGACGACCAGGAGGATCTCCACGAGCAAGAACCCTCGGTGGCCGAGAGCGGATCTGCGCCGTGTGCCAGTCGTGCCGGGGCGACCCCTCATGGACGCTCCATGAGCGTCACGCGGCCTGTCCAAACGTCCGTCACCACCCGATACCTCTCCTCATTGTTCTCGAAAATCATCATCTCAAAGGGATCAGCGCGTCCGTCGGGGTAGAAGGTGACTTCGCGGGCGCTGGCGTCGAGGACGATCGCTCCGGGGACGGACGCGCTCCGGCCAAATTTGCCGGGGATCCTCTCGAAGGTGGCCTCCGGCGACGCTGCGTCAGCCCGAACCAGCCAGTAGCGCCGGTCTTTCACGTCGAAATGGACACGCAGGATCTCGCTCCTCGCCACGGCTCGCTTGTTGGCATAGGTGAGGACTCTTGCAACATCCGACGCGAAGAGCTGGAGCTGGAGATGGCGGAAGGTTCGGCTGAACCGGGGGACGGCAACCCCAACCATGATCGCCAGGATGAGGACCACGATGAGCAGCTCGAGGAGCGTGAATCCAGCGTGCCACCTCTGCCGACGAGGGTCACTTCCAGTTGGTGATGTCATCCTTCGTCCCCTCCGTCCCGTCGGGACCGACAGAGAAGAGGTCGTAGTCTTCCCGGTTGTGCTGCCCGGGGGACCGATAGACGTACGGTCTCTTCCACGGATCAAGGGGAACGTCTCTCTTGAGATACGGTCCCTTCGCGCCGGACTTCCGCAAGGCCGCGAGTCCCTCGTCCGTGGTGGGATATCGTCCGTTTTCCATTTCGAACAGATCGAGTGCCGCGGACAGATGGGAGCTGATATCAGCCTGGCCGGCAGCGATCCTGGCCTGCTCGCTTCGACCGGCGAAGCGCGGGGCCACCATCGCCACCAAGATGCCGATGACGATGACGACCAGCATCAGTTCGATCAAGGTAAACCCGCGGTTGCTCCTCAGGGCCTCTTTGAGTACCCTCATCCCCCTCGCCTCCAACTCACCGGGCCAAGAGATCGATCTGGAAGATCGGCAACAACATGGAGATGACGATGAACCCCACCAGTGATCCCATGACCAAGATCATCACCGGCTCCAGCAGCGACGTCATCAGCTTCATCGCACGGTCTGCCTCGCGTTCATACGTCTCCGCAATCTTGAGCAGCGAGCGGTCGATGGTCCCCGCCTCTTCCCCAACCGCGACCATATGCGTGGCGAGCGGAGGAAACACGCCCCGTCGCCGCATTCCCTGAGAGAGCGAAGCTCCACCCTTCAGCTGCTCACCGATGTCCTGGAGCTCTCTCCTGAGCAGCTCGCTCCCCGTGGCCTGCGCCACCACCTGCATCGCGCGCAGGATCGGGACCCCATGACTCAAGAGCGTACCGAGGGAGCGGGCAAATCTCGCGACCTCGACTTTCTTGATCAGGGGTCCCCAGATCGGGAGGCGCAATTGTGCCCGATCGAGAGCCAATCGCGCCCCCGGAGAGAGGCCGCCCCGCTTCGCGAGGAAGACTCCCGGCACAACCGGTAACAGAGCCAGCCACCAATAGCTGGTCAGCCACCCGCTCACTTCGATCAGGATCCGCGTGGGCAGGGGGAGGATCTGCCCCACGTCCTCGAAGAGGGAGACCAGCTTCGGGATCACGACGATCAAGAGAACGGCGATGGTTCCTGTTCCGACCAGGAGGATCAGCGCTGGATAGGCCAGGGCGGATCGCACCCGCACACGCAGGTCGTCCTCCTTCTCGGCGAAGTCCGCCAGCCTGGTCAAGACGTCCCCCAGCATCCCCCCCACCTCCCCGGATCTCACGAGGCTGACGTAGAGGGGGGAGAAGATCCTTGGATGGAGGGCGAGCGCATCCGACAGGCTTGTCCCGTCTCCGACCTGCGAGGCCAGATCCGACAGGGTCGCCTGCAACCGCGGGTTGTCCGTCTCCTCTCGCAGGACTGTCAGGGCCCTCATGATCGTCAGCCCCGACTCCAGCAGATCGGCCAACTGTCGGCTAAAGAAGGTGACATCGCGCCGGCGAATCCTTGTCCAGAGCCTGGTCGGGCGGGCGGCCGCCTGCCCCTGGACGACGCTTTCCTCTCGCTGGATCGAGAGAGGGAAGTAACCGATCTGACTGAGCTTCGCCAGAGCCTCTTGCTCGGTCTCCGCCTCGAGGCGTCCTTCCACCATCCTCTTGGCGCTATCTCTCGCCTTGTACAGGAATGTCCGCATCCCGGCACGCTCTAGCGCATGGACCGAATCGCGTCCATCGCTACTGGAGCACGGTCTCGCTGATCAACAGATACGCACTGACCTGGGTGCTACGGCCGCCTTTGGGCACCAGACGCATCTGCTTCACCCGCAGGAGGTATTTCGAAGCGTGCAGGCCGTGGAGAAACTTCACCAGCCGAGCCATGTCGGTCTCCACCTCGAGCTCGACCGGATATTCCTTTCTGACATCGAGTTTCCCTGCGGGTCTCGGCTTCATGTTGACGACCGAAAGACCCGAGCTCGTCGCCAGCCCTTCGATTTCGTTCAGCAGACGCGCCATCTCTTGTTCGTCAGACCTCGCCGTCCGGGCATACGCCGCGTGCCGCGCATAGGCCTTGCCAACGACCTGTCGAGCCGCGACCTCTCTCAGGTTCCTCCTCAACTGGTGTTCCTTCACCACAATCTCTTCATCGAGGTCATTCAACCGAGTGACGATCGGATGGAGGACGAGACGCTCCGTCCCTGTGACGAGAACGACGACCGCCGCGGCATACGCGAGCATGCGCTCTCGGGTCGACAGCCTGGCGAACAGCGCCTTAAGTTTCACTGTTCTTACGGAGGGGACAGATGATCTCGAACTCCGTCTCCTCGCCGCCCTCTCTGGTTCCTGACTTCGCGACGTGCTTCGTCTTGACATGCCGGAACGTCGGGAGCTTCTCCAGGATCGAGACGAATTCGAACACCGTCGACATCTTCTGGGATACGCCTTTCAGGACGACCTGTGATCCCTCGTCGAACGTCACGCTCTTGAGGTAGACGTCCGAAGGTGTGCTCTTGTGAAGGACGTAGAGGATTTCCAGGGAGGAGTTCTGGGGCCTGGCCACATCTCGGATGATCTTGATCTTCTTCCTCAGGACTTCAACTTCGCCCGCGGCGTCTTGGGTCCGGAGGATCTCCTGATTCAACTGCTCCAGGTACTGCCTCTTGGAGTAGAGATGCTGGGAGATCAGAGCCGTCAGCGCGGTGAGAATCGCGACGGCAAGGACGCCGGTGACGACAACGGCTCGTCCTTTCTGCGCGAGGGCCTCCTTGAGTCGGACCTCTGGCGGCGTCAAATCGATCTTGGCCGGTTCTGCATCCCAGGCGAGGCCGAGAACCGCGGCGAAGGAGAGGGATCCTCTTTCTCCCTCCGGAAGACCTTGCGATCCGAGGACGTCCTCCGGCAGAAAGAGCCTCTCGACCGGACGACGAACCTTCTCTGTCAGGGCGGGGATCAAGCCCGCGAGCCCAGTGTCCGCCCCTTCCGCCCCCGTGACCACAAGCTTCGTAATCCTCCGCCCGATGCCTTCACTCTCGTAGAGATCGATCGCCCTGAGAATCTCCTCCGCGAACCTCTCGATCTCCTTCTCTCGTCCCTCGAGGAGCTTGGCAGCCCCGATGGGGACGACCCGCGTGAAGCTCATCGCCCCGTTCAGGCTCACGATGAAATCGGAGAAATTCGAATCGATGTCCAGCACCGCGAGCGGCCCGCTCAGCTCATCCGTCGTGGAGCCCCGAAGCCGGCGGGAACGACTGAGGACGCCTTGCGAGCTCAACCGAATCCCGTCCGCTTTGAGATGGGCCTCGTCCAGGGCCTTCAGCCAGGCATTGGAGACGCTCCGATGGGTGGTGACGAGCACCGCATCCGTGTGGCCCTCCGGGCTGGTGCGGAGGACCTGAAAGGCGGGGATGATCTCGTCTTTCGAATACGGGGTCTGCTTGGCCGCCTGGAGGCTGATCATCTCTCTGAGTTCGTGAAGATCGGTCGTCGGGAGCTGGAGGGTACGAACGGTCACCAGATTTCGCGGGATGGAGACGAGGACGGAGTCCGTCGGAATCATCCCCGCCTTGACAAGCTCGAGGAGCGTCTTTGACAGCTCGTCCGGAGAGGCAACCTTTCTGGCGACGAGCCCGACAAGTCGTTTGCCTTTGGCGCTCGTGCTCACGTGGGCCAGTTTCAGCCACTCGCCCGCGAATTCCACGGCCACGACCGCCTTCTGACGCCTCAGCCGGAAGCGCCGGGGAATCATCCGCGCGAAAGACTCACTGACCCTGGTCATTGCGCCGCCCATCGCCGCGGCGGCCTATCCCGACGGCTCGGTGGTCATCAGGACCTCCTCGGACGTGGTGAGCCCTGCGGCGACCTTCCTCAAACCGTCTTGGTACAGGGTCTTCATGCCGAGACGGACCGCCTCTTTCTTGATCACGTCGGAGGGCGCCTTCTGCAGAATCAGCTCCCGGATCCGGTCGTCGACGATCAGAATCTCGTAGATCGCGGTCCGGCCGTTGTATCCCGTGAATCGACACGCCTCGCAGCCCTTCCTTTGGAAGTAGAACGTCAGGCTCGAGCCGGGCAGGACGCTCGCGGTCGTCGTCGAGACCTTTTCTCTGCACTCGGTGCAGAGGACGCGGACGAGCCTTTGGGCGATAAAGGCCCTGGCCGCCGAGGTAATGAGGTAGGGTTGGATCCCCATATGCATCAGCCGCGTGACCCCGCTGGCCGCGTCGTTGGTGTGCAGGGTGCTGAAGACGAGATGGCCGGTCAGGGCGGCCTGGACGGCAATCTCTGCGGTTTCCAGGTCTCTGATCTCTCCGACCATCATGATGTCGGGGTCGTGACGTAACATGCTCCTCAGCGAATTGGCGAAGGTCACATTGATCTTGGGATTCATCTGTACTTGCGCGATGCCTTTGACCTCGTACTCGACCGGATCCTCGACGGTGATGATCTTTTTTTCGCGCGTATTCAACGTGCTCAGGGCGGCATAGAGCGTGGTCGTCTTCCCGCTGCCGGTCGGCCCTGTGGCCAGGATGATCCCATGGGGCTCTCGAATGACCTTCTCGAGGGTCTCGAGGTCTTCGGGGAGCAGGCCCAACTGCTCCAGGCTGAAGAGCATGTCCGTCGGCAGAATGCGAATGGCCACGTGCTCCCCATAGATGGAAGGCAGGATCGAGATGCGCAGGTCGAGTTCCCGTTGGCCGACCTTGATCTTGATCCGTCCGTCCTGCGGGGCGCGGCGCTCTGCGATATCCAGGTTCGCCATAATCTTGATGCGCGAGACGATGGCGGAATAGAGGTATCTGATGTCCCGCGATACCCGCGTGTCGTAGAGGATGCCGTCGACGCGGTACCTCACGGCCAGCTCGTCTCGCCCGGGTTCGATGTGGATATCGGTCGCCCGCTGCTGGATGGCTTCTTGAAGGATCTGATCCACGAGCTTGATCACTGAAGAGTCCGCGGCCCGTGTCTCGATGTCTTCGGCCGTCTGTTCGAGGCCGCCGGCCGGCCCCTCCGGGGCTTCCTGCTTCTGGGCGAGGATCTTCTCGATCGTGTCCGCCCCCACACCGTAGTACTTTCGGATGGCGTCGAGGACCTGGCCCTGGCAGGCGAGCACTGCCTGAACGTCACAGCTCAGATGCAGCCGGATATCCTCCACGGCCCACATGTGATGGGGGTCGGCGAGCGCGATGGTCAGGGTATCGTGGTCCCACCCGATCGGGATGACCTTGTAGTGCTGGACGATCCGGGCCGGGACCCTGTTGATGACGGCCTGGTCGATCGTGATCTCTTTGACATTGACGAACGGAATGTTCAGCTGGTCCGAGAGCGTCTGGAGCAACTGCTCTTCGGAAATGTAGCCGAGCCTCATGAGGGCGGCACCGAGAAACTCGCCCGTCTGTTCGTGCTCGATGAGCGCCCGCTTGAGGTCTTCGGGGCTGACCAGCTTCTTCTCGACCAGGATCTCGCCCATCCGATTGGCCACTACCCTGTTCCTCCTCTTCGACCGTTAAGGCTCGATGACCGGACGATGCATCTGATCCGAGAGCGCCTCCAGAAGCTTCGACTCCGCGATGTCTCCGGCGTTGACAAGAATCGAGCCGAGAGTCTCTCCTGTCTCTTGCTGTCTTTGAATGGCCCGCTCCAACTGCTCGGGAGTGATGAGCTTCTTTTCAAGTAACAGTTCCCCCAGCTTGGTCTTCCCAGGAACCGAAGACCGCTTGAAAGACTCCAAGGCCCCGATCAGGTAGAGCGCTTCCTCAGGTCGGTCGTCCAGATTCCCGGAGAGGATCCGTTCGCAACCCTCGAGCGTCTCAGGGAGGGGGACGTACTCCCCCTTCCTCCCGGTATAGGCTTCGGCGGTAAAGAAGGGCTGGGTCAGGAAATTCTGAAGTTTCCGTGCCCGATCGAAGGCCAAGCGATCCGATTTGGAGAGCTCATCCACCCCGATGACCGTCACGATGCGTTTGAGCTCCTCGTACTTGCTCAGAACCCTCAAGACCTCTTCGGCGATTCCAAAATGCCTCGCGCCGACCACGTCGGGATCCAGATGGACACTGGAAGAGCTCAGTGGATCAATGGCCGGATAGAGCCCGGCCTGGACACGCTCGCGCGACAACACCATGATCGCGTCGAGGTAGCTGAAGATACAGACCACCGCGGGATCGGTCGGGTCGTCTCCCGGCATGAAGGCCGCTTCGATGGCCGTGATGGAGCCATCCTGACGAGAGCGGATCCGCTCTTGGAAATCGCCCATCTCCGAGAAGAGCGTCGGTTGGTAACCCGTCTCGGAGGGGATTCTCCCCAGCAGCGTCGAGAGCTCCGCCCCTGCCTGGGCGAATCGATACACGTTATCCACGAAGAAGAGGACGTCGAGCTTCTGGGCCTGGAGGTACTCCGCGAGGGTGATGCCGGTCAGGACCACCTCGAATCGCGCTCCCGGTGGCTCGTTCATCTGTCCGAAGACCATACTCACCTTGTCCAACAGCTTGGTCTTCTCGAGCTCGTAGTACAGCTCGTTGCCTTCCCGGATCCGCTCACCGACTCCCGTGAAGATGCAGGCCCCCTGGTGGCGCTCCACGACGTTGTGGATCAGTTCCAGCGTCAGGAGGCTCTTCCCCAACGCGGCACCGCCCAGGATCCCCGACTTGCTCCCTTTGACCAGTGGATACAGGAGGTCGATGATCTTGATGCCGGTTTCCAGAATCTCGCGCTGATCGCGGCGGCCGGCGTCGGGATCCGGCTCGGCAGACGCAAGCGCCGTGCGGATGGGACGCCTGACGTCCGTCTGGATCTCGCCTTTTCCGTCAATGGGTTCCCCCAAGACGTTGACGACCCGCCCGAACATCGCTGCCCCCACCGGCACCTGTATCGAGGAGCCCACCGCCGTCGCCACTGCATTTCGGGGGACATTGATCGTGGAGGTCAGCGCGATGCACTTCGCCACGTGATTCCCCAGATGCTCCTCGACCTCCATGACGACCTTCTCGCCGTCGAAGGCACGGGTCTCCACGATCTCGTGGACGGCGGGGAGCTCGGTGGACGGCTCGAACCTGACCTCCACGATCGGACCCTGAATGGAGATCACCCTTCCGGTCTGTGTCACTCGTGCCTCCCGGCGACTTCTTTTTTCCGGCCCAGCATCCCGGCATACGATTCCCGAATGCTCGTGTCGGTGACCTCGTGCCGGCTCCGAAAATATTGCAGCGTCAGTTTTTTCTTTTGCTGGGTCAGCCCCTGGAAGCTGGCCTCGAGATGCGTGGCCCGGGCCGCCAGTTCCGAGAGCTTGCTCTGCCAGAAGACGTCGTGGATCTTTCGGGACACCCAGAGCTTGACGAGATACTCGATGATCAGATAGGCCGAGGGTTCCAGGATGACGGCCTCAGAATTCGAGGCGACCGTGTCATGGCGTGGTGATGGCCGCGGATAGGGGAGGAGTTGAAAGGAGTCCACCTCCTGGTGGGTGAAGGATCGCGGTCGTGGGTACCAGACCATGATCTTGCCGACCTTCCGACGGAGATAGCGGTCGGCGAGAAAGTCTCTCAGCCGTTCCACCTCTGGGTCGCTCATGTGCTCGCCCGCTCCCGCAAAATGCGTGAACGGCTCCTTCAGGTCCTCGAGGTACATCCGACCCCGCTCGCCCAGCACGATCAATTCGTCCTGCGGCCCCGTGCGGGCCGCGAGGGCCTTCTGGATGACGGCCGAATTCAGCCCGCCCAGAAACCCTTCGTCGGAGGTCACGATGACGATGCCCACAGGGGGCGAGGGGCTCTCGAGAAAGGGGTGCTGGCACTGCTGGGGCTGGAGCAGGCGAAAAAAATCCTCCAGGACGGCCTTCAACGAGAGCGCCGGGCCGCCGTCCCCCGCGCGGGCAATCGCCAGTTCCCCGTCCGACTCCTGCGACACCCGCCCATCCGTCGCCTGGCCGCCCACCGCGGGCACCTCGGCGCTCGTCCAACCCTTGCTCTGGCGTTTCTTATCGAGGAGGTGGAACTGCGAGACCGCGACCCGCTTGAGGACGTCGACCAGCTCCATCAGGTCGGTCGTCGATCGCAGATCGTGCTTCAGGCGGAGCGCGAGGGTCCGGCTCATGATTCCGTCTCGTCAGGCTTCTGCGCCTTCAGGAACTCGGCGAATCCCTCCTCGAGCGCCGCCCGAACGTCCGGGAGCAGCCGCCGCTCGGTGCCGATCCGCTCGGCGAGGGCCGGTCGCGTCTTGAGCAAGAAGGGGAAGATCCCGACCTTCAGCCGTTTCCATCCCGCCGGCTTCAGCTTCTCTAGGATTGGGCTCTGCAGGGCGTAGAGCAGCACGATCTGCTCCTCCAGGGAGACGGGACGGTTCTTTTCCTGCATGAAGATCTGGGTCATGGCCTCTCCCTTCCGCAAGCGGGCCTCAGCCTCCGGGGAGAGGGTGGCCTTCACGTTGGTCAGCCGCGCGAGCGCCTTGTACTGCACGTAGTCCAGCCGGAGCGTGCGGCTGACCTCCCGCATGGCCTCGCACTGGACCTTGTTGCCGATCCGGGAGACCGAGAGACCAAAATCGATGGCGGGCTTGAACCCTTCGGTGAAGATGCTCGCGCTGGTGTAGAGCTGGCCGTCCGTGATCGAAATGAGATTGCTCGGGATGTGGCCGGTGACGTCGCCTTGCTGCGTTTCCACGATCGGGAAGAACGTCATGGTTCCGCCGCCGAGCTCGGGTCGCAACCGGCCCGCCCGCTCCATGAGCTGGGAATGGATATAGAACACGTCGCCCGGATACGCCTCCCGCCCGGGCGACCGCTCCAGCAAGAGCGAGATCTGGCGATGGATCCAGGCGTGCTTGGTCAAGTCATCAAAGACCACCAGGACGTCGCGCCCGTGGGACATGAAGTACTCGCCGAGCGCGCAAGCCGTGTAGGGGACCAAGAACTGCTCGCCGGGCGAGCGCGCGGCGGTCGCGGCCGCCACGATGGTGTAGTCCATGGCCCCTCGGTCCGTCAGGAGCTGGACGATCTTTGACAGTGACGCCTCGCTGCGTCCCCCGCAGCAGTAGATGCAGACGACATCCTTCCCCTGTTGGTTCAAGATCGCGTCGATCCCGAGGACCGTCTTGCCGGTCATCCGGTCCCCGATGATGAGTTCGCGCTGGCCTTTGGCGATCGGTGTGACAGCGTCGATGATCTTGGTCCCCGTGTAGAGGGGCTCCGAGACCGGGATCCGCTCCATCACGCCGGGGGCGACCCGAAACACCGGGTACGCATCATCGGCTTCGATCTTGCCCCGGCCATCGCGGGGTCTTGACAGGCTGTCGACGACCCGGCCCACGAACGCCTTGCCTACCGGGACCTTGAAGGGTTCTTGCTTGCCGTGGACTTCGTCCCCCGACTTGATCCGGGTTTCATCGCCCAGGATGAGGACCGTCACCTTCTGCTCGTTGAACCCGATGACCATCCCCTTCAGATCGTTCGGGAAATTGACCGTCTGCCCATAGAGGCAGGAGGGAAGGCCCACGATGCTGGCGACCGCCTTCCTCACCTCTTCGACTCTTCCCACCTCCCTGATCTCGAAGGTGGGACGTCGAAAGTTATCGAGTGAGACGTTCTCGAACATGCTCGAGCGTCCTCTGCAACTTGTTCCGGAGGCTGCCGTCCAGGATCACGTTCCCGACTCTGACCACCGCCCCTGCCACGATCTCGTGATCGATCGTCTCCCTGATGCTGACGGCCCGCGCGAGGCTCGTGGCGAGGATCCGTTCGAGCTTCCGCCGCTGGGCTTCGGTGAGGGGGCTGGGAACGATGACCTCGACGGTCTCCCCGTCGAGCGGCAGCCGTCCATTGGATTGCCCGATCTCATCGACGAGGTCGTCGATCAGCTGGGGATGGACCCCCTTGGCCACCGCGTCCGTGAACACGTGCTCGAGGATCTGCGCGGTCAACCCCAGCGCTTTTTCTTCGATCTCCGCCACGAGATTCGTCCTCATCCGCTCCTTCTGCGCCTCGGCCTCCGCCACGATCTTCCGGCCTTCCTGCTTGGCTCTGGCGAGGATCTCCTCGTGCATCCGCTGGGTTTCCGCCTGGGCGTCCGCCTTCAGCCGCTCGAGCTCTTCGCTGTGCAGTGCGAGCCTGACCTTCAGCTCTTGCTCCATCTCGTCCCGCTTCTTCTTGAGCTCGTCTTCCCGCTTCAGGTTCTCCTGATGGGACTGCCGCAACCGTCCCAGGGCCTGGGTGACGTTCTTGTACAGAAACTGGCGCAGGAGGAAGACGAGGAGCGCGAACGTGACGACCTGGATGAGCACGAGCTGCCAGACGAGCACGGCGTTACCTCACAAACAGGTGAAAGATGACCAACAGGGAGATCACCGCGATGGCCTCGGCGAAGATGAAGGCGAAGATCATCGAGGTCTGGATCTTCGGGGCGGCGGCCGGATTTCGTCCGAGTGCCTGAACGCTGGCGTAGCCCACTGCGGCGATCACAAAGGACGGCCCGAGGGTGCAGATGATCAGGATGAGCAGGATCGTCAGGATCTTCATCGCTCCACCAGCACCAGCAGCTCATTCCGCTCCATCCGGGCAATCCCCTTCCTGATGAGCAGGGGCCTCCCGTCCACACGGATCTGCCCCGCCCTCAGCAGGCAGATCATCGGGGCATGGAACTCCAGCACCGTGAGCTCCCCTTCCTGGCCGGGCAGGCTGACTTCGGACACCGCGGCCTCGCAGAGCTTCCGCTCCCGATCGAAGATGGAAACCTTGAACATGGCACCCTTCGGGACTCCCGCTCGCAACCGGTCCCCGCCACCCAGCGTGGCTCAGCTTCCCTCGCCGGTGGACACGGGGAGGGCCTGATGCTCCCCTTTTACGGTAATCCCCAACAGGCGATGCCACGTCATGAAAAAGACCGCGCTCAGCACGGCCAAAAACCCGAGAATCGCGAAGATCAGCCGCCACGCGGTCGTCATGGAGATGCTCCGGCCGAGG
>Ga0209751_10002305_pt1 | contig 19176 bp, 20 predicted proteins | sample RifCSP13_1_FD_184019 | JGI IMG/M metagenome (GOLD analysis project Ga0209751, IMG submission 184019) | Soil microbial communities from Rifle, Colorado - Rifle CSP2_sed 13_1 (SPAdes) (version 2) | ecosystem: Environmental > Terrestrial > Deep subsurface > Rock core/Sediment | place: Rifle... | reverse complement strand
CAGCCCGGGCGCGACCACTGGCTCGACGAGGAGTGCCGCAAGCAGCGCTCCACCTGCACCAACGCCTGGATGGGTGCGGAGGACGCGCTCTTCGTCCTCTACACGTCGGGGAGCACGGGGAAGCCCAAGGGCCTCCTGCACACGACCGGGGGCTACCTCGTCTTTGCCGCCTTCACCCACCGGGTGATCTTCGATTACCAGCCCAGCGACGTGTACTTCTGCGCCGCCGACATCGGCTGGATCACCGGTCACAGCTACATCGTCTACGGCCCGCTCGCCAACGGCGCGACCACGGTCGTGTTCGAGTCGACGCCCACGTACCCCGACCCCGGGCGCTACTGGCGGATCGTCGACGACCTCGGCGTTCGGACCGTATATACGGCGCCCACCGCGCTCCGTGCCCTCGCCCAGGCCGGGGACGAGTGGGTGAAGCGGTACAAGCGCGACTCGCTGCGGATCCTGGGCACCGTCGGGGAGCCGATCAACCCCGAGATCTGGCGCTGGTACCACGACGTCGTGGGGGACGGCCGCTGCGCCCTCGTCGACACATGGTGGCAGACCGAGAGCGGCGGGATCCTGATTACGCCCCTGCCCGGTGCCATCGACACCAAGCCCGGCTCGGCCACGCTGCCCTTCTTCGGCGTCAAGCCCGTGGTCGTGGATCCCGCCGACGGGAAGGTGCTGGAGGGCAACGGCGTGAGCGGCGCGCTCTGCCTCGGCTCGCCGTGGCCGGCGTTGGCACGCACGGTCTGGGGGGACCACCAGCGCTTCCGCGAGATGTACTTCAGCCAGTACCCCGGCTACTACTTCACCGGGGACGGGGTGAAGCGAGACGAGGACGGCTACTACTGGATCACGGGACGCATCGACGACGTGCTGAACGTCTCCGGGCACCGCCTGGGGACGGCCGAGATCGAAAGCGCGCTCGTCGCCCACGAGGCGGTGGGGGAGGCGGCGGTCGTGGGGTTCCCTCACCCCATCAAGGGGCAGGGGATCTACGCCTACGTGACTCTGATCGCCGAGTACGCGGGAAACGACAAGGAGCAGGTCGCGGGGGCGCTCAAGGAGCAGGTCCGCCACGCGATCGGCTCCTTCGCCGCCCCCGACGTGATCCACCTCGCGGCCGGGCTGCCGAAGACGCGCAGCGGGAAGATCATGCGCCGGATCCTGCGCAAGATCGCCGCCTCCGAGTACGAGGGCCTCGGCGACCTCACGACCCTCGCCGAGCCCGAGGTCGTCGAGCGGCTCATCCAGGAGCACAAGGCGAGCCTTCGCTGAGGAGCTCAGAGAGCCGCCGTCGCGACCTCAGTCCCCCGCGCCGACGGAGCCGTCGAGGACGCGAGCGATGAGCTCGTTCTCCCGGGCCTCGTGGGCGGCGAGCTCCGACAGGAGGGAGCGCACGCCGCGGGCCCACTCCGGCGCCCGCCGCGCCTCGGGGCCGAACGCGCGGAGATCGTCGAGCTGGCGGAGGACCGCCTCATGCTCCTCGCGCAGACGCTGGCAGGTGTGGGCCTGCTCGGGAGCCCGCTCGACGATCTGCTCGAAGAGCCCGCTTCGCTCTTCGGTGGCGAAATGCACGGCGATCCGGCCCCGCAGGACGTCGAGGCGGGCGGCGACCACGTCGGGCCCGCCCTGCGTGTTGGGATCGCGCGGAGAGAGGGCGGCCTTCAGGTCCGCGAGGGCCGCACGGAGGGCGCGGTGCTCCGCGATCAGGGGCCGCATCGACGGGGCCACGGTTGACGGTGGCGGCATGCTCGACCTCCCGGCAGAGGGGATCTCAGCTCTTCTTCGACGTGGTATCCCCTCCCTCCTTGAAGGTAGGAGCACCGAGCCGGGTAGTCAACGGGCACGGTTGGATCGGGCGTTTCGGGCAGCCGGGCCGGGGAGTGACCGCTCAGGGCCACTCCGAGGGTGCGTGCTATGCTGCCCTCGATGGACGGCTCTTGCCGCCCCGAGGCGGTGGGGCTGAGACGGCACAACGTCCTCGAGATCCGCGTGGGCTGCGCGGGGTGGAGCCTTCCGGCAGCGGCTGCCTTCCGCGGTCCAGGCTCTCAGCTCGAGCGGTACGCGAGGATGCTCGGCGCGGTCGAGATCAACACCACCTTCTACCGACCCCGCCGGCGGGAGACCTACGAACGCTGGGCCGGCAGCGTTCCTCCGGGCTTCCGCTTCAGCGTCAAGGTCCCGCGCGCGATCACCCACGTGCGCCGTCTCGTGGGGGCGGACGACATCCTCGAGGCGTTCCTCGAGGCCTCCGCCGGTCTCGGAGAGCGAAGGGGGCCGCTCCTCGTCCAGCTCCCGCCGACCCTCGGCCTCGACCCTGGCGTGGCGGAGGCCTTCTTCTCCGGATTGAGGCACAGGTTCGACGGGACCCTGGCCTGCGAGCCGCGGCACGCGAGCTGGTTCACTGTGGAGGCGGAGGCCCTCCTGCAGAACCTTGGCGTGGCGCGCGTGGCGGCGGATCCGCCCCGCGGGGCCGGGGGCGACGCCCCCGGAGGCGTCTCGCGTCTCGCCTATATCCGTCTGCACGGCTCGCCGCGGGTCTACTACTCCGCCTACTCCTCCGCGTTCCTGGAGTCGCTGGCGGCCCGAGTGCGGGCGCTCGCGGAGCGGGCGGAGGTGTGTGGGTGATCTTCGACAACACCGCCTCCGGCGCGGCCGTGGACAACGCGCTCGAGCTCCGGGAGCGGCTCCAGGGGCCACCCGGCGGAATGGCGTAGGCGAGCGCATGCCCTTCTCGTACTACGAACGCCTCTCCGCGCGGGACAAGGCGACCTACCGGCGAAGCGACGAGCTCGGGGCGATCCTGCTGCCCCGTCCGGAGCTGCTTCGACCGCTGATCGATGGGCTCCGGAAAGCGTTGGCGCGCGAGGACCGGCGGGCGGGGGAGGCGGCGGCGTCCCTCCTCTGCCGCGGGCTCACGCGTCTCCTCGAGCTTCCGGAGGTGCAGATCGAGGTCCTGGCCGTGCGCCCTTCCTCGCGCTTCTCCGAGCTCCACGGCCTCTACACGCGCGACGAAGGCCGCGTGCCGAAGATCAAGCTCTGGATGCGGACGGCTCGCCATCGGCGCGTGGTCGCGTTCCGCACCTTCCTCCGCACGCTGCTCCACGAGCTCGGGCACCACATCGACTACGAGCGCCTCGGTCTGGAGGACTCGTTCCACACCGAGGGGTTCTTCCGGCGGGAGTCCAGCCTCTTCCGACAGCTCGTGCCGGACGAGGCTCGGGTGAGGGTCGGTTCTTCATGAGGCCCTGCCGGAGGAGGGCGAGCGGCGGCCCCCGACGGGCGTGGGCGCGTCGAGGCGCCACGGACCCCGGCGGGTTGGTCGCTCGAGGGCCCGACGCAGGGCGCGGAGAAACTCCCGGCGTGGCCACTCCGTCGCCCCGAAGCGCGCGAGGTGCTCGGTGCGCACCTGACAGTCGATGAGGGTGACACCCCAGCGTCGCAGCTGCTCGACGAGGGTCACGAAGGCGACCTTGGAGGCGTCGGGCGCTCGGGCGAACATGGACTCGCCGAAGAACACGGCGCCCAGCGACACCCCGTAGAGTCCGCCCACGAGCTCGTCTCCGCGCCAGGCCTCCGCGGAGTGCGCGAAGCCGCGACGGTGGAGCTCCAGGTAGGCCGCCTTCATCTCGCGGGTGATCCACGTCCCGCGCTGGCCGCGGCGGCGGATGGCAGCGCAGGCCTGTATGACGCGCGGGAACGCGGTGTCGAGGGTGACGCGGTACGGGGCGCGGCGCAGCGTCTTGCGGAGGCTGCGGGGGACGCCCAGCTCGTCGGGGAGGAGCACGCTGCGGGGGTCCGGCGAGTGCCACAGTATGGGCTGGCCGGCCTGGTACCACGGGAAGATCCCGCTCGAGTAGGCGAGCAGGAGCCTCTCCGGCCGCAGGTCCCCGCCCACCGCGAGGAGGCCCCCCGGCTCCGCGTGCTCGGGGGGCGGGAAGGCCAGACGGTCGTCGAGACGGTAGACGGGCACGGGGCTCTCAAGTCAACTCAGCCATGCCGCCGCAGCGCGGTCACGATGTCGGCGATCTGCTCGTCCGCGCGCTCCGGGGCGAGCTGGCACGCCCCCGCGCCCTGGTGGCCCCCGCCCCCGTAAAGGGACAGGAGCACCCCGATGTTCGTCCGGCACTTGCGATTGAAGATCGAGCGGCCCACGCTCACCGCCACCGCGCGCCGCCCGAGGCCCCACTGGATCCGCACGGAGACGGTGGCTTCCGGAAAGAGCGTATAGATGATGAAGCGGTTGCCGACGGGGATGGGGTCGACGGGGCGGAAGTCGGTGACAATCACCTCGCCCTCGCAGCGCGAGTGGGTGAGGGCCACGTCGCGAAACTGACGGTCCTGGCTCCGCATCCTCTGGACACGCTCCTGCACCGAGGGCAGCGCGAGCACCTCCCCGAGGGCGCGCGTCCCCACCGCGTCGAGCAGCTCCACGAAGTACTGCCGAAAGGCACCGAGGCCCGTGCGCGGGTCCAGGGTGAAGCCGAGGAGGATGTAGCCCGACGGAGAGAGCACGTCCTCCATCGTGAGCTGGGCGGAGTCGAGCCGGTCGGTCTCGTCGAGCAGCCGTTTGTGGCGCGTCAGCTCCGGGTGGGATGGGAGGTAGTGCTCGTAGACGATGCGGGCGGCGGAAGGAACCTGGCCGTAGCGCCCGCGGAATCCCGTGGGCGGCGTGGCGCGGGAATCGGTCAGGAGGTGGTTGTCGAACCACATCCCGCAGTCAGGGTGATACGGCAGGTTGGCCAGGATGTCCTGGCCCGTGACCGCGACGTGGCGATCGGTGATGTCCTGGGGGTGCACGAGCTCGATCGAATCGATGCGCTCGCACTCCGAGAGCAGCAGCGCGCAGGTGAGGCCGTCCAGGTCGGCGCGGGTGACGAGACGCATGGCGCCAGTGAATCACGGCGGCGTGGCGGAGACAAGGGAGCGCTCCGCGCGCTGCCGACCGAGGGTGAAGACGGTGAAGCCGACGAGCACGGAGAGCAGCTCGCGTCCTCTCTTGAGCAGCACGAAGGCGGCGCCGACCGTGACCGCGTCCTGGACCCCGAGCGCCTTGAGCGAGGCGATGTAGCCGAAGTCCTGTACCCCCAGACCGGCGGGAACGGGCACCGCCATCGACCGCACGAAGATGAGCGCGGCCTCCATGACCATCGCCGTCGTGAGGGGCATCGCCACGCCCAGCAGCGCAAGGAAGAGCAGCGTCTCGATCGCGCGCATCAGCCAGCCCAGGGTCGTGAGGACGAGCGGCACCAGCAGACCGCCGCGGCGCCCACGGAAGAACGACGCCAGGTGGTCGTCCGTGCTCTGGAACCGGAGGGCGTTCCGCTCGAGCCAGGAGCCCATCCAGCGGCCGCCGAGGCGATCGAGGCCACGGCGTAGCCGATCGGCCACGCGTCCGTGAACGCCGACGGCCGCGGTTCCGATCGCGGCCAGGGCGAGCCCGGCCGCGGTGGCGAGGAGCAGCCAGGGCAGTCCGGCGGGGAGGGGGAGCCCGCGCGCGGTGTGCATCAGGGCGGGCCAGGCGAGGGCGGTCGAGAGGGCGAGGAAGAGGCCGTGGGAACCGATGACGAAGAACTTCCGGGCCACCCCGGCGACGATCCCGAGCTCGAACGGCACCCCGCAGCGCCGCTTGAGCAGATAGGGCTGGAGCGACTCCGCGACGACCGCCCCCGAAGGCATCGCGATCAGCACCGCCTCGCCGACCAGCCGGACGCCGAAGAGGGAGGTGAACCGCGGCCGAGGGCCGAGGCGGCCGAAGGCGAGCCACCAGGCGAGCGTCTCCAAGAGCGTCGCCGAGAGCGCGGGGAGTGGGAGCAGGGCGATCCGCCATCCGAGGGAGCGGACGAGGGCGACCGATCGGCCGAGATCGGCGGACCGGAGGACGAGGAGGAGGAGGCCGACCGCGAGGAGGAGAGGGACGATCTGCAGGGCGTGCTTGAGCAGCCGCTTCATCCGAGAGGCGCGTCGCAGTTTATGCGCTCCTTGCCCCTGGCGCCAGCGCGGAGCGGGGCGGGGCGTCGTTGCCGGCGCGGGCCGCCCCGGCATAAACTGGGACCCAAGCCCGACAGGCGCGATGCTCGAGGGCGCCGTGGGGGAGGTTCCCGATCCCCGACCGACCGGCGAAGGACATCTTCGATCTCGCCTTTATCTCCGAGCTGGAGGTACTGGTGGAGGAGTCGGGTGTCGCTGCCGCCGCGGCCCAGGAGGCGGGGGCAGGCCCCGTCTTCCGCGACGCGCTGTCCGGTTTCCTCGCTCCGGTGGAGGGGCAGGTGGCGCTCGACGAGGAGGGCTTCGTCGCCCTGCCGCCGGGGCTCCTCGCCGAGAGGGCGAACGCGCTCATCGAGGCCTGCCGGCGTAGCCCGCGTCGGGCCGCCACCCAGGCTGTCGAGAGCTTCGTCGTCTTCTTCCAGACGCTGCTCCCTTCCCTGCAGGAGGAGGCGGCGCGGGAGGTCAAGGCGACGTTCTTTCGACTCGTGCCCACGCTCGTTCACGTGGCCTTCGACGACTTCGGGCAGCGGGACGACCGGCGGGAAGAGGGGCGTCTCGCCCTCCAGCAGCTCGAGTCGCTCCTGCTCGAGGTGGCGAGCGTCCGCCTCGCGCCCGCGGAGAGCGAGCTGCTCTTCAAGAGCCTCGATCAGCTGTCGTCGCTCATCGCCGCCGGCGAGTACGGCCTGGCCAAGGACGTCGTCTCGACACCGCTGCTCGGGATCCTGAAGAAGAACCGGGTCGCCCGCTCGCTCTTCCGCCTCATGGAGGGAGAGGTGAACATCCAGCGGTACCTCAAGGAGCGTCTCGGCCAACCCACGCCGCAGTTCCGGATTCCGGAGGACGTTCCCGCGCTCGCCGAGTTCGGACCCGTTCGGGTCTTCGAGGAGGAGGGCGTCGACGGCCGTCGGCGCACCTTCCTTCAGCTGCAGCTTCCCGATATCCCGCTCCTCAGCGACGTCGTGCTGCATCTCGCGCGCGACGGGAGCGCGGAGGTGCACCGCCTTCGCCTCGATGGGCTTGGCAGCGTGGAGCTCGGCGTCGGGGCCGGGCTCTACCGCCTGGGGCTGGCCTACGAGCCCGAAGGCCCCCGGGGGACCTGAGCGAGAGGCGGCGGGGGCGGACCCGGCTCCACCCGCCCGCCCGGTGGTGCCGCGCGGCCACGGGTGGCGATGAAGACGGCCACCGTCCAGGTGGGCACGACTTCGACGAGCGGGATCATCTCCGCGACGAACGCCGGTAGGAGGGCCCAGTGCCAGCCCACGAGGGCCACGAGCGCCAGTCCCACCGCGACGTCGATCACGTTGTTGATCGGCGTGACCGATAACGGGAAAACCGCGGGCAGCAGGGCGATCTGTGCAAGATCGGCCGCCACCGCCAGGATCCGCGCGGCGCGGACGCGTTCGGGGCTGAGCACGGCCGGCGGCCTCATGGCCTCGATTCTCGCCGTCCTCGCCGGCCCGGCCAAGCCCGGCTCACAAGAGCCATAGCCCGATCGCGAGGGCGAGGATCGTCGCCGCCACGACCACGCGCAGCCAGCCGTGCCCCTTGACGACGGCCAGCCGCACGCCCACGAGGCTCCCCGCCAGGCTGCCCACGGCCAGCGCGGCCCCCGCCGCCCAGTCCACCTTCGCCTCCAACGTGAACAGCAGCAGCGAGAGCAGGGTCGTCAGGAGGATGACGAGGACCTTCACCGCGTTTCCGCGGACGAGGTCGAGCCCGGCGAGTGTCGTGAGGGCGAGGATCAGGAAGCCGACGCCGGCCTGCACGAAGCCGGCGTAGATCCCGGCCGCGAAGAAGCCGAAGCCGAGGAGGGCACGTCGGGGGCCGATGGAGCGGAACCGTCCGGCCAGCCGCCCCCCCGGATCGAGGAGAGTCCACAGCGTGACGAGCAGCATGAGGACGGCCAGGATGCGGCGGAACGAACGGTCACCGACCTGCAGCGCCAGCCAGACCCCGAGGACCGCCCCGGCGACGGCGGGCACCGACGCCCGCAGCCCCCACCGCCAGTCGAGCATCCCGTGGCGGTGGAAGCCCCAGACTCCGCCCACGTTCTGGGCCAGGACGCCGAGACGGTTGGTGGCGTTGGCCTCGGCGGCGGGGAGCCCGAAGAAGATGAGGAGCGGCAGGGTCAGAAAGGAGCCGCCGCCGGCGACGACGTTGAGAGCAGAGGCGACGAAGCCTGCCCCTGCGAGCGCCAGCGCCGAGAGCCAGGCGGGGATGGCGATGGGAGCACCTCCTGCCAGGACGTGAGAGGCCGCCTAGGCCCCGACGCGACCGCGGCAGAGGCGACCCTCGCCTTCGAGGCGGTAGGAGGGAGCGGAGGCGGGAACGAAGACGGCCCGTCCCCGCTCCAGGGGCAGCGGACCCGCGTCGGTGTGGATGACCGGCGTCCCCTCGAGGGAGAGCAGAACCTCGACCCCCCGGCCTGGAGCGGATACGAAGGGCCGGCGTGGCGTGACGCGCAGGAGAGCGAGCTCGAACTCGCGCGCGGGGGTGCGGTAGATCTGCTCGCCGGGTTCGGCCTCGTGCGGGCGCAGGACCTCCCGCGGGCGGGGCTCGAAGGCGAGCGTGGCCAGCAGCTCGGGCACGTCGACGTGCTTGGGGGTGAGACCGCCCCGCAGGACGTTGTCAGAGTTGGCTTGGATCTCGAGGGCGGTGCCCTCGAGGTAGGTGTGGAGCTCCCCCGCGGGCAGGAAGACCGCCTCCTCCGGCTCGAGCGTCACCAGGTTGAGATACAGCGGGCTCAGCACACCCACGTCGCCGGGGTATTTCTCGTGCAGGCGCGAAACCCAGCCCCAGGCCGGGTCACGCCCGCCGCGGCGGCGCGCCTCGGCGAGCGCGCGGGAAAGCAAGGGTGCCCTCTCGTCCGCGTCGAGGGTCATCAGACGGGCGAAGAAAGCGCGCAAGGCCGCCGGGCTCCGGTCGCGTCCCAGGCGCGAGAGCTCGGCGGCGATCTCGGGGAGCTTCAGCGGGTCGAAGTGACGTGCGATCTCCTCGACGGGCCGGAACCCCTTGAGACCGGTGAAGGGGCCGAGGGCGCACAGCAGCTCGGGCTTGTGGTTGGGATCGCGGTAGTTCCGGCGCGGCGCGTCGAGGGGGATGCCCTCCTCGTTCTCGCGCGTCCAACCCCGTCGCGCCTGCTCCGGGTTGGGGTGGGCCTGAATCGACAAGGGCTCGGCGGCGGCGAGCACCTTGAGCAGAAAGGGCAGCTCGTTGCCGAACCGGTCGCAGACCTCCGGCCCGAGCAGGGCCACGGGCGCCCTGTGGATGGCCTGGTCGAGCGTGCCCGCACCCGCGGGCTCGAGGATGCGAGAGGGCGCCTTCGGGTGAGCGCCGATCCACAGCTCGGCTTCGGGGAGGCCGTTCGGGCTCGGACGTCCCAGCAGGTCCGCGATGGCGGTGAGAGATCCCCAGGCGTAGTTCTGGACGGGGTTCTCCAGCAGAAAGAGCGGTTGACCCATCGGATGCGGAGGCAAAAAAACGTGCGAAGCCGACCGGATGCGCACGCATTAGAGCACAGCCGCCCGGCGGGCGCCAACCGCGTGGTCGCGGTCGCCCGTCGTGTAGACTGCCGCGATGCTTCCGGCCGTCCTCCTCAACCCAGTCCTGTGTGCGATCGTGGCTGGAGAGGCCTCCGTCCCGGCGCGGGTCGTGGGGCGCGAGGAGCTCCTGGAGGCGATGAAGCACAGCCAGGGCTACGACCTCACCGCCACCGCCAACGGACCGCGTCTGCAGGCGGAGGTGGTCCTGCGTCTCGTCCGCGAGGCGGGGGGGCGGGATCCCGAGCGCCGCCCCCTTCTCGTCGGCCACCAGCAGTGGTTCGAGGCCTTCCTCGAGCGCACGGGGCTGGTCGCCGAGCGGGCGCCGCTCTACGTGCGCCTCTCCCACCAGATCGGCCAGGACCTCGAGGTGGACTACCGGCGAGAGAGCGTGATCGAGGCCGTGCTGAGCGGGCCCGAGCCCCTCGTCGCCGCCAACATCCGCGTCGCGTGGCCGGGGGCCCTGGGCCGACCGAGCTCCTACTCCTACGACGACACGCGTGCCAGCCCGAACCTGCGCGTGACGCAGAAACGCCTGATCCGATACCGCCTTCTGGATTACGGGGACCGCATCTGGTATGCGGAGGTCGAGGGCCTCCACGGCCGGCCCACGAGCGGCGTCCTGGGCGCCCTGTTCGGCCTGATCGGTGAGGCGCGGGTCCTGGAGAGCCGCAGCGCGTTTGCGGTGGACGGCGTCCAGGTCGTGCGCGGCCGCGCCCGCAAGCTCTTCATCGACCGCACCGAGACGGCGACCGTTTGGCCCGACGGCCGCGCCGACCGGGGGCTCCCGAAAGACCGCCCCGATCTCGTGGCCCTCGAGGCACGCCTCAAGGAGCCGCTGGCGATCCGCTTCCGCCCACTGCCGCCCTAAGGGGCTCGGGGGGAAGGGCGCGGCGCAAGCGCGGCCGCCAGCTCCCGCAGCTTGCCCTGGACGAGGCGGACGTTGCGCGGTCCCGTGCGCAGGAACTGCTTCTGCGCCGCGGTCAAGGCCTCGAGTCGGGGATCGACGTAGCGGAAGCCGATCGCGTGGGGCACGAGCGCTACGTCCTCGCCGAGGACGGGAGCCGCCAGAAGGGCGTGGATCGCCCGATCGAGGGCGGTCGCGAAGCCGCCCTCGGGATGGCCCAGCTCGCGGTAGGCGGTCTCGAACAGCGGCTCGAGCGTACGGTAGCCTCTCGCGCAGGCCTGGGCGTCCAGGGAGGCCACCACATGGGCGAACGTGTTGTAGCCCTCGAAACCGCGGGGGTCGGGCGTGGTCCGCCTTCCGCGCGAGCCGGCGCGGAAGCGCTGCTTCGGGGCCAGGAAATCGAGGTGGGGGCGTGGGCTGTCGCCCTCGGCGACGTTGACGACGACGACGGTGAGGGTGCGGATGAGGGCGGTTCGCGCGAGCCAGCGGGCGAGCTCGGGATGGGCGGCGAGCCCGGCCGCGATGTCGCGGGCGAAGCCGTCGCTGTCGTCGAGCGACGGGAGAAGCGACGTGGGTGCGGGTGTCGCCGCGGGCAGAGCGGGCGGCGAGGGCGTCGCCACCGAGGCCTTCCGCCCGGCCGGGGTGCGGAAGACGAAGAAGACGACCGCGAGCAGGCCCACCGCCACGATCGCGAGCAAGGCGAGGAGGGCGGGGAAGAGCCTTCCCCGCGGGGGCGGCGAGGGCGAGGGGCGATAGGGCCGCGGCGCACCCTCACGATCCGGCGTGCGGTCGAGATCGAAGTCGTCGAAGTCGGGCATGAGGGAAGCCTACGCCAGAGGCCGGCGACGCCACAATCCGCCTGCCTCCCGGTCCAAGGTCTTCGTCCATCCCTCGCCATTCCCGAAGCTCGATCTTCACCGTCTCCGCGCTCGTGGCCGCCTACCGGGTGCTGATCCCGTTCGACTGCCACGACTTCGCGCGCCGCGCGATCGCGGCCATCCGCGAGCGGATCGAGGAGGTCCGGGCCGACCACAACCCGCGTCTCCGTGTGGAAAGGGTCGTGGTCAACCAGTTCCAGGGCCGGCCCAACTTTCCGACCCAGGCGGTGGACGAGCTGATGGCGGACGGTCTTCCCGTCCTCGAGCCCTACATCTCCTCCTCGGTCCGGATCCGCGAGTCCCACCACGCGGCGAAGCCGATGGTCTTTTTCGAATCCGCCCACAACGTCACGGGGGAGTTCGAGGCCCTGTACGATCGGTTGCGCGCCGGCCGCCGAGGCGAACGCCGCCGGGCGAGCCAGGGGGCTCGGGGGTCGCCGTCTCGCGCGACCCCCCTCGCCTGGAGAGTCGCGCTTACCCGTACACGCTAGAATAGGGGCTTGGGGACGGCCGAAGAGATCCGTCCGGAGGACGCGGGATGGCCCACACCTACGACGAGCTGCACAAGAAGACGATCGACGAGCTGCGCGAGATGGCCAAGGAGATCGACCACGAGGCGGTGAAGGGTTACACGCAGATGAACAAGGAGCATCTGCTCCCGGCCATCTGCAAGGCCCTCGGTATCGACCTCCGCAAGCACCCCCACCACGAGGCGCTGGGGATCGACAAGCCCGCGATCAAGGCGCGGATGCGGGAGCTGAGGGCCGAGCGCGCGAAGGCCCTCGAGGCCGGTGACCACGCCCGGCTCAAGGCGATCCGCCGCCAGTACCACCGCCTAAACCGTCGGATCCGCGACGCGACCGTCTAAGGCGTTACCCCGAGCGCGCCGCTTAATCGTCGCGCAAGGGGTCCGCCGTCGCCGCGTGTACGCGGCTACGGCCACTCCTCGCCACAGAGGCAGTGGGCGTACAGACCCCGCGGGTCGTTCCAAAGGGAGACGCGGCCCATCTCGTCCCCGATCGAGCGCAGGGCCTTTGCGACCGGCGGCGGCGTGGGCGCTGGCTCCTCCCCGCCGCTCCATCCGACGGCCCGCGCCACGCGCGCGAAACCCGTGGTCAGGGTCTTGAGGATGCGCTCCTTGAGCGTCAGCTCCTTCTCCACGTACCACACGCGGTAGTCCTTGCCGAGCTTCGCCCGCTTGGCGGCGGAGGCGATCGCATCGTCGAGGTTCCCGAGCTGATCGACGAGGCCGAGGCCCTTGGCGTCCTCACCGCTCCAGATGCGGCCCCTCGCGATGCGGTCGACCTCCTCGCGCGTCTTGTTGCGGGCCTTGCCGACGCGGGCGAGGAAGTCCTCGTAGCCGTTGTTGATGACCTGCTGGATGGCGTCCGCCAGCGCCGGATCGAGGGGGCGGCCGGGGTTGAAGGCGTCGGAGAAGCGGGTCGTGCCCACCCCGTCCATGTGCACGCCGAGGTACCTCGCGAGCGGTTTGTGGATGGAGGGGAAGAGCCCGAAGATCCCGATCGCTCCCGTGATCGTGGACGGGCTCGCCCAGATCTCGTCGGAGGCGGTCGAGATCCAGTAGCCGCCGGAGGCGGCGAGGCTCCCCATCGAGATCACCACCTGCTTTCCCCCCTCCCGCGCCACCTCGCACTCGCGACGGATCACCTCGGAGGCGAAGGCACTCCCGCCCGGGCTGTCGATCCGGAGGACGATCGCCTTCGTCTTCTCGTCCTGTCGGGCCTTCCGGACGAGGGCGGCCGTCGAGTCGCCGCCGATGTGGCCCGGGGGCTGGTCGCCGCCGAGGATCTCGCCCTTCGCCACCACCACCGCCACCGCATCGCCGCGTCCCTTTCGCTCGCGGTCGCCCGCCCGCGCCGCCAGATAGCGCGCGAAGGAAATCTGCTTGAACGTCTTCTTCTCCTTGTCCTCGCCGACGAGCTCGATCATGCGCTTGCGGACCTGGTCGCGGGCGGCGAGCGTGTCCACGAGCTTGGCGTCGAGCGCCATCCGCGCCATGTCCCCCGACGCGGCGCGCAAACGGTCGGGCAGCGCGTCGATGCCTTCCTGGATCGCCTCCGGCTGGAGCTTCCGTGCCTCCGCGACGTCGCGGAGCCACGTGTGCCACAGGTCGCCGTAGACGTCGCGGAGGGCCTCCTTCGCCTCCGGCGACATGTCGTTCCGGAGGAAGGGCTCCACCGCCGACTTGTACTCTCCGACGCGGAAGACGTGCATCTCGATGCCGAACCTGTCGAGGCCCTCCTTGTAGAAGGCACGGTGGCGGCCGAAGCCCTCCAGGAGGAGGAGACCCTCGGGGTTGAGAAACACCTCGTCGGCGTGGGCGGCGATGTAGTACGGGACCTGGCTGTATCCGTCCGCGTAGGCGATCACCTTCTTGCCGCTCTTCTTGAAGTCGAGGAGGGCCGCGCGCACGTCACGGAGCTTGCTCATCCCGCCCGCCTCGAGGTCGTCGAGGTCCAGGTAGAGCGCCTTGATCCGGCCGTCGTCCTTCGCCAGACGAAGCGCGTCGAGCACGTCCTTGACCAGCGTCTCCTTGGCGGCGGGCGGCGCTCCGGCGAGCTCGCTGACGAAGCGCCCGGGGTCGCTCGAGAGCTGCTCGACGAGTGTCCCCTCGGGTTTGAGGACGAGGGCGGCGGCGCGGGGGACCCGGGGTCGTCCCATGACGGCGCTCACCACCAGCGCGGCGAGTATCCCGAAGAAGACGAGGTTGAGTATGAAGCGGCGCAGGCCATCGAGGGCGCGGCCGGTCTGCGCGAGCAGGGAGGAGCGAGTGGACATCGAAGGCCTCCTGAAGGGGCGAGGGGCAGGTTAGCACGTCGGCCCCGCGGGGGCGTCAGGCGGAGCCGCGGGCGCCGTCGGTCGCCTCGACCAGACGGTCGAGGATCAGGCCGTGGAAGCGGCTGTCCCCGGAGCGGAAGAGCCAGCCCAGATGCTCGCCGCAGCCGGTACAGACCGCGATCTGCCAGGCGTAGCCCGGGAACCAGGCGAAGTACGTGCTGGGCTCGGTGACCGGGGCGCAGCCCGGGGCCACCGCGAAGCAGCCGATGCGGAAGACGAACCCGTGAGGGTTCGAGAACGTGTGCTCGTGCGCGCCCGACATCTCGATGCGCGCCCCCGTCGTCGTGATGGCGGCGAGGCAGCGGGCGCAGGCGAGCGCGCGGCCGGCGTCGTCCTCGGTCGTCTCGCGTGGTGCGTCCTCCCGACTCGCCCCTGGCGTCGCGGGGCTCTGCGGGCGTGCGTCCAGCATCGGCTCTCCGGGCATGATAGCCCCGCGTGAAGCCGGCGTTGCCCGAGGTCAGGAGCCCTCGGCCCTGGCCTCCTCGGCGCCGCGCCGGACGCGGATCGACCCGTTGACGGTGGTGAGCTTGAAGGAATCGTTGCCCGGTCCGAGCCGCCCCTCGAGTCGTCGTCGGCTCCCCTCCCGCGACTCGAGCGGGAGGTCGCAGGTCACCCTGCCGTTGATCGTCCGCGCCTCGAGGCGGCCGCCGGTCTTCTCCGGAAGCTCGACGTCGATCGAGCCGTTGGTGGTCGAGAAGCGGTGCCGGCCGCCCGGCTCCACCGGCCCGTAGCGCGCGCGGATGGCCCCGTTGACCGTGGAGGCCGTCACCTCGCCCGCCGCCCTGCGGATCCGCACGCTCCCGTTCACGCACTCGACGCGCATGCGGCCCGTGACCCCGTCGACCTCCACCGTGCCGTTCACCGTCTCGAGCTCGAGGCGCGCACGGGAGGGGAGCGTGATCCGGTAGTCAACCTTGCCGCTTCGGCCGAAGAAGGTCCCCCCGCGATCGACGCGTGTGCGGACGGCGACGCGGTCGCCCTCGCCGTCGATCTCGACCCGGACCCTCTCCAGGGCCCTCGAGCTCAGGGCGTGCTTCTCGGCCTCGATCCGGACGCGCGGCTCGCTCCAGGTTGCGATCGCGATCCCGCCGTTGACGTTCTCCAGGCTGAACTCACCCGTGGGGTCGAGGCCACGGGTCTCGAGGACGCTCTCGTGAGCGGTGAGCGGGCCGTCTCCCAGGAAGCAGGCGGTGAGCGGGATGGCGGCGGTCACGACCGCCGCCAGGACCGGCATTCGCCTCGTCATGACAGTACCCCCGTCGTGTGTAACGAGCCCCGGGCCCCCGGGGTTCGCCGAAAAACTCCCGACCTCACCGGTCGAGGAGGCTGGTGGCGATGGCCCCGTAGCGCTCCCCGTGGGCGGCGCCCCGGGGGAAGAGCCGGTCGAGGCGCGCCAGGTCCTTGGGGGTCAGGGTCACGGTCAGGGCACCCAGGTCGTCCTCCAGGTAAGCACGGCGCTTCGTGCCCGGGATCGGGATGATGTCCGACCCCTGCGCCAGCACCCAGGCGAGGGCGAGCTGCGCTGGCGTGCAGCCCTTCTCGACCGCCATCTCCCGGACCCGCTCCGCCAGCTCCAGGTTCTGCTCGAAGTTGCCGGCCTGGAAGCGGGGCGAGGTGTGACGCCAGTCGTCCGCGGCCAGGTCTTCGGGCTTACGGAAGCGGCCGGTCAGGAAGCCGCGGCCGAGCGGGCTATAGGCGACGAAGCCGATCCCGAGCTCGCGGCAGGTCGCGAGCGTCCCCGACTCGTGGTCGCGGGTCCAGAGGGAATACTCGCTCTGGAGGGCGGTGATCGTGTGGACGGCATGGGCGCGGCGGAGGGTCGCGGGGCTCGCCTCGGAAAGCCCGAGCCAGCGCACCTTTCCCGCCCGCACCAGCTCCGCCATGGCGCCCACCGTCTCCTCGATCGGCGTCTTCGGGTCCACGCGGTGCTGGTAGTAGAGGTCGATCGTCGCCACCCCAAGCCGCTTCAAGCTCGCGTCGCAGCAGGAGCGGACGTAGTCGGGCCGGCCGTTCAAGCCGCGCCGGCTCGGGTCCACTCCGCGGACGATGCCGAACTTCGTCGCGAGGACGACCTCGCCCCGCCGCCCGCGGATGGCGCTTCCGACCAGCTCCTCGTTCGTGTGCGGACCGTAGACGTCGGCGGTGTCGAGGAGCGTGACCCCGAGCTCGAGCGCGCGGTGGATTGTGGCGATCGACTCCGCCTCGTCCCGTGGGCCGTAGAAGTCGGACATGCCCATGCAGCCGAGGCCGATGGCGCCGACCTCGGGTCCGCTCCGGCCGAGCCGTCGCTTCTCCATCCCCGCCTATCCCGCGATCACACTAGGCTGCCACGGGATGGCCGTCTTGTCATGATGCTGAGGCCTCCCCGCGCCACACCCACACGCTTCGCGGGACATCTTCCTCGCCTATCTCGCTGCCGAGGGCGAGCAGCTCCGAGCGACGCGCCCCTCTCCAGCGCAGGTCGTCGAGCGCTTCCTCGATCGGGGCGTCGGTGCGGAGGCGCGCCAGAAGCCGATAGAGCTCGGCCTCCTCGCGGCGCTCGCGCAGGCTGCGGGCGAGGCGTTCCGCGCTTCGTACGTCCACGTCCCATGCGCGCTCGTCGGGGGGAATCGCCTCGAGGTGACGGTAGCGGGCCAGGACGGCGGCGGCGGACTTCTCGCCCCAGCCCGGGATCCCCGGGTAGCCGTCCGCCGAGTCGCCCACGAGGGCGAGCCAGTCCGGGATCGAGGCCGGCGCGACGCCGAAGCGCGCGACGACCCCCGCCTCGTCACGCACGAGCTGTCGGCGGCGGTCCAGGCACACGACCCGCTCGCCGCGGACGCACTGGGCGAGGTCCTTGTCCGGCGAGCAGATGACCACCTGCTCGACGCCTTCGGCGTCAGCCCAGCGTGCGGCCGCCGTGGCGAGCGCGTCGTCCGCTTCCATCTCGACCATGGGCCAGACCACGACTCCGAGGGCGTGGGCGGCCCTCTCTGCGAGAGGGAACTGCGCGAGCAACTCCTCCGGCACGCCCTCGCCTGTCTTGTAGCCGGGGTAGAGGTCGTTGCGGAAGGACTCGATCACGTGGTCGAAGGCGCACGCCACGTGGGTCACGTCCCGAGTCCGGAGAAGCGCGAGGAGCGTGCGCAAAAGGCCCCGCGTGGCCCCGACCTCGAGACCGTCCCGGCCGCGGGCGGGCGGCGCGCCGTAGTGGGCTCGGAACAGCTCGTACGTCCCGTCGACCAGGTGGACTCTCACGGAGCTCAGGATAGCCAGGACGTGACTTCTGAGCGCGCTTCCGCCCCAATCTGTTCAGCTTATTTCTTCTCCGCCGCCGGACCGGGCTCCGGGGCCGGGAGGGAGAAATGCTCGTGGACGACAAGCCAGTCGTTGCCGCGCTTCTCCCAGATGACACTCCAGCGCGCGTCGAGGGCCTGCTTCGACCCGTCCTTCTTGACCATCTCCCCGCGCACGGTCGCGCTCCCCCAGGCCACGTTCCCGCGCTGCTGCGTGCGCGCGTCGTCGTTGACCGTGAGCTTGAGGGAGGAGAAGCCGGCGAAGAGCTGGGTGGTCCCCGCCTGGTACTCCGCCCAGCCCGTGTACTTGAGGGGCGCCAGGTCATAGAACGCGAGCCCCACGTCCTTGGCGTAATACGGTGCGGCCTTGGCCGGATCCAGCGTCGCCCAAGCGGCGATCGTCTTGGCCATCAAGGCCTTGAAGTCCGGCCCGGAAGTGGCCTTCGGCTCCTGGGCTGTCGCAGCGCCGGCCATCCATGCGACGAGCAGGGCACAACCAACGGCATGACGACGCATGTGAACCTCCTGTTCGATGGGAACGGACACTGAATCTACCGTTGAGTCCGCGCAGCCGTCAACCCTCCTCTTACCCCTGAGCCGACCCTGGCGTATCCTTCCATCCGAGGATGGGACAGACACGGGTCGACCTCCTGCACCTCCTCGAGGATCTGCGCGACGCCTACCCTGGCGACCTCGAGGAGACGATCCTCACCGAGATCGTGGCCAACTCCCTCGACTCCAGCGCGAGCCGCATCAGCCTGCTCACCGACCCGGAGGAGCGGACGCTGGTGGTGGCGGACAACGGCTCGGGGATGGCGCGGCGGGAGCTGGCCCGCTATCACGACGTCGCCTCCACCACCAAGGCGCGCGGGGAAGGCATCGGCTTCGCCGGAGTCGGGATCAAGCTGGGTCTGCTCGTCGCGGAGGAGGTTCTGACCGAGACGCGGCGTGGGGACGTGCACGTCGCCACCCGCTGGCATCTCGCCTCGCGGCACCGTGCGCCCTGGCGCTGGGTCGCTCCGCCGGGCTGGGTCGCGGAACGAGGGACCGCCGTGGGCCTGCGCCTGCGCAACGGCCTCTCGCCGCTGCTCCAGGCGGCCTACATCGAGGGGACTCTCGGCCGCCACTACGAGCCGCTCTTCGACCCCACCTTCGACGAGATCCTGAAGGAGCGATACCCGTCCGGGCTGACCTTCGTCGTGAACGGCCGGACGCTGCCCGGGCGTGCGGGCGGCCCCGGCGACCGCGCCGCAATCCTCGTGCGGCTCCCGCGCAAGCGAAAGCCCTCTGCGTTCGGCTACCTCGAGCACGCCTCCGGGCCGCTGCCGGAGGAGCGCCAGGGGATCGCGGTGAGCACCTTGGGCAAGGTCATCCGTCGGGGCTGGGATTGGATCGGCCTCACCGCGGCCTCGCCGGACCGGATCGGCGGCCTCATCGAAGCGCCCGAGTTGGCGGCAGTGCTCACGCTGAACAAGGGCGACTTCATCCGCTCCGGCCGGCGGGGTGTCACGTACCTCGCCTACCGCAAAGCGGTCCAGGAAGCGGTTTCCACGCAGCTCGCCGCCTGGGGTGAGGCGCGGGACCAGGAGGACACCGCGCGGCGCCGGGCGGCCCGCCCGGTGGAGCGCGACCTCGAGGCCGTGCTCATCGACCTGGCCGAGCAGTTCCCCGCCCTCGCGGCGCTCGTCGAGAGGCGCGCGGGGGGGCAGCGACGGCTGCCCACCGGG
>Ga0209751_10002303_pt1 | contig 19179 bp, 18 predicted proteins | sample RifCSP13_1_FD_184019 | JGI IMG/M metagenome (GOLD analysis project Ga0209751, IMG submission 184019) | Soil microbial communities from Rifle, Colorado - Rifle CSP2_sed 13_1 (SPAdes) (version 2) | ecosystem: Environmental > Terrestrial > Deep subsurface > Rock core/Sediment | place: Rifle... | reverse complement strand
TTGTTCCAACCACTCCAGATACCATACGCTTCAGAGATTGTGTGAAAACTAAGGAAGTAGCTCATCTTCATGACCAACGAGATCCTACACACGGCAGAGACTGTGTCAAAAAAATAGATCTTACACACGGCAGTTAGAAGGGGATCCTACACACGGCAGTGTGTAGTGTTCTTCAGATCCAACCTACTAGAACGGACGCCGCCCCCCTATTTTTCCTTCAACATTCCCGACTCAGCAGCTCCGTCGAAATTGCGGTGGGTGAAGTTGAGCGTTCTGAATGTCACCCGTCTTCTGAGTTGGTATTGTTGAAAAAAGAAAAGGGGGGGCGCGTCTTTGTAGGCGGGATCTAAAAAGCACTACACACTGCCGTGTGTAGGATCTCGTTGGTCATGAAGATGAGCTACTTCCTTAGTTTTCCACTACACACTGCCGTGTGTAGGATCTCGTTGGTCATGAAGATGAGCTACTTCCTTAGTTTTCACACAATCTCTTAAGCGTGTGGTGTCTGGAGTGACAAATGACCAATCGAATGAACAATCAGCAATGAGCAATGACCAATTGCCAGTTCGCCCGGTCAGGCCAAGGATGAACATGTATTTTGAGAGGTGGTCCTCAATCGTCAATCCCTTCACTTGTCCCATTTACGCCATCACATAACGAAAACGTCTAGTCAACCCACTGGAATCCCCAAAAACCGAACCTATCCCTACGGAACGGCAGTTGCCCATGATTCCCTCGTCCCCAGTTTAAAACCCTTCAGGATCAGAGGCATTAGATGAAAAAAAAGTATTTCAATCGGTTTATTTTCAGTCTGGCGATAACTGGGGTATTCGTCGGCTCCACTGGAATTGCGAATGCCCAGGGCCGTCGTGGCCAGGGCAACGAACGCCGTGAAGCAGCTCAGCAATCGCGTGAGCAACGCCAACAGGAACAGCAGAATCGACGCAACGAGCGTGAGGCACAGCAGGCAAACCGCGAAGCGCAACGCCAGGCACAGCAACAGTCGAGAAGCCAGGAACAACAACAACGAAGGCAGACCCAGATTCAGCAGAACCAGGAAAGACAACAGCGATACGAACAGCAGCGGGGCGAACAGATTCAAAGATCCCAGGAGCAACAGCGCCGTTGGGAGCAACAGCGCCCCCGCAGCGAAGAACAATTACGTGAAAGTCGTGAACGGCAACAGCGCTGGGAACAACAGCGTCAGCAACAGATCGAGGGCTCTCGTGAGAGACAGCAGCGGTGGGAACAGCAGCGTCAGCAGCAGCAGATCGAGACTTCTCGTCAGAGACAGCGCGCTGAGCGACAGCGCGAACAGCAACCGCGACAGACCCGGGAGCAAAATCGCAGGGTCGACATTTACCCGCGTCAGCAGAACGAGGAGCTACGTCGTCGCCAATGGCAGTCGCTTCAGCAACAACGGAGTAACCATTACCGTCAAGATTGGCAACGCCGGCAGAATCTTGCCTCCCAACGTCAACGCATACTTCAACAGCAGCGGCGCATTGCTCAATTGAGATTTCAACAGCGTTACCTGGAGCGATTACGACAGGACCAGTTGCGTTTACAGAACTGGCGATATCGCGACTATAGCCCGTACAACTACCGATACAACCGCGGCGGTACCTACTACGAGACCAGCCAGTACGGAGCAGAGATGCTACGGCGCGCGGTTAATAACGGCTACGAAGAGGGATACCGCGCCGGCCAAGCTGATCGTGAGGACGGCTGGGGTTTCAATCCTGAGGATGCTTTTGGGTACCAGGATGCGAGCTATGGTTATGACGCCTACTACGTAGATTTGAACGAATACAACTACTACTTCCGCGAGGGATTTCGCCGAGGCTACGAAGACGGCTATTACAGCCGTTCCCAGTATGGACGTTATTCAAACGGAACTTTTGGAATCTTAGGGGCGATCCTGGAGCAGATTCTTGGTCTGCAACTGATCAACTAGAGACCCACTCTGGCCCAGTTTGAAGGCTGGGGATGGCTTGAAACAAAGCCCCCGACATGAAGAGACTGTGTCAGAAAAAGATCCTACACACGGCAGTGTAGTGCTTTTTAGATCCAGCGGTTTTGGATCCAGCATATAAAAGAGGATCCTACACACGGCAGTGTGTAGTGCTTTTTAGATCCAGCCTACAAAGACGGGCCACCCCCCTTCTCTTTTTTCAACAATACCAACTCAGAAGCGTGTGACACTCAGAACGCCTCAATTTCGACGGAGCTTCTGAGTAGGTAACGTTGAAATAAAAGAGGGGATGGCGTTCCTCTCGTAGGCTGGATCTGAAGATCACTACACACTGCCGTGTGTAGGATTTCCTTGGTTCCCCAAGACGACGGATGACCCTCTTAGTTTTCATGATCCGACCGGGACCCACCCGCACCGCGTTGTGAGTAGTTGACCCACCCGCTATGAAGTCGGGGTTTTGAATGTTTTCTCCACGGGCGAGGGTAAGTGGAAGTTAAAGAGCCCCGACATGAAAGTTCGGGGTTTTTTATTGTGGGCTGTAGCCTGCAAACGCTGACGCTAAGTTGGTTTATTAAACCATTACTGTAGTGCCGTCGAACTTGGTCAAGCTGAATCCCTGGAAGATCTCGTTGTAGCAGTCACGCTGGTCCTTCAACAACCCAACGGCTATTTGCTCGCCGAGTTTGATCGACTCTGTAGCATCAGAGCGCCAATGAACCCCGGCGAGGTTCCGTCCCACAGCCACGTTTGATGCGAGCTTATTCAATTCGCCACCGACTGTTAGCTCCCCTGCATTGCTACCTGCATACGGCAGCAACCCCAGCCCATCCGGGCTTGGTTCAACAGGTGTCACGCCCAGGTCAACAAGCTTGGTTGACTCGTTGAACCACGCTTTCAATATGGTTACGCATGCTCCTGCGACTGTCGCATGACCGGCACCATACGCTGGATGAGTCGGCGAACCTTCAGGGAAAGCCATCGGGAGAAGAGCGTTACCAGCCGGCAGGTAGCCGCCGAGCCGCGTGGAGGACGAGAGCGAGTCCAAAATTTCCGGATGGATCGGGTAACCGGCGCCGTGATACAGCGTTCGATCAACTCGTGCCGCGTGCACTTCTGGTCGCAAGCGCCGGTGCACAAACCACTTCTGGTACCAGACTGCCTTCAGCGCACGTGTTGCGACCTCGCACAACAGGGTTGCAATATGTGGCCCACCAAACGTACCGAAGCCATCTTGCGAGGGATTCCCGCTGTAGGGATTACCATCGTCAACGGGCGCCCCGAGACCTAAAAGGATCAAGAAACCATGGAAATAGGCTTGAAACAACACGTCAATGTGCACCCACTGACCAATGTCGCGACCACTCCGCATGTAGCGTGGAGTCGGATCAAGGGCCTCAACGGGTTGGCTAAATCCCCGCTGCACAGCCAACCAGGTGCCGAAGTCTGTCATGAAGTTGACTCCCGGCAACGTCGTTCTAATTCTCTGGTCCAAATTGTTCGCCCCAAAACTACACGTCTGGTAGAAGTACTGAGAGAGGTACGGCCCCATCTGGTCGCCGCTGGTGAGCCCGCGAAAGAGGTTGCCGGGCGTAACCTGTCCCGACGTTTTAGCCCCCTTAAAATCCGTTCCGTAAGTGTTCAGATCACCAGCGGCTGCATCTGCAATCGGGTTTGAAGGATATTCGGAGAACGGAACATCGCGCAGCAACGCCATCCAGTAGTTTTCAGAGATCTCAGCAGCCTGCTCGCGACTGGCGAAGGCGGGAGCGGGCGGTTGAACCAATGCGTGTGCATCAATCCCTTCAAGGTCGAAGGCCAGTCCCGCCTGAGGGTTGGTGAGTCGGCGGTCTCCGCCCATTGGGATGCTGTCGAAATCTACAGGACGACCGCTGTGGATGGCATTGAGAAACGCGTTGTAAGCGCTCAGCTCAACAGTGCCATCACTGTGGTGTGGCAGACCTTTAGAGTAGCTGCCAAGCTTTGTCGGGTAGATCACCTCGTCTGTGTTGGCGGGGTGGCTGAGATTCTGTGGGGTTTCGAGCAGATTAGCTTGCGCAGCGTCGCGCCGAAGCTTTGCGCAGTAGTTTGCCCGTTGATTCGATCTCTCAGCGCCCATCGCTTCCGAGCGTGCCGAGCCCAGCAGAGGTTCAATGGTAACGATACCGGCGACGCTGGCCGCACTCGCCACGCCGACCTTCCCCAAAAACTGTCGTCTGTTTGGCTGAACACGGTTTTCCTTCATTCGTCCCACCTCGTTTGGAATATGTACGCGACTCAAAATGCTTCGTCAGAGTTCCACGTGACCGGAGTTCAGTTATCTAAAGGATTGAGTCTGGGTTCTTTTCTGACTTCGGCTTGGGAGCTGACGATCCGTGAGAAATCTGTCTATTTGTTCCGGGACTTCCCGTTATGGGCCGTTTACGCCAAACTACGGTCCTAATGTCACTGAACTTTGTGGATGCGATCCTGCTCGTCACCATCGGGCTGAGCATGCTGAACGGATGGCGACGTGGATTTATACGTGGCCTGCTCGATCTGCTGTCATGGACTGTGAGCCTGCTGGCCGCACTGAGGTTTTACCAGCCCCTCGCCAACTGGTTCCGAACCAACGTTTCGTTCGGGTCTGACGTTTGGAACCAACCGCTTGCTTTCCTCATCATTGCGATCGTCACCGGAGTGGCGATTCATCTTCTCGGGCAGGCTATCGTGAATCGGCTGCCCAAGGATATTCATGAGCGTTCAATTAATCAATTGCTGGGCGTCATTCCCGGACTGGCCAGTGGGATGATAACGGCCGCCCTCATTTCCGCACTCTTGCTGGCGATTCCGCTGAACGAGACGTTCCGCGAACGGGCCAGGGAGAGTGTTGTCGTAAATCGCCTTGCAGGCTACACCGAGCGATTGGAGGCTGCGCTCCATCCGGTATTCAGTGAGGCAATCGCCCGCACGCTCTTCCTCCTCACGGTCCAGCCGGAATCAGGTGAACGGGTTGACTTACCCTACCGCGTCACAAACACGCGCGCACGCCCCGATCTTGAATCCAGGATGTTGGATTTGGTGAATGCTGAACGAGTAGCCCACGGATTAAGGCCGCTGGCACCAGATCCGGAATTGACCGAGGTGGCAAGACGTCACTCTGCTGATATGTTTGCGCGTGGCTACTTCGCACATGAGACGCCGGAGAATCTTGATCCTTTCGATCGCATTCGTGCAGCTGACGTTCGCTTCTTAACGGCTGGAGAGAACCTGGCTTTAGCGCCAAGTGTGCAAGTGGCCCATACCGGGTTAATGAATTCGCCAGGTCACCGCGCCAACATATTACGACCGCAGTTCGGTCGTCTGGGGATAGGAGTTATGGATGGAGGGATTCGAGGGTTGATGGTGACACAGAATTTTCGGAATTGATGACCTTGTGTTCAGAAGCGCTTAAACATTTTCCATATATCATTTTACATTTCTCATTTTTCATTTGGTTTCCGCTGTTCGTTCGACCTGACTTTTGGGTCCTATTAGCCGTGGGCCAAGACAATTACGACCGCGACAGCCTGGTAGTGTCCTAATCTGAATTTGTCTCTGGGCCTACTCTGTGTGCTCTGCGCCTTTGGGGTGATTATCATGCGAATAGCATCAACACAGAGTCACCGAGGACACCGAGGTCACGCAGAGAGAGCAATTTAGGACACTACTGACGGCCTAGCCAAATGGAAAATGACAAATGAAAAATGATATATGGAAAATGTTTTAGGCCTTTATCCCAAACTCACTTCTTCCGAAGCCACCTCCACTCCTGTGAAGCCGCCTTGCCATTCATCGTGCCCTCGATCTTTGCGTGTAGCGCGCCGTCTTTCGCCAACCAATAGATGATTCGCTGCGGAAAATCGTGTTCCGGATTCTCGAACGTCACGTGCTGCCCGTTGAGTTCCTTTAGACGGAATGGCGTCGCTGGTCGACCCTTCGGACTGGCCCAGTAGGTGATCGCCTCGGCCGTAGCCTCAATCCGAAGGAACTCAAACATTCGCGTTCGAGTCCCTGCTACATCTCTGTGCAGCCCAAGCATTGTGTTGCCTTTGGGGCCAAGCCAAAACTCTTCCACGTCCACCGTTCCCTCTTTTCCGATCCAGTGCCCTTCCATCCAGGCAAGTGCAGAAAGATCCTGGCCAGGTCTCGCTGGAGCAGTTGAGTTCTGAACGTTAGAGCGCTCAGCAAAAACTACAAACGGATCTGCTGCGGGTAGTAGCAAAAACAGTACGAAAAGGAAAACTGGTGTCACTAGGGTGGGTTTGATCATGACCTGAGACTAGCTGAAATCCCATCCTATGTCTTGAAGAAATGCGACACGAACAAGTCCGTAGGCGTGACTCTTTCTATCCTTCTCCCAGGAGTTCAGCGAGGCGCTGAGGCGAGATGAAATTGCGCGACAACTTTCCTAGTTTGCAGAGGTCCGTTTGGGTTGGGCTTTGCCCGACAAACTCACGAAACTCACGGGTCATGTGCGGCTGGTCCGAATACCCTACTGATACGGCCAAATTTGCCCACTCTCGTAATTTGTTTTCACCGAGCACATGGAGAAGATTCTGGAGCCGGGCGATGCGAGCAAATGCTTTTGGCGACAGACCCACTGCAGCACGGAACTCTCTCTCGAGTTGGCGCGTGCTACTTCCCAGTTCTTCTGCCAACTCTTTGATGCGCTGCTGTCCACGTGTCTGCAGGATGCGGGAGACGGCCGATTCGAATAACGGACGTGCGGAAGTACTTGAAAAAGCGCGCAGCAGAAAGCCCTCTATAACTCTCATGCGGTCCTGATCTGTGCCGGGACTGCAAATTCGGTCCTCAAGCTCATTACTTGAAACCCGCCAAATGTCACTTGTCGAGACTACGCGATCGGTTAAATGAGTTAGAGGTAGCGGGAAAAATCGATAAGCACCACGGGGACGAAACCTGATACCCATTACATTGGGACGTGACGCTGGCTTGAGCATGAGAAACCGCGTAAGTTCACCGACCACAAAACTCCGAGGCTGAACCTGCCATTCGCCCGCTGGGGTCAGATACTCAAACGGAAGGCCCAGGTGAAAGATCCACTCGATGCATCCGTCTGGGAGGATCCGCTCCGCAGGACTGGCAGAGGCTGTCGTATCCGAAACGAACCAAGCGCATTCAACATACCTATCGAGCGGGGGCGGTAATTTGTGTTCGCGATAATCCAAAGTCGGCCCTCGCTCAAACGCGTTCATCCCCTTCAATTAGCAGAGAACCAGTAAAGACCTTTGCCCGCAATTAACAATCTTACGACGCTTTCACCAGTTCATCCGCAATGTGGTCAGCGTTGAAGATCTTCCTCAGCACTTCCAGCATCGCTCTCACGTCCACAGAGATCGATCGATTTACAGACTCGTCATAATCAAAGTTCCCGACAAGCGATTCCATGTTCCCGTCAAAGATCAGTCCCACTAGTTCGCGGTCCTTGTTGATTGTAGGCGAGCCACTGTTGCCACCGATGATGTCGTTTGTTGACACAAAGTTAAAAGGAGTCCCGGGATCAACATCCTTCTGCTTTTCCATCCAGCGCGGTGGCAAAACGTACGGGAACTTATAATCAAAACTCTTTGCCCGCTCATAAAGGCCGCCCAGAGTCGTAAACGGCGGAACCCGCTTGCCGCCCTTCTCCGTGTATCCCTTAACCGCACCGTACGAGAGTCGCAGTGTGAAAGTGGCGTCCGGGTAAAGCCGTGTGCCTTCGGTTTCAAACAATGCGCGCGCAATCTTGGCATAGTTGATCCGCTCAACACCTACAACTTCGTCCTCATAACGCTTCCGCGCAGCCCGAGCTTCCGCATCAATACTGCGGGCCAACTCGATCATGGGATCCCTGGACCCCTCGATTGCCTTGCGCCCACCAGCGGCGAGTTCTTTACGAGCCTCGGGGTCTTTCAGTTTGGTCCCGTCAATCAATTCCGCAGCGCGGGCAGCCGGAGTTTTGCCTTTGAGAACTTTCTGCATCAGCGGGTCGTTCGCTCCGTAGATGCTCTGCATCAGTTCCAAAGAGTTCGCTAGTTTCAATTTTTCGAAGTCGTCATAGATCGGCGCCGTCGAATACAGCCCCATTTCCAGTTGGGTTCGACGTGCGTCTGTGAACTCTGGTAGCCGTTCAGCGTTCGGCTTCTCGTCCTCTTCAGCAAGCCGTACGAGTGTTCGTGCATAGGCGAAGAGGGTTGTATTGAATCCACCAGCAAGGTCAAGAAACCGGCGTTCCCTGGCATACTTGCGTAACGACTGGTGAGCCGCTGCAATCGCATCCCACGCGTCGCCGTAATCTTTCTTCTTTCGAGGGTCCTTATCAATAGACCCACGCAATGCTTGTTCTGCCTTCTGCTTCCTTGCCATCAGGCTCTTATCCTGAAGACCAGCGAGTTGGCCCTTGTAAACCTTGATACTGTTCTCAATGCTGTTCAGTTCATTCTGAGCACGGCGCGTCTGTTCTTCGCCTTGCGCCATGTACTGCTTCAACATCTCGCGCCGGCTTTCCAACATCCGGAGTAGAAGTGGGATGCTGACGTCGCGCAACGATTCAAGGTGAGCCACGGTATTCAACCGGGACGTGTTGCCGGGGTGTCCGGTTACAAAAACGAGCTCCCCTTCTTTCGCTCCAGTATTCGACCATTGGAAATAGTTCTCAACCTTGATTGGTTGGTCATTCTCATAAACACGGACAAGAGCCATGTCTATATTGAAGCGAGGAAAATTGAAGTTATCCGGATCGCCACCGAAAAAGGCTGCCTGAAACTCCGGAACGAAGACCAAACGAACATCTGTGTACTTCTTGTAGCGATAAAGGTTGTACTGACCACCCTGGTATAAGGTGACCACATCACTGCGCAGGCCCGTCGTTTTTGTTGAATCGGCCTCGATGGTGCTAATTGCAGCTCGGCGGGCGGCGTTTGCCTCAGCGCTGGTCATCCCATCTTTCACATTGGCGTTGACGCGCTCAGTTACGTCTTCAATGCTCTGCAGTACATTTAGCTCCAAGCTCGGTGCCTTGATCTCATCAGCACGCGTTGGTGCGACAAACCCTTCCTTCGCATAGTCCTTCTCGGCGGTACTTACTTCGCCGACGATGTCCTCAACGATGTGATAATTGGTTAGTACCAGCCCGTCGGATGAAACGAATGAGCCCGACCCTCCGTTATTGAAGCGTACTGAGGCTAACTGTACTTTCCGCAGCCACTCATCGGTCACCTCAAAACCGTATTTTCGCTTGATCTCAGCACGCGGAACGTTATTGAAGGGCCACATTCCCTCGTCGGCCATTGCCGTGAGAGGAATGGTTTGTAAGGTAAACAGCGCCAGTATCAGCGCACACAAGAACTGTCTTATCTTCATAAGGGATCCTCAACAAGTACTTATGGGAGACCTGGGTTCGTGAGACCTTGGTGCCAAGCCATCAAGGCGTGATAATTTCATTTGACGCGGAGGACATGGGAATCGAACCCCACAGCCTGAAAGGACCCTTTGCGTGTAAACCCCATTTAAATGCTCCAGCACAAGGGATGTCCTCCGCTATTTCTTTACAGCCCGCTTTGTTGCTCGCCTTCCGCCCTCTCTCCTAAGTTTAGTTGCTGGTGCCGGATTAACCTGCGCAGCGTCCACGGTCATATTATTAGGTTCGTCCCACCGATTAAGGCCGATTTTTTGAACGGGAATGATTGCCGCCGGAGCATAGCCCTTCGGAGTCTTGACGTTCTGTGCGCCAAAGCCAAATTCGATACCGATACCCCAAAACCCTTCATGTATATCCTGTTTCTTGATAAGAGCTTCGGCGACTTCTTTGTAATCAAAAAGGTAGGTTGTAGCTTCAGCCATACTCTTACTCTCCTAAGGTGATGGAGCGATTGTGCAAATCTTGACTAACAGTCTTAAGGCTGGATTTTGTGCTCACGTATTCTGGTAATTGAAAATCTGTATCAGCACCGCGCGGGGGAGATTGGGTTTCCGTTAAGAAAACTTCAAAGCCCAAGGCGAGATTTTGAGGGAGAGTTTTAACGTCGATGGTGTTCTGAGTAGTGGCGACATTTTGCTTTAACGACCACATATCAGTCGGCCTTCCTTGTCTTTCCCAGCAAATCCGAAAAACCTCAGGGTTAATCGGACCGTACCCGGCACCTTCCGCGTTGGCTGCTTCATATCCCACGACTGAAACCTTCATACCGACTGCCTTTGCAAACTTAACGATGGTTATCAGTGTCAGATTACCGGGGTCGTTAAAAACCTGAGAAACGTATGACTTACTGACTTTTGCGGCCTTGGCCAACTTGGATTGAGACATGCCAAGTGTTTTCATCTTCCCGCGTAACTGCTCAACAAAGTCAGACGCGATGCTATACAGAAATTCCTCAGGACTTCGCTCTGTCCAATGTTTAGTAGTCATTTCGATTTCCCCTTACCTTCCTTAAATAAGCTCGGGTCTTTCAAGGCTCTTAATATGTCGAGATCCATCTTGAGATCCTTGGCGCGTTGCAGCTCTGTCGTATCCGTCTTCCATTTCTTCTTTTGGGCATAATGGACTAATACGCACATCTCATAATTTGGGTCCCCTGCTTTGGGGCGACACAAAAACCCGTATATGCGTGCCGCGTCTGAGACATTCTTGAAAACAAAACAATCGTTGTATTTGCCTTCATATTGACTCTTATTCCAGCCGTGAAAACGTTCCTTAATATGAAACCCGCCTACCCAATACTCAAAACTCTTTTGGTAATACCTATCTTCGCTTGTTACAGGAGCCTTTGGGAAAAACCCTCCAAGGTTAGCGGAGGGAGAAGAATGCTCTTCTACGACCGCGACCGATCGATATTTATGTTTTAACTCGCTCAAAATCCTTATGAGGCATTTCGCCATGTCAACGTTCCGCGCTCCCCGGCATCTTTGGAGTTTAGTTATAGCTAAACCCCCTGTCAAGAGCGCCGGATCCCCACACGGTAAACAAAGGCGTCACCGTTTCTGGCAACGCCATCAACTCCCGTGAACAAAACCGATGTTAGTTATCGCTGATCCCTGCCTATGTCGATGCCCTTCATCGTAGCCTGCAAGTCAAAGACTATGCCAAACTTCCGAGCCCAGATTTTAGATTCGGACACCACCGACTGACGGGCTAGTGTGTAAATTGATCCTCTGTGCGACCTCTGTTTCTCCGTGCCCTCTGTGATTGAATATCCGTGGGACAAATCAACAAACTAGCCACTGACGTCGCCGAGGTTCGCTAAGAAGAAATTCGTCTCGCAGCAATCAACGAGGGCGGGATTGATATCAATTTTTCAGAGGCGCGGACAATACTGCTGTGATCAGTTCGACGGTGGCCGACGGCATTATTGTTGAATATCCGACAGTTCACGCTCGCCACGGTCGGCTTGCAGTTTTCTTAACGCGGGATTAGGAACTTCGCATCCGCATTGCCGGCACTGATATCTTTGAACTGTCTGAAGTGCGGGAACAAGCCACATACAGCCGCACGTTGGACACAAAACCGTCGAGCCGAGCAACCACTCGTTTAATCTTGTTTGCGGTGCAACCTTCATGATTTTTCCCCTGGGTGATGATTAGTAGGCTTAGTCTAGCTGACTGGAAGTTTCTAAACTGAAAAGGATGCGATAGTTTCAACAAAGTATCGCAGCTTGGTCGCGAACTGTTTTTTCATGATCCGTAAGCCTCGACTCTCAAAGTTTGCCGCTACACTCGAACGCGAGTGGCGCAAGCTCCTTCTGCCAATAGAAGGACACACTATCGTTGTCGGCGTCTCTGGCGGTGCCGACTCCACCGCCCTCTTACTAGCCCTTCAAGAGTTGATCCATATTCGAGGTTTATCATTGAGAATCGTCGCTGCGCATTTAGATCACCGGCTGCGAAAGAATAGTAAAGATGACGCTGCATGGGTTTCCGAGCTGTGCAAGAAACTCGGTTTTACGGCCGTCATCAGAGCTACGAATGTTCGCAAACGTGCAACTGAGAAGGGCGAGAACCTCGAGCAAGCTGCAAGAATTGCTCGATACGCGTTCTTCACCAGAGTTGCCCGTGATCACAAGGCCGAGGTAGTTCTGACTGCCCACACACTTGATGATCAGGCTGAAACCGTTCTCCTACGCCTTCTCAGGGGCGCTGCGGCCGAAGGTCTTTCGGGAATTGAGCCAGTCAGACTACTGGAGATGGATTCCAACGTGCGCGTCGCCCGCCCGCTGCTCACTTGGGCCCGGCGTGAAGAGACCCAGTCTTACTGCCGCGCCCGAGGCATCGCCTTCCGGGAAGACGAAATGAATGAAGATGAGCGTTTTGCTCGCGTGAAGGTTAGGAAGCAGCTCCTACCGATCATGAAGGAGTTCAATAACCGCATTGTGGAGACGCTGGGCCGGACTGCTATGTTGTTAAGGGAAGACGCTCAAGCCTTGTCTCACGAGGCGGAATTGCTCCGTTATGGGGCCGAAGTAAGCAGGACGACCTTGGACGTTGGAGTGCTGCAAACAGCTCCGATGGCCGTTCGGCGGCGCGCGGTAAGGAGTTGGATACGGGACCGCGTTGGCAACCTCAAGAGAGTCGAGATGGTGCACCTGCTGGCGGTCGAGCGCCTGGTTTTGGGAAACCGGGGGGGTACGGTTGAACTTCCTAACGGGGTTAGAGTTACTAGGAGGCGGAAAGTTCTTTCCCTGGACGTTAAAACAGTTGAAAAACGGGGCTCTGGCGTCTAAAATTTGCACTGCCACGCACCGCCGCTCAAGCTCGGCGGTTTTTCGCTTTTTGAACGAGACGCGGGGCGTTGCACGTATAGTTAATGATGCTCGGGTTACGCAACTGCGAGTTTGCATCCGGCATCAAAGACCTGCTGTTTTTCGACATCTGTGAGAGGGTTTCGTTTACTTCGCGGGCCGCGGCGTTGGAGCGACAACGATATTGAAATGGGTTATGATCAGCGGCGGAGGCTTTAATGACATTGAGTTCGACTGCTAGACAAATAATTTTCTGGTTATTGATCGTTGCGGGGGCACTCCTGATCTACAGGCTTGTGAACCCAACTGGCAAGCACTCGCAGAACATCGACCTGGCTACGTTGTATGCCAAGATGGACGCGTTTGACGTGAAGCAGTTGACGATCAAACAGAACGAGACTATTGCGTTTGATAAGAATGGTCAGGAATTTCGAGTTCAACTAACAAATGAACAAGCTAAGAATGAATTGATGAAGAAGGGCCTGGAGCAGGTCAACGGTCAACGACGAGTCGATAAGGTCGAAGACGAATCGGGCAGTAGCAGTTATCTCTGGCCCATGCTGATTACATGGGCACCTTTGTTGTTCATAATCGGCATTTGGGTATTCATGTTGCGCCAGATGCAATCCGGCGGAAATAAAGCCCTGTCATTCGGAAAGTCGAGGGCCAAGCTTCTAAATAATCAACAGAAGCGTGTGACTTTTAAAGACGTTGCTGGCGTTGAGGAGGCGAAAGAGGAACTTCAGGAGATCATTGAGTTCCTTAAGGAGCCACAGAAGTTCCAGAAGCTGGGTGGACGAATTCCTAAAGGCGTCCTGATGATGGGACCGCCGGGGACGGGTAAGACCCTGCTCGCCCGCGCAATTGCCGGTGAGGCAAACGTTCCGTTCTTCTCAATCTCTGGGTCAGACTTCGTCGAGATGTTTGTGGGCGTAGGCGCTTCCCGCGTTCGTGATCTGTTCGAACAGGGTAAGAAGAACGCTCCCTGCATCATCTTCATTGATGAGATTGACGCAGTTGGTCGCCATCGGGGTGCAGGTCTCGGTGGCGGTCACGACGAACGCGAGCAGACGCTGAATCAGCTCCTCGTCGAGATGGATGGGTTCGAGTCGAATGACGGAGTAATTCTGATAGCTTCGACCAACCGTCCAGATGTGCTCGATCCGGCGTTACTCAGGCCGGGCCGCTTTGATCGACGTGTTGTGGTCTCCCGACCCGACGTTCGCGGTCGAGAGGGCATCTTGAAAGTTCACACTCGGAAGATCCCGCTGGGTGAAGATGTGGACATCAGTGTGATTGCTCGCGGCACTCCAGGCTTCACCGGCGCGGACCTCGCAAACCTGGTGAACGAGGCTGCACTGAATGCTGCCCGTTACAACAAGAAGCTCGTGGCGATGACTGATTTTGAGTTGGCCAAAGACAAGGTGTTGATGGGCGCCGAACGCAAGAGCATGGTCATCTCAAATGAAGAGAAACGCGTCACGGCTTACCACGAGGCTGGTCACACACTCGTGGGATTGAAGGTGCCGAATGCTGATCCGGTTCACAAGGTGACCATCATCCCGCGTGGTATGGCGCTTGGTGTGACGCAACAGCTACCCGAAGGTGATCGTCACAATTACAGCGAGGAGTACTTACTGGGACAGATAGCGATTTTGATGGGCGGCCGAATTGCCGAAGATATCTTTCTTGGCAGCATCACGACTGGCGCATCAAACGACATCGAACGCGCCACAGAGTTGTCTCGGGCGATGGTCTGTGAATACGGTATGTCCGAGATGGGCCCACTTACGTTCGGCAAGAAGGAGGAACAGATCTTCCTCGGTCGTGAGATAGCTCAACACCGTGATTTTTCGGAAGAGACGGCAATTAAGATTGACGAGCAGGTCAAGAAGATCATCACGGCCCAGTATGAGCGGGCCAAAAGGATCATCGAAGAAAATCGCGACGTCATGATTCGACTTGCCGAGTGCTTGCTCGAAAGAGAGTCGCTCGATGGAGTTGAGATTCGCCGCATCGTCGCTGGGCTTCCGCTGGATGACCAACAGCCAGTTGAAGACCCCGGAAACGATCAGGATCGGCCACAGCTTAAGGAACCATCCACCAAGCCTCTGAAACCGATTCTGCCTCCGATAGCAGGAGGCAATCCAGCGCCCGCTTAACATCGGCAACAACAATGCCAATTACGAAGGGAACGGTATTTCACCGTTCCCTTTATTGTTGGCTCAAAAGACGATGAACAGATCCTACACATTGGGGCTTTACACAAAGAGTGTCTGCTAAAATGTCTTCTCTGTGCGACCTCTGTGTTCTTTGTGACTCTGTGGTTGTGCTTTCGGCGAGTTCCTTCACTAAGAAGACACAGAGGGCACCGAGGTCGCACAGAGAAAAAGCTTATTCCCCACTTTTTGTGCAAAGCCACCACATTGGTTGTGCTCTTCAGATCCAACCTGCAAACGCCGAACACTCCGCCCCTGCTAAATCCTAAACACTTTACTTAGTCTGTGCTCGGATCGCATCTACCATTCTTACGGCGTCGACCGTAGCCTTGACGTCGTGTGCTCGTACGATGTCGGCCCCGTTGAACACTGCTACTGCAATAGTGGCGATGCTGCCATACAGCCGACCCTCGGCAGGAATAGTTGATTCCCCATTCTGGGCCAGAGTTTTGCCGATAAAAGATTTCCGGGAAGTACCTATAAGAAAGGGGAAGCCGGGCAAGTCAACTTTGAGCTCGTCCAACCTGGCGATCAGCTCCATATTTTGCTCCGGGTTCTTGCCAAATCCGATTCCTGGATCCAGGACAATGGCCTCGCGTTTTATTCCGCGCCCTTCTGCCAACGTGATACTTCGAGTTAGCGTCCGCGCGACATCTGCCATGATGTCGGCAACCGGCGGCAGGCGATGCATCGTGGCAGGTGTGCCACGCGAATGCATCAGCACAATGCCGGCGCCGCTTTTGGCCACTTCGTCGGCAATATGAAAGTCGAAACGTAAGCCAGAGATGTCATTGACAATAGAAGCTCCGGCATCCAATGCCGCGCGCGCTACTAACGATTTTGTCGTATCGATGGAAATCGGAACGTCAGTGAGCCGTACCAATGCTTCAATCACAGGAACGACTCGAGCGCTCTCTTCCTCAGCTGGAACTACGCCGCCACCGGGGCGCGTAGATTCACCGCCGATGTCGATGATGTCTGTACCCTCAGCAATCATCTGTTCCGCGTGATTAATAGCGTCGGCGAGCGTAACGAATTGACCACCATCACTGAAGCTATCAGGCGTCACGTTGAGGATTCCCATGACGAGCGTTCGTTTGCCAATGGAAAGAATGCGGCCTCTGATGTGCCAAGCTTGATCCATGTGGCTGCCATGATAAGAGATTGTGTGTCCTCGCGCACTCGTTGGCTCTTCGCTCTTCGCTCTTGCTCTTAAGTTGATGGTGCGAGAGAATCACCCCTCATGTTTACGTCGAATTACTCCTTTCAACAGATCCTGCGCCTGGCCGCCTTCTTTATCGTCTTGCTGTGCGTTAGTGGGTTCACCGAGTGTTATAAGCCGGTAACTAAAAACCAGCTGCCCGCAAGAATCAAAACGGTTGCAGTTCCTGCATTTCAAAACAACGCTCTGCGATACAAGATCGGTTCGCGCTTTACCGAGGCCGTGATCAATGAGTTGATTCACCGAGGGCGTGGTTTACGCGTTCAGGGTGACCGTGAAGGAGCAGATGCCGTCATTGAAGGCGTGATTAAGAACTTTACATATTCGGGCGTGCTCCTGGACGATGAGGGCAGGGCAAGAATTTTTGAAGTCACAATCGTCGCGGGTGTGACAGTGCGCGATCAGACCCAAAATCGTGTCCTCTATGACAACCAGAATTTTGTTTTCCGAGGGGAGTACGAGTTCGCGAACGATCCACGAAACTTCTTTAGCGAAGAAGATCCTGCGGTTTTACGCATGGCCCGCAGCTTTGCCGAAAGTGTAGTCTCAACCCTCATCAATGCCGTAGAGATCGAAAAGAAATGACAACATTGGCGCGCGCCGAGTTGGAAAGAGCCCTGCAGAAAGGGACCGTTGCTCCACTATACCTGCTGGTGGGCCACGAAGGTTATTTGCGCGAAGCGGCAGCCACACAGTTAATAAACGCAGCCCTCAGTGACGCACTATTACGCGATTTCAATTTTGCAAGCTTTAACCTCCTTACCCAGAGCTCGGTTGAAGCCGTAGCAGCTGCAGAACAGTTCCCAATGATGTCGTCTCGCCGCGTAATTAAGATCAGCAACTTTGGGAGGCTGCGGGAAGCAGATGAAGTGCCGTTGGCGAATTACCTTGCGCGGCCAAATGAGTCGTCGGTGGTCATTTTTACTACCGCGGAGCTCGATAAACGTAAGAAGCTGACGAAAGCACTCATCGATAGCTGCGTCGTGGTTGAGTTTCCTGCACTTCATTTCGGCGAAGCCAAAAATTGGGTGAAATCCAGGCTGAGCCAACTGAACCTCACCATCGATGGTCAGGCACTGGACGAGTTGCTGGATCTCATTGGAACTGACGTTCAGACCTTGAACTCAGAGGTTGAAAAACTTGCCTCTGCGGTGGCGAACGACGGGCATATAAGCAGAGAGACCGTTGCAGAACTTACTGGTCGCACGCGCGAACTTTCCAACTTCGAACTTGGGGACCACATCCTTGCGCGAAACCGCAAGCGCGCTCTGGAAACTCTCGTTCGCCTATTGGAGGGCGGTTCTGAACCGGTCATGCTAATCGGGCTAATCGCAAGCAACTATCATCGCCTGGCACTCGCCAAAGATCTCTATACTCGAGGATCTCGAGACGATCTGTTTCGCATCATTAACGTTCCTTCATTCAAACGTAACGAATTCATCGCTCGGCTTCAGCGTACTGAGGCTGCCAGGATCACGAAAGGCATTCAACTGATCGCGGCGGCGGATCTCGCCATTAAAACCTCTCAGGCTACACCCAGATTGCAGCTGGAGATGCTGGTGTGTGAACTGGCTAATTAACGAGTTTCAAATCCGGCTCCACCCAGTGGGATCTTGCGTCCTCTGATTTCAACAATTCCTCGCTAAAGTAATCAAAGATTAGCCGCGAACGAGGGTGGGCTCTGATGACAGAGTTAGCACTGTCTGCAATCGACGACTGTGGCGAGTCCTTCAGCACCTTCTGTACTTGCTTCAGCCAGAACTGCGTCGTTGTTTCGCTGTACTTTTGAGCCTCCACTCCATGTTGAGCCAGGAAACGAAAAAGACCGGCTCGCATTCTTTTCAAAGCCTCGGCCTCCCCATATTGAGTGATGTACCAGACGGCCACTGCCAGATGTTGACCGTGGGTGAATGCATCGCCGCGTGTGGTGCAAGACTCGAATCCTTCGACGACCGCGTTAAGTTCTGCTTCATCATTGAAGTGTTCCATTAGTTACTCCTCAACAGTGTAGTGGGTTGTCAGAAAGCGGGCGGGGACGCCCGCGCTCCGATTTAAAAAAAGAGGCGGACCAGATCGGCCCGCCTCGCTTCGAAGTTGTATTTTTAGCTATCTTACTTTTCTGTTGCCTGTGATGCCCCGACGGTCAAACGAGATTTGAACCGGGCGGCGGCGTTCTTGTGAAGCACGCCTTTCTGCACAGCCTTGTCGATGGTCGAAACAGTCTCTGGCAACAGCTCATTGATCTGGGCTTTGTCGCCGGAGGACAGAACGTTTCGAACGTTCCTAATCGACGTTCTCAACTTACTGCGATTTCCCCGATTGATCTTGCGCCGTTTCTCATTCTGGCGCATCCGCTTTTCTGCCGACTTATGGTTAGGCATGCAACGCTCCAACTGTCTTACTTCACAAAACTCTCTAAATTTCGTACTAACGTCGTCTCGGTCATTGACGCAAGTGACGGAGTATACGGGCCGACCCTCGCGTAGTCAAGCGATCGACTACCCCACTGGATGCTGTCTTAATTGTGTGTTGCTTTACCCCGCGAGATCCATGAGGAGCCTCGCGTCTGTCCACGATGTAAGAGTCCCTACTGGAACAGACCAAGAAAGGCCGTGAGGAAGAAAGCGGCCTAAGGTTGGTTACTTAAATCCTCAAAATAAAGCGACGCCTACCTTGACAGTATTGCCGAGGTAGGCCTTATAGTGAATTTACCACTAAACAAAGGTCCAGACGCTGTCTAGAACTACCTAGAGCTGTCTAAAATCGTCTTGCGCTGTCTGGAACTATGAGCGCCGTTCGTGATCGTTTTGCGGTGGTTCCGTTACACACTGCTCAACCGGATCGCGGTTCAAATATCCTAGGACGCATATCAACACAGAATTAAGAAGATTGTCCCCCACCGATTACTGGTTCAGTTTCAAATCTTGAGTTCGAATATTCAACGGTTCTTGGGAACGCGGGCGTCTCGCCCGCATTGAGCGCGCAGCGCGAAAATTGATTGCGGAAAAGAAG
>Ga0209751_10002301_pt1 | contig 19196 bp, 15 predicted proteins | sample RifCSP13_1_FD_184019 | JGI IMG/M metagenome (GOLD analysis project Ga0209751, IMG submission 184019) | Soil microbial communities from Rifle, Colorado - Rifle CSP2_sed 13_1 (SPAdes) (version 2) | ecosystem: Environmental > Terrestrial > Deep subsurface > Rock core/Sediment | place: Rifle... | reverse complement strand
TGCTGATGTCGATCCTGGAAAAGTTGCCCGCCGTCGTCCTGAACGTCGCGTAAAACTGGGCGGGGACACTCCTCTACGCCGGGGGGGGACACTCCTCAACGGACGACACGATATAGGAATGTCCCCCTTTGGAGATGTCCCCGGAGAAGGGCAGGTCAGTGCGAGTGCCCCGGCAGGCCGTCGTGGTCGTGTGACGGCACGCCGTGCCGGGCGACCCCCGAAGCATGCGCCGGGTCCACGTGGATGGTCGCATCCGACAGGTACCGGAGCTGATGGAGCATCCGGTGGCGGACCTCCGTCGCGATCGCATGCCCCTCGCTCACGGACCGATCGCCGTCGACGGCGAGGTTTACCTCCGCGTACATCCGGTGACCAGCCCAGCGGACCCGAACGTCCGATACCTCCACGACTCCGTTCACGGAGGCGGCGGTCTCCCGGATCTCCCCGACCGCAGCCGGGTCGGATCCGTCGAGCAACCGCAAGAATACCTCTTTCCCCGTCTCCCACACGATCCGGAGGATCATGGCGGTGATCAGGAGTCCGACCGCCGGGTCCGCGAGGGGAACCCCCAGCCAGACGCCCGCCGCTCCCAGGAGGACCGCGAGGCTCGTCAGCGCGTCCGCATGCGCGTGGCTCCCGTCCGCCACGAGCGCGGCGCTCCCGATCTCTTTTCCGACCCGCACCCGGTAGATGGCCACCGCCTCATTGCCTAAGAAGCCGACCACCGAGGCGGCGGCGACCGCCCACAGGTGCCGGACCGGGGAAGGGCTCATGAACCGGCGGAGCGACTCCGCCCCGGCCGCGATGGCGCTCGCCAGGATGACGCCGACCACGATGACCCCTGCCAGGTCCTCGATCCGGCCGTACCCGTAGGTGAAGCGGTCATTCGCACCCTTGCGAGCCAGCCGGAAGGCGATCCACAAGGGGATGGCGGTGGCTGCGTCCCCCAGGTTGTGAATCGTGTCCGCGAGGAGGGCGACGCTGCCCGTGAAGAAGACCACGGTGGCCTGGCAGGCGGCCGTCGCGAGGAGGGCGGCGAACGACCACAGGACGGCGCGGGCTCCCTTCCCGGTCGTCGTCACGACGGGATCCACGGAGGAATGGCGATGGCTGTGCGCGTGTAGGACCATGCACGTAAGATTCAGGGAACGGAAGGGAGGAGCGTCGGCCAGTCTTTCCCTCCCCGTATTTCTTTCTATCGATCGTATAGGGAAGCAGAGAAAGAAAGCAATCGCGCCATTCTGTTCCGCAGGAAGGAGGATGCGGCGGGAAGCAGGCGATTTCCGGGAGAGCGGCAAGGGAGAACCGGTGGACGCCGGAGATATGTCCGGCGTCCACCTTGTACCAGGGCGGTGCAGGCTATATCATTCCGCCGCCCATGTGCATGGGCGGGTCCATCGGCCAGTCGATGGGATCGTGGGAGTGGTTCATTCCGTCATGCCCGAAGCCCTCCACGTAGCCGTGTCCGGTGAGGTCGTTCACGCCGTCTCCGTCAGCGTCTCGGAAGGCGTCGTTTCTTCCGTCCCCGTCCGCGTCGACCCAGCCGAAGCCGTGCCGGAACGGCTCGCCGGTTCCGTCGTCGATCCCATCGCCGTTTGTGTCCACATGGGGCGCCTGGGATCCGTACCGGTAGTGCATCCCCGCATGGGGCCCTATCTGCGCATCCACGACCGTGTCCCCGTCGACATCCGTGAAACGGTCGTTCCTGCCGTCGTGGTCGTCGTCCTTCCAGCCGAAGCCGTGGCCGTAAGGGATCCCCGTGAGGTCGCAGATCCCGTCTCCGTCCTCGTCTTGGAAGAAATCGTTCACGCCGTTCCCGTCCAGGTCGACCCAGCCGGGCATAGCGACGTATGGCATCCCGGTGACGTCGTTGATCCCGTCCCCGTCCGCGTCGCGGAAGAGGTCGTTCCTGCCGTTCCCGTCCTCGTCGCGGTATCCGAAGGGGTGGTCGAATGGCATACCGCTCACATCGCAGATCCCGTTTCCATCCTCGTCCCGGAACCGGTCATTCACGCCATCGCCGTTTCCGTCCACGAACCCGAAGCCGTGGCCGTAGGCCATCCCGCTGACGTCGTTGATCCCGTCCCCGTCCCCGTCGCGGAAGAGGTCGTTCCTGCCGTTCCCGTCCCTGTCCGTGTAGCCGTGGTTCATCATGTAGGGATAGCCGGCGAAGCGCGCGTTGTTATCGCAGATGCCGTCCCCGTCGGCGTCGACGAAGTTGTCGTTCACCCCGTCGCCGTTTTCGTCCATGAATCCGAACCGGTACCCGTCGAAGCCGGAAATTCCCTCCATGTGACCGTTCCGGATCCTCACTGTTCCCAGGTCGATCCCCCGGCCATCGTGCATCCGGAAGGGAATTTCAACGGTTTCCCCCGTTCCCAGGTGGACGAAGAGCGAGTGGTCGCCGTCATTGACCTGCGAGACCTCGAACCGTCCGTCCGGGGCGATAGGGATGGCAGTCACGCGGTCGAGCGAAGCCGTCGTTCCCGCGGGGACGCCCGCCGCGGGCGCCGCACCGCCCGGGATAGCGGCCGTCTGCGCCGAAGATGCCCCGGTTGCGTCGAGGGTGCCTACGACGGTCCGCGAAGCAGGGAGCGCGGACCCGGGCGGAGAAGGGGCGAGGGATGTATCGCCGTCGCCGGACGATCCGCAGGCGGTGAGGGTGAGCAGCAATCCCAGAGCAATAAATCTTGAAACACCTTTAGCGAACTTCTTTCGGTCCATTTTTCTCTCTCCTTTTTCTTTCCCCATTTTTTGGATCGCCGTGTCTGTACTTCTGCCCCCACGCAGACGGGATTCCGATGGCCCGTGCATCCCCGCCTGCGGCATAGGGGGAACGAAGATAACGGCTTGAACGATTCATCCATATAGCACGAGGTGTGCCGTTGGTTGAGGCAGGGGAGGGATCTTCCGGTTTTTCCTGTAATTCTTTAAAAATTGCTTCGCTATTGCTCCAGGCAGACGGACCGTCTCCCGTTCCCTATGCAACAGGAGCATTGCACGGTTCCCCGTGGGATTCCCGTTTTTCCGGCTCTGCCGCCGACGGTAGTGAATTACGCCTCTTTCCCGCGTGTTCCCCTGAAGTCGAGGTATCCCCGCTTGATTCCGGCGCGAAGGCCGGACGCCCCGATCCTTTCGGATCAGAAATCCTTCCCTCGTGCAGTTCCTGCATGTCACTCTGTAAAACCTGCACGTCCGTTCCCTTGCGTTTCGGAGGAAGAGGGGAGGAAAACAGTCAGAAACGGTACCCCACGCCGAAATACCCTGCGTGGGATGTAGACGTCCCAAGGTCTCCGTCTATATTCGTGAAAGTATAGCCCGCCCGGGAGAAAAGGGATTTCCCCAAGAGGATACCGATGTTCAGCCCGATGGCGTGGCGGGTAACCAGCTCCCTCGCGATCTCCGCACCGAATGCATCGGAGAACCGGTGGTGCGTTCCGTCGGGTTGCCCTGCCGCGCTCCCGGATGTCCCGGGTCCGAGCGACCGGAAAGAATCGCCCCGGGAGAACTCGTACTTGATTTCCGTGGAAACCGCAGACGTCCAGGCAAAGCCCGAGAAAATCCCCACGGCATGTTCGGTGTAGGAGAAGGTTTCGACCTCCGCACGGTTGTCCGTATACAGGTAATACTCCCCGATGTACATGTCGCGCCGGAGTTGATGCCTGAGGGCCATGTGTACGCCAAAGGAGACCGAGGACTGGTCCGAATCGATGACGCTCTTCGCGCTAAGGAACGGAGACGCGGAGAGGACATGGGTACCACCGTACAGGAGGACGAGGCCGGGGGTAACGGTCGCCGACACGTATCCGAGGTCGGAAAATCGGGAAAACGCCGCCCCTTCCGCCGTCGTGCTCATGGTCCAGTCGAGACGGCGCTCCCCGGTCGGTCCCCGCACGAAGGAGAGATAGCCGGAAAGGAACTGGTCGTTTTCCCCGCTGCCCGTATCCCGATTGATATTCGTATCGAACCCCGCCTTCGCCCCCGCCTCCCAACCGGCGAAGGCGGAAGCGCTGAGGATCAGGCACAGCCCGAAAAGACAGACGGCGGTCGTTCGCCCCGAGTGCACAGGGATCCTTCTCGTTATGACATGCCGATCGTTTCCGCGTCTGGTCCCGCTCATCGGTGCCTCCCACCCATTCCGCCATGGTCGCTTCCCATTCCTCCCATTCCGCCGTTCATGGGAGAACCGAAACCGCCCCGCGTCCCAAAAGGACCCTCGCGAGGCCCCTTCCATAGGGGATATCCGTCGCTGTGACGAAGGACGACGGATCGACCGGAGGGAAGGATCTTCATCTCCTGGGCGATAATGTAGAGGCGTCCATCCCTCCCGAGGGTCTTGGAGCCGAGTACGCGGACCTCGGTTCCCTCGGGGAGATCGGCGCCGGTGTCACGCCAGAACCAGGCCGGTGAGCCCAGGACAATATAGGACTCGCGCCCCGTAAGCAGCCGGAATCGGACGGGGCCCCGCTCGGGACGGTCAAGCCCTTCCGCGCGCCCCCGGATCTCGCCCACCGTGTTCATGTCGAATCCGCCGGGATACTGTATGCCGCTTCCGGAAAGGATGGAGTCCTCTTCCGCCCTTGCCGTCCCCGCGAATACCGGGACGAGAGCGGCAATGGCCAGGAGTAAGAGCAGGGCGGCCCCTGCCCTCCTGCTCCGTCCGGCATACCCGGCGCTACCTCTCCGAAGGCGCGCCGTATCCTGTGCCGTCCATGGGGCGGTCGCCCAGGGTTCCTGTCCCGTCACCCGGTCCATAGGTGTGCCCTTTCTTCTCCATTGTCCCCGCGGATTCCCTGGCGGGATCGATGCGGAAACCATCATGCAGATGCAGGCGATCCCACGTCCGGGTCCTCTCAATGCTCCGGACCTGGTTGGTCGCGCCGCCCATGCTTCCTCTCCCGCCCGGACCCGCAAAAGCATCGACGGGCAGAGACGCCGCGGTGAGGAACGCGCCCGCCAGAATGACCGCGCCGAGTTTTCTCTTCATCTTCGTTTCCTCCTTTCGGGGGTCGTCTTCCGCACCGGCAAGGAGGCAAGGAAGATGCCAATGTGCGGATGGAGGAAAACATGCCGGAATCCTGCTGGATTTATTCTCATAACCTGAAATGATCGCGCATCCGGTCCGCAATCGTTGCACCCCGGGGCGCAGGATTTGCGTTTCCTTCCTCACAGGCCGAACTCCTTGATCCGGTACTGGAGCGTGCGAACGGAGATCCCGAGACGTTCCGCGGCTCTCCGGCGGTTCCCCCCCGCTTCGTCCAGGATTCTCCTGATCGATTCCCGCTCCTGCATCCGGAGCAGCCCTTCCCCCGGGGAAGGGGGATCCGCCTCGATCTCTAGGTTCAGATGGCTTATGTCGATATTGCCCCCAGCGAGGATGACTGCCCGCTCGATCACGTTCTGAAGCTCCCGTACGTTTCCCGGCCATCGGTACAGCAGGAGGGCGTTCCTGCCCTCGTCCGAGATTCCGGGGACCGGCTTTCCGAATGATTCCGCGAATTTTCTCGAGAAGAACTCCGCCAGGGGGAGGATCGCTTCCCGGCGTTCCGAAAGGGGTGGAAGTGCGATCGGGAATACGTTGAGCCTGTAAAAAAAATCTTCGCGGAACTTTCCCGATGCGACCTCCGCCTTCAGGTCCCGGTTCGTCGCCGACAGGATCCTCACGTCGACCGAAAGGGATCTCGTCCCGCCCACCCGCTCGAACTCCCTCTCCTGGAGGACCCTGAGCAGCTTCACCTGAACGGAAGGGGGGATTTCTCCGATCTCGTCCAGGAAGATCGTTCCCCCGTCCGCCAGCTCGAAACGTCCTTTCCGGGAGGCCGTAGCCCCGGTAAAAGCCCCTCTTTCATGGCCGAACAGTTCGCTTTCGAGAAGGGCCTCGGGAAGCGCGGAGCATTGGACCGCCACGAAGGGGCCGTCCCGCCTCGGGCTCAATCCGTGGATCAAGCGGGCAATGACCTCCTTCCCCGTTCCGCTCGCCCCGGTGATCAGAACGGTTGCGGGAGTGGGGGAGACCTCCCGAACCAACCGGGACACCTCCTTCATCTTCTCTCCGAGAAATATCGTCTCGACGGGAGGAAACCGCTTGCCTACCTCCTCGGACAGAAGAGAGATCCTCTCCTCTTTTTCGGCCTCCCGGAGCACGCGTCGCACCACGTGCCGCAGGTCTTCCGGGCTGCCAAGGGGCTTCGTAAGATAATCGGCCGCACCGGTTTTCATCGCTTCCACGGCGTTCTCGATCGAGCCGTGTGCCGTGACGACGATCCACCGGCAATCCCGATTCGTCTTCCCGGCCTCCCGCATGAGGTCGATGCCGGACATGTCCGGCATCCTGAGGTCGGTCACGACGAGGTCGAATCCTCCCCCGGCGAGTTTGGCAAGGGCCTCTTTGCCGTTCCGCGCCTCTTCGATGCGATGTCCCTCCTCCGCGAGGACGGAGCAGAAGAAGGATCGCATCAATTCGTCGTCATCCACGATCAGGATGGATCTACCCATCTTTTTCGTTCCCCGCGCAGGGGAGGAGGATCGAGAGGGCTGCGCCTCCCCCGTCCCGGTTCGCCAGATCGATCGTGCCCCCCATCCCTTCGATAACCTTCTTCGAATAGGCCAGTCCCAGACCGGTTCCATCGGTTTTCGTGGTATGGAACGGAGTGAACATGCGCCTCTTTTCGCTCTCCGGTACGCCTCCCCCCGTGTCCTCTATCCGTATGGCGACCCGGTTCCCCTCCCTGCGGGCGGAGATACGCAGGCTGCCTTCCTCCCCCATGGACTGGATGGCGTTTCGGATTCCGTTCCCCAGCACCCGGAGAACCTTCTCCCGGTCCCCCATCGCCCGCACCTTGGGGTCGAGCTCGAGTTCCTCGCCGCCTTTCCAGCCGGCGGCGTCGGCCATAACCGCCTCCCGGACGATGCCGGCGATATGCAGAGGTCGAACATCGAAGGTTTCCTCCCGGGAAAAGAGAAGCAGATCCCTTACGAGCGCCTCGATGCGGCCGATCCCGCGAAGCAGAGCCACGAGCCCCTTCTTCCGGGAGTCGGGCTCCTCCGTCCTTTCGTCGACGAGCTGGGCGAACCCTTTCACGCCTCCGAGGGCGTTCCGTATCTCGTGGGCCAGGGAGGCGGTCATCTGCCCGATGAGGGCCATCCGCTCCCGGCGGTCCGCCTCGGCCTGTAGTCGAAACTGGCGGGTCATCGTTCTCTCCAGCAGAATCCCGACCGCCCACAGGACAAGGAGCGCGAACCCGACCGTCCACCATATCCGCTCCGCCCCCTTTGTGATTCGATCCGTCGGCGTCGCGTGGAGGACCAGTCGGAGAAACTCGTCCCCTCCACCGGTGCTTTGCAGTTGGTAATTGTACTCGTATGCGGGGAGGCCCATCCCGAGAGTTATCTGGCGGCCGAATGCGTTGCCGGATCCGAACCAACCCGGGGGAGGGGGGTCGGAGATCCGCGTTCCGGGCAGGGAGGGGTTCGTGTGAAATATGATGGTCCCGTCACTCCGGGAGATCAGCGCGTATGCCACGACCCTGTCCGACAGGATCTCCCGGACGTTCCCCCTCGGGCCGCTTGCGGGGCCCGCGCGGAGGGCGGACTCGGTTGCGACGGAAAGGGCCACGGCAGTACTCTCCAGCGACTGGCCTGCCAGTTTACGAACGGCCCGGGCGTTCTGCGCCGTCGTGTACAGGACCGCCGCGGAGGCGACGAGAAGCAGGAAGAAGAGCAGCATCCGCAATGCGTGCGTCAGGGGAAGGTGCATCTTCTCCTTCGGTCCTCCCGGGCGCATTGCGTTCGGTCCCATCTATGCGCATAGATCTCATTATAAGCCCGTTCATATGGTATCAACACATTGCAGGGGATCGCCCCTCATGATGCTGCCGCGAACTACCCCGGAGGTTCAAGTCGTCGTTTCGAATCCCTGCTGGGAGAGCCGCGAGGCGAGTGTTTCCCCGTGGGCCCGGTCGCGCGTCTCGAGGAGAAGGACGACGGTCGAGTACCCCGGCGGGCAGTCGGAAGGGAGACGGTCGTGCTCGATGCTGATCACGTTCGACCGCTCCCTGGCGACCGCGGCGAGCAGGGTTGCTAAGGAACCGGGGCGGTCCAGGATGAGGAACCGCAATCGGATAAGACGCCCCGAGCGGAACAACCCCCGCTCGGTGATCCGGGAGAGGAAGTTGACGTCGATGTTTCCACCCGAAAGCACCATCACGGCGGGGAAACGCGTCGGCGGGCGCTTGTAGAGCACCGCCGCCAGCGGTGCGGCCCCTGCACCTTCCAGCGTGGTCTTCATCTCTTCCAGGGCGTACAGGATCGCGGCGGCGATCTCCTCGTCGTCCACGATGACGACGTCGTCGACCCACCGTCTTGCGGCCTCGTAGGTCCGATCGCTCAACGACTTCACCGCGATGCCGTCCGCGATCGTGCGTGCCTCCGGACATGCCACGGGCCGTCCCTCGCCGAGGGACGGGAGAAGCGAAGAGGCCCCTTCCGCCTGTACCGCGACGAGTTCCGCATCCGGATAGATCTCCTTCACTGCGGCTCCGATCCCGGCCAGGAGCCCCCCGCCGCCCACGGGGACGTAGACCGTTCCGGGGGGGCCGATCTCCTCGACGAGCTCCATCCCCAGCGTCCCCTGCCCGGCGATCACCAACGGGTCGTCGAACGGGTGGACCATCACGAGGCCTAAATCCTGCGCCAGGGAGACAGCATGCCCTGCCGCGTCGTCGAAGGTTTCCCCGTGATGGATGATGCGGGTGTTCTCCCCGCCCTCTCGTTGGGCGGCGGCTGACTTCGACACCGGGGCCCACACGGGCATCACGAGGGTAGCGGGGACTCCCGCCTCCTTTGCGGCACGCGCGACGCCGCGGGCATGGTTCCCCGCGCTTGCCGCGATGACGCCGGAGACCCGGGTGCGATCCAGGGAGAGAACCTTGCTGGCCGCACCCCGGATCTTGAACGACCCGGAGTTCTGGAGGTTTTCCAGCTTGGAGAGAACCCTTCCGCCCGCCCGTTCGGACAACGGGGCCTCCTCGACCAGCGGAGTGGCGTACGCCAGCCGGTAGACACGCTCCTTTGCCGCGATTACGTCCTTGCGCCCGAAGTCCATTCGCCCCCTCCCGGTTCGCCGGGTTCCTTTACCGCCCCCGGCGATTCCAGTGTACTTTTCCTTGCGGAGTGGGGCCAGTGCAACCCGATTGCGTATCCACCGAGGGCAGGACAGTCGCGACAACGGACACCCCGATCCTCGTGGATTATCTCCCGGGATATTATTATTGACCGCGCGCCCACATTTTGCTATTAGTGAGCAACCCCACCCGCGTGCGGATCATCTTCGCCCTTACCGAGCAGGAACTCTGCGTCTTCGACCTGGCCCGGCTCCTCGGACTCACCGGATCGGCGGTATCGCACCAGCTTCGGCTCCTCCGGGGACAGCGCCTCGTCCGGTACCGCAAGGAGGGAAAGATTGCCTATTACTCGCTGGATGACGACCACATCCGGAACCTCATGGAGGTGTGCGTGAAGCACGTCTCCGTGGAATGATTTTTTTCTTCAGTAGCTGAAACGAATGCTCACATATATGCAAAAGGGGAGGATATGAAAAGATCCATTTTTCCGGTGCTCTCGTTGATCGTGGCTCTCGGCGGGTCAGTCGCGGCGGCGGAAACGGTGAAGATCCGCGACAATTCGTTTCTGCTCGAGGAGGCATACAACCAGGAACCGGGTGTGATCCAGCACATCCAGGCGTTCCAGTACATGAAAGATGGTTCCTGGGGGTACACTTTCACCGAAGAGTGGCCGGCTCCCCGGGAGACCCACCAGCTTTCGGCGACGATCCCCATCGACCGGCTTCGCGGGCCGAGACTGTCGCTGATCCTTCCCACGGGAGACGAAGAGCGGGGTCTCGGAGAAGGGATCCTCGGGTTTCAGGGGAACATTCCGCTGAGCGTCGAACTTACCGACAGGTGGGTCACCCACTGGAACCTCGGTATGACCTATGTGCCGCGGGCCAGGGGACCGGGAGGCGCCCGCGAGGACACCTACGGCTTCCTCTACGGGGCGAGCGCGGTGTTCCTCGTGTCGGAGAATTTCAACTTCCTTATCGAGGCGGCAGGGGAGACCATCGAGGCCGTCACGGGAATCGGGATGACGGAAAGGGAGTCGTCCTTTTTCCTCAACCCGGGAGTCCGATTCGCGTGGAACCATGAATCGGGGCTCCAGGTCGTTCCGGGGATCGGGGTGCCCATCGGGGTCGGTCCTTCGAGGGGGGAGTACGGGATTTTTCTCTATCTTTCCCTCGAGCACCCTTTGTTCTGAAAATTCGGAACCTGTAATTGACGGTTCTGCCCGACGGGGGGGAAGAGGAATCCGGACCGTCCGTCCAAGGAATCCGCAAGACCGCACGGGGCATCAAATGGGAGGAAAAACAGGACCGGAATGCGACAAAACGCTTTCCCGATACGAGGGACAAGGGTAACGATGTGGGCAGACGGCGTGTAAACCACCCGACGGCATGGTTCGGCATCTGGGCATTCCTGCTGGTGACACTTGGGAGCGCCGACGGGAAGGTCTTGTGCATTGGAGACGACGGACACATCGCCTTGGAGGCTGCCGATTCTTACGCCTCCCATAGAAACCTTACAATATCAGCGATGTACGATTACCCCTCCGGGGAGCGGCAAACGGCCGGCGTCGCGTCTTGCTGCACCCATTGCGGCCCGTGCACCGACTTCCCCGCCTTGTCCATGGATATGTTGCGGCACCTGGCAAGTTGCTCCCCGGGGGTTCATTCTGTCCACCTATTCCCGATTGCACCGGTCGCACCGGCGAGCCTGACAAACCTCGCATCACGTGAAGCAATCCCCTACGCGGCAAGGCGGGGATCAAGGCCCGATCCGACGGCCGTCTCCCTTCGCAACACCGTCCTCCTGATCTAAGCCCTTCCGACACGCTTTCGAGGACCTTGCTCCGGGCGCCGGGGCGAGGTGCTGGATTGTGCTCCCTTGCATGAATTTCTCCCGGTAGCCAGTGCAGGGGCAACTTCGAAACGTTTGGAGGGTCCATGCACAGAAGATATTTCACTTGCTTCGCATTCACTCTGTCGGTTGCGCTCGCCGTCGGCACAGCCGGCCAACCGGAAGCCGCATCCCCGGAGAATCGGTCGCCGGTCGATCTTCCCGTGATGTACCGGACCGACCGCCAGCCGGCCGACGATGCGTCGCCGCCGGCCACCCCGCCGGAGCCGAAAGGCGACCTCGAATTGCGCGAGGCGCTGTCTCTTGCGCTGCTGCATAACCCCGAGCTGGCGTCATTTTCCATAGAAGTCCGAGCGGCGGAGGCGAGAACCCTGCAGGCCGGGCTGCGGCCGAACCCGGAGTTCGACGTCGAGGTGGAAAACTTCGCCGGCTCGGGTGCGCTCCGTAGGTTTGATGAAACGGAGACGACGATCCAGCTCGGTCAATTGATGGAACTCGCGGGTAAACGCCGGAAGAGGGCGAGAGTTGCGTCCCTTGAGCGCGACCTGGCCGGTTGGGACTACGAGGCGAAGAGGGCGGACGTGCTGACGGAAACGAGCAAGACCTTCGTAGAGGTTCTCGCCGCCCAGGAGCGCCTCGCCCTGACACAGGAACTGCTTCGCCTCGCCGAGCAGACGTTTGAAACCGTGTCCGCCCGGGTCCAGGCCGGCAAGGTCTCGCCCATCGAAGAGACCAAGGCAGGCGTCGCACTCGCGAACAGCCGGATCGAGCATGCACGCGCCGGAAGGACCCTCGAAGCGTCCAGGAAAAAGTTGGCCACCGCCTGGGGAAGCGGCGCACCCACCTTCGAAAAAGCGGTCGGGAAGCTCGTCCGGGTTTGGCCGATTCCCCCTGCCGATACACTATCGCAGGAAATTCGCCGGAACCCGGATATTGCACGCTGGGCCGTCGAGAAGGAGCAGAGAATGGCCGCCGTGGTTCTTCAGGAAGCGGTTCGTGTACCCGATCCAACGTTGGCCGGCGGCGTCCGGCACTTCAAGGAATCCGGGGACCGGGCCTTCGTGGCGGCGATTTCGATCCCTCTTCCCCTGTTCGACCGGAACCAAGGGCGGATCCTGGAAGCACGGCGACGTTTGGCCAAGGCGGAGAGGGAGCGGGCGGCGGCGGAATCCAGGGCGCATGCCGCACTGGCCGGGACGGTTCAGACATTGACCACCGCATTCGCGGAAATCGACGCCTTGAGGAGCGCCATCCTACCGGGCGCCCAAAGCGCGTTCGAAGCCGCCAGGGAAGGGTACCGCCAAGGGAAATTCGGGTTCCTGGACGTGCTGGATGCCCAGCGGACTCTCTTCGAGGCGAAGGGCATGTATCTTGACGCCCTCGCCGCATACCACAGGGGGATCGCCGACCTGGAAAGGATCACCGGAAAAGGATTCGATCCGGGAAATCCATCATCATTCGGAAGTGAGGACCGATGACCATGGAGCCGAAAACGATCGCGACCATCGTTGCGGCCGCCCTTGCCGGGGCGGTTCTGGCAACCGTTGCCCACAGATATTTCCGTCCGAAACCCGATCCCCCGATCGCCGTTTCCGCGGAACAGACACATGGAAAGGACGGGGAGCGCCAGGAGAATGGCGAGCACGGCGAACATGAGGAAACGAAGGCCATCCGGCTGAGCGAAGCCGAAATGAAGGAATTCGACATCGAGGTCGGAACGGCGCGCCCGGGCAATCTGATGATCCATATCGGTCTTCCGGGCGAGGTGGCGCCGAACGCGGACCGGCTCGTCCATATCGTTCCCCCCGTCTCGGGCGTGGTGAGGGAGGTGAGGAAGACCCTGGGGGATCGGGTCCGAAAAGGGGAAGTGATGGCCGTGCTGGCCAGCCGAGAACTCGCCGACGCCAAGGCGGCCTTCCTGAATGCCGGCGAGCGGGTTGCACTGGCCGAAATCAACTTCACCCGGGAGGAGGATCTCTGGAAGAAGAGGATATCCTCCGAACAGGAGTACCTCCAGGCAAAGCAGTCGCTCTCCGAGGCTCGCATCGAATTGCGTTCGGCCGAGCAAAAGCTTCATGCCCTGGGATTTTCGGACGAGTACCTGGCGCAATTGCCGGGCCAGCCCGATGTTTCCTATACCCGGTACGAGATCACTGCTCCCTTCGACGGCACGGTGATCGAGAAGCATGTCTCGCTGGGGGAGGCCACCAAGGAGGACGCCAATCTCTTCACGGTGGCCGACCTGAGTTCGGTATGGGTGAACCTGAGCGTCTATCAGAAGGACATGCAGTTCATCCGGAAGGGCCAGCCCGTCGTCGTATCTGCGGGACACGGCATCCCGGATGCGGCGGGCGAAATCTCCTATATCGGCCCTCTGGTCGGCGAGCAGACGCGCACCGTCCTGGCCAGGGCCGTGCTTCCCAACTCCGGGGGAAACCTGCGCCCCGGCCTGTTCGTGACCGGGACGATCACCGTCAAGTCCGTACCCGTACCCCTCCTGGTCCCGAAATCCGCCCTTCAGGCGGTCGGGGAAAGGGAGGCCGTCTTCGTCCTGACCCAGGAAGGTTTCGTTCCCAGGACCGTTACGATCGGGCGGTCCAACGATACCCACGTCGAGGTCATCTCGGGAATGAAGCCGGGGGAGCGGTATGCGGCGAGCGGCGCGTTCACGCTGAAGGCGCAGTTGTCCAAGGGCGCCTTCGGCGACAGCCACGGTCACTAAGAGGGAGGGGGACAAGGAGATGCAGAGACTCATTCAGTTCGTTCTCCTCAACCGCCTGTTGATCCTCGTGCTGGGAGTGCTGGTCCTGGCGGCCGGATTCTACAATTATCGCCGGCTTCCCGTGGACGCCTTTCCCGACGTGACTCCCGCCCTGGTCCAGGTCTTCACCGAAACGGAGGGCCTTGCACCGGAGGAGGTCGAAAAGTATGTGACCTACCCGGTCGAGGTCGCCATGAACGGTCTTCCCCTTCTCAAGGAGATCCGCTCGGTGTCCAATTTCGGGCTTTCCGTCGTCAACATCTATTTCGAGGACGGGACCGGCATCTACTTTGCCCGACAGTTGGTGAACGAACGTCTCCAGTTGGCCCGGGAAGAGATTCCTTCCGGGTTCGGTGAACCGGAGATGGGGCCCACCTCCACGGGACTCGGCCAGATTCTTTTCTACTTTCTGGAGGACGAATCCGGGAAGCGCAGTCCCCAGGATATGCGGGAAGTCCAGGACTGGCTGATCAAGTTCAACGTGCAGACGGTGCCCGGGGTGACCGAGGTCCTCTCCCTGGGAGGGGAGGTCAAGCAGTTCCAGGTGCTGGTCCGCCCGACCGATCTTCTCCGGTACGACCTTTCCCTCGACGAGATCGTGGAGGCCGTCAAGGCGAACAATGCGAACGTGGGCGCCCAGTTCATCGTCAAGAACGCCGAGGAGTACGTCGTCCGATCGGTCGGTCTTGCCGAAAGGATCCCGGATCTCGAAAACATCGTCCTCAAGTCGACGTCCGGAACGCCCGTGTTCCTGAAACAGGTCGCCGACGTGCGGATCGGGGGCGAGGTCCGGCGGGGCCTGGCGACCATGAACGGAAAAGGCGAGGCGGTGGTCGGGATGGTCCTGAAGCTCATCGGGACCAATACCTCCACGGTCATCCGGGACGTAAAGGCCCGGATGGAAGAGATCAACAAGGTCCTGCCCCCCGGGATCAGGGTCGTCCCCTATTATGACCAGGCCACCCTGGTGGCCAGGTGCGTCCGGACCGTGACGAAGGCGCTTTTCGAGGCGGCCGTCCTGATCGTCCTGATCCAGCTGGCCATGCTCGGGGGGTTGCGTCCAAGCGTCGTGGTTCTCGCGGCGATCCCCTTCTCCCTGGCTTTCTCCTTTCTCCTCATGCGGTACTTCGGCGTCTCCGCCAACCTGATGTCCCTGGGAGGCCTGGCCATCGCCCTGGGGCTCCTGGTGGACGGATCGGTGGTGATGGTGGAGAACGTCGACCGCATGCTGCGGAGCGGAGAAAATGACGAGCCGGTCGCCCGGGTCGTGCTGCTGGCTTGCCTGGAAGTCGCGCGGCCCATCGTCCTGTCGCTGATGATCATCGTGATCGTGTTCCTTCCCTTGTTCACGCTGCAGGGAGTCGAGGGGAAAACGTTCCGCCCCCTGGCGCAGACGATGGCCTTCGCCATGTTCGGGTCCATAATCTTCGCGGTGATGCTGACGCCGGTACTGGCAAGCCTGTTGATGCGCCGCCCGAGGAGCGGCGCTGCCGGGCACGGTGAGTTCTTCGTCGTCCGGTGGCTCGTTTCGGCCTATCGCCCGGTGGTTTCCTTCTTTGTCCGGAGGCCGATGGCGGCGGTCGGGATGGCGTTGGGGCTCCTCGCTATCGGGGGTGTTCTTTTCACCCGGCTCGGTTCCGAATTTGTCCCCCGCCTGAACGAGGGAGACCTTCTGGTCCGCGCGACGATGGCTCCGTCGATCTCCCTGGAGGAGGCCCGGGACTCCATGCTCCGCTTTGAGCGGCGGCTGATGGCGGAGTTTCCCGAAGTATCCCGCGTGGTGACCCGCGTCGGAAGGGGCGAGGTCGGGGCCCACGCCGATCCGGTGAACAATGCCGAGGCGTTCATCGCCTTGAAATCCCTCCAGGAGTGGAGGACGGCGAAGACTCCCGAGGAGCTTTACCCGCGGATGAGCGAGGCTTTCGAGGACTTTCCGGGAGTCCAGTTCAATTTCACCCAGCCGATCGCAGCCGCCGTGGACGAGCTTATCACCGGGACAAAGGCCGACCTGGCGATCAAGGTCTTCGGCCCCGACATGGAGGTCCTCAAGGAAAAGGCCGCGGAGATCGAGGCGGCGATCCGATCCGTGCCGGGGGCTGCGGATGTACAAAAGGACCAGGTGACGGGGACCCCGCAGCTCCGGATCACCGTGGATCGCCAGGCGATCGCCCGACACGGGATCAACGTGGGGGAGGTCCAGCACATCATCGGCACGGCCGTGGGAGGGGAGAAGGCCGGGCAGATCTTCGAAGGCATCCCCCGGTTCGACATCCTGGTCCGGTACAAGCCGGAAGACCGGAGCAGCGCGGAAGCGATCTCCCGGATCCTGGTTCCCGCCCGCGGAGGAGTGAAGGTCCCTCTTGCCGACTTGGCGAAGATCGAGGAGATCGTCGGTCCGAGACAGGTGACCCGGGAAAACAACCAGAGGTTCGTCTCGGTCCAGTGCAACGTGCGCGGGCGGGACATCGGGTCCTTCGTCGAGGAGGCGCAAAAGGCGATCAACGCGAAGGTGAAGCTTCCCCCGGGGTACCTCGTGGATTGGGGCGGGCAGTTCGAGCTGCAGGAGGAAGCCAACAAGCGCCTGGCGCTGGTGGTTCCGGTCACTCTCCTCATCGTCTTCCTGCTGCTCTTCTCGACGTTCAATTCATTGAAGAACTCCTTGCTGATTCTTCTGAACATTCCTCTGGCATTGGTGGGCGGCGTCGCGGGCCTGTGGGTTTCCGGCCAGAACCTTTCCGTCCCGGCTTCGGTGGGATTCATCGCCCTGTTCGGTATCGCCCTCGCCAACGGAATGGTGCTCGTGACCTACCTCAACCAGCTCCTGCGGGAAGGCGTTCCCTTGGAGGAGGCGTGCATCCGGGGGGCGTGCCTTCGGCTGCGTCCCGTGCTCATGACGGCGTTGGCGGCCGGGCTGGGCCTGGTGCCCATGGTGCTGTCGCACGGGACGGGTAGCGAGGTGCAACGCCCCCTGGCCACGGTTGTGATCGGCGGGCTGGTGACGTCGACCGCACTGACCCTGCTGGTCATCCCGGCGATTTACAGGTGGTTCGCCATCCGCGTGGAGAAGGAGCCCGTATCTCATTGATTCGAAAGGAGGAGGCCCTATGAAGGAAATCAAGGCATTCTTCAAGCCCCACAAATTGTCGTCCGTGGCCCGGGAACTTCAGAAGGTGGAGGGACTCACCGGAATGAGCGTGACGGACGTGAGAGGGTTCGGACGAGGAAAGGCCAAGGACGCCCCCCAGCGGATCGTCGACGACCTGGTGGATTACATCCCTTACGTGAAAATCGAGCTCTCCTGTCGGGACGATCTCGTCGAGCAGATCGTATCGGCAATCGAGAAGGCGGCGCGCACCGGTCTTCGTGGCGACGGCAAGATCTACGTCTCGAACGTGGAGACGGCCATCCGGATCAGCACGGGAGAACGGGGTGAAGGAGCCGTTTGACCGAAATCATCAAGATGCCGCACCCGAAATCAAATGGTCTGAACATGTTCGCTTTCCGTGGAATCCCGTTCCGATTCATCAGCGGAACATTGGCGGTCCCACAAGCTACCGATCATCCCTGGCATTTCATTCGTTAAAGAAAATTATATGTTTTTCAGCGCATTATGGAGATCTCCGATCAGGTCCTTTGCCGCCTCCATCCCGATGGAGAAGCGGATCATGGAATCGGTGATCCCCCTCTTCCGCCGCTCTTCCGGAGTCAATCCGAAGTGCGTGGTCGTCATCGGCTGGGTCACCAGGCTCTCCGGGCCGCCCAGGCTCGGGGCGATGATGAACAGCTCGAGGCGGTCAACGACCTTCGTTGCATCTTTTCCCGATCCATTGATCTCCAGGGTCAGCATCCCCCCGAATCCGGACATCTGGGATCTCGCCAGATCGTGTTGGGGGAAATCCGGCAGTCCCGGATACAGGACCCTGGCGACCTTCGGATGGTTCCTCATCGCTTCCGCCACGGCCTGCGCGGTCCGGTTCTGTCTCTCCACCCGGATCGGCAGCGTCCGCAGGCTTCTCGCCAGGAGGGCGGCGATCTCGGGAGCCATCATCTGTCCCAGGTTCTTCCTCCAGGGGGCGACCGGTTCGATCAATTCCTTCGATGCCATGAGTGCGCCGCCCGTCAGATCGCTGTGGCCTCCCAGGTACTTGGTGGCGCTGTGCACGGCGATGTCCGCGCCGAGGGCCAGCACCTGCTGATTGATGGGCGAGGCAAAGGTGTTGTCGACGGCCACGAGAGCATTGTACGAATGGGAAAACCTGCAGATTTCCCCGATGTCGAAGATCTCCATCGTCGGGTTCGTGGGGGTTTCGAAAAAGACCAGGCCAGGCCTCTCCTTTTTCAGAACCTCCTTAAGCTTTCCCGTCTCCTCTCCCTGGAGCAGGAACGTCGGCACCCCCACGAGGGGCAATTGGTCGGCAAGCAGCTGCAGGGTGCCGCCGTAGGCGTTCCCCAGGCAAACGATCCCCTTTCGGCCGTGGGTGAAAAAGAGCGCCGCCTCCGCCGCCATGCCCGATGCGAACACGAGGGCCGACTCCGCGTTTTCCAGGCTTGCGAGTTTCTCCTCCACGCTCCGAATGGTCGGGTTCAGCCCGTACCGGGTGTAGAGGTTTCCCGGGCGCCTCCCTTCCACGACGTCCAGGAGATCGGCCGTGGATCGGAATCCGAAGGTGGTGGTGTTGTAGATCGGAGTATGCGGGGATCCTTCCGCGTCCCTCACCTCCCCCGCATGCACGCACCGTGTGGAAAGATCGTGATCGCTTTTCATGGGGCCTCCTCCGATAATTTCCGATTCTGTTCCGGTTTCCGATTCTCTCGTCAAACGATCCGAATCTCCTTCAGCGTATGGAGGACTTCCTCCAACTCCTCCCATGTCGTGGTTCGTCCCAGGCTGAAGCGGATCGCGCCCATCCCTTCCCCCGGGGGAACCCCCATCGCGGCGAGGACCGGCGAGAGGGTGACCGACCCCGCGTGGCAGGCCGATCCCGTGGACGCCGCCACTCCCGGCATCTTCGCAAGGATCTCGGCGCCTACGCGGCCGGCGAGATTGATGTTGAGCGTGTTGGGAAGCCGCTCGGCCGGATGACCGTTCAGCGTGATGTCTTCCCCGAAGATCTCCTTCAGTCCATCCCAGAACCGGTCTCGCAAGGAACGCGTTTGAGGCATCCCCACCCACGGGCGGGCAACTTCGCAAGCAGCCCCCAGCGCCACGGCAAGCAGAACGTTCTCTGTCCCGGCCCGCCTTCCTCCCTCGTGCCCCGCGCCGTGGACGAACGGATCGACCTTCGTTCCTTCCCGGATATATAGCGCCCCGATCCCTTTCGGGGCATACACCTTGTGTCCCGCCACGGAAAGAAGGTCCACTCCCAATTCCTCCACGTCGGTCGGGATCTTCCCGACGGACTGCGCCGCATCCGTGTGGAGGACAACCGCGGCCTCCCTGGAGATCGCGGCGATTTCGGGGATCG
>Ga0209751_10002300_pt1 | contig 19205 bp, 14 predicted proteins | sample RifCSP13_1_FD_184019 | JGI IMG/M metagenome (GOLD analysis project Ga0209751, IMG submission 184019) | Soil microbial communities from Rifle, Colorado - Rifle CSP2_sed 13_1 (SPAdes) (version 2) | ecosystem: Environmental > Terrestrial > Deep subsurface > Rock core/Sediment | place: Rifle... | reverse complement strand
GGCCGATGGTTGCGCTGGCCGGGCGCCGGGTTGGTCGTTGTCGGCGCCGTCCAGGCGACACTGGGGTTGTTGCATCTTGGGGTCAGCTTGACGCCGTACCCAGAGCCACTCGAGCACGCCGGCCTGGTCCACGCGGGTGTGTACCGCTACACCCGCCATCCGGTGTATGGGGGCATCACGCTCGGCATGGCGGGGCTGGCGCTGTACCAACTCAGTTTGGTCGGGTTGCTGGTGGCGATCGGAGGCGGCATCTTCTTCTGGTTGAAGGCAGGCTCCGAAGAGCGCCGCCTGCTCGTCAAGTACCCGGGTTACGCCGACTACCGCGCTCGGACCCGCGCCCGGATGATCCCCTGGATAGTTTAGGAGAGTCCGCTGAGCGGTGCCGTTGCGTAGCTCGGCGGCCGGGCGCGGTTCTCGAGGTCGTGTTTGGCGGTCCGGCGATTGTAGTTGCTTGATGTTTTTTGCTGACCACTCCAACTGCCTATTGCCGGGCCAAGAGTCACCAGATGAACCCGGCCTATGGTTTGCGGGTAGCCTTTCGAGCGGTCCGGTACCTCGACCGCGGACCGGAACTGATGGGGAAGACGTGGCCACGTTGATTCTCGTGGGGCCTGGGCGGGCCGGACTGGCGCTCGGCGTCGCACTCCAGCGCGCCGGTCATCGTGCGGCGGGCGTGTTGGCGCGTCGCCGGGGGGCTGCATCTACGGCCGCACGACAACTCGAGACGCAGGTGCTGGACTGGGATGAGGATCTCCCGTCCGCAGACCTCCTGGTGGTAGCCGTTCGCGACGACGCCATCGAGGAAGTGGCCGCCCGTCTCGCCCCTCATGCCGGAGCAGTTCGTTATGCCGTCCATCTCTCGGGGCTGAAACCGGTGGCTGCGCTCCAGGCGTTGTCGGCTGCAGGCCCCCTGATCGGCTCTCTGCATCCTCTGCAGACCCTGCCGAATCCTATCGACGGGGCGGCGGCGCTTCCCGGGGCCTGGATGGCCGTCACGGCCGATGACGCCGGACTTCGAGGGTTCCTCGTGGATCTGGCCCGTTCCATGGGGACGCACCCTTTTCCGCTCGCCGACGCGCATCGGGACCTCTACCACGCCGCGGCGGTGGCTTCGTCCAATTACGTGATCGCCGCATTGGCCCTGGCAGAGGAGTTGTTCGGGCGGGCCGGAGTCCCTTTCGCAGCCGCTCGCCCACTCGTTGAGGCCGTTACCGACAACGCTTTCCGGTTGGGACCGCTTGCCGCGCTGACGGGACCGATCGCCCGGAGCGACGTCGGGACGGTGCGCGGCCAGCTGGCCGCGGTGGCGCGGTGGGCCCCGGAGATGGAAGACGACTATCGAGCCTTTGCGCGAGCTACGGCCCGGGTGGCCGGCACGTCGGCTACCTTCGAGGAGATCTTGTGAGAATCGTGGAAACGTTCGAAGAGGTGCGGAAAGCCTCGTCGGGTATCACCGGCCTGGTACCCACTATGGGTTACTTGCACGAGGGCCACCTCTCGCACATGGCGGCGGCGCGCAACGAAACAGACACAGTGGTCGTCAGCCTGTTCGTGAATCCCCTGCAGTTCAACGAGCAGCATGACCTCGATCGGTATCCCAGGGATCTGGTACGGGACCGCCGCCTGGTAGCGGAAGCGGGTGCTGATCTGCTGTTCGTCCCGCCGCTCGAGGTGATGTACCCGGTTCCGGCCCTCACGCGGGTGGCCGTACCGCTGCTAGAAGCCGAGATGGAAGGGGCGCTCCGGCCCGGCCACTTCGAAGGTGTGGCGACGGTGGTTGCCAAGCTCCTCGCCGGACTGCAACCCCATCGCGCCTACTTCGGTCGCAAGGACGCCCAGCAGCTCGCCATCGTTCGCCGCATGGCATTCGATTTGTCGTTCCCCGTCGAGATCATCGGCGGTCAGACGGTTCGAGAGTCGGACGGGCTCGCCCTCTCGAGCCGCAACGTGTTCCTCACCGGCGACGAGCGCATCCAGGCCCGGGGCCTTTCGCAGGGACTGATGGCGGCCGCCGACGCGTTTGAAGCCGGCGTGCGCGATGCCGACACCTTGGAAGGCATAGTTCGCGAGAGGGTGACCGGCGGCGAGATCGACTATGTAACCCTGGCCGATGCCAACACGGCCGCTCGGATCCTCGAAATGGACCGGGACGCCTTCCTGGCAGTCGCCGCCCGGGTGGGCTCCACCAGGTTGATCGATAACCTTCCGCTCATGGTCGAACCCGGTGGAGCGATGTCGGTCGATCGGGGGATTCGACTTACCGGCCCGAGCATTCTCTATGGAGACGGACATGCTGTTGACCATTGACCTGGGGAACACCCAAACCACGATCGGATTGTATAAGGGCGAGCAACTCGCTCTCCACTGGCGGCTATCGACCATACGCGAGCGAACCGCCGACGAGTACCGGCTTCTGCTGCACGGCCTCTTCGAACAAGACGGTGTCGATCCGGAGCGTTTCGAGGGGGCGGTCATCTCGAGCGTGGTGCCGGAGGCCACCTCGGCGCTGTCTGCCGCCCTCCGCAACTTCGTGGTGGACGGGGCCCTGGTGGTTGGTCCCGGCATCAAGACCGGTATGCCGATCCTGATCGATAATCCCCGGGAGGTCGGAGCGGATCGAGTTGCCAATGCAGTGGCCGCCCGCGCCCGCTACGGGACGCCGGTCATCGTGGTCGACTTCGGGACCTCGACCAACTTCGACATCGTCAGCGACAAGGGGGAGTACCTGGGCGGTGTGATCGGTCCGGGGCTCGAAGTATCGATGGACGCACTGGTGTCCGCCACCGCCGCACTGCGTCGCGTCGAACTGACGCCACCCCGGTCGGTCATCGGCAAGGGCACCGTCGAGGCAATTCAGGCAGGGTTGCTCTACGGTCATGCCGGGTATGTCGACGGTATCGTCGATCGGATTCGTGCCGAGCTACAGAGCGAGGTATCGACGGTGGCCACCGGTGGACTGGCATCGACGATCGCCCCGCATTGCAGGACCGTTACCACCGTCGACGAGAACCTGACCTTGGACGGCCTGCGGATGCTCTTCGCGATCAATCAGGGGGGCTGAGTACTGCATCACGCAATCACGATCACGTCCTGAAATCTGTCAAGCGGGCAGACGCCCTAGATGGCCCGAGGTGGTTGGAACCGACGCCCTCTCGCCGGACGCTTCGGGTCCGGCGTACTCTCCCCGCCGGCTCGCTTGGCGGGCCGCGGGGAGACACCTGCCGGCATTGCGAAGACCGTGATGGCGAGACTCAGCACTAAGGTTTGCCGGCCAATGAACGACGACCATTTCGAACCCCAGGCCGACATGGAGGCTCCCGATACCGATCCCCTCCACGCCCACCCCTTGACCGCTCTCCGCCTCGAGAAGGTCGAAGCGATGCGGGCGCGCGGAGAAGAGCCTTATCCGGTGCGTTTCGAACGCACGGCACGGTCCGTGGACCTCCACGCAGAGTTCGGGGATCTCGCGGCGGGACAGGAGACCGGCCAGGATGTGGCCGTGGCGGGCAGAGTGCTCAACCTGCGGCGGCTCGGGAAGCTCATCTTCGCGGTGCTCCAGGACGCGTGGGGCACGATCCAGTTGTTCGTCGATCGTAAGACGCTCGGCGAAGACGCGTTCGAGTCCTTCGAGACCGTTGACTCGGGCGACTGGATCGGGTGCCGGGGTGAAGTGATGACCACCCGCCGTGGAGAATTGAGTGTCAGGCTCTCCGGTTTCGAGATGCTGTCCAAAGCCTTGCGGCCCCTACCCGAGAAGTGGCACGGGCTCCAAGACAAAGGACGCCGCTACCGCCAGCGTTACCTCGATCTGATCGTCAATGAGGATGCGCGTCGGGTAGCTACGGTCCGGGCCGGTGTCTTGTCCGAGTTGCGGAGACAATTCGAATCCCGCGGCTTCCTCGAAGTCGAGACTCCGGTGCTGCAAAGCCTGGCCGGAGGTGCGCTGGCCCGGCCGTTCGTCACCCACCACAACGCGCTGGACATCGACATGTACCTCCGGATCGCTACCGAACTCCACCTCAAGCGGCTGGTGGTGGGCGGGTTCGAGCGAGTGTTCGAGCTGAGCCGCGTCTTTCGCAACGAGGGCATCGACGCCACCCACAATCCCGAATTCACCACTCTCGAGGCCTACCAAGCCCTGGCCGATTACCACGACATCATGGACCTGATGGAGGAGATCATCCCGGCGGTTGCGAATGCCGCCACGGGCGGGACCGTCGTCGAGTATCAGGGTCGTTCGGTCGATCTCACACCGCCCTATTCGCGTCGACCTCTGCTCGACCTCGTCTCGGAGGCGGTGGGCGAACCGGTGGGGTTCGACTGGACCTCCGAGCGACTGGCCGATCTGCTGCGACGGCACGGGGCCGCTCCGCAACCCGGGTGGGGGCCCGGCAAGATGATCGCCGAGCTGTATGAAAACCTGGTCGAACCCCATCTTTGGGAACCGGTCTTCGTGATCGACCATCCCAAGGAAACCTCACCGCTCGCCCGGATCCACCGCCAAGACCCCAACCTCACCGAACGGTTCGAATTGTTCGCAGGCAACATGGAACTCGTCAACGCCTTCAGTGAGCTGAACGATCCGGTCGACCAGCGCCTGCGATTCGAGCAGCAGGCCAAGGCCAAGGCACAGGGAGACGAAGAAGCCCACCCCATCGACGCGGACTACCTGAGGGCGCTCGAGTACGGGCTGCCGCCTACCGGTGGGCTGGGGATCGGTGTGGACCGTTTGGTCATGTTGCTCACCGATCAGGCGACTATTCGTGAGGTGCTGTTGTTCCCGACCATGCGCCCGGAGTGAGGCGGGCCTGTCTATATCCCTCCAGACTGAGGCGAAGCTCGCAGATCAAGTTCGGGCGGCGGTGACGCGGCCCAAGAGATACGAACCCAGCCGGCCGAGCACATCCTTGGCCTCTCCATCGGGGAGCGTCGTTACCGCCGACTGGGCGGCCGCCGCCCGGGCGGCCGCTTCTTCCAACGCCCGGTCAACGTACCCGCCGGATCGGACCAGGTCGATCACCTCGGCTACCGCTTCTTCCGGATAGGGGCGTGCCGATAACAGCTCGGAGATACGAGCGCCTTCCGGTCCGGCCAGCCCCATCAAGACCGGGAGGGTGAATTTGCCTTCACCGATGTCGGACCCGGCCGGCTTCCCGAGATAGCCGTCGGTGGCCACCAGATCGAGGGCGTCATCGGTGATCTGGAAAACCATGCCCAGTTCCCAGGCCCAGGTGCTGACGGCTTCGATGATCTCGGGTTCGGCGTCGGAGGCCATTGCGCCCAGCCGGGCCGACGTGCGGATCAGGCTGGCGGTCTTCCCCCCGATTATCCGGTAGTACTCAGGCGGTCCGTGGGACAGGTCGTGGTCCACTTGCAGTTCCAGAGTCTGACCCTCGACCAACTCGGCATAGGTGCGCGCCAGCAGCCGCACTGCTTCCTGCCCCAGGGTCGAGGCCGCCACCTCGGAAGCCCTCGCCATCAAGAAGTCGCCGGCGAGGATGGCGATCGTGTTGCTCCAATTGCTGTTGACGGACTCGGCCCCCCGCCGGGTGGTCGCTTCGTCGATGACGTCGTCGTGGTACAGGCTTCCCAGGTGGATGAGCTCGACTGAGACTCCTGCATCGATGGCCCGGTGATCCTGGTGCGGGCCGAACTCGGCAGTTAGCTGGGCCAGTAGCGGCCGGAAGCGTTTTCCGCCGGCGAGGAGCCCGTGCTGGGCGATCTCAGTGAGAAAAGCATCGTCGGCTCGTGAAGCCTCGATCAGGCGTTTCTCGACGCGATCGAGACGCTCCCAGACCTGAGGGATCGGTATCAAATCGGTCAGTTCAGGGGTGTCCATACGGATCTCCGCTGATCGCGGTGCTGCATGGTAGTGAGGTCGCGGGCGTGGGCGGTCGGGACCTGCCCACGCCGGCGTAGTGTGATAAGAAGAACGCATCGAGAAGGGCTCAAGTCAACGTCGAACAGGCCGACGGAATGGAGAGAGGTGCGAGGCTAGGAAATGCCCATCGCTATACTGCCGGGGCGTACCCCTTTCAGACCGGTGGTGCGGATATTGGCTTAGGAGGCTGGTGCCGTGTTTGAACGGTTCACAGATCGAGCACGCAGAGTTGTGGTTCTCGCCCAGGAAGAAGCGCGCCTTCTCAATCACAACTACATAGGAACCGAACACATCCTTCTCGGGCTGATCCACGAGGGTGAAGGGGTTGCCGCCAAGGGCCTGGAGTCGCTCGCCATCAGCCTCGATTCGGTTCGCACCCAGGTTGTCGAGATCATCGGCCAGGGACAGCAATCACCCAGCGGCCATATTCCCTTCACGCCCCGCGCCAAGAAAGTCCTCGAATTGAGTCTGCGGGAAGCGCTGCAATTGGGTCACAACTACATCGGCACCGAACACATTTTGCTCGGCCTCATCCGCGAGGGCGAAGGCGTAGCCGCCCAGGTCCTCCAGAAGCTGGGCGCCGATCTCCCCAAGGTCCGGCAGACGGTCATCCAGCTCCTCTCGGGAGCGCCGTCCGAGGAGCAGACCGCCGCCACAGGTGGCCGCGAGAGTGGCCCGTCCGGGTCGACGGTGCTTGACCAGTTCGGTCGGAATCTCACCCAGATGGCCCGTGACCGTAAACTGGACCCGGTGATCGGCCGGCACCGCGAGATCGAGAGGGTCATGCAGATCCTGTCCCGCCGGACCAAGAACAACCCGGTGTTGATCGGCGAGCCCGGGGTCGGGAAGACCGCAATTGTCGAGGGACTCGCCCAGCGGATCGTGGCCGGAGACGTCCCCGAGACGCTCGACGGTAAGCAGGTCTACACCCTTGATCTGGGGGCGTTGGTGGCCGGATCACGGTACCGCGGCGACTTCGAGGAGCGGCTCAAGAAGGTGCTCAAGGAGATTCGCACGCGCGGTGACATTCTCCTTTTCATCGATGAGATTCACACGCTGGTCGGGGCCGGGGCGGCTGAGGGCGCTATCGACGCGGCCAGCATCCTCAAACCGATGTTGGCTCGCGGTGAGTTGCAGACCATCGGTGCCACCACCCTGGAGGAGTACCGGAAGTACCTCGAAAAGGACTCGGCCCTGGAGCGACGGTTCCAGCCGGTCCGGGTCGATGAGCCGACGGTGGCAGACACGATCCAGATTCTGGATGGTCTGAAGGATCGGTACGAAGCTCACCACAACGTCCGGTTCACCCAGGGAGCCTTGGTCAGCGCTGCCAACCTGGCCGACCGGTACATCTCCGACCGGCACCTCCCCGATAAGGCCATCGACCTGATCGACGAGGCGGGAAGCCGGATGCGCATCAACCGCACCGGAGCTACACCCGAACTTAAAGAGCTCGACGGCAAGCTGATCACAATCCGTTCACAGAAGACCGAGGCTGTCCAGGCTCAGCAGTTCGAACGGGCCGCTCAGCTCCGCGACCAGGAACGCTCCCTCATAGCCGATCGTGCCGAACGAGAGCGCGAGCTGAAGGCTGCCGGGATATCGAATGACTGGGTCATCGACGAAGAAGAGATCGCCGAGGTCTTGGCGCTGTGGACGGGCATCCCGGTGCACCGCTTGACCGAGGAAGAGACTGCCCGCCTCGTGAACATGGAAGATGAGCTCCACAAGCGCATCATCGGCCAGCACGATGCCATCGTCGCCGTCTCCAAGGCCATCCGCCGCACCCGGGCCGGGTTGAAGGACCCCAAGCGTCCCTCGGGATCGTTTATCTTCCTCGGACCGTCGGGAGTCGGCAAAACGGAGACCGCCAAGACCCTTGCCGAGTTCCTCTTCGGTGACGAGGCCGCCTTGATCCAGCTCGACATGTCCGAGTATATGGAGAAGCACACCGTCAGCCGCTTGGTCGGTTCACCGCCCGGGTACGTCGGTTACGACGAAGGTGGGCAGTTGACGGAGGCCGTACGGCGTAAGCCCTTCTCGGTGGTGCTGTTCGACGAGATCGAGAAAGCCCACCCAGACGTCTTCAACACCCTGCTGCAGATCCTCGAGGATGGGCGCCTCACCGACGCGCAAGGTCGAGTTGTCGACTTCAAGAACACGGTCATCATCATGACGTCCAATCTCGGAACGGCCGAGCTTCGAAAGAAGGCGATCGGGTTCGTGGCCGAGGGTGAAGAGGTGACCTACGAGCACATGAAGACCAAGGTGACCGATCAGCTCAAGAAGCATTTCCGACCGGAGTTTCTCAACCGTATCGACGAGGTCATCGTCTTCCATGAACTCACCCTCGATGAGGTCAAGGAGATCGTCGACTTGATGCTGCAGCGGGTCCATGATCAGCTGAAGTCGCAAAGCCTGTTCCTCGCCCTGTCCGATGCCGCCAAGGTTCATCTGGCCGAAAAGGGGTACGACCCGGAACTGGGCGCCCGCCCGCTGCGCAGGGCTATCCAGCGCATGCTGGAAGATCCGTTGTCGGAGCGGGTCCTTCTGGGCGACTTCAAGGCCGGCATCACCATTGTGGTCGATCTCGACGGAGAGACCGGAGAGTTGGTCTTCGAAGTAGTAGAGGCGCCCGACCAGTCCCCGGTCGAGATGGCCGGAAGCGAGTAGAGCGAGCGAAGCTCGCTTCGCAGCGCCTGCTCTCGGTTTCTTGTTTTTCGTTCCTCGTATCCCTCCCCCGTGACGAGCAAAGCTCGTCGTACTGGGGGAGGCGGCGAGCGGCTCGGCGGAGGGGGGTCGGTTCCCGCTAACCCGAGACGGTATTGGGGACAGCTGATTATCAGTAAGCCATCGTGATGGTCCGGTGGTGCTCGCCCATGGTTCCCGCCCGGGGTCCCAGCACCGCCTGGTGCCATAGAAAGTAGTCGAGGGCAGGGGTCACGACCGAGTTGCCGTGCCGGTGCAGCGCCTCGGTGAGCTGTTGGCCGGCGTACACGGTTGCCCAGCGAATGGCCAGCTCCTCACCGCTGCCGGGCGGGATCAGGTGTCGAGCGTCGACCGCATCGGCCAGCTCGGGCTGGTAGTGGAGTATCCCGAAGTGGCGAAGCACCATAGGGAGCATGTAGTCGGGGTAGAGCGGGAACGTATCGAGCCCGGTGAATTCGATCCCGCTCCCGCAAGCCATCATGGCAGCACTCAAATGAGCCAGCTTGTCGAAGGCCAACAACCCCTGATCCGACTCCCACTCGTCCCGATATGAGGGGAAGGTGGACACCAGTCGCTCGACGGTCCCCGGCGCGGAGAACGCAGCGTCCTCAACGAGGTTGATGAAGTGGCCTTCCCACCGCTCGGCGAGGATTGCGCTGACCTGCTGGAGGACTCGACGTCTGGCCGGGATCAGCTGCAAGATGCCCGAACCGGCGAAGAAACACTCTGCGTCATCATCGTTCCAGTCAACGAACAAGGCCGTGGTCGGGCCACGTTCACCACTAGCCATGGCCCGGACGAAACAGGCAAACACACCGGGTGCGTCGGTGAGCCTTTGACCGTGATGCTCGGTTGACCACATCTCCTCGCCCTCCGGGGGCCAGAGGCAGGCGAGCACCGAGACTGCCAGGCCGCAGAAATCGAACCAGTGCCGCGGGGTGCGATCGGCCGGGAGTCCCGGGTAGTCCCAGGCCGGCAGGGGGAAAGCCTCGGATCGCCAAGATAAAGCCAGCCGTTCGACGGCTCCGGCATCAACGTGGACTCCCCAACCGGGTGGCGGAGCGACACTCCTGATATCGACACCGTGCATATCCCATTATCCATCACGAGATTGTGACCATCGGCCTTGGGTTTCAGCTGGGATGGCCCGGCCGGTACTACTACACTTCACATAGCGGGATAGAGCATTCCCGTGGGAGTTTCCACTAGGAGGCCATCCAACCATGAGAAAGAAGAATTTGGTCGCGTTCGTCGCCCTGCTGGCGGTATTTGCCCTGCTGGCCGCGGCGTGCGGCGACGGCGAGACCACGACAACGGCCGGAGAAACGACGACGACGGCCGGAGAAACGACGACGACGGCAGGAGAAACGACGACGACGGCAGGAGAAACCACGACGACGGCTGGGGCGTCGGCGAATGCAGTCAAGACCTGCCTGGTCACCGACCTGGCCGGTGTTGACGACCGTAGCTTCAACGCCAGCGCCTGGCAGGGTGTCCAGGATGCGATGGCAGCCGGGTATGCAACGGCAGACTCGACCTACCTGGAGTCCTCGGACGCCTCCGACTGGCAGCCGAATATCGACCAGTTCCTGTCGCAGGGTTGCGAGCACATCGTGACGGTGGGCTTCGCCCTCGGTGAGGTGACGGCCATCAACGCGGCGGCCAACCCGGACATCATCTGGACGATGGTCGACAACGTACTAACCGACGCGAACTTTGCGCCGCTGGCCTTGCCGAACGTGCGGGAACTCGTCTATCAGACCGACCAGGCTGCATTTGCGGCCGGCTACCTGGCGGCCGGCATGTCACAGACGGGAACGCTGTGCACCTACGGTGGCGGGAACTTCCCGACGGTGTCCATCTTCATGGACGGATTCACGCGCGGCGCCGCTCATTACAACGAGGTCAAGGGAACCGATGTCGAGGTCATCGGCTGGGATGTCGATGCCAAGGACGGTCAGTTCACCGGTAGCTTCACCGACATGGGGCTGGCCCGCCAGACGGCGGAGTCCCAGTTCCAGGAAGGCTGCGACATGAGCCTCCCGGTCGGCGGCGCCATCAACCTGCCGGCCGGTGATGCCATCAACGACCTCGGTCTCGACGCCGCCCTGATCGGCGTTGATGCCGATGCGTACGTTGCCATGGACGTGAAATACCAACCGCTCTGGCTCACGACGATCGAAAAGGCCATTGCCCCGTTTGTCACGCTGGCAATCCAGGAGCAGGCCGAAGGAACCTGGACACCGGGAGCCTTCGTCGGTGATCTCAGCAACGAGGGCGTAGGCCTGTCTGATTACCACGATTGGGATTCCAAGGTGCCCGATGAACTGAAGGCAGAGGTGGAGCAGGTCTTGCAGGACATAAAAGACGGCGTGATCAAGGCCGACTACACGCCGGTTGGGTACTGAGCCGGGTGCCGATCCGGCTACACGAGTAGCAGACTGAAAACATTATCGACGAGAGGGACCCCACCAGGGGTTCCTCTCATTTTTTGAGCGCGCAGGCTGTGACCCTCTAGTGTGCAGGGGACGCCCGCGTATTCGGAGGGCACGTTGAAACTCGAGCTGAGGGGTATCACCAAGCAGTTTCCGGGTGTGCTGGCCAACGACAACGTCAACCTCAGCGTCGCCGAAGGCGAGATTGTTGCCCTGCTCGGGGAGAACGGGGCGGGCAAGACCACCCTGATGAACATTCTCTACGGGCTTTACACCCCTACTTCCGGTGACGTGCTCATCGACGACCGGCCTCTTCAGCTTCACTCCCCGGGGGATGCCATCGCCGCCGGGATCGGGATGGTGCACCAGCACTTCATGCTCGTTCCTGTGTTCACCGTTGCCGAGAACGTGATCCTCGGTGATGAGCCGACCAAACGGATCGGATGGCTCGACACGCGCAAGGCTCGCAAGACGGTGCGTGACATCTCCAGCCGCTACAGCCTCGACGTCGACCCGGACGCCACTATCGAAGATCTCCCGGTTGGCATCCAGCAACGGGTCGAGATCATCAAGGTGCTCGAACGTGAGGCCCGGTTTGTGGTGTTTGACGAGCCCACCTCCGTGCTGACTCCCACCGAGGTCGAGGGCTTCTTTGAGATCGTTGCCGGTTTGAAAGCCGATGGCAAGGGCATCATCTTCATCAGTCACAAGCTCGGTGAGGCGCTGGAGATCGCCGACCGCATCGTGATCATGCGGCGCGGCCAGACCGTCGCCGAGGTGCTTCCCGAGGAGGTCGATGAGGAGAAGCTCGCCGAGCTCATGGTGGGACGTCCCGTTGACCTGGTAGTTCACAGGGAGAAAGCCAGGCCGGCCGACGTCGTGCTCTCGGTCGAGAACCTGGTCGTTCTCGGCGATCGCCACCAGCGGGCAGTCGATGGTCTCTCGCTCGAAGTGCGAGCGGGAGAGATCGTTGGTATCGCCGGCGTCCAGGGGAACGGCCAAACGGAACTGGTCGAGTCGCTCACCGGGCTGCGGACATCCCTGGGCGGCGTTGTGCGGCTCAACGGGGAAGACATCACGTCCAAGTCACCGCGAGCGATGCACAAGCGGAGCGTCGCGCACGTGCCCGAGAATCGCCAGAGGAGCGGCCTGATATTGCCGTTCACGGTGACCGAGAACATCGTGCTGGACTCCTATTACCAGACGCCCGTCTCAAACGGGATTCGGATGAACTGGAGCGCCGCCCGCGAACGCGCCGAGCGGTTGGTCGAGGAGTACGACGTGCGGACCCCGAGTGTCGACGTACTCGTATCGACCCTCTCGGGAGGCAATCAGCAGAAGGTCATCGTGGCGAGGGAGTTCGACCGTGACGTGAGATTGGTCATCGCATCACAGCCGACCCGCGGCATCGACGTTGGCTCGATCGAGTACATCCATTCCCGAATCGTCGAAGAGCGTGATCAGGGAGCTGCGGTTCTCATCGTGTCATCTGAACTGGACGAGATCATGGCTTTGTCCGACCGGATTCTGGTGATGTTCGACGGAAAGCTCGCCGGGAAGTTCGACTCGTCTGCCACCCCGACCGAGATAGGACTGGCAATGCTGGGTAGCCAAGGAGGGCCGGAAGCATCGTGACTGAAGGCGAAACCCCTCCTGAAAAAGGGCCCCTCGATTTAGGACGGCCGGACTGGTATAGACGCGTCACCGGGGTTGGGAGTTCCCTACGTCGGGCGCTGGTTATCCCGGCTCTAGCCCTGCTTACGGCGCTGATTATCGCCGCCTTTATCATCGCGGTGACCGATATCGATACGCTGCCCCTCTGGGGGAGCGATCCCGGCGAGGCTTTCCGTCTGACGATGCAGGGGATCGGCCGGGCGTACAAGGCTCTGTTCATCGGTTCGCTCGGGTCTGTCAGGGCGATCACTGAGACGCTGTTCGCGGCCACCCCGCTGATCTTCGCCGGCCTCGCCGTTGCCGTTGGATTCCAGGCCGGCCTGTTCAACATCGGAGGCAACGGTCAAATGCACATCGGCGGCATGGCGGCACTCTGGGTGGGGTTCAGCATCGCCGCGCCGGCCATCATCCATATCCCGTTGGCGCTTTTGGCGGCCATCGCCGGCGGCGCTATCTGGGGTGGCATCGCCGGTCTTCTCAGGGCGCGCACCGGCGCGCATGAAGTGATCACCACGATCATGCTGAATTTCATTGCCCTCTTCTTCGTCGACTACCTGTTGAAGACGGCGATCTTTCAGCAGCCGGGCCGCAACGACCCCATTTCACAAAGAGCCGCGCTAACGGCCGAATTCCCCACGCTCATCGGCAACTTTCGCCTGAATATTGGCTTTCTCCTGGCACTGGCGGCGGTCTGGGGGATCTGGTGGCTGATGTACCGGTCGACGATCGGTTTTGAGTTCCGCGCGGTCGGCTCGAATCCTGACGGCGGCAAATACGCGGGGATCAACGTCGGCTGGGTCTACGTCGCCGTGATGTTGGTTTCCGGCGGGCTGGCCGGAATTGCGGGCGCGAATCAGATCCTGGGCCTCGAGCCCTATCGAGGGATTTCCAACTTCGCAGGCTCGATCGGCTTCGATGCGATCGCCCTTGCCCTCCTCGGGCGGTCGCATCCGGTCGGGGTACTCTTCGCCGGACTCCTCTTTGGCGCCTTGCGGGCCGGAGGCCGCGAGATGCAGGGCGCAGCTGGTATCCCTCTCGACCTGGTGCTGGTCGTCCAGGCCCTGGTCATCGTGTTCATCGCCGCGCCCGCCCTCGTCCGGGCTATCTATCGGATCAAGACCCCGGAGGAGGAAGGCGGCACCACGATCTCGAAAGGGTGGGGGACATGACCGCCGCCACTCCCGCTCAGGCAGACGTCAGGACCCGCGCTACTCCGGAGGAGCGCCGCGCCACGGTGATCGGCGTCGTGCTCGTCGTGCTGGCGGCCTTCGTGTTATGGGCATTTGGTCTGGGGCTGGAGTCCGGGGTGAGGTCCACCTTCAATCTGTCCCTGCCGGGCGAACGGTTTCAGAACCTCGTTTGGGAGGTCAACGCTCGGTGGTTGTCCTTCGTCGTTGCCGCCATCGTGGCGTTCCTCGGTGGCCTGGTATTGCGTCGATCTCATGTCAAATGGACCAATCTGGCGCTGGCGATCAGTCTCGGGCTGGTCGCATTGGCTTTTCTCACCTGGGCGGCAGCCGAAGGGTCATTCAGCTTGGTGGGCATGCTTCGTTCCACTGTGCTGTTGTCGGTGCCGGTCATTCTGGGTGCGCTCACCGGGCTCATGTGTGAGCGGGTGGCCGTGATCAATATCGCCATCGAAGGACAGCTACTCACGGCCGCTTTCGTCGGCACCATCCTCGGCTCGGCCTGGGGGATCTGGGCGGGTCTCATCGGGGCAATGATCACGGGGGCGCTCCTCGGTGCCGTGCTGGCCGTGCTGGCGATCCGGTACCGGGTCGATCAGATCATCGCCGGGGTCGTCATCAATATCTTTGCCCTTGGTCTGACGTCGTTCCTGGCGCGCCGGGTGCTCTCCGAGGCCCAGGACCTGAATTCACCCGGCCGATTTGGGTCAATCAAGATCCCCATCCTGGGGGACATTCCGGTCGTCGGTCAGATGTTCTTCAACCACAATATTTTCGTGTATGCCACGTTCCTGCTGGTGATCGTGCTCCACTTCGGCTTCTTCTACACCCGGTGGGGTCTGCGAGCGCGGTCGGTTGGCGAGCACCCCAAAGCCGCAGACACCGTCGGTATCAATGTCTACCGCATCCGGTACCGCAATGTGATCCTGGGTGGATTCATCGCCGGTTTTGGCGGCGCGTTCCTCACCCTGGCCCAGGTCTCACGCTTTGAGGAGAACCTCACAGCCGGCATCGGCTTCATCGGTCTGGCAGCCATGATCTTCGGGCGCTGGATGCCGTTGGGAGCGCTCGGAGCGGGTCTGGTGTTCGGTTTCGCCCGTGCCCTGCAACAGAAGCTTGGCATCCTGGGAACACCGATCCCGTCCGAGTTCCTATCGATGACGCCGTACATCGTCACGATCATCGTCGTGGCAGGCGTGGTTGGAAAAGCCAGACCTCCCGCGGCCGACGGTCAGCCGTATATCAAGGATTAGGGGCTCCTTCTGCGCCGTTGGAAGTGGAAAGTTCGAATTAGGTCGAACTAGCCAGGTACTCAAGCGAACATCAGACCTTCAACTTAGAACTTGGACCCGCCGCGCCGAAGACGCTGCTGTTAACCCGCCGGGCGGCCGTAGAACTCGAACTCGTCGATGGCCAGCTCGTTGAAGGGTGTTTCGCCGGTGACGGCCTCGGCCGCGTAGGTACTGGTCACCCTGAAAGTGAGTTGGCGGGTACGAAGCGTGGCGAGCAGGATGAGCTGGGACCGGTTGTCGTCGTCGAGCTGATCGATGAACGGGCGGTCCGGAAGATCATCGGTGACGATCTCGAACCCCTTGACGCGGTAGTTCTTCTTGAATGCATCGTCATCGACCACGTTCTTGAAGACGATCTGCTCGATGGCGATGGGTTCGGCGAACGTGAATTCGATGAAGGCGTCCCGCCCCTGGGCCGACTGGTCGTTCCAGTACCGGTCGGTCCCATCGATCAGGTTGTCGCAGGCGAATCGATCCGCCGCCACCTCCAGCGTGCTGGAACAGTTCACGGAGATGGGCATGTACTGCTGCGGGCTGGCTGCAACCTGCGAGGTGGAGGTGGTGGTGGTTTCGTCCGGGGGAGGTTCGTCGCCACCCCCGAAGATCGCATTCCAGGCAAAGGCCAAAACTGCTACGACGGCTACCACCCCCAGAATCACCGCCAGCGCGCGCGCCCCGGCGGTCGTCCGGATCATCGGCTGGGGGGCGACGGGAAGGGGGCCCTGGGTGATGCGAGCTCCACATTCCTCGCAGTGGCGGTTGTGGGTGGGATTGGCCGCCCCACACGAAGGGCAGTTGACGAGCTGCGGGATGGGAGTCGCAGCCTGGACCGCGGTTAACGGCTCATCGTCGTCCAGCGGCGGGGAGTCACCCAGCGTGAACTCTTCGAAGTGGGTCTCGTCAAGCGGATCGATCCATTGGCCACAATCAGGACAGAACTGCTGATCCTCGAACCTGGCCCCGCAGTTGCTGCAGGTCTGCTGCGTCAAGAGACTTCCTTCCTCGTCGGCGGTATTGTGCCACGTCGCGCAGCAACTTGTGATCAGAACGGTCGGGACGTGGGCATTGAGAGACATCTCGGGTAGGCCCCTGCCGCCGACGGTGCTGGTCGGCATCGGAGCAGCCATGTTTTCCGTCACCGGCGATCGATAACATCCGGTCGATGACGTATTCCTGCCCTGCGTGCGGCTATCGATCCACCAAATGGATGGGGTTCTGCCCCCAATGCCGTGCATCGGAGGGTCTCGTTCAGGTGTCGGTGACGCCAACCCGGCGGTCGCGGACCGTACCAGACCCGATCCCTCTTGTCAGGGCGGGAGGCGCTGCCGTCGCTCGCATCGCAGCCGGCATAGGGGAAATCGACCGGGTGCTGGGAGGTGGGTTGGTGCCCGGCGCAGTGGTGTTGCTGGGCGGTGAACCCGGTGTGGGGAAGTCGACCCTCGTGCTGCAAGCCGCCGGCTCGCTCGCAGCAGGTGGATCCAAGGTGCTCATCGCGACTGCCGAAGAGTCTGCCGAGCAAGTCGGCCTGCGCGCCGGTCGGCTGAAGATCGAGGAGGATGGCGTCTACCTGCTCGCCGAACCGGACGTCGATGACATCCTGGGAGCGGCAGATCGACTCCGCCCGGATCTGCTGGTGATCGATTCGGTTCAGACCGTCTCTGCCGCCGAGGTCGGCGGTGCGCCCGGGTCGATGAGCCAGGTGCGCGAGTGTGCTGCCCGCGTCATGCGTTACGCCAAGGACTCCGGGACGGCGGCGGTGCTGGTCGGCCATGTGACCAAGGATGGGGGCATTGCCGGGCCGAAGATGCTCGAGCACATGGTCGACGTGGTCCTCTATCTGGAAGGCGAGAGCGAATCGGGCTTGCGAGGGCTTCGCAGCCTCAAGAACCGTTTCGGTGCAACCCATCTGATGGGGTTCTTCGAGATGGCTCCCGAAGGTCTCCGGGAGGTAGCGGATCCTTCGGCGGCCTTCCTGGCCGATTGGCGTGGAGCGGTACCGGGAACACTGGCGTTCCCGACGGTGGAAGGCAGGCGCCCGGTGCTGGTCGAGGTACAGGCGTTGGCATCGCCCACCACCGCCCCTCAACCACGGCGGAGCGTCCGGGGCGTCGAGGCGTCCCGGGTCCACCAGATGCTGGCGATCCTGGATCGACACGCCAAGCTCTCCTTTTCGGACCAGGAGGTGTACGTCAATGTGGTTGGTGGCCTCAAGCTCACCGAGCCTGCAACGGATTTGCCGGTCGCTCTGGCCCTTGCCTCATCCCGGCTGGATCGTCCGCTTGGCCCCTTGGCCGCCTGGGGAGAGATCGGCCTCACCGGTGAACTGCGGGCGGTGGCCCATGATGAGCGACGGGTTGAAGAGGCCATCCGTCTTGGGATTCCCACCACAGTTGCCCCGGATAAGGGGAGTCGTCTCGGTATCTGCCAGGCGCTCGACATGGCCCTCCCGGGTTGGCGCGACAACGAGGGTAGCCGTCCGTCCTCGCGGCGCTCGGCCACTTCCTCCGGCCGGAGGCGGGAGGTCACACCGGGAACGAAGAACGAGCAAGGAAGAATGGCGATGGACCAACTATGATCGTTTCGATGGCCTCGACCTCTTCGGGACTCCTCGAGATCCTGCAACGCTTAGCGCCCGGGACCCCGTTGCGAGATGCTCTTGGAAGAATCATCCAGCATCGCAACGGGGCGCTGATCGTCCTCGGTGACGGTCCCGAAGTGGACCGGCTGTGCACCGGCGGTTTCGAACTCACAGACTCGGATTTCACGCCGGCCAGGGTGGCTGAGCTGGCCAAGATGGATGGGGCGATCGTTCTCGACGATCAATGGCAGAGGATCCTACGGGTCAACGTTCATCTGCTCCCGGACCCGGCAGTGACCACCGAGGAGACGGGAGCACGCTACCGAACCGCGGAACGAGTGGCCCGCCAGACCGGGCGGCCGGTGGTTGCGGTCAGTGAGGATCGGAGAGTCGCAACGCTTTTCCTGGGAGGCGAGAAGCACGAGCTTCAAAGCCCCACAGCCCTGGCTGCCCAAGTGAATCAAGAACTACTGACACTCGAACGCTTTCGGCGGCGGCTGGACGAGGCCGAAGAGCGGCTCACCCGCGCAGAGGTAGCCGATCTCATGACGTTCAGGGCGGTGGTGCAGGTCGTGCAGCGTGCCGAACTGGTGCGTCGCATCGGTGAGGACATCGAGAAGGATGCTGTCGGACTCGGCGGGGAAGGGGGCCTCATAAGCCTGCAGCTCGCCGATCTCCTGTACGGCACAAGCGATCTCCGCAACCTTGTGCTCAAGGACTATGTCCGTCCCGTCTCGGCGAAAAGGTTGGCAGAGGCGCTGGCGGAGCTGGAAGCCCTTCCCACAGCCGACCTGAGCGACCCCGACGCAGTCGCCGACGCGCTCGGTTTTGACCACCCGGACAGCCACACAAGACCGCTCGGGGTGCGTCTCCTCTCCGAGGTGCCCCGGCTTCCGACGGCCGTGCGTGACGAAATCGTCAAGCATTTCAAGGATTTCCAAAAGATGCTGAAGGCATCGGTCGATGACCTGGACCAAGTCGCCGGGGTTGGCCGGACCCGAGCCTTGCAGCTGCGGCGGTTGTTCGACCGGATGATCGAAACGATTCGCGCTTGGGACCACTCGGTCGACCTCTGAGCTGAGTGAGTCATCGGTTTTCAACCATCAGTTATCAGTGTCTACCGACGCCGCCTGATGCCCGAGCGGGCCGCGGCGGGCCACCCGACCAAGAACTGACGACCCAAACCCCCGGGTTTGCCGGCGCACATCGCCCAACCTGTCCGAGAGCGTTACTATGCGGCTCCAAGTCGAGGCGGGGATCTATGGCGACCAGGAAGACCACAACCGGCACCAAGGCAGCTGCGGCCAATAAGCCGGCCGCAACAAAACAGCCGGTTGCGAAGATAGCTGCCGACGCAGCACAGGAGACGGCACCTACCCGGTTGACCCCCAAGAGAGCAGGGACCGACTCGAAGAAGGCCGCGGCCGGGAAGCCGCCGGCCAAGAAGTC
>Ga0209751_10002298_pt1 | contig 19211 bp, 19 predicted proteins | sample RifCSP13_1_FD_184019 | JGI IMG/M metagenome (GOLD analysis project Ga0209751, IMG submission 184019) | Soil microbial communities from Rifle, Colorado - Rifle CSP2_sed 13_1 (SPAdes) (version 2) | ecosystem: Environmental > Terrestrial > Deep subsurface > Rock core/Sediment | place: Rifle... | reverse complement strand
CCGCTGCGCCTGGCCCGCCGGGCGGCCCGTCTGGCGCGGGACCGTGGCGCGGCGGCGGTATGATGGTGCCATGACCTTCCTGTGGCCGGACGCGCTGGCGGGGCTGCTCGTGGCCGCCGTGCTCGCGGGCGGCTATGCCCGCGCGGCCTTCCGGTCCTCCACCGAACCGGTCGCGTACTCCCAGACGCCGCTGCTGGCCGCGGCCGCAGCGGCCGGCTGCCGCGTCTGCCGGCACGTTCCCGCCGCGCTCTTCCTGCTGGCGCTTGCCGCCCTCGTCATCGCCCTGGCCCGGCCGGTCGTTCCCTGGCCCGCGGCGAGGGGCTGGCCGATCGCGCTGGTCATCGACGTCAGCCGGAGCATGGAGGAAACGGACATTCCGCCCACCCGCATCACCGCGGCCAAGACCGCTGCCGCGGACTTCGTGCGCGGCCTGCCGCGTTCCACGCCGGCGGCGGTGGTCACCTTCGGCAACTATGCGAGCGTGGTTGTCCCGCTGACAACCGAGCGCGACCGCCTCCTGGCCGGCATCATGAACCTGAGCACGCAACTGCGCACACAACTGGGCGATGGGCTCGTGGAAGGCGTGCGCCTGCTCACCGGCGAGGCGGCCGCGGGCGCGGCGGCCACACCGTCCCCCGAGCCGCGGGCGGTCGTGATCCTTCTTTCAGATGGGCGGGCCAGCGACGGGATCCCCCCGTTAGAGGCGGCACAGCAGGCCCGCGAACGCGGCGTGCGCGTCTACACGGTCGGGATGGGCACCGCCGGGGACCCGACGCAGTTTCGCAGCGGCTACTGGGGCGTGTTGGACGAACCCACGCTGCGTGCGATGGCGGATGAGACCGGCGGGCAGTACTTCCACGCGGGCTCGGCGGGACGGCTGCGGGAGGTCTACCGCGAACTCGCGCGCATCGTGGGCTGGACCCGCGCGCCGCAGGAGGTCTCGGCGCTGGCGGCGGTCGGCGCGTTCCTCCTGATGGCCGCGGCGGTCGCGCTGCGACTCCGCTTCCTGCCATTGGCCTGAGATGTGGGAACTCGTCGGCATCTCGCTCTCCTGGTGGCTGGTCAGCCTCTCCGGCGTGATGATGCCGGGACCGGTCTCGGCGATGGCCGTCACCGAGGGCACGCGCCGCGGACCGGTCGCCGGGCCGCTGGTCACCGTGGGACATGCGGCGGCGGAGGCCGTGATGCTCGGGTTGCTGGTCCTGGGGATGAACCGCGTGCTGCAGCAGCCCGCGGTGGTCGGCGCGATCGGCATCCTGGGCGGCGCGGTGCTGGCCTGGATGGGCTGGGGCATCGCCGGCGCCGCCTGGCGCAACCGCCTCGACCCTCCGGCGGGGGCGGCCGGTCGGTCGGCGGGCCGCTCCCTGGTGCGGGCCGGTCTGCTCACGACGGTGGCCAATCCCTACTGGCTGCTCTGGTGGGCGACCGTCGGCGCCGCCTACTTCGTGCGCTTCACACGGTTCGGGCCTCTGGCGGTGGCCGGGCTGTTCTTCATCGGCCACATCTCGCTGGATCTGGGCTGGAACAGCTTCCTGGCGCTTGTTGTGGGCGCCGGGCGCGGCAAGATCCCCGCCAGGGCGTTCCGGGTCGTGCTGGGCGGATGCGGGGTCTTCTTGATCGGGATGAGCCTGTACTTCGTCTACTCCGGCGTCAACTTCCTGACGCGGTGACCTGGCCGGACGGGTTATGATTTTCGGGAACCGACCTTGCCAAACGGCCGCACGCTTCCTCGATACGGGGTTGTGCGAAACCACTCGGAGGTGAAGTATGGCACGGCTACTGACCGTCTTCCTGGCAGTGAGTCTGATCCTCGGTCAGGCGGGGATCGCCCTCGCCGCACCGGCCTCGGGCTTCCGCGGGCTGTCGCTGTCCACGCCCTACCCGGCCCAGACGGTGCGCGCGGGCGAGCGCGTCACATTAACCCTGACGGTGAAGAACTTCGGGCTGTCACCGCAGGCGGTCGCACTGCGCGTGGCGGAGGTACCGCGCGGGTGGAAGGCGGCGATCCTGGGCGGCGGTCGCCCCGTCGCGGCGGTTTACGCCGAGCCGGATCAGGAGATCGCGGTGAGCCTGCAGTTGGATCCGCCCGCGGGCGCCGGGACCGGCAGCTTCCGCTTCCTGGTGGTGGCGCAAGGCCAGACCGCCACGGCGCAATTGCCGCTGACCTTGACGGTCGGGCAGGTCCTCCCGCCGCGGCTCACCCTCACGGCGGAGTTGCCGGTACTGCGGGGACCGGCCACGTCGAGCTTCCGCTATCGCCTCACGTTGAAGAACGAAAGCGACCGCGACCTGCTGGTCAACCTGGAGGCGCGCACGCAGAAAAGCTTCCAGGTGACCTTCACGCCGTCGTTTGCCAGCCAGCAGGTGACCAGCCTGCCGGTGAAGGCGGGCGAATCCAAGGACATCGATACGGAGGTCAGCCTGCCGCGGGAGGCGCCCGCGGGGACCTACGACATCGCCGTGCTCGCGGCGGCGGGCGAGGCTCGGGCGGAGATCAAGCTCGGCCTGGAGATCACCGGCCGCCCCGACCTCACCCTGACCACGCCGGACGGGCGGCTCTCCGGGCGCGCCTACGCCAACCGCGCCACGCCGTTCAAACTCGTCGTGAAGAACCAGGGCGGCGCAGCGGCCCGCGACGTGGAACTCTCCGCGAGCGAGCCGACCGGGTGGGAGGTCAAGTTTGACCTGCAGCGCATCGACGCCCTGCAGCCCAACCAGCAGCGGGAAGTGACGGCCCAGATCAAACCCGGCCCCAAGGCGGTGACGGGCGACTACATCGTCACGCTGCGCGCAAATGCGGGGGACGCTTCCTCCTCGGCGGATATCCGCGTCACCGTCTACACGTCGACGCTGTGGGGCCTGATCGGCATCCTGCTCGTGGCGGTGGCGCTCGGCGTGGTGAGCCTGGCGGTGTCCCGCTACGGACGGCGATGACGGCGGGCGCGGAAGCGTGGAAACGATGACCGCGGTCATCGAGGCAGTTGGGCTGATCAAACGCTACGGCCCGGTCGTGGCCGTGGATGACCTCAACCTCACCATCCCCAGCGGGGAGGTCTACGGGCTGCTCGGGCCCAACGGCTCCGGGAAGACCACGACCATCCTCATGCTGCTGGGCCTGACCGAACCGACCGCCGGACAGGTGCGCGTGCTCGGTAACGATCCCTCGCGCAACCCGCTGGCCGTGAAACGGCAGGTCGGATATCTCCCCGACTCCGTGGGGTTCTACGACGAACTGTCGGCCCGTGAAAACCTGCGCTACACCGCGCAGTTGAACGGCCTCGCCCGGGACGACGCGGAGACGCGGATCGACGAGGTGCTGACCCGGATGGGGCTGCGCGACGTGTCCACCCGCCGCGCGGGCGCGTACTCCCGCGGGATGCGCCAGCGGCTCGGCCTGGCCGACGTCCTGCTGAAGCGCCCGCAGGTGGCCATCCTGGATGAGCCGACGATGGGATTGGACCCCGAAGGCGCGCTGGAATTCCTGGACATGATCCGCGGGCTGAAAGCCGACGGCATCACCGTGTTGCTGGCTTCCCACCTGCTGCATCAGGTGCAGGCGGTGTGCGACCGGGTCGGCCTCTTCCACCAGGGACGCATTGTGCTGGAGGGCACCGTGGATGCCCTCTCCGAGCGGGTCCTCGGCGGTGCGTACCGCATCCACCTTGAGGTGGACGGACAGGCCCAGGCGCTGGAGGGCCCGCTGTCCGCGGTTCCCGGGGTGGTGCGGGTGATGCGCGAGTCGCCGCGCGGCTATCTCGTCGAAGCCAAATCCGACGTGCGCGGCGCGGTGGCCCACCGCGTGGTGACGGCGGGCGGCGCGCTGCTTTCACTGAGACTGGAGCGGCTCGGTCTGGACGAGGTCTACGCGCGCTACTTCCAGGAGGTGCGGCATGAAGGCTGAGCGCCCCCCGTTGAGGAGGCGTGAGGGCTCCCCCTGGACGGGGCTGTGGGCGGTTACGCTGAAGGAACTCGGCGATCACCTCACCAGCGCCCGAATGCGCCTGCTGGAGGGGTTGATCCTGCTCACGGCGCTGGGGACCGTCTCCGCGGCGATCCAGACGCTGCGCACGACCGTGGGCGAAGATCCCTTTCTCTTCCTCCGCATCTTCACGACCTCGCAGCAGGCCGGGGACATCGATTACTCGTTTGTCCTCTTCCTGAGTTTCCTCATCCCGCTCGCGGCGATCGCGCTGGGATTTGACGCCGTCAACGGCGAGTACAACCGGCGCACCCTCAGCCGCGTGCTCTCCCAGCCGATCTACCGGGACGCGCTCCTCGCGGGGAAGTTCCTGGCCGGGCTGTTCACGCTCGCCATCACGCTGCTCGCACTCTGGCTGCTGGTGACGGGGCTCGGCATCTTCCGCCTCGGCGTCATCCCCAGCGGCGAGGAGGTGGGGCGCGGCCTGCTCTTCTTCATCGCCACCGTGGCCTACGCCGGCATCTGGCTCGCGCTGGCCATGCTTTTCTCGGTGCAGTTCCGGCAGCCGGCCACCTCCGCGCTGGCGGCGCTGGCGGTGTGGCTCTTTTTCGCCGTCTTCTGGCCCATTCTCACCGGCATCGTCGCCCAGGTCGTGCGGCCGGCCGACAACCCATTCGCCGAACTGGCGCAGATCCAGCTGCGGCTGGCGCTTTCCCGCCTCTCGCCCAACACGCTTTATGCGGAGGTGCTGCTGAGCCTGCTCAGTCCAGAGACACGGGCGCTGGGGCCGGTGTTGATCACGCAGTTGGAAGGCGCGGTCCGCGGCGCGCTGCCGCTCTCGCAGAGTCTCCTGCTCGCGTGGCCGCAGTTCACCGGGATGATCGCAGCGGTGCTCCTGCTCTTCGCCGGGACCTATGTGCTCTTTCAGCGGCAGGAGATCCGGGCCTAGGACGCCGGAGGGCGGGCGACGCTTCGCCGCCTGATCGGATCCCTGGCCGTGGCGGCCATGCTCGCCGCGGCCGGAGGAGTCCCCGGCACACTCGCGGCGCCTCCGCAGAGTCCAGAAGGACACGAGGCGAGCACCGGGTTTGCTCTGGTCGGCAGGGGATTCGTCACGTTCACGGTCGCCTGGATCACCCCCCGCCTGGTCGACCACCCCTACTACCAGCAGTGGAACACCCGCCGCGACGAGCAGGACAGCCACCGCCGCGCCTCCGCCGCGTACACGGTCATGCTGCTGGAACTGGCGAACCGCAGTTCGTTGAGCGTCGAGGGGTATCTTTCGGTAAACGTGCGTCTGCGCGTGGATGGAGAACGCCGCCGTCCCGTCGCCGACGCGTCCTTGGCCGCGGATCACCCGACGCTCGTTCCCACTCAGTTGCTGGAGCACGTGGATCCCGGCGAAACGTTCGTCCGTCTCTACGCGTTCCCGAAAGTGGGACCCGAGCCGCAGGAGGTATTCTTCGTCGTCCGCCCGTTGTGGTTGCTCCGGCGCCGCACCCAGGTCGGCCATCTGCCGGAGTTCGAACTGCGCTTTCAGCCCCGACACCTGACGTTCCCTCCGTAACAGGCCTTGACATTTACTCGAATCAGACCAAAATAGTTAACTAGATGGTTAACCATATTCCAGACGCCCCGGTGCTCGATGTGCTGGCGGATCCGACCCGCCGGGCGGTCGTCGCCATGCTGGCGGCGCGGCCCCACCCCGCCGGGGAGCTGGCCGCTGCCTGCGCCATCAGCAGACCCGCCCTGAGCAGGCACCTGCGGCTCCTGCGCTCGCGGGACGTGGTGGAGGAGTACCGCATCCCGCAGGACGGCCGCGTCCGCATGTACCGCCTGCGCCGCGAGCCGCTGGACGACGTGGCGCACTGGGCCGCTACGCTGCAGTCGTTCTGGGCGCATCAACTTGCGGCGTTTGCAGGGTTCGTCAGAACGGAGGCCGGTGAACGGAGCAAAGCACGGCGCCGGCCGCGGGGACGCATCCCAGGAAGGAGGAGCAAGCGAGATGGCCGACGCCATCACGGCCGTGCGTCACAGCGTTGAGGTCCCGGCTGATCCGGAGACCGCCTTTCGCCTGTACACGGCCGAGATCAACCGCTGGTGGAAACGAGGGACGCACTACTGGAACGACCGGCACCGGGCCGTAGGCCTGCGCTTCGAGCCGTTCGTCGGCGGCCGCTTCATCGAGGTCTACGACGCGCAGACCGGTGAGGGATTTGAGATCGGCCGCGTACAGGTTTGGGAGCCGGGCCGGCGTCTCGTGTATACCTGGCGCGAAGCGGGCTGGGCACCCGGCGCGCAGACGGAGGTCGAGGTGCTCTTCGATCCGACGGCCCAGGGCACCCGCGTAACCGTCACGCACCACGGCTGGGACCGCGTGACCGATGGGAAGAAGCAGAGCGAAGGTTACGCCTACGGAATCCGTGACCTGCTGGCGTGGTACGGGGAGGCGGCGGGAGCCGCCAGCGCGTAACTTCGATACCTTACTTCGAACGCCGGGAGGCGAGCATCTCGAGCATCGTCCGCGCGTTCTTGGCCGAGCTGCCGCGGTAGTGGTTGTTGAACATTAGATGGAGCCGTTTCACTTGCCCGGCGATCTCCCGTGCCTTGGCCGCCCAGGGCTTCAGTTCGGCCTGGGAATACAGGTAGTCGTACACCTCGTGAGTGGAGGTGCCGCGCCGGCCCCAGGCGGCGGCGTTGCGGCCGTGGAAGCGCACGACGGACCAGTCGGACGTGACCAGGACCACCGGCGGCACCGTCCAGGAGAGTTCCGGCTCGTCCGGGATCACGTAGATGAAGTCGTTCTCCCGCAGCACATCCACGACCGCCGGGCGGTTTTTGTTATCGACCCAGGCGCGGTGGCGGAACTCCACGGCCACCCGGTAGCCGTCCAGCAGGCCGCGGATGTGATTCAGGCGCCGGAAGAGGCCGGGAGACGGGACATACCACCGGGGGAACTGGAAGAGGATGTAGCCGATCCGCCCGGCATCGCGCAGTCGACGGGTGAGCTCGGTGAAGTGCTCCCAGCAGACGTCCTCCACCTCGCGCGGGATTTCGCGGAAACTGACCTGGCGCAGCCCGGCGACCTCGCGCGGGAGGAGGCGCCGGACCTCCTGGGGCAGCCGCCGCGGGTCGACGCCATGCCCGGTGAAAAGGCCGAAGGCCTTGACGTGAAAGACGAACCCCTGGGGCGTCCACTCCACCCAGCGGTCCGCCATCTCCGGATCCAGCAGCGCGTAGTAGGTGGCGTCGATCTCCACCGTGGGGAAAACCGTGGCGTAATACCGCAGGCGGGCCGCGGGCTTCGCGGCGACAGGCTTAGGGTAGAATCCGCCCTCTTTCACGAAGTGGGTATCCGCCCAGGAGCACGTCCCCGCGTAGACCTCGGTGCGGTCGATCCGCAGCGGCTTCGCCGGGGAGCCCGCCTCCTCGACTTCCTGCGACACGGGGGCCCGTTTCTCTCGCGTCGCCGAGACCGTCCTCTTCTTCACCTAGCTCCGCCCTCCAGCTCGGTTCGCATCCGCTCCGAGACTCCGGCCAGCAACTCCAGCGCCCGGGCCGCGCCGGACTCTGACAGCGTCGCCAGCCCGCAGGCCGGCGTGAGGAGAGACGCGGACAGGAGACCTTCCAGCGGCACCCCCTTCGAGGCGATCATCCGGAGCGCGCCCCATAGGCGCGCGGTCAGGCTGTCAACCGTCTCGGCCATGACCTGCGGATCACCCGCCGTGGGCACGATTCCCCAGGCGATGATTCCACCGCGGCGCAGAAAGGCGCGCAGGGCCTCCGGGTAGAGTGAGAGTGCCTCGGCGAAGCTGTAGGCGTCGAAGTTCAGAATGTCCACCGAGGTCTCCAACAGCAGCGACCAGTCGGTATTGCCACAGCAGTGAATGCCCTTCAGCCCCTCGATGCCGGCGAAGACCTCCTCCAGGAGGGCGATGACCTCGTGACGTTCCACGGCTAAGTAAGACGAGCCAAAGGCCGCGAGATACGGTTCGTCGACGAAGATGATCGTCCGGGGCGCCAGCCGCCGGAGTTCGCGCTCCTGCCAGGCCGCCTGAAGGTTCAGGTGTTTTGCCACCGCGTCGGCCAGGACGTCGTCGTACAGGACTGCCCGCCGATCTTGATCCGTGACCGTGAGGCCGAAGCTCAGCGGGCCAATGATCTGACCCTTCACGGCCTGCACCGACTCAAACCCCAATGTGAGAAAGTGCACCAGTCCGGCGGCGCACCGCCCGTCCAGGGCCGAAGCGTCGAGATCCCTACTGAGATAGCGGGTGTAGAGGCGCTCGAGGTCGGCATCTAGATCCCGGCCGCGATCCACGAAGACGCGTCCGTCCTGAGTGACGACACCGGGGAATCCCTGGCTGAATTGCACCTGAATGCCCTCGCGGACGCCGCGCCGCGGAAGCTGCGGCCAGGCGGGAACGTCTAGCAGATATCGCCGCACCAGTTCGCAGGCCGCCATTGGGTCGGTGTGCGGGAGGCTTCCCACCGCCGTCGGCAAGAACCCGGGGAAGGTGACCATAACCACGGCCGTCCTTCGCCGCACACGTAGCGATTATCCTCTGGCCAGGACCCTCCCCCCAGAAATCAAAAGATCACACTTTGCCCACAAGGGAATCCGCATAACGGGGGCAGAAGGCTGCTCATGACTGGGAAGGGAGGATGCGGGAATGGACCCCGCATGGCTGACGGCGATAGGGACGATAGCGCTGGCTGCTGCGACGGTAGGGCTCGCATTTGTGGCCACGTTCCAGGATAGAATCCGCGCCTGGCTGATGCGGCCGAAGCTGGGCATCGACGTGGTCTGTCGACCGCCAGACTGCCACAAGACGCAGATGGTCGGGCCAAGCACGCGGGTTCCGAGCGACTGCTACTATCTCAGGTTCCGGGTGAAGAACTCGGGAAACCTGCGGGCGGAGCTCGTGGAGGTTTACGCGGCCGAACTGCTGAAGAGACAGGCCGATGGCTCCTTCAAGAGGCAAGACTGGTTCCTTCCCATGAACCTCAGGTGGTCCATACAGGGCAGCCGTTCCTGGACGCGATCTCGCCCGGCATGGAAAAGCACTGCGACCTCGGCCACATCCTGAAGCCCAACATGCGGGCCTTCTTCCCCGCGGAGGAGAACCCAAGCCTGGGCGTGGGGCGGGATGCCACCCTGCTCAGCCTGGACCTCCAGGTCCAGCCGTTCACCATGTCCCACCTGCTCCCGCCGGGCACCTACCGCCTACGCCTGCTCATCGCAGCGGCGAACGCGAAGCCCGTCGAGCGGTCATTTGAGATAATCGTCACTGGAAATTGGTTGGATGACGAGGCCCGCATGCTGTCTGAGGGTGTCGCCCTGCGGATTGTCTAGAGGATGCACTCCGCTTCCGGGGCAGCCCTTGTTGTCCAGCGACGGGAAGAAAAGGGAGAGACGTGCTTGGACAGGATGGACCACGCGCGGGTGGAGCATCTAGCGGGGATTGCCCTATTGGCTCTGGAGGTCGCAGACACCGCCCTGCGTCGAAAGTACGGAAAGGGAGTATACCGTCAACGCGGCGGCGATCCTCGCCGCGGCTTTCATCAGGGCACTGCTGGCCGCGCCATCATAATCCGGTAATTTCCGCACCTGTGCGTGAGTGGGAAAACCCGAGCGGGTGGCTGCTACGGACGTTGTTCAGTCGGCGCTTGGGTAGGCTCCCGAAGTAACATGGCGAGATCCTTGTCGGAAAGCCGAGTCTGGAATTACTCATGAGTGTAGAATCAGCTCTCTACTCCTAGTTCCTAGCCACCCGGTTGACAGGCGTCTCCTACTCTCGAACCGAATCCGCTACGCAGCGCGCCGCAAAACTCCCCAGCCCTGTGATCTTGTGTTCCATCATATCACCAGGCTTAACCGGCGGCAGATGTCCTCGCGCACCGGTAAAGAGAATGTCACCAGGCTCTAGCGTGCAGACTTCGGAGAGATATGCGACCATCTGAGGGATCTTTACAACCATCTCGCTCGTGTTGCCGCTTTGAATGAGTTTGCCGTTCACACGGAACTCAAGGTCAAGGTTCTCAGGGTCAACTTCGTCGGCGGTAACAAGGTAAGGGCCGGTCGGTGCCGAAGTATCCCACGCTTTGCTCTGGAACGCGAATCCCAAGTTGTATGGTGCTTCGGTCGGCAAGCCGTACTGTTCCAGGTCTGGCCGCTTGCGGGTGACCCACTCACGCATCAGGACATCTATATCCGACAAATCGTTGCCGATTGTATATCCCGCGATGACGCTATAGGCTTCCTTTTCTGATACCCGCCGACACCGACGCCCAATGACCGCGCACAGCTCCATTTCTGGCTGAAAGTAGGTAACTGACGAAGGCACAACTACATCAGCGCCAGGCCCGACGATCGAACTGCTTGTCCGCTGGAAAATTGGCGGAATCCGAGGCGGCGTGGGCCAGGTCTTCTTCAGCTCCGGATAGTTACCCCCAATGCCAAAAACCTTCTGGGGCTTTGGAACCGGCGCAAGCAAGCGCACGCCGTCCAGCGGGAGAACCACTCTCCCCGTCCGCCCCAGGGAATCGACCACCTGGAGAACCCGCCGTGCGTAACTCATGGACGTCTGGCCACCCTTGATGAACTCGGTCATGTCGCCCGGAATAAGCGCTTCGGCATGGACTCTGGCACGTTCGTCACCATCCACTTGCAGCAATTGCTCCAGGGCGGATCGCAAGTCAAGTACACTCCGCTCGCCGTCGATCACCGCCCCCACACGAATTTCATCGCCAATCTCAAACGAGATGAGCTTCATTGGTTGCCCTCCTCATATCGAATCCCCGAGTACAGATCTACACGCGAAGGCGCGGATCCAACCGATCCCGCAGCCAGTCTCCGATGAGATTCACGTTGAGCACCACAAGTGTAATCGCTAGGCCTGGGAAGGTCGGTATCCACCACGCCACCTCCAGATAGTCGCGGGCATCGCTCAACATCGCGCCCCACGTAGCAGTTGCTGGAGGCACACCCAACCCTAGAAAACTCAGCGACGACTCAGTGATAATCATCTGTGAGACTGAGAAGGTGCCGATCACCAGCGCGGGAGCGAAAACATTTGGCAAAATTGTCCGCACCAGGATACGAAACGTCGTTGCACCGATCGCCCGAGCTGCCATTACATATTCGTAATTCCGGGCAACCAGAACAGATGCGCGGACGACGCGCGCGTATAACACCCAACCCGAGATGCCCAGCACAATGATCACGTTGCGAACTCCGGGACCGACGACTGCCGCGACTAGGATCGCAAGAGCCAGGAATGGGATCGCGAGCTGCATATCGACCAGGCGCATGATCGTGGCGTCAACGCGACCTCCTGCGTAACCAGCGATCAATCCTGTGACAACACCTACCGAGCCTGATATGAGCACTGCCGATAGTCCGACAAGTAATGATACCCGGCCCGCGTAAAGGAGGCGCACGAGCATGTCGCGTCCCAGATGATCTGTTCCCAGCAGATGTTCTTTGGTCCCACCACCCATCCAGACTGGTGGCAACAACCTTTGCGTAATGTCACCAACGTTCGGACCTTCAGAAGAAAACAGAGATACACTCAAGCTGCCCAACGTTACAGCGCTCAGGCATACAATGCTGAGCCACGTGCCAAGCGGAGCCCGCATCGTTTTTGCCTTGCTACCGGGCCCGCGGGTCAACCGCTGCATACAGGAGATCGGTGGCAAAGGAGATGACTGCGACAAGCGCTGCGATGAGCAGGACTGCGCCCTGCACCAGCGGATAGTCTCGAGCCAATACTCCTTGTACCATCAGTCGTCCCATGCCAGGCCACGCGAAGACTGTCTCTGTTACAATGGCGCCGCCTACGAGTTGGGAAAGCGTGACCGCCAGCACTGTCACAATCGGGATCGCCGCATTCGGCGCCGCGTGGCGAATCAGAACCCTCCTCTCCGGCAGCCCCTTCGCCCGTGCCGTGCGCAAGTAGTCTTCCCCGAGTACCTCGAGGAATGCCGTCCGTGTTAAGCGTGCAATTCGGGCCGTAAAGAAGGCCCCCAAGGTGAACGCCGGCAGAACCAAGTGTCGAATGCCGCCTGAACCCGACGTCGGCAGTACGCGGAGATACACCCCAAACACCAGAATCAACATCAAGCCCAGCCAAAACGGTGGCACAGCTTGGCCCAAGAGTGCTCCAGCCACGCTTATTTGATCGTAGACGGATCCACGCCGGACTGCGGAAATGAGTCCTGCCGAAACTCCTAAGATCAGCGCTATCACAAAGGCTGCACCCGCCAGCGCTAACGTGGCTGGAAGCCGCTCCAGTAACAACCTGACGACGGGCTGCTCGTACCGCAGCGAATATCCAAGATCGCCCCGAGCCAGACTCCCGAGGTATCGTAGGTACTGGATATACATCGGTGCATCGAATCCGAGTTCTTGGCGGATCCGCTCCAGGGTGGCCAGCGGCGTATCGGGGGCCGCGTAAAGAAGCACCGGATCACCCGATAGTCGCAGTACCGCAAACACAATGGTCGCTGCCCCGACCATCACCAGTATCACGGCCAGTGTCCGGCCTAGCACAATTCGGAACAGCATAGGTCAGGTTCTGTCTTACTACTCAGTCGCCCAGGTTTATGGCCACCGGATCGAAGCTATAGTCTGGTCGAAACCGCGCCCCCCCAACTTTGGGGCTCAAAGCATACGCGCCAATATTCTCGAACAAGAAGACTACCGGCGCTTCCTCGTAGATTACCTCCGCCAGTTTGTGGAGGTAGTAAAGACGCTGCACTGGATTCATCGTGCCTCGCTGCTGTGCGAACCACTCATCAATTGCCGGAATCGACGCCATCTTGCGAGGGCCGGTACTCAGGAAGTTGGTCACCGGGACCTCAAGATCAAGTTGCGGCGCAGTCTGCCAAGGCGCAGCCGACACGGGGCCCAAAACACCGGAGACGAGATGCTGCAACCAGACATTGGACTCCAGCAGTACTAGGTCGCACGTCACGCGGACCTTCGCCCATTGTGCGCATACTGTCTCGGCGATTTCCTTGTCTTTGTAAAATCGCCCGTTGGATCCCTCAAACGTGATCCGGAATCCGTTCGGGTAACCAGCCTCTGACAGCAACTGCCGAGCCCGCTCCGGATCATACGGGTACGCTTTGATAGCGGGGTTGAACCCCGTGGAGTTAGGGCCTACCATCTGTCCTTGTAGTGGACGGCTCAGGCCCAAGAGCAGCGCATTGTTGATGGCCGTGGCGTCGGTGGCGTAGTTCAAGGCCCGGCGAACTCTGGCGTCGTCCAACGGCTTCACCATGGTCTTCAGATTGACGAGGTAGCTTGCTCCAACCACCGAGGCCACTACATTGAGGTTCCTGCTTCGCAGACGCTCAACTTGCTCCACAGAGATCTCGTAAGCAATGTCTATCTCGCCAGCTTCGAGACCAGCCGTCCTGCCAGATGCTTCGCGGATCTGCCGCATTAGTACGCTAGCGACCTTGGGCTTGGCACCCCAGTAACCACCAAAAGCTTCAAATTGAGCGTACTCGTCAGATCGAAATGCTCTGACCCGAAACGGACCAGTCCCAACTGGCGTTAGACCAAACTTCCCCGCACCCGCTTTAGCTAGGTACTTCGGCGGCAGGATGAACGCAACCGCTAGTGTCTTCGCCAGGAGCGGGAATGGCTGCGTGGTGATTATCTGCACGGTATAGGGATCGACCATCTTCACGTCCGCAATCAGCGTGAACCGCTGTGCCCAGGTCGATCGGGAGGCTGGATCCAGAATGTAGCTAAGCGTGGCACGCACCGCCTCCGCGTCAAAATCCTCGCCGTTGTGGAACTTGACACCTCGGCGCAACTTGAATTCCCAGGTCGTTGGACTGAGGATGCGCCATGCAGTGGCAAGCCGTGGCTCTGCCTTACCACTTGCATCCACGGCGACCAGTGTGTCGTAGAGGAGGTGCCACACCTTGAAATGGACGAGACTGCTGTCGACGTTGGGGTCGAGTGTCCGCGGCAGTACAGGAATAGCAACCCGCAAGACAGACCGAGGAGCTGCGAACGCAGCTCCCGGGGACCACCTGACGGCCGACAAACTCACCATCAACAATGCGCCTAGCAGGAGTACATGAAGCCTACGCATCTTCATCCCTCCGGTGGATGGAATCCTCAGATTCAGACATATCCCTGAAAGAGCGAACCTCCCGTCCGGCATGGAACTGGTACTGCAAGACTCCACGCTCTCACGTTGGCCTTTCAGCCACACAGTGCACCCTGAGTACGCCCATCCCTGTCCCGCTGTGCTCCAGCACGTCGCCTGGCCGCAACGGTGGAATCAATTGCGGGGTTCCGGTAAACACCACGTCTCCCGGTTCGAGCGTACAGATGCTGGAGATGTACGCGAGGATATCAGGAATGCCAAAGGTCATTTCCCCTACTTTCCATGAGATCACCAACGCGCCGTTCACGCGAAAATCAATGCGGACATTCTTGATATCCAGTTCATCTTTAGTTACTAACCATGGACCCAGCGGCGAAAACGTGTCCCACGATTTGCATGAAAACATCATGCCAAGATTAAAAGGCACCTCCGTGGGGAACCCGTAGGACGCGAGATCCGGGCGCTTTCGGAACACCACGTCGTTCGCGAGCCGATCGATGTTTGATATGTCGTTGCCAAGAGTGTAACCGGCCACGTAGTCAAACGCGCGCTCGTCCGCGGGGATCCGCCTCCCTTCCCGTCCTAATACCACTACGAGCTCGGGCTCAGGCTGGATGACCTGTGCCCCTTCAGGCAGGACAATTTCCTCCTCGGGACCGATGATGGAAGTCGGCGACTTCCAGAAAATGGGAGGGACCTCCGGCGTCCGGTTCCATCCTCCAAAAATGCCTGCAAAATTCCCGCCGACCCCGAGGATCTTGGGGGGGCGTGCGATCGGGGCATGCAATCTAAGATCCGGGATTCCTATAATCGGTGCTTCGGCCAACAACGCTTGGATGCTACGTAAGCCGATATCGCCTGTCCTGAGCAGGGAAACGACGTCGCCGCGATCGATCGCGCGAGCAATCTCAGGATCAAGAGGGCGCGACCTAGCGGTAACCGCCAACTCGAAGACACCTTGCGCGTCTGGAGCCAGCACGCCAATCTCCCGGCCACGCAGGCCTTCAAAGATCACGAGTTTGATGGTAAACGCCCCCTTCGGTTCGACCCCGCGGCATGACCACGCGCGTTCCTTACGATGCGCGCGGCCCCGAGGCCATCAGACCCTCAGCGATCTCTTGAACCTCCTGATCCGTGAGCAAACGCTTACGGGTAACCGAAAACTCCTTCACTGCGGAGAGCAGGTTTACAGCCTGCTCATGGGGCATATCAATACCCATCCGACTAAGCCATATCTCGATCGAGTCCATCCCACTACCTTTTCCCATCACGACCTCGGGCACTTCCTGTCCTACAAACTCGGGCCGATAGGGAAAGACCTCGGTAATTTTCGAATCTCCGCAGTTCCGAAGCCAAGCTGCGATGATTCCCGATTCGATCTTGAAAAGACCACTGCCAACCACAGGTTTATTGGTTGGGACAAGCTGCCTGGAACACTCCTGGACCAGCGATGCGAGTTTGTAGAGTTTCCCATAGTCCAAGCCAAGATCGATGCCGTACATTGTCAGGAGCGCGAGCACCGTCTCTTCCATTGGCGTGTTGCCCGCACGCTCTCCCAGTCCCAGGACGGTCGTGTGCACGACCTCTACGCCCTCGGCTACTGCCATGATAGTGTTGGCCACACCGAGCCCGAAATCCATGTGAAAGTGTGCTTCCAAACGAACGTTCACTCGCGACTTAACCTGTCGCACGAGGTACTGCATGGCATGCGGCGAACACACGCCAAATGTGTCAACGAGCCCCAGCGCATCCATGTGGCCGTTGCGCGCTACATTTGTGATTAGGTCCAGCGCCCAGACGAGCTCCGCTCGCGTCAGGTCGATGGGGAAGAAGACGACCTCAAGACCCTGCTCGTGGGCATAGGACGTGGCTTGTACTGAGAGCTCAATCGCCCTTTCTAGCGGCCAGCGGTAGGCATGCTCGATAATGTGGCGGCTGGACGGGATCTCCATCACAACACCAGAGACGCCGCAATCCACCGCGCGCTTCACATCGTCGACCATACACCGCGAGAAAGCAAAGATCTGCGGGCCGAGGTTGCGTTTGACGATGTCCCTGACGGCGGACTCGTCTGCTGGTGAGACTGCAGGCATGCCGGCTTCAATACGGTGAACACCAACTTCGGCAAGTGCCTCGGCGATGCGGATCTTGTCCTCCACGGCAAAGACCACGCCGGCCTGTTGCTCCCCGTCCCGAAGCGTGACGTCATGGATTCTGATTTGGGGCGCGAACCGCTGGGCCGCGCGCACCTCAGGCAGGAAGTTCCAGGGACTGACAAACCAATCGTGAGTCATCCAAGGCGTTTGTCCCATCACTCACCTCGCGAGAGTCCAAGTTCCATGATCTGAGCCCCAGAAAGCCTCAAGGGCCGACGAGATCGTTGGTTCTGGATACGCTCGGCAGGACTTTCATAAGACCTTCCAGTGTGTGAGATAGGTGCCTACGCAGTGCCTCGACTGCTGTGCCTGAATCCCGCCGCCGGTACGCGTCGGCAATCTCGTGGTGTTCCTCCTGTGCCTTCTTTATCCGGCCCATCGGCGCCACATATACGCGCAAATAGCGCTCAGAATGGCGCCGCCAAGTCTCGATTAGGTTGGACAACCGGAGACGGTCGGACGGCATGTAGAGAGCCCGGTGGAATTCGAAGTTCAGGTCAAGCCAACGAACAGGAGCAGCTTCCTTGTCCATTTCAGCCAGGATCGCTTCGATCCTGGCCAGATTACTCTCCGTCAACCTTGGAATCGCTAGCTCGACCGCAAGTGACTCCAAAGCCATACGGATCTCGTAAACTTCCTTGGCTTCCTGAAGCGACAGCGGGACGACGAACGCACCACGATGGGGATAGATCACAACAAAGCCTTCGGCTTCCAGCTGCCGTAAGGCTTCGCGCAGAGGGATACGGCTCACTCCGAGGCTCGAAGCAAGCGCGTCTTGGCTGAGCCGCGTTCCCATGCGAAGCTGCCCCGACAGAATCTGCTCCCGGATGGCGTCTGCGACCGCCTGAGACAGGGTCTTCCTGATCAGTTGAGTCGTCCCAGTCGTATTTGGATACATAGGTGATTGATACTTTATACGGAGGTTCCTCATTTCCCTCCTCCATTTCTCAGCGATGGCTCGGCCGGGGACATGCCCACCAATCCCGCGGGGCAGGATGTGGGAAAATCCACACTTATCGAGCCAGGAAGGCATTTAAATAGGGCATTTGATAGAGATGGAGCACCTTTGCGCACCCACCATAGGAGCGAAGCAGATCCCACGCCCAGAACTCATACCACCCTCTTCTAGGACGGAAGCACCTTGGGAGTCCAGTTCCGCTTCCGCGCTTTAGACGGGTCGCGCCCCGACCTCACGGAGATCTACTCGCCCGCCAAGGGCGGGCCGGGCTCCACCCTGCGTGAAGGTCCACTTAGGCCCACCGTAGCTCTGGACACCGCTCTTGTCTGGCACATCCTCCAACCACCGCTGTCTGCGCGGAAGAGAGGGTTCAGGCATCGTGTCGACGTTCAGACAAGCGTCCGCGCCGCAGATTGTTGAAAAGATCCATCCTCCGGGACTTTGCGCCCACAATGCGCTTCGTCAGGGAGGGCGGCTCCGGGAAGGGGGCAACGTTTGAAATGAAAGGGCTGCGTCCGGGTTGATGGAGACGAGGGGATTCGAACCTCCGACCCTTGCGCGAAAGGCAGGTGCCCGGGGTGCTTCCGAGCCGCCCGTTTGCTGTCGTTTGCTATCGGACATCTTGAATGTGCCTGATGACAAAGCGGGAGCTGGCTAGAACCAGCATCCCGCTTGAATCCTCACCTGGAGAGCCGGGAGGGACTCGAACCCGCGAAGGCCGGAGTAAAAGCCCGGACTTGATATTCCTGCTTCCTACCTTTAGCGACTGCCGAGGCGCGTCCTGTAAGGACCCCGATCTTAGCCCCTAAGTTCTCTTATCTTGTACCGTCCGGTACCCTATATCCTCCCGCGCTCCGTTCGCTGCCCGTCTGCTGCGAGGGAGGAGTCTTCATCTAACAGACAAATCCCATGAGTTGGGACAACAGGCCGGATTCGCGGAGGCGGGCGGCGGCCAAAGGATGCACTTCATGGAGCGACGCACGGACAGACGCGTAGTGGTCACCGGACTCGGGGCGGTTAGCCCGGTGGGCATCGGCATCGACAGATTCTGGAACGCCCTGATGGAGGGACGCTCCGGGGTCCGCCGCATCACGTCCTTTGACCCGACGGGGCTGAACACCCAGATTGCCGCCGAGGTCCCGGACTTTGACCCCACCGACTTCATGGACCGCAAGGAGGCCCGCCGCAACGACCGCTTCGTGCAGTTCGCCTACGCGGCGGCGCGGATGGCTTTGGACGACTCCGGCCTGGTGATCACGCCGCAGAATGCCACGCGGGTGGGCGTATTGATCGGCTCCGGCATCGGCGGGGCGATCACCTGGGAGGAGCAGACCCGCATCCTGCTGACGCGCGGCCCCGATCGGGTCAGCCCGTTCTTCATCCCCATGATCATCATGAACATGGCCTCGGGGGTCGTCTCGATCATCACCGGGGCGAAGGGGCCGAACAGCAGCGTGGTCACGGCCTGCGCCACCGGCGGCAACGCCATCGGCGACGCCATGCGCATCATCCAGCGCGGCGACGCTGACGCGATGATCGCCGGCGGCACGGAGGCGCCGATCACCAAGCTCAGCGTGGCCGGCTTTTGCGCGATGAAGGCCATCTCCACCCGCAACGATGAACCGGAGAAGGCCTCGCGCCCCTTTGACGCCACACGCGACGGCTTTGTCATGGCAGAGGGGGCGGGCATCGTCATCCTGGAGGCGCTGGAGCACGCCGAGCGGCGCGGCGCCCGCATCTACGGCGAACTGGTCGGCTACGGCATGAGCGGGGACGCCTACCACATCACTCAGCCCGACCCCGAGGCCGACGGCGCCGCCCGGAGCATGCGCAACGCCCTGGTCGACGCGCAGATGGCGCCGCAGGAGATCGACTACATCAACGCCCACGGCACCAGCACCCCGTACAACGACCGCACCGAAACGCTGGCCATCAAGAAGGTGTTCGGCGCGCGCGCCCGGCAGGTACCCGTGAGTTCCACGAAGTCCATGATGGGCCACCTGTTCGGCGCGGCCGGGGCGGTAGAGTTCATTGTCTGCGTGCTG
>Ga0209751_10002294_pt1 | contig 19220 bp, 15 predicted proteins | sample RifCSP13_1_FD_184019 | JGI IMG/M metagenome (GOLD analysis project Ga0209751, IMG submission 184019) | Soil microbial communities from Rifle, Colorado - Rifle CSP2_sed 13_1 (SPAdes) (version 2) | ecosystem: Environmental > Terrestrial > Deep subsurface > Rock core/Sediment | place: Rifle... | reverse complement strand
CCTATCGCGAGGCGATCCTCCAGGAGCGCCTGCCGAAGTCGATCTTGATCATGGGGGCCGGCGCCATCGGCCTCGAATTCGCCACCGTCTGGAACTCGTACGGCACCGAGGTGACGCTGGTCGAGATGCTGCCGCGCATCGCCCCGACCGAGGACGAGGAGATCAGCAAGGAACTGGCCAAGGCTTTCGCCAAGCGCGGCATCAAGGTCATGGCCGGGACGCGCGTCGAGTCGGTCGAGGTGCTCAAGACGATGGTCAAAGTGAAGGTGAATGGAGCGGAAGGGGGGCAGGAGATCGAGGCGGAGCAAGCCCTGGTCGCCGCCGGTTTTCGCCCGAACACCAAGGGTCTGGGCCTGGAGGCGGCCGGCGTCCGTCTGCTGGACCGCGGGTTCGTCGAAATCGACGACCGCATGGCTTCCAACGTGCCGGGCATCTGGGCCATTGGCGACGTCACCGGTAAGCTGATGCTGGCCCACGTGGCTTCGGCGATGGGGATCGTCTGCGCCGAGAACATCGCCGGTGCGGACACGGTGAAGCTCACCTATGACAACATGCCGCGGGCCTTCTACTGCCAGCCTCAGGTGGGGGCCTTCGGCCTGACCGAGGCGCAGGCCAAGGAACGCGGGCACGAGATCAAGGTCGGGCGTTTCCCCTTCCAGGCCAACGGCAAAGCCCTCGGTCTGGGCGACTACGGCGGTTGGGTCAAGATCGTCACCGACGCCAGGTACGGAGAAATCCTCGGCGCCCACATGGTTGGCCCGGAGGTCACCGAGCTGCTGCCGGAGCTCACGCTGGCGCAGATGATGGAATTGACGGCGGCCGAGATCGCCCGCAACGTCCACGCCCACCCGACTCTGACGGAGGCGCTGATGGAAGCGGCGCACGATGTCTCCGGTCACCCGATTCACATTTGAGCGGACCGACCCCTGCCCCGCATGAACCCGTCCGGCGACAGCATTCACGAACCGACCCGCACCCGACTGAGCCGCGTCGACGGTCAGGCGGGGGAACTGATCATCGGCGGGTTCCGGCTGGAAGACCTGGCGCCGCAGGCCTCGTTCGAGGAAGTGGTCTTCTTGCTGTGGAACGACCGCCTGCCGACGTCGGACGAGCTCCGTTCCCTACAAGAGGGAATGGCGCGCGAGCGAAGCCTGACGCTGGAGGCGCGCCGAGTCCTGGAACGGGCGAGCGAGTCCGCCGCCGGATCGATGGATGCCCTGCGACTGGCGGTAGAAAGCCAGGCCCTCGAAGCTCCGGCATCGGCCGCCGATGACCTCGCCGCCTGGCGGGGGCAAGCGTTGCGGATCGTTGCGCGGATGCCGATGCTGGCGGCGGCCTATGCGCGGTTGCGCGCGGGCGCCGAGCCGGTCGATCCGCCGGCCGGGCTGGGCCATGCCGCCGCCTACCTGTATGCGCTGCGCGGCTCGGCTGCGGATGCGGCGGCGACGCGAGCCCTGGAAACGTACTTCAACACCGTCGTCGATCACGGGCTGAACGCCTCGACGTTCGCCGCCCGTGTCGTCGCCAGCACGCATTCCGATATGGTCGCCTCCGTCGCCGCAGGATTGGCGGCGCTCAAAGGTCCTTTGCACGGCGGCGCGCCGGGGCCGGCGCTGGCGATGATGGAAACGGTCGAACGCCGGATGCAGACCTCGGGGCGCAGCCTGGAGGCCGAGACGGAAGCCTATGTGCGCGAGACGGTCGCCGGCGGCGGGCGCTTGATGGGTTTTGGTCATCGCGTCTACAAAGTGCGCGACCCCCGCGCCGACGTCCTCGGCCAGGCGGCCGAACGATTGGCGTCGGATCCCCAGCGGGCGGGCTTTCTGGAGCGGGCCAAGTCGATCGAACGCGCGACGCTGAGAGTCCTGGAGGAGCTCAAGCCGGGAAGGAACCTCAGGACGAACGTCGAGTTCTACACGGCCATGCTGCTGCAATGCATCGGGTTACCGCCCGAGCTTTTCACGCCGACTTTCGCCGTCGCCCGCGTGGCGGGGTGGACCGCCCACGTTCTGGAACAGCGAGTTGACGGGCGACTGATCAGGCCTCTGGAAGCGTATATTGGGCCGCTGGGGCGCGCCTGGGTGCCGCTGGAGGCGCGCACGGCGCCGGGGGGGTGATCATGGACGGGTTTCGCCAGGCTGCGCGCGCCAAAGAGCTTCACCTTCCGAGTCTGCTCACGCGGCCGAACGTGGTCGGCGTCGGCGTCGGCCTGCGCCAGCGCGGTGGCCGCATGCAGGACGAGGTCTGCGTCGTGGCTCTCGTCCGCCGCAAGCGGCCGCCGACGGCCCTGGGGCCGGAGGCGCTGGTGCCGAGGGAGATCGACGGTGTTCCGGTCGACGTCCTCGAAGTCGGCGATCTGCGGCCCCAGGTCGATCGCAAGACCCGGCTGCGGCCGGCGCCGGGCGGGGTCAGCCTCGGACACTATCAAATCACGGCCGGGACCTTCGGCTGCGTCGTGCGCGATCAAGCCAGCGGTGCACGGCTGCTGCTGTCGAACAACCACGTGCTGGCCAACGGCAACGAGGCCTCGCCGGAGGATCCGATCCTGCAGCCTGGCGCGGCCGATGGCGGTCGCGAAGAGAGCGACACCGTGGCGCTGCTGGAGCGATTCGCGCCGCTGGCCTACAACCACGAGCCGGCGACTTGCTCCGTGGCGCGGTTCGTCGTCGAAGCCGGCAACTTCATCGCCGGCGCCATCGGGTCGAAGCATCGTCTGGCCTCGTACCGGGAGGATTCCCAGGCGACCAACCGGGTCGATGCCGCCGTCGCCCGCCCGCTGATCGATGGCGACATCAGCGATGAGATCCTCGAGATCGGCCGCGTCTCGGGGACGGCCGCCGCCTCGCTGGGGATGGCCGTGCGCAAGTCGGGACGAACCACCGGGCTGACGACCGGCCAGGTGACGGTGCTCGAAACGACGGTCGACGTTGACTACGGCGGCAAGACCGCGCGCTTCGAGGGACAGATCCTTTCCGGGCCGATGTCGCAGCCGGGGGACTCGGGTTCGCTGCTCGTCGCCGCCGGTTCGCTGCAGGCGATCGGGCTGCTGTTTGCCGGGTCGTCGCAGGTGACGATCTACAATCCGATCGGCGACGTGCTGCAGGCGCTGGCCGTGGTTCTCCCGTGAGCGAAGAGCAGGAACGTACGCTTCGGGCGGTGCGAGTCAAGCAGCTCCACGAGCCGGCGCTGCTGGCCAAAGCCAACGTGCTCGGCGTCGGGGTGGGCGTGCGTCAGCGTTCCGGGAAGGGCAGCACGGAAGTGGCGGTTGTCGTCCTGGTGCGCCGCAAGGTCCCCGCCTCCGAGTTGGCGCCTCAGGATCGCATCCCGTCGGAGATCGAGGGCGTCCCGGTCGACGTGCAAGAGGTCGGCGACGTAAGGGCCAGCATCTAAGGCGCCTGGGCCTGGGCGCGGTCAGCTTCTCTCGACGACCCAGAAGTGCGAGAGCCCCAGCGCGCGCAGGGGCGTTCGTTCGAGCCGCCGCAGGACGGCGCGCAGGGCTCGGCCGAGGCGGGGCCAGCGGGCGATGAGATTGTCATAGGCCCCGAACACGACCCGTCGCTCCACGACTTCCGCCGGAAGCCCGTCGAACAGCCGGCCGAGATCGGAGGCTCGATAGGCGCGCACGTGCGGCGCCAAACGGTCTCGCCAACGGCGCGGCAGGTAATTGACCAGCGGGATGTTGCCGAAGCGGTAGCGGCCGCGCCAGTAGACCCCGTGGGTTTCGAACGGATAACCCCGGTTCGGGACGAAAAGAAGCAGGCAGCCTCCCGGTCGCAGCACGCGCAGGATCTCAGCCGCGGCGGCCCGGTCGTCGGTAACGTGCTCCAGGACTTCGTGCGACAGGATGAGATCGAAGGCGGCGGAGGCATACGGGAGGGACTCGCCCTCGGCTCGCAGGACCGAAGCCCGCGGAGCGCGGCGTGCGGCTAACGCGGCGCGGTCGGCCTCGAGCTCGACGCCATGGGAGGCCCGAGCCGCCGCCCCTAGGCGTGCCAGGTACTGGCCGACGCCGCAACCGTCGTCGAGGATTCGGCCCGACGCCCGATCGCCGGCGGCCGCCAGGATCAGCTGCAGTCGCCGCTCCTGCCCGGCACGCCACAGATAAGAAGGTTCGCCGCGGCGTGCGGCCTTGTCGGGGTCAAAAACGCTCACCCCGGGCCCGACCCGAAGGATTCGATGTTGTCAACGTCCGGCTGGCCGCGGCCGAACCGAGCGGCGGGCGAACGCCCTTGCGGGGCGATCGCGACTCTATGAACTGGTCCGCGCTCATGCTGAAGTGTGGAGAACACTGAATTTCGCGGATTGTATCACCGCCGTTGCTTCCCTCGGCGAATCGGAAGGGCGGACTCGTCGTACAATGCTGGCTCGCCCAAAAGGAGAGTTGGGGAATGGACTTCGACAGCCGGCTGGGCCGAAGGGCCCTGCGCAAGCTCAAGCGGGAACAGGTTCTGTGGCTCACGAGCGTCGACGACAGGGGTCGACCGCAGCCCCGCCCGGTGTGGTTTCACTGGAACGGCGAAGAGGTGCTGATCTTCTCTCAACCGAAGGCCGCCAAAGTACGTCAGATCGCCGCCCGGCCGGAGGTGGCGCTGCACTTCAACAGCGACGCGGGAGGGAATGACGTCGTCGTTTTTCTGGGGGAGGCCCGCGCTTTGCGGGAGTCGCCGGGGCCGGAGAGGGTGAAGGCCTACCTTCGGAAGTACCGCACTGGAATCGTCGATCTGGAGATGACTCTCGCCTCGTTTCAGGCCGAATACAGCGTGCCCATCCTGGTACGACTGACGGCGCTGCGGGGATTCTGATGACTGCGTCGCCGTCGCCGGGCATGCCTCGTCGTACAATCCCCCCTTCGCAAGGCCGGAGCTGGCGATGGATTTCGACAGTCGACTGGGTCGCAAGACGCTGAACAAGCTCAAGCGAGAATCGATGGTGTGGCTGACGACCGTCGACGCCAGCGGACGTCCGCAGCCGCGACCGGTCTGGTTCCACTGGGGCGGCCAGGACGTCCTGATCTTCTCGCCGGCGGAGGCCGCCAAGGTTCGCCAGATCGCCGCCAACGCCAACGCCTCCATTCACTTCAACGCGGACAGGGACGGCACCGATGTGGTGGTCCTCTTGGGCAGGGCGCGCCGGGTCAGGCGGATTTCCGCCGAGCGCCGGGCAGCGTATCTGCGCAAGTACCTCAGCAATATGAAAGACCCGCAGGCATTCCAGGCACGCTTCAGCGTGCCGATTCTGTTTCGGCCGACAGCGCTGCGCGGCCACTAGGAGACTGGTGAAAAAATGGACGTCCCTTCGGTCCCTCTCCCCTGGCCCCTCCCCCTGCATGTGCCGGCTCTCGAGGCTAGAGGGATCGTGCAGGGCGAGGGGGACGGGCGGTGGGGTGGAAGCAGGTTTAATTAGCAAGCTCCCAGGGAAGAACGGGTCCCCTTGACGACGTCATCCTTTTCTGCCGCCGAATTCGAGTCCTCGCGTTTCGCCGCGCCGGCGCGGCGAATCCGCTGGGTCCTGTTCGCGGCGATGAGCCTTTCCAGCGCGGCGGCGATCGCCACGGCGACGATCAACTCCATCGTCGGCGCCGATTTGGGCGGAGGGGCGGCCTGGGCCGGCGTCCCATCGGCAACGATCCTGATCGGCTCGGCACTGGCTGCGCCGCTGTGGGGACAGGCATTCGATCGCATCGGCCGGCGGGGGGGCCTGGCCGCCGGTCTTGCCTTCGGGCTGCTGGGCGCGGCCATCGCCGGAGTGGCGGTCGTCCTGGCCTCGCTGGTGATGTTCCTGCTGGGGCTGATCTTGATCGGGGTCAGCGGAGCGGCCGTCGGGCTCAGCCGATTCGCCGCCGGCGAAGTACATCCACCCGAACTGCGCGCCCGGGCCATCTCGACGGTCGTGCTGGGGGGCGCCGTCGGGTCGATCGCCGGTCCGCTCTTGGTGGCGCCCAGTGGTTTGGCGGCGGCTGCGGGAGGGTGGACCGAGTTGGCCGGGCCGTACGCCGCCGCCATCCTGCTTTACGGCGCGGCGGCGGCAGCCGTCTTCGCCCTGCTGCGGCCGGACCCGCGGCGCCTCGGCGGCGATGTGGCGGCGGCTTACGGCGGGGAGGCCGTGCGGGACGAACCGGCGCGCCCGATCGGAGTTATCCTGCGTGGCCGGGCGGCGGCCCTGGCGGTGGCGGCGATGACTCTCGGGCAGATGGTGATGATCATGGTGATGGTCATGACCAGCGTCCACATGCGCGAGCATCAGCATGCGCTGAGCAACATCTCGCTCGTCATCGGGGCACATACGTTCGGCATGTTTGCTTTCTCGGTGATCTCCGGCCGCCTGGCCGATCGTCAGGGGCGGCTGCCGGTCATCGCCGCCGGTTCGGCCATGCTCGTGCTGGCTTCGCTGGCGGCGCCGCTCTCGCCGAGCGTGCCGCCGCTGGCGATTTCGCTCTTCTCGCTGGGGCTGGGTTGGAACTTGTGCTACGTCGGCGGTTCGGCCCTCCTGGCGGATCAATTGAGGCCGTCGGAGGCCGCTCGCACGCAGGGCTTCAACGATCTTCTCGTCGGGGCCGCCTCGGCCGTCGGAAGCCTGGCCAGCGGCATCGTCTTCGCCGCCATCGGCTATGCGGCGATGGCGGCGGTCGGCGCAGCGGTGGCCCTGATCCCACTGGCGCTGGCGATCGCGTGGCGGCGTACGGCGATGGCCACCGCCTGACGGGGTCCGGTTTCGCCCCAGGCAGGTCTCCTTCAATCCTCGCTGGGCGTAAGCCCAAGGTCGGACGCGCCCTTAAGCTCGAATTGCGCGGACGGCTTCCTTCGTGCGGCGACCTGGTGAAGCTGCCGAGCAGGGTCGTTGTCAAGCCGGCAAGGATAGGTCGGCGGAGCCGAGGACGATGCGCAGCAACTGACCCTCAAGGTGCGCCAGCACGAGGAGCAGCGCGCTGATCATCGTCGCGTAGAGCAGGGGGTAGACCAGTGTGCCCACGCAGGGGATGAACCCGAGGAACACACTTGCCGGGCCGACGATCACGCCCAGACCGATGCTGAGCGCCAGTATCCAGCCGAATACCGCCAGGTGCGGCTTCGGGTGAAGGCGGATGTGACCCCAGATCGCGGGGAAATCGAAACACGCGGCAAGGGTGCCGATTTCCAGGTAGCGCACGGTAATTGCGGGCGATACGGCCGAGAATACCAATCCGAAGAGCATCCCCAGCAGGAACCCGCCACTGCAGGCCAGGCCGAACACCCAACTCCAAGCCTCGTAGCGCGTGTCGATGGTGAAAAGGGCGGCGCTGGCGGCCACGAAGGCCAGGGCCATCAACATCAGGATCGGCAGGAAGTAGATGTAGCGTGCGATCGAGAGCCCGATGCCTCGGCGAAAATGGTCGCCCAGGTCGCCCCAAGCCGGGAGCAGCGATCTCTCGCCTTTGGCCACGCGCCGGGCGATCTCGACCTCGTACCCGACCGCGGCGAAGTTCAGAACTGGGATGAAGGACAACAGCGCCAGGATCCCGGCTTTGGCGGCCCAGCCCTGCTCGCGAAACGGATAGCGGACGGCCTCACCCATGCGGATTGCCTCAGGCATGTCTCGGGTCCTTTCGGATGACCGTCGCTTCCGGCGATAGGACCTCGTCGTTGGCCCCGCGGCTGGAGCCATCGCCGCAGCCCATCGCCCACCCCCGGCCGTCGATGCCGAGAAACGCCACAGCCGCCGATGGCCCCCAGCTTCCGCGGGTGTAACGGTGAAGCTTCGGCTGGCCCATATCCCACGCCCGCCGGATCGGATCGACCAGCGCCCAGCCGAGCTCGATCCCGTCGGCGCGCATGTAAAGCGAAGCGTCGCCGTTGAAGGCGTCCAGCAGGAGGCGTTCATAGGCCTCGGGGATGGCCTGCGGGCCGAAATCTTCGGCGTAGTGGAATTCCATGTCGACCGAACGGAACTGGCGCAGACTGTCGGGGACCTTGACCTCGAAGCGTAGGTGGATCCCCTCGTCGGGCTGCAGGCAGATGAAGAGCGCGTTCGGTCGGATGGTCTGGCCGGGCGGCAGGGGAAACATCAAGTGCGGCACGGACTTGAACTGGATCGAGACCTGCGTCGTCTTGCCCGCCAGGCTCTTGCCGGAGCGCAGGTAGAACGGGACGCCCTGCCAGCGCCAGTTGTCGATGAACAGCCGCAGCGAGCCGTAGGTGGCGGTTTGCGAGGCGGGGTCGACCCCGTCTTCCTGGCGATAGCCTTCGTACTGGCCGCGCAGCGTGTGGCTCGCGGCGTCGGCCTCCGAGATCGCCCGCACCGACTGCAGGACTTTCTGGCGTTCGTCGCGCAGCGCCTCCGGGTCGAACGACGCCGGCGGCTCCATCGCCACCATCGTCAGCAGCTGCAGTAAGTGGTTCTGGAAGACGTCGCGCAGGACGCCGACCGAATCGTAGAACCGGCCGCGGTGCTCGATCCCGACCGCCTCGGCGGCGGTGATCTGGACGTGGTCGATGTAGTTGCGGTTCCAGATCGGCTCGAAGATGCTATTGGCGAAACGCAAGACCAGTACGTTCTGGACGGTTTCCTTGCCGAGGTAGTGGTCGATGCGGTAGATCTGGTCCTCGCGCAGATGCCGATGCAGGGCGGCGTTGAGCAGGCGCGCCGTCTCCAGGTCGCTGCCGAACGGCTTTTCGATGACGACGCGGCGCCAACCATCGCCCTCGACGGTCAGGCCGACGGCGGCCAGCGCGTCGACCAGGCCGGTGTAGGCCTCGGGAGGCGTGGCCAGGTAGAAGAGCAGATTGGACGATGCGCCGTCTCCGGCGATTTCCGCCAGGCGGCGAGCGAGGCGTCCCGACTCTGCCTCGACGGCAAAATCCCCTTCCAGGTAGTGCAGACTGGTGGCGAAAGTGTCCCAGGCGGCCCCGTCGAACGACGCCGGGGCAAACGTCTGCAGCCCCTGGCGGGCCTGTTCGCGGAACATGTCGTCCGTGGCGGGGCTGCGCGCCGCACCCAGCAAGCGGAAGCCTTGCGGTAGCCGTCCCTTGCGGTGGAGCTCGAACAGGGCCGGGATCAGTTTCCGCCGGGTGAGATCACCCGAGGCGCCGAAGATCACCAGAATCGTCGTTGGGCTCATGTTGCCGTGCTATTCTAGCAGGGGACGCGCCGCCAAGCCGTCGATCCGAACACACCGGCAGGAGGCATTCTCGAGTGGGCTCGTCATGCTCGATGGGCGACTAGAAGGGTGCGGAGAAAATGCGACCGTCATCCAACCCCCTCCCCTTCCCCCTCCCCCTGCGCCCGCATGGCCTCGCGTTCTAACCTCTTCCGCAGGGGGAGGGGAGAGTATTTGTGGGGGGTGGGGGGAGCTAAGTTCCCCCCACCCCTCAGACTCCCTACCCCCGCTCCGCTATGTGGCTGCGGATCTTGGCCTCGCAGTCCGCGAAGGGGGGGTAGGGGGTGAGGCCGGAGGCGCGTTTTCCACGGCCACCTAGGCCAGTCGCCTTGTCGACTTCGGTCGAGTCCGGTGCATGACAAGGAGTTAAGCCATGAGCCGAACGTTGATTCTGGGCGGAGGTTTTGGTGGACTGGCGGCGGCCCACGCGCTGCGTTCGATGCTGGCGGCGACCGACGAGGTTGTGTTGGTGGAACGGCAGCCGACGTTCGTGATGGGGCTGCGCAAGTCCTGGGCGCTGGTGGGAAGCGGAGACCTCGCCGGCGGGGAACGCCGGCTGGATCTCCTCACCGGTCGCGGGATCGAGGTCGTGACCGGGGAGATCACCGCGATCGAGCCGGAAGCGAAGGCGGCGGTGGTCGATGGGCGGAGGCTCGCGGGGGACGCCCTGATCGTCGCCCTGGGCGCAGCGCGAGCACCGGAGAGCGTCCCTGGATTCGGCGAGAATGTCCACAACGTCTATGAGCGGTCGTCCCTGGCGCGGGCGGCGGAAGCGTTGCGATCGACCAAGGGGGGCGCCATCGCCATCGGAATATCTTCGGCGTCCCATACCTGTCCACCGGCGCCGTATGAGATGGCCTTCCTGGTCAACGACTTCCTGCGGAGCCGCGGCGTGCCGGCGAGAGTCGAGGTCTTCACGCCCCAGCCGATGTCGCTGCCGGTCGTCGGGCAGGCGGGCTGCGACGTCCTGGAGGCACGCTTGTCCGAGGAAGGCATCGACTTCTATCCGAATCACCAGGCGCTCGCGGTCGAGCCGGGGGAGGTCGTCTTCAGCGGTGGCCGAGGCCGCTTCGACCTGCTCCTGGGTGTGCCGCCGCATCGCTGTCCGGCCGTGGCGGCGTCGGCCGGACTGACCGACGGTGGACCGTGGGTGAAGGTCAACCCGTCGACAATGGAGACGCGCTTCCCCGGCGTTTACGCCATCGGCGACGTCGTCGAAATCCCCCTGGCGAACAAGATGATGCTGCCCAAGGCCGGCGTGTTCGCCGAGTCGCAGGCGCAGGTCGCCGCGTTCCACATTGCCGCCGCGCTTACCGGCGGCACGGCCAACGCCGTCTTCAACGGCGAGGGGTACTGCTACCTCGAGGTCGGGCGAGGGCTGGCGATGGAAGTCCGGGGCGATTTCTTAGCCGCACCGGCGCCGGCCGTGTCGATCGGCGCGCCTCTGGCCTCCCACCTGAACGAGAAGCGCGACTTCGAAGCGACCCGCCTGAGGAAATGGTTTGGCGCCTGACCGTGCGCAGACGAGGGGCGGCGCGCGTCGGCCCCGCACCGCTCGCCCTTTCCCAAGGCCCGGCGCGGGGGTTGATATAATCCCGCCCCGGTGACAAGACGAGTCGCGTGGTTCTTCGTGGGGGCCGCCGTGGCGGCCCTCATGATCTTCCTGGTGTATCAGGTGCCTTACGTCAACGACCGCCTGGAGTGGCGGCTCGACGCGGCCTCGGGGATCGTGCGCGGCTGGCTGCGACCGGGGGACTCGCTCCCGACGCCGCGGGCCACCTTCGTCGTGCTCACACCCACGTCCCGGGCGGCCACTCTCACGCCTCAGGTGTCGGCGACGCCGGCGCCGACCCCCACACCGATTCCGCAACAGGTGTCGCTGCCGGCGCCCGAGTGGGAGAAACAGGACTGGAACAACTGCGGCCCGGCGACGCTGGCGTTGGCGCTGCGCATGTTCGGCTGGGACGGCGACCAGTTTGACATCTCGGATCTGCTCAAACCGGACCGCGGCGACAAGAACGTCAACATCGATGAGCTGGTCTACTACGTCCGCAACCGAGCCGGGTGGCTGAACGCCGACTTTCGCGTGGGCGGCAGCGTCGACGGTCTGAAGCGCTTCCTGGCCGCCGGCTATCCGGTGGTGATCGAAAAGGGATTCATCCTGGATGACAACGACGGCGGCGGAGGCTGGGCCGGTCATTACCTGTTGCTAACTGGGTATGACGACGAAGCGCAGGTCTTTCTGACGCAGGACTCGAACAAGGGTCCGGACCGCCATGTAGCCTACGACGAGATCGATGACGGGTGGCGGGCCTTCAACCGGGTCTTTCTCTACCTGTATCCGCCTGAGGCGCAAGGCCAGATCGACGCGCTGCTCGGCCCGGACGCCGATACCGACGCCAATCGCCAGCGGGCGATGGAGGCCGCCGAATCCGAAGTCGGGGAGGATTCGCAGGACCCCTACGGGTGGTTCAACCTGGGGAGCAACCTGGTTTACTTCGAGCGCTACGGCGAGGCGGCCGATGCCTTCGACACGGCGCTCAACCTCGGCCTGCCGTGGCGCTTCACCCGTTATCAGTTCGGCCCGTACCTTGCCTACTTCCACCAGGGCCGCTTCGACGAACTCCTCGAGCTTGCAGACTACACTCTGTTCCGCACCAACAAGGCCGAAGAGTCCCACTTGTGGCGCGGTTGGGCCCGCTACCGCCTGGGCGACCGCTTCGGGGCGATCGAGGACTTTCGCGCCGCGCTGGGAGTCAACCCCAACTACCTGGACGCCCAGTACGCCCTTGATTTCGTCGGCGGCACCCCGTAGGATCGCCTGCGGCGTGATGAAATCTTCCCGGGAGCTTTGAGCTCGCGGGAAATTGTCTCTCGGAATCAGAACGGCCGTCGCCTATCCCCACCCCGTACCCCACCCCCGGCGACGGACTGGGGGCCTTCATAGACGGCCGTTCGAGCCGGGGGAGGGGCGAGGTTTTCAAGGAAGCGGGGGCCGAAGGCCCCCCGCCTCCTTAGTGTTCCTCCCCTCTCCGCCACAGTCGGCAGTTCGGACGGCACCCATGCGGCGGAGAGGGGGTAGGGGGTGAGGCCGAAGACATCGCGAAGTGCGAGTGGCTTCTTCATCGAATATCCGAGACCTCTGTTGGGAGTAAGATTGGGTCGATGCACGCCGATCTTGCGCCCTAGGAGCCTTCCCATGATGATCAGCGAAAAGCTGGCGGAGGCGATGAGCCTCCAGGTCGGCCGAGAAATGGCCGCCTCCAACCAGTACATCGTCATCGCCGCCTATTTCGAGCGAGAAATGCTCGACAAGCTGGCCGGGTTCTTCTATCGGCAGGCGGCCGAAGAGCACGAGCACGCCATGAAGTTCGTTCACTACGTGACCGGCGCCGGCGGCAAGGTCGTGCTGCCGGCGGTCGAGGCGCCCCGCCAGGAGATCGCCTCGGCCGAAACGGCGGCTCAGCTGTCGGTCGACTGGGAGAACGAGGTCACCCGCCAGATCCGGGGATTGATGGACCAGGCCGTCAAGGAAAACGACTACCTGGCGCAGGATTTCCTGCGCTGGTTCATCAACGAGCAATTGGAAGAGGTGACGACAATGGAGGCTCTGCTGAAAGTCATCCAGCGCGCCGGGCCGAACGGGCTGCTGTTCGTCGAGTCCTACGTGGCCGGACGGGCCAACCCGCACGCGTAGGCCGGGCTCCTCCAACCGAACGCCGAGACGGCCCTTCCGCCAGGCTTCCTGGGCGGAGGGGCCGTCTGTTTCTCCGGTACCCCTTGACAGACGAATAAACCAAAGGTATACTACCTATGGTATAGTAGACTATGAGCCAGCTTAACGATCTGCTGCTGACGTGGGAGTCGAACTACAAGAAGGGGTTGTTGAGCTTCTGGGTGCTGCTCGTGCTGCGGGAGCAGCCGGCGTACGCGCGGGAATTAGGGGCCCTGATCGAGCAGGCCAGTGCTGGAAGCCTGACGGCCGACGACAACAGCCTCTACCGAGCGCTCAATCGGTTCGAGGGCCTCGATCTGATTCGCGCAGAATCGCGACCATCCGACGTGGGCCCCGACCGCCGCTACTACCGGCTGACGGCCAAAGGCGTCGGGCTCCTGCGGAAGTTCACCGAGCGCAACATCCTGATCTTCCAGCGCCATGAGGTCCAGCAGCGTCTGGAGGCTTTGTTCTCTCCTGCGGAAGCGGCCGAGGAGGTTTGAGATGGAAGAGACGATCGAGCACCAGCTTCAACCCCACCGTCTGGCGGCGGCGTTCTTCCTGGGCGCGTCCGTTGCGCTGCTGCTCACCACTCCCGTGGGCGGGCCCAATCCGCGCGGCCTATCGCTCGGCTGGTTCGGCTTGTGGCTCGTCTCGACTCTCGGCAGCGCACCGCTCGGGGTGATGCTGCTGGTGGCGCCCTCATGGCGTGTGCTGCCCGTCGAGAGTCGCCGCGGACCAGCCATCGTCTACCTGACATCGACTTTCTTCGGTGTGCTCGCACTAGCCACACTGCTCGTCTCGACCTACCGCCTCGCTCCGGCGATCTGCCTGCCCGCCGGTTTCGCCCTGGTGCTGGGCCTCCTTTCTATCCGGCTCTACCCTGCCTCGGCGGCCAAGGCCGACGACCTCTTCCCGTGAAGAAGTCCGGCTTCCCTCGAGCTCCAAGCTCGCGGGAAGCTCCCAAGGTCAGGTGACGCGCGCGACGACCAGTGTGATGTCGTCGGCCGGTTCGCCGCCGCCGAGGAAATCCTCCACCGCCTGCGTGATGGCGCGCACGACCTCCCCGGCCGGCGCCCGCCGCACCCCAGCGACGACTTCGGCCAGGCGGGCCGCCTCGAACGGCCGACCTTCTTGGTTGGTCGCTTCGACAACCCCGTCGGTGTACATCACCAGCAGATCCCCCTCCCGCAGGACGAGGTGCTCCTCGGTGTACGTGCCCTCCTCGACCAGACCGATGGCGGCCCCGGTTGGGTGGAGCCAGCGGCCCGCCGCCTCCGAACTGCCCTCCCCCGGCATCAGCAGCGGCGGATTGTGCCCGGCGTTGCAGTAGGTAAGAGTCCGGCTGGAAGGGGCGTACGCCGCCAGGAACAAGCTGACGAAGGTTGTGTAGCGCGAGTTGTGCACGAACACGCGCTGGATCTGCTGCGCCGCCGCCGCCGGCCCGGAGCTGGACGGGATGATCGCCCGACAGAGCGCCTGCAGGCCGGCCATGTGCAGGCTGGCCGCCACGCCGTGTCCAGCGACGTCGCCGATAGCCCACCCGACAAGGTCCCCCGAGTAATTCAGGAAGTCGAAGTAGTCGCCGCCGATGATCTGGGCCGGGCGAGTGAAGGCCGCCACTTGGAGCCCGGGGAGGTCGGGCGCCTCGCCGGGAAGCAGCGCCCGCTGGACGACCTGGGCCATCTCGAGCTCCTGCTCGAGGCGGGAGGCCTCCTCCGGCGAGAGATGATCCAGGCAAACCTGGGCGGTGTAGTCGGCCACCAACCTCTTGCTGTCGACGAAGTCATGGCACACGGTGCACAGCCCGAGCTGGCCGGCATCGGCCTCGGCGATGTGCTCCTCCAGGCTGTCGAGGTGATCGGTCACGGCCGCCTCGCCGGCCGGTCCCAGGCTGATGGCCCGGGCCGGGGCGGGCGTACGAGCGAGCCACTGGCTGAGCGTGGTCCGCTTGTCGAGCAGGCTGGCGCGTACCTGTTCGAGGATGGCTCGTTGCATGATGTCCCTCCGCTCCGCCCCGGCCTTCTGGCGGTCCGGCGGCCGGCTCAGGTTGACTCGGCACGGCGGTCCCCGAAGGGCATCGGGCGCTGCAGGGGAGGCCGCTTTCCGTCTAACAAGATGTACGGCGCCGCGCGTTCGGCCAGGATCCCCAGGGAGCGCAGCCGAGGATTCGCGGCCGTCGAGCTCCCGGAATGGGCCGGTGCCTCAGCGACGGCGTTTCCTGTGGGCGGAGCTGGATACGCCGGGGTGGCATCCTTTGGCGCAGGGATGCGTCGGCTGAGGTAAACCGAGTCGCGCGAGCGCCCATGGCGGCCAGTATAGCACAACCGTTCTATATTGACAACTTCATTCCGACGGGCTATTGTAGTTGTCCAGACAATCATTTCCTTGCAGAGGCGTTGAGCCAGAGGCCGTAGGGTGGTCGCTGCCAGGGGGCGGCCTTTGGGGAGAAAAGAGCGAAACCGGCTGCATCGGCCGGCTTCTTGTCTTGCTGGCTCGCCGATCGTGGGGTAGGCGGTCGAGGCGGCGATGCCCATTTGCACAATCGGCTCATAGCCCATTCACGTTCCCGCCCGCATGCAGCGGAGGCTCGCCGTGTCGGGCGCCCCGCGCCGGCCGCCGAACCGCGGCGCGTCGGCCATGCCCAAGGGAGGCTCGACATGAAATCGCACAAGCTCGTGAACTCCCTGGTGGTTCTTGCCGTGGCTCTCTCAACGATCGGCATGACCGGATCGGCGGCCTCGGCGAAAGCCCTGGCCCCATCGCCCTTCGTCGGCGAGTGGCAAGCAGTCGATGCCGATGGCGCCGCCTTGGTTGCTGCCGCTCAAGCCGAAGGGTTCCTGAACGTCATTGCCCTGCCGCGAAGCTGGTGCAACTATGGGGCGGTCATCGATGGATTCGCATCGACCTACGGGATCACGGTCAACGAATCGAACCCCGCGGCCGGGTCGGCAGATGAGCTCGACGCCATCCGAGCTGGTGGCCCTGACGCCCCAGATGTCATTGACGTAGGTCCGGGCTTTGCCGTGCAAGCGCAATCAGAGGCGTTGATCGCCCCTTACATGGTCTCAACCTGGGACACGATTCCCGAGTTCATAAAGGAAAGTGAAGGGTACTGGTACGGCGACTACTCTGGACTCATGGCCATTGCGGCGAACACGGCGGTGTCCGCCGCTCCAACCGCGTGGCAGGATCTTCTCGATGAGGAAGGGGTCAGCCCCACGGCTATCGGTGGATATCCGACGGTCAGCAATATGGCCTTCTTCTCCGTATACGGCGCGGCGCTGGCCAGTGGTGGGTCGCTCGACAACATCGAGCCGGGAGTGCAGTTCTTCAGAGATCTTCGTGACGCGGGGCGTCTTCTCTCCGTCATCGGGAGCGGCGATACGCTTGCCTCAGGGGAAACGCCGGTTCTTCCAGAATGGAGCTATCTTGCGCTGGCGCAGCGCGATGCGAACCCCCAGATATCGGCGGCCATCCCTGAGGACGGAGCGATTGGGAGCTTCTACACTCAGGCGATCAGCGCCACCGCGCCACATCCGAATGCCGCCCGGCTGTGGATGGAGTACCTGTACTCGGATGAGGGGCAGCTGGCCTTTGCCGAGGGATACTGCATCCCGGCCCGCTTCGATGAGATGAACGGGCGCGGAGCCATCCCAGAGAACCTGCTGGCGCTCCTGCCGACGCCCGAGGAAATCGCCTTAGCCCAGTTCCCCTCCGTCGACCAAATCTCGGCCGCGCAGTCGTATGTCGAGGCGAACTGGCTTTGCACTGTATACGGGTATGGATGTTCGCCTGCGGAAAAGCCTCGTCAGCCCGCCACCAAGGATGAATGCAAGGACGACGGCTGGCGTGACTATCCCCACGCCGGGTTCCGCAACCAGGGGGACTGTGTCAGTTTCGTGAGTTCCGGCAAGTTCGTCTGCCGCGACGCCCTCGGCTGTGCAAGCTACGAACAAGATGACCCAGTGCGCATCGCGACTGCGCTGACCACCAGTGGTGACGTCGAGTTCCTTGGCGTCGATTCGCAGCGCGGTGCCGAGCGCGCTCTGGCCCAACAGGGCGAGCTGTTTGGTCACTCCCTTGAGCTCAGGTCGGAGGATGATGGCTGCGGCCCTGATGGCGGAGCGGCCGCGGCCAGCTTGATCGCGGCTGATCCCTCGATTGCGGCGGTCATCGGCACAACGTGCTCCTCGGCTGCCGAAGCGGCGGCGCCGGTCATCTCGGCGGCAGGCTTGAGCATGGTTTCCCCGAGCAATACGAGTCCTTACCTGACGGACCCCGCTACCCACAGCGCCGGCTACCTACGCGCGGCCTGGAACGACGCGGACAACGCCCGTACCATGGCTGAGTTTCTCAGAGGCCAGGGGAAACAGTCTTCGTTCGTTATCGTTCAAGCGGACAACAACAACTCGGTAGCGGTAGGTCAGGCGTTCGCCGCCGAATTCGGTTCGCTGGGAGGGGAGAACCTGGGATTCGAGGCCGTTGATGAAAGCGGCGAGGGCCTCGATACAGTGCTGGACGCCGTCGGAGCCGGAGAAGCAGGAGCCCCAGACGTCCTGTACTTTCCGGTCTTCGACCCGCTCGCCTCGGCCATCGTCAGCGGGGTGAGGTCACGCCCCGAGCTCGATGAGACGGTCATGGCCAGCAATGACTTCTTCTACTCCCAGGAGTTCATCGACGCCCACTGGCCAGAGGTCGAAGGGATGTTCTTTGGTGTTGCGGATGACTCCTTTACCCAATCGGAAGCCTATGCCGATTTCCGCGATCAGTTTTCGAGCGAATATGGCGTCGAGCCCCTTCCACTCTTCAGCGCGCATGCTTTCGACGCGGCCACAATGATCCTGAGGGCCATCGAGGAGGTTTCCGTCATCGATGGCGGAGGGGCGCTCCACATCGGCCGGCAGGCGCTCCGGAGTGCGCTCTTCAACACCGAAGCGCTGGAGGGTCTCACGGGCACGATCACCTGCGACGTGTACGGTGACTGCGGTGCGACCGGTTTCAAGATCGTTACAGGCGAGCCATCGCCTCCGCCGCCGATGGGCCTGCGCGTCAACTACGGCCACGACTGGGTGGAGAGCTTCTACGAGGCCGGCCATCAGGTCGAGCTCATAGTGACCGGTCCCGAAGGCACGGTCAAGGCGACGGCGACCCTCTTCACTGAGCCCAAGGGTTTCTGGGATGGAGCGAGCGGATTCCAGACCGCTCCGGATGACTGGGAAGGTGGACCTCCCGATCTGCAGCCGCTCGACTGGGTTTACGCGGAGGTGGATAACGGTGTGAGCGCCCAGGTCCAGCTTGGCGAAATCGCGGCGAACATCGACCTCGAGGGAGACAGCGTGACAGGAACCATCGAAGCCGACTGGATCACCGACGTGGTGTCGGTCGAATGCTTGGACTGGGGCTCCGGCAGCGGCCAGTACAACAAGGACGCTGGGGCTCACCTGACCAACGGAGAAGACACCTTCTCTTGCACCTGGAATCCGGAGACGGAGTGGGATCTCCAGACGGGACAGGACATCGGCGTCGGATACTTGGGCCCGGATGGTCACTGGGTGGCGAATGCGTTCCGCGTCACCAATCCGACCTTCGTGGCTTATCTCCCCGGTGCAGTAGAAGGCTACGATTGGCCGATGGGTCACATGATCGAGCTCGTGATCAACGGTGAGTACGGGGCGCTGGCCCCCTCCGAGCAGCGGCCGGACTTTCCCGAAGGTGTGACCCGCGTTCTGTTCGAGGTCTGGCAAGACGGATTCGCCCTGGAAGCTGGAGACCGAATCGTGATGGTCGATGAGGCCACCGGCCTGAGAAAGGAGCATCTCGTTGCACCTCTGGCGGTCACGGATATCGTCCCCGCCGAGGGCAAGGTCATTGGGGTCTCCGACCCGGCCTACGAGCTGTGGGTCTGGCTCTACGGGCAGGACGGGCAGGTTCCTGAGAGGGATGGAAACGCATGGACTGCAACCTTCTCTGAACTGCCTCCGGGGGCATGGGGTGGAGCCACCCAGTGGGATGAGGATGGGGACGGCACATCCATTGACTTCCAGGTTCCGGCGCCGCCAGAGGTGGAACAGTGGATCTGGGCCTATACGCTCGATGCACCCGCCTGGGCCGAAGGAGCCCACACCTACTCGTTCGAGATGATCTCTGATGCCGGCGGCGGGCCGGGCGGCGAGCGCGAGTTCATTGTCAACTTTGAGGCGGAGTTGTACGACGACTTCGTCCTGCTGGACCCGTGGTCCTCGACAGCCAGAATAGAGGACGGCTGTGAGACCATCGAGCTCGTCGACCCGGAGCAAGCGACGCGGTTCCGCTGGGGCTGGCTCACGGACGATCCGCTGACATATGACGAGGCGCTGGCCCTCTACGAGA
>Ga0209751_10002290_pt1 | contig 19242 bp, 7 predicted proteins | sample RifCSP13_1_FD_184019 | JGI IMG/M metagenome (GOLD analysis project Ga0209751, IMG submission 184019) | Soil microbial communities from Rifle, Colorado - Rifle CSP2_sed 13_1 (SPAdes) (version 2) | ecosystem: Environmental > Terrestrial > Deep subsurface > Rock core/Sediment | place: Rifle... | reverse complement strand
TTGGAATAGCCGACCGTTACCGTCAGTCCGGTGGTGCCAAGGTTGGTAGTGACCGAGCCGAGCTTGAAATCAGTGTTCGACGGTACCGGATCCGTGACCACAAGAGTCGTAGCCTCCAGACCACCGGTGTTACTAAATTCGATGGCATAGGTCAAGTCTGTACCCGGAGGTTGGGTGCCGTTAGGGGCGACGCTCTTGACGAGGACCACGTTCGGTGGCGCTGCAACAACCGTGATGTTGCCACTGAACTCCGACGTGCTGCCGCTAAGGGTGGCGGTGGCGGTCAACACGGTGCCCACGTTAACGCCCGCTGGCAGCGGTAGACTGAACTGGAACTTGTTGGTCGTATCAGTGCCGACGTTTAAGCCGTTGACCGGGCTGGAATAGGTGCCGGTCGTGGCGTCGGTATCTCCAGCAGACCCTTCAACCAGGGTTGTCACAAAAGTCTGACCTTCACCGAACCCACTCGGATCCGCCGCAGCAATGAAGAATTCCAAGTTCGAACCGGGGAGGGAATAGCCGTTGAGGATTAGGTTGCCATTGAGGACCTGGGCAGAGGTCAGCACGGGAAAGTTGAGGAGTCCGTTGCCTCCCGCGTCGCTGTCGGCTGCGTCATTGATGGTCACATAACCTGTGGTCCCAGTGTTTTGGTTATCGCTGGCGGAGAGCAGATCAATACCGATCTGATTGCCGGGGCCGGCTCCACCGTTATTAGTGATTGTGCCGTTGGCAAAGATCGAATTTCGGGTAAGAAGATTCATCGTCGAGCCGGACGTAATCATCAAACCGGCGCCGAAGTTGGCATTTAGTACGTTTCGGTCAACCGTGTTACCCGTTCCATACAAACGAACGCCCGAGGTAACCACGTTTGCACCCGCACCCACGCCGTTGCCCGAAATTGTATTATTGACTATCTGATTCGCGCCGGCGGACAGGTTGCTGTCCAGGCCCGCCCCCTCATTTCCGACAAAGAGATTCCCGCTCACAATTCCGCCCGCGCTGCTGTAAATATCGACGCCGCCGAGATTCGAGTTTCCAATACCATTGCTGCGAATCTCATTGCCGTAGACTTGCCAACCGTTGGAGCCGGATATGAGGCCCACCCCGAGACCGGCGCTGAAGCCGATGAGATTGTAGCGTAGCGTGCCCGAAAGACTACCGATTGCTCTGAGGTTATCGCCACCTGAACGGGAAGCACCAGGGTCGGTAAAGTTTGCCGCGCCTGTACCGATGAAATTCTGCTCGATCAAGACTCCCGAGTAGCTGCCGATACGCAGATTTGTGTGACCGTTGTTGTTGGCGCTATTACCGAAGCCGTAGATTGCGATGCGCCTTATGGTCGTGTTTGCCGCCTGTAAATCAAGGCCGACGGCAATCGTACTACCATCGACAATCTCCAGCTCCGGCCGGCCCACTTGCGAGAGTGCCAGGCCGTCCACTCCCGTAACGCCTCCGGTGCCCGCTAGTCCAGCGTTCGTGTCACGCAGGGTTATACCGTCGGTGTTACTGTAGGCAGTGCCATCGACGCTTGTATTCTGATCGGTGATTGCGGGAAGGGAAGTAGTCACGCTTGCTCGCCACCAACTACCCGCGTTGAGCGATACCGCGGGAACAAAACGCATCACATTCGAGGCCGCTATAGCATTGGCATTCTGTATGAACTGCCGCAACGACCCCTGGACGGTTCGGCTGGCACTTGTGTCATCATCAGCGGCATCGCCGGCGCGCGTGTTTGTCATCACGTTAAAGCTGAACGCAAAGTCGAGGTTGTTGATGCTTGCGCTGGCGACCTCCACCAGTGCCTGGTGCTTGTAGGTGTTGGAAGCCAGGCTGTTACTGCTGAGATTGAAATTGTCAGAAATCGCCGAGTTAATGCCACTGTACCGCGCCCCCAAAGTAAGCCCTGTGCTAGTAGGGTCGTCTCCATAGGTTTGCTCGGCCCAAACGTCACCCTGGCTAAAACCCCCATTCAAGCCGGCTGCAGGCGAGACTTCGCGTGAATTAACGACCACGAAGTAGCGGTTGCCACTCGCTTGCGTAGATACCTGAAATGCATACACACCGCCGCTGTCAGTCGTCGTTTCAGAGAGGAAAGTATCACCCGCATCGAGAATCCCGGTACTGTTAGTATCCGCATAGAGACGAGCGTTGACATTCGTGCGAGGCACGGCGTCTGTAAGACTGGAATCGCCGTTCAGGTCCTCGTAGACATGTCCGGAGATGGCGCGCAAGGACGAGAGAAAATCCAGGTTGCACCCCAGCGGACGCGTTGACGGCGTGAAGACCATGTTGAGGAGCATGCGCTGGCCATTTATAAACCCCAGGGTGTTACTCTTTGTGTAGTCATGTCCGCCCAGATAAAAGACCATACCCCCGGGAAGGCTGCCGTTGTACAGCTTGGCACCAGTGGCCGCATAGGTTGCCGGGCTGGCGCCGATGTTGTCGGCCTGCACGTGTCCATTGTTTGTGAATACCGAACCTACTGCCAGGCGGTAGTCGGTCTCTGAGCCTCCGGGGTTTGGTTCCAGAGCTCCGACGAACTGGCTATACGACAAGTCGGGTACCGGGTAAGAAAGCACATTGTTCATGTTACTAATGACTATCCCAGCCGTCGTCTGGAAATTTCCGTTAACGTCATTTTCATAGGTACCCAAAGCTGCGCACTGAGCCAGGAAATTGCCTCCACTTTGCACAAACGCCTTGACGTTGGGAATTCCTGGAGTCAGCGAGGTATGGGGCTCACTATGGCTCGTATAGCAGCTTCCGGCACTGAGATTTGTGGGATTAACGATGGAGTAGTTGGGAATGGCGGCGGCATCCAAGATGTCTGTATGTATGTCAGAGTTGGTGTTGCTAACGGCGATGACCGGTTTGTGCGTGAGCTGATAACGGATATCTACCGTTACGCTTTGGCCGGCGTTCTGCGTGAGCTCATAGACGGCGACTTGGTTACCAAAAGCGGTAATCCTGGTTCGGGCGAGCTGCGCGTGATCGCGGTGGACGATGAAGGGGCCACCCGCAAAATTGTAGGTTGCGGCTGCGGTCGTTGTGGGAGAGATGCGTTGTGCCGTCGCCGTGAAATCGACCCCATCCTTGGCTTTGCCGGCGCGAATGGCCCACATGAGTGGTATACCGTTTTGCAAGAGGTTATTTACCAAACCGTAGGCTTTCAGATTGAAAGGGGCAACCAGCGCCTGGTTGGTATTGTCCATCGCGATTACCAGCGACCCGTCCGGGATCGAAGTGAGATTTGCAGTCGGGTTGGGTAGATCCTTGCTGTTTTGCGCGCTAGCGGTACTCACTCCGCTGAGTGCGATTATCAGGGAGAGAAGGTAACAGACGAGCGATGTCTGATCGAATCGCCCCAGCCTGATTTTGCGCTTGGGTTGAGACACGTATGATTATTTAGGGTTGCGTTTTAGGGGCGGCTCCGCTGGGTTCGGACGGCGCCAGGCCTTCTTTGTCGGTGCCGAATAAGTCAAAGAGGTTTGAGAGCTTGGACGAGATGTTGAAGTAAAAACCGCGGCGCACGGGCAGAAAGCGGATTTCGTCAGGCTCGCCTGCGCGAGTGAAATTGTAGCCACCACCGCTGCGCAGATCAGGCAGCAGCCAGAAGCCCAACTCGGCACCATAGGAGACCCGCCGGGTTCGGGAAGCCGGCTGCATCAAGAATCTGAATTCACCTGCCCAATCAAAGCGTCGCGTCAAGCGATACTGTGTTCGCCCCTGTGTCAGATAGGTCAAAGTGGAAACATAGGGGAGACCTGGCTGCCCGTTGGCGAAAAAAAGCAGAGCAAAGCGGCCGTAGAGTTCTAGTGCCCTGGTCGCCTGGTAGTAACCGTCGCTGGAGATTGAGTCCAACTGGTCACGAGAGTCTCCGCTTAGTGCGTCGCGAGCTTGCTGGGTCAAGGATCGATGAGAGTAGCTGAAGAGTAGTCCCGCGCGATCTGTAGTGAGTGGCCGGATCGCCAGAGCGGCAGTGCCGTCCAAAGACAAACCTTTGCTGCCGTCGAAACCGGTCCGCGCAAACTGGAAGCGAGACAGAGCTGTAATTCCATCGCTCAGACGGCCCGCGGCGCCGAGACTTATGATTTGCCCCACGCCGGCTCGGTCCCGAAACTCGTAACGTCCCGAAGCCCGAAAGTCACTGGTTGGCTGCCAGCCAAAACCGACGGTCGCGCTGTTAAAGCTCTGCCCTTCGCCGGCTACATGAAAGCCCCGCTCAAAACCCAGCTCCAGCGAAAACTGTTGCGTTAGCGGCAAGCGGTTTTGTAGACCGATCACCGCGAAGCTGTCAGTTCCATTGATGCCATTTTCCAGCTGGTACCGACCTGTCATCGAGGTGTACTTGCCAAAGCGGGTCTCTATTCCAAGTGCGGTCTCTCGCCTCGCCCCGGTCGAAGTAAAGCCACCACCCGAGAAATCGGCTATCGGCATGATGGCTGCCGATGCCAGACGTTGGGTAAGAAAGACCTTGGACCACTGGTTGATTTGATAAGTCGCCGCCAAAGTGGTCTGGTCCGGATAAGTTGGATCCGCCTCTCCCAGATTCTGTTCACGTTTGGCGGAGACTTGTAGCTTATCCGTCACCTTCACGTCTGCGGCAGCAGTCAACAGGTTGGACTCAGTGCTCCGATCCGAGCGCTCATCGCTGAGGCTCCGATGGTCATAGCCAAGATGAAATCGGAATCGTTCAGCGACGATCTGGTCCCAACCGGCAGAAAACGTGAGGCGGCTATTATCGACTGTGGCCGTGCGATTGCGCTCGTCAGTAATGCCGAAATGCAAGGTTGAGTTGGTCTGCGGTCGCAGTTCCAGCGAGGCCTCGACGCGGCGAGAACCGGGCGTGACGGTTCCGCCGAATGGGTTGAAGAACCCGGCGGACGTATATGAATAACGGGCACGGACCGTTCCCTGATAGAACGACAGCGGCTGGTTCAATTCCAACAGATAGGCATTGCCGTCGTGCCTTCCATCGCCACCGTCAAAGAAGTTGCCGCTGCCCAGGATCTCTCCCTGACTAGTGGCAAATGCGAAGCGCAAGGCTCCCTTGCTGGGCAAGCGCTTTTCCAATGCCAGACCCCCGAGTATGAAAGAACCGGTGTTGTCCTGACGTTGGAGCACGCCTGCCACATCGAGTTGCAACCCAATCGCGTTGATGTTTTTTCGGGCGCGGGCCGTATAGACGGCACTGGAGAGCGAACTTGCCCGATGTTCGTAAGTGACAACAAGCTGCATCAGGTTGAGGGCTGAGTCAAAAGTAGAGATGTACCGGAGGAAGAAAAACTCCCCGGTAGCGGGATTCAGATTGTAATCGACTGACCGGACCAACCTCTCGCGAGCAATGATGAGTTCCGGATTGCGCCGATCTCGGGTCTCGAGCACGACGGTCTCAGAGCCGGGCAGTATTTCAGCGTAGGAGAGGCGCAACAGCCCCAGCCCCCCTCCAGCGAAAACGTCACGAGCGAAGGCGGTGTCGGGGCGCGCACCCGTAACAGTAAGGAAGTCGCCGTCTGCGTTTTCCAGATGCAGTTTGACTCCCGTCAGCTTGCGTGAGTATGAAATGAGTGGAAGGTCAGCCATGTCAGCTTCAAAATCGCCAAACTGAGCATAAGAACGGTCGTGGTCCAGCCTCGCATACAGTTTTGAGTTGGACTGAGCCGATTCCTGCCGGATCGAGGAGTCGCCAAATAACGGATAGACACGCTCCAGACTGTCCAATTGGAACAGCCGATCGCGGCCGGCAGTACGATTGATGGGGCGCTCGGAATCGTAGGCCAGGGTCAGGAGGCTCTTCTTGCCCAGGCGTCCACTGTAGAAGAAGCTGAAGCGACCGCGGACATGGCCAGTGTCGCCCCGCCGATTGAGTTCGGGCAGGGAAGAGCCAAGTGTCATCTCGGCAAGACCTACAAGAATGGCCGGTCTCGATTCAGGGGTAAAACGGACCTTCGCCGTCGCTTCAGATTGCCCGGTTACTGCTTTCAATTGCGCCTCACCGGGCATTCCCGCGGAAACTAGTCTCGCTCTGGCTTCGCCGCCCGAGAGAGATAGAACCACCTGGCTGGCCTCTCCTTTGTGCGGTTCTAATGGCGAAGTGTCCGCCAGCGAAGAAAGACTTTGACGCGGCGTGGAAGACTCGCCAGCACCTGTGGGCTCATCCAACGGCGACAATTCTCCGGCCGAAGTTTCCAAGCTAACCTGCTCATCGGCGGCCGGGTTACCCCATTGATCAAAAGCTCGCACAGTTACGGTGGTCGAGTCTCGTCTGTTGGCCTGGATCTCTTTCTTGTCGCTGAGAATCTCGAGACGTCGCACAGGGCCCCGTCCCGTGATCTTAAATTCAGCTGCCCGCCCGGCGACACCCTCGGGGCTTACGGGTGTTGCGCGCACTCGGTTAGATCCTGGTCGCAGCTCAATGCCAACATAGGTGTATGTCGTGACCTTGTTGCCCGGGTCCTGCCGGGTCGTACCAATACTCTTTCCGCCCACTGGCCTGCCGTTGACTTCCAGAGCTACGGTCCAGTTGAGTGCTACTCGCGCATCCAACTGCATGGCCGGCGACATGATGACTTCGTTAGCCTGCGGTCTGAGTACCCGGATCTCACCGGGCATCACAGGCTCAACTGATTCTTCAGCCGCAGTTGCCACAGCCTTGATTTCGAATTGCTCCGGCCGGGAAAACTTGCCTGCCTCAGCATCTGCGGAAGCCACGCGCCAGTAGTACCGACCCGGCTCCAGCATCTCAGGAACGTACTGGTTTCCTATCACTCTGCCGTCGAAGACGACATCCTGGAAGCTGATATCGCTGGCTACCTGGATTCGGTAGCGTGACACGCGCGGTCGTTTTTGCCACGAAACCTTAACCATTCCCGTTTCGTCCGGACTGTTAGCTGGCTGCGACGCACGGACCGTTGGCTCGCTCGCCTCCCGGCTATCTGGGGAATTGGGGGCGGCTGGATCCGGCGTTCCGGGGTGAACGGCCTTGGCGGTGGGGTCGCTCGCCGGTTGGGCATTGGGACCAGGCACGAGGGTGAAGTTCTGTCGCAGCATCGCCCCTCCCCCTAGGGGCGTGCGCAACAATCTGGTCCAACTCCGTCCAGCAAGTGTGCCGTCATCGGCCAGCAAATAGCCGCTGGGAAGAGTAATAGGATCAAGCGAGAGTACCTGGGCGCCGTCACTGACGGCCGGGAGATTGTATAGCCCCTCAAAATCGGTAAGCACCGACTGGCCTGAATTGAGATAGAGCCGCACTCCCGAAAGAGGTTTGTCACCATCGTCGAATTTGCCACTGCCATTCATATCAGCAAAAACCCGGCCGACGATGATCTGTCGGGTGGAGAAGATCCCGCTGCCGATAGTCACGCTTGCTCGCGCTTCAGGGCTCTGACTGCGCTCGCCGCTAGGGAAGACCGCAGCAGCCACGGCCACGTTCTGCTGCTCGCCCTCACGAGCATTCGCGCCCACGCGCACCCGATAAATGAGCCGGGCCGTGGCGCCTGGTCCTAGCGTGCCGATCCGGAAGATCAGTTCTTCGCCGTTTAGCTCGGGCTCCAGGGATTGTTCTGGCGCCGCTCCTACCGAGCACCGGCCGGTTCCGGCCACGTAATGAAAGGAGGTGGGTAAACGATCACGAACTACGAGATCCGCTACTGGCGACGCTGTAGGATTATTGACCTCGAGGCGGTACGCCACTGCTTCGCCGATCTCTGCACGGGGACGATCCGCTGCCTTTGTGAGCTCCAGACCTGTGGGCTCGAACATAGGAATGTTCAGGGCGATGGCGGCGATGTCGTCGATGGTCACGTCTTGCCGCACCAGGTCAAAGCCACCTGCCCGCGCCAATGGTTGTCCATCAAGGGCCCGTACGGAGATTGCGAAAAGGCCATTTGCGCCTGGGCTCACCGTAAGCTCCAACATCCGCGGAATGTAGCCCGGCGCAGTCACCCTCATAAAGTACCGGGCGGGCGAGCCCTGAGAGCCCAGTTGTTCCGGCAGCAGGGCGAAGCTGTAATGGCCCAGAGCGTCGGTGCTGTAAGGATTGACGTTTTCCAGGTTAGGCGGAAAACCAACTCCTGGGGATATTTGCAGGGGCGCGCCGCCCGAACTATTCAGCAATATCTCGACCCGGGCGCCGCCGATCGGAGCGGCGGCGCCGCCGCGTCCGGAAAACACGGTACCGAATGGGTCAACAACTACGAGCGCGGCCGAGCTGTTTATGGCCGGGACGTTTTCTGCGGCCAGGCGAGCGACATTGACGATCCCGGCTGCGGCAGGGGTATTGCCGCCGAAGCGGGCCTGGAACATGACGTGAACGATCTGGCCCGGCGAGACCTCCGCCAGGCGAACGATTATCTGCCGGCCTTGCACCGATCCCTCATCGGCGTCTTGAGCGTCAGTCAAAATCTGGTTGTCGAGCCGAAGGGAATTGGCCAGATATTCCAACTCCGCGGGCAGGTCGTCGGTGACCGCAACTCGCCGGGCCGGGGTATCCCCGCTGTTACGAAAGCTGATCGTGTAATTGATGGGCGAGCCGGCGCTAATCACAGCCCGGCTTCCGCCGTTGACTGTCTTGACAGGAGGCAAACTGGGATTGTCGGGCGCAGTCAGTTGTGCGCCGGCCCCTACCGCATTAATGATTGTGCCGTCATCACGTGCTGCGCCGTTAGAAGCGTCAACCGTGGAACGAGCCGTCAGGCTTATGACCAAGTTACCGTTGGGTGGAGTGGCCTCAGTATCGACGACGGCCAACACCGGAAGGCAGTTACCCGGATTGACGGTTGGGGAAATCGTTCCACCAACCGTGATCGGGGTGTCAGCAGCATTCACCGTTTCGCTGTTGTCGTTGTCAAAATAGAGGGAGGCAATGATGGCCGGCGGATTAACTTCGGCACGCGTGATTGTATACCGATCGGGAGTGTTGCCTGTGTTGCAGACCCGAAATATGCGAGTGAGGCGTTCGTGCGGTCCCACGGTCGCTGAAGCCATGGTCTCGTCAGGGGTCACGAGTAGCGAGGCGACCGCCAGAACTGTAACTGCGACCGTTTGGGAAGCAACGGCGTAGGTAGTACCAGACTCGTCGCGATAGGCGGCTTCCGCTCGATTCGAGATTACCGTACCGGCTGCGGGGCTTTCGGGGGCAGGACTTACCGCCCCCGCCGCGTGCAAGCTAAGTATTACACACAGGAAGTTGAGAAAGAGTCGTCGGCTGAGGGCGATAGTAGACATCCGAAAAGTTGCGAGGCGAACGGGGCGCCGGTTGAGAGGCGCGGACAGTAAAAAGCTGTTTAGAAGTTGTGCGGCCTAACGCTTCGTCCTGACTCGATTATCACCATCCGTTTATATTCCTTTGCGAATCCGGCGCGGCCCTCCCCAGCTTTGCTCGACTGGGAATTGCCGCGCCGTTCTCCGCTTGATTACTCCTCTTGCTTTACTTGATCTGGCGCTTGAAGGTGAAGACGCCAGACTGCCCCGCTCCGAGCGTGGCAATCGTGTCTGTCAGCAACGTCGAGCCCAAAGCGTCACCGGTAATCGTGCCCCCGAGGGTATCGGACGCGCCCACGACGTGGTCCGTGTAGGTGGCCCAGTTGTTGGGAGCGGCTGCTCCATTCTCGGTGATCACGATGTTGCTGGCCGTCAGCGTCACATTGTTTGTGCCTCCGGTGCTAGCAACGTTGCTGTAGCTGATGGCGAACGTAATCACTGCCCCGGGCACTGGATCGGTTGGCCCGCCGACCCCGGTCGCGTTGCTGATCGTTGCGGTCTTTTCAAGGCGTATGAAACCGGTATAGACGCGATCGATCGTGTCGTTGGTCGAGGTGCCAGTATTCGCCGAAGTGGCTCTGATTACTGTGTCATAGCCGGTGAGCACAACCATGCCCGAAGGAAGGGTGACCTCAACCTGGTAGTCGGCGCTGGCGCCAAACGCGACAGGCATGGGAGTGATGGCGTTCCCGGTCGGAACCCCGTTGTTGATCACCACAGTCTGGATTCCACCGACCGTGACCTTCACGGTTGATCCGGCCGGATAAGAGGTGACCGTCAGCGTGTAAGTGTCATTGGCGTTTCCGGTGTTTTGCACCGTGTTGCTGAAGGTCACCACCCCCGAGGCCGTCGTGCTTCCACCGGGAGGTACGCCAGCGATACCCGTGCTGACACTCTTATTGGTGTAGTCGTCATTGCTGTTGGTGGGACCGACGGCGCCCGGTGCACCCTGTGGTCCATTAAGAACGTTCCCTACCTGTTGTAGCGTCGTAACCCGTACCGGCGAGAGCGCCGAGATCTGGGCCGCAACGCTATTCAGGGCGGAGGCCTGTCCCTGTTCGGAGATCGGAGTAGTGGCATCGAGGGTTGTGATGCCAACGTTCATGTCGATCGTCGGAGTACAGGCACCCGACGCGAGCGAAGCGCCGATGTTGAACGCCACTCGTGTAATACTTGCCAGCGGGGGCTGTACCGTGGTCCAGGTTGCAGTTGTAATTGGGTTATCAGTGACCGGTGAAGTCGAATACAGAATGGTCACGCCTGGTGGGAAACTTTGGGTAGCGTCAAACTGCGTACCGCTCGGCGCCGGCGCAAAAACAAAGACGCCGGAGTTCGAACCTACTGGGGCGTTTGTGAGCGTAACCGACGTCGCGTCGCGTGCCCCCGTGTTGCAGAGTTGCCAGTTGTAGGTTATGACCGATCCAAGCGGGACTGGACCTGCTGGCGCCGTGAGCGAAAGAGTCAACTGCGCATCGTTGTCTACTGTAGCGCTTCGATCACCGCGTGCCTCACGCAGCCCGTTGACGGAGGCGGCAGAAACCGTGCGCACCTCGCCCGCCGAGCTATCCGCGGCTTGATTGTCATACGTCGGCGCCCCAGCAGCGGCATCGCCGAGAAAGACTTGTACTACCTGCCCGCTGTTGGCGCCGGCATTGACACTCACTTCTACCAGCACGTCGATAAAGCCATTCTGGGCAATGGCAGCGGAGAGCACGTCGGCGCCGTTGTTTTTGATGTCGGCGTCACCACCATTGATGGTGCCGCTGCCATCGACGTCGATTACTGCCTGAGTGATGGTGGCCGGGCTTGTGCCGCTCAGGTAGACGCTTGCCCCTGCCGCCAGAAAGCGAACCTGGTCGGAGAAGTTCCCCGTATTGGTTACGCGAAAACTGAACAGGACGCCGGTCTGCCCCGCCACCAGCGTCGGGTTGCTGCCGGCATCCGGAGTAATGGTCAAGGAAGAGACCTTGGCCACGGTGACAGTGACTGTATTTGATACTGTGTTATAGGAGCCGCCGCTTCCGTCGGAATAGCTGGCGCTCGCCTGGTTTTGGATCTGTGTATCAGCTGCAGTCTGCGCCAAGACTCGAGGGAGAAAAAAGCAGGCGATGGCGCCCAGAACCAGCAGGCGGAAAAGCGCGATTCGGATGGGGGTCACTGTGGGTTTCATTATCATTCCTCAATTTGCACTTCTGGGTTTTCGTGTGACCGTCTGGTAAAGGTGATGGTGGGAGAGAGGGACCGACTCAACCGGCCAAGATGACAGACGGATGCGAGTTCTGCCTCAGGCGCTTTAATTTAGGCGCACCTTATACGAAGCGATGAGCTTGCCGCCTTGTGTCAGGGGATCGGACCACTCATAACGAATCTTCGTGTACATGGACAAGGGGGCGGGAACACGCTTGAGCGAGCCATCTGGTTGTTTGACCTCTATGGTTGGCTCGGCGGAAAAGCTCTTTCCATTGTCAATACTGTAAGTGACCGTAGCCGAGCCGTCCGCGGTGGCGCTCCCGGCAACGAATTTGGTGCCTGGAGGGATCTTCCCTTCGGTTCGGTATTCCTGCGCTGGGCCATCGCCTTCGTTTGCGGAAGTGATGGTCCAACCCAGGACTTCGCCCGGCTTTACCGTTTTGGCTTCCTCGAGCGGGATACGGCCCTCCTCGCGCTCCACCACGCCGGAGAGCATCACCTTGATTTCCGGGCGACCGGAACGACTCATCAGGAACTTGTGCTGGGCCAGCGCTCCGGCACTGCCCAGAACGAGCAGGCAGAGGGTAACGATCGGTAGTGTCCTTAAGTGTCTTCTCGCGATTGTCATTGTCATCTCATGCTCTCATTTCATTTATGATTGACCGGCCGAAGGGCTTGACGGCCCTGGCATGCGTATTGTTTTGTTGGCCTTTAGTGGTGTGAGAATGGGCATGTTTTCATGGTTTCCTGGCTCAGAGGCTATTGGACCAGTGCTCCATTTGGCGCACGATGCTCGAGAGGTGCTGAGTCATCCGGTAAAGCTTTGTCGCCCGGCAGTCGTCTAGTCGTCGTAGGATCACGCGGGTACACTGCGGACGGGCGGCCATAGTGAGCCAGTCTCTTGGAAACAAGAGCTGTACCGGGAGCCGGGCGGCGACGCTAAGTAGAGTTAAGTATAGGCATGAGTGAGATCTCAGGCTGAATGCACGAAACCTTGTCTGGACGCAAGTCTGCCCCGAACCGCCGATTTATGTCAGCGAGGCGGTAACAAGAATTGTCACGGGTGGGCCAGGCGGAACGTCAGCGGTTCGAGGATTCAAACAGTCAACGGGTGTTGCATCAGCATGTAGATTAGCAAAACAAGCAGACTAGCTGCGGCGAAAATTGTGGTGTGGGGCCGATTCGGCAGGCTTTGCCCTACGTAAAGAAATAGCAGCCCGATGCCAACTCAGATTGCTGCGGACTGGGTTGCACATCCGGCGAGGTGGGCCAGCACGGATACTAACTGCCCTGAAGTAACCGGCTTCGCGATGTGCATCTGGTAACCGGCAGCAAGCACACGTTTGCGATCATCCTCGCGGGCGTAGGCCGTGAGGGCCGCGGCCGGAATCTGGCCCCCTCTTTCGGCTGGAAGCGACCGCACTCTGTTAATAAGACTGTAGCCGTCTTCGCCAGGCATTCCGATGTCGCTCATCAATACATCTGGTCGCCAGCACTCGAACATTTGCATTGCTTCATGAACGGATTGGCAAGCCCTGACTTCAGCGCCTGTCTGCGCGATCACGGTCGCAATGATCTGTCGCGCATCGGGTTCGTCATCAACAACCAGCACACGCAACCCGTTGAGCGCCGGCGTGTAACTGCCGGCTGTCCTTGCACTTTGAGCCAGGCCAACTGCGTCAAGCCTGACCGCCATGAGCGGAAAGGTCACCGAGAAGCTCGCGCCCAATCCCTCACCCCGGCTTTCGGCGTGAATTGTGCCGCCGTGAAGCTCCACAAGATGACGAACTATCGCCAGGCCCAGACCAAGACCACCATGACCGCGAGTGGTGGAACTATCACCCTGACGAAAACGATCAAACACCTCAGGCAGAAGCTCAGGATTGATGCCCTGCCCATTGTCGTTCACCGTGATTTTGGCGTGAGAGCCGACGCGCTCGTGCAGGACTACAATCCGGCCACCCTCCGGCGTGAACTTCACGGCATTTGACAATAGGTTCCAGACGACTTGTTGCAGGCGTGCCGGGTCGCCGGAAATTGGACCTATCTCTTCGTTGGGCCCATAGATAAGTTGAATAGACTTGGCCGCTGCTGCGGGCCGCACCACACTGATGGCGGTTTCAATCACGTGGGTAAGGTCAACTGGCTGAACGTCCAGATGGAGTTTGCCGGAAATGATCCGGGAAACATCCAGCAGATCATCAATAAGTTGCGCTTGAACGGTGGCGTTACGTTCGATTGTCTCTAATCCCTGATCAAGCATGGCTTTCTCGGGTTGAGATCCACGCAGCAGGCTGGCCCAGCCCAATAGTGCAGTTAAAGGCGTCCGCAACTCATGGGAAAGGGTGGCTAAAAATTCATCCTTTATGCGGTTTGCGGCTTCTGCTTCAGACCGAGCCTGCTGCTCCCGTAACAATAGCCGGCCGCGTTCCTCTTCAGAACGTTTTAGTTCGGCGATATACCTGGAGAGTTCTTCAACATGCTGATGAGCCAATTTCGCCTGAGCCTCTGAGGCCTCGACATTCTTCAGGTAGGTTCGATAAGTGAAGTAGATAATGGCGACGATTGGAACCGTGGCCACAACCGCGTAATAGCCGTGCAAGTGAATAAGCCTGGCAATAATACTCGCGGCTGAGGCTCCGGCAAAGTAGGTGATCGACGTCCACAGATAATAGGTCTTCCATGTATGCCAGATGGATTCATTAATCTTATAGGATTTTTCGACCGCAATAAGGGTGGTATTAGCGGCGTATTGGACCAACGCCATAACGCAGATCGCAATGAAGAAGTTGGCCGAGTACCCTCCAGTCACGATATTTCGAGGCGAACCGAAAAAGAAACGGAGGACAATGACTGTCACAAAGGTCGAACCGGCCAGTACTGCAGAGTTCAAAAGTATCGTGCGAGTTCTTCTGCTGATCCGCAAGCTGCTGCATACGCCCTCCAGGGCAGACATCAGCACCGCAGCAGCGCCACCGTAGAGCAGCATCGTCAGGAAGACAAAGGTATCGGAGACGGTTATGCGTCCGCTGACCCGCGGAATCCGTACTGCGATCTGAGAACTAATCACTACCATGGCAACCAATAAAATGAAGCCAAAATCCAGCCGCCTCAAGGGTAGTTGATAGATCGATAGGAGAGTGATTCCCGAACCAAGGACAACAATAGACCACATGTATTGTTTGGCAAACCTGCTTTTATCCATGGCCTCCACCTAAGGTTTACTCTGTGTCGTCGGTTTTTTTCGGTCCCAACACTGGCAAGAACTGAAGAAGCTTTATCTTCGGAGTTCAATATTTGGAGCCGGTTTGATTGCGGATACCAGTCAGAGGTTAATAGTCTAAACAATCAATGCCCCAGTCTATCTCGATCGGCATTGATGAGGTGTTGTCACCGTTAACTGTGGCTGATTGGGCTTGCAAGACGAGATCCCCTGTGATCACACCATCACCTGTGATTACTCCGTCACCGGTAATTACACCGTCGCCCAATACTTGTCCGTCGTTAAGCGCCGCCGAGTCTCCCAACAACGTGCTAACGGCCAGAAAGGGAGAGCCATCCCCGGTGATCACTCCATCGCTAGTCATGATCTGATCCCCGGTAATGACGCCATCTGAGATCATTGTTGTATCGCCGGTGATTACTCCGTCACCGGTGATTACGCCGTCACCCAACAAAACACCCGAAGCGTAGATTCCCTGGTAACTGGTTATCAGCTCGCTGCCTGAGACGTAGGTATAATTCAGCATAAGGCCACGAGCCCAGGTAAATGTGTAGCCCGATATTTCGGTCTGCATGGGCGGTAGTTCGGTCGTCGTCAGCAAGGGGGCGCCGACGGGGGTCGTAGCGCTTAAATCCGTGCGCACCAAACGGGCCATTTTGACCGCGGCCTCAATATTTATCTGGCCCGCACCTTGTTCAAGCATATTGAAGCCTCTTAGCGGCTGCGCCGTATACATCAGTAGGGCCTTCACCATATTAGGAGTCAGCGTTGGATTGGCCTGTATCATAAGAGCTGCCGCTCCCGCTGCCACAGGCGTGGCCATCGATGTGCCGCTCAGGTACATCATTTTTCGGTTATCAACAGGACTTACTCCAGCGTCCAACTGCGGATTCGCTGACACCAGGTGGTTGTCCAACGCCTCAGCCTGGACCAGTTTGTTTCCGGGCGCCACCAGATCCGGTTTGATCAAATGGTCGTAGTGCTTGACACCGGAATCATCCGTCCAGAAGCTACGCGTCGGGCCGCGCGAACTGTAGGAAGCGATCACGTCGTCGCCACGTGCGTCGGTGCCGAACGTATTCGAAGCGCCAATGGTAATCGCAGAAGGTTCGTTACCTGGTGAGTGGATGCGGCCGTAAATCTTGGTCCCATCACCATCGCGACCGTTATTTCCAGCTGCTGCAAGCGACACTACACCGGAATCGACCAGTCTTCGCACAGCGTGACAGATGGGATCATTTCTATATGAGTCAACCGCTGGCATGCCGAGGCTCATATTCACGACCCGAATGTTATAGATACTGTGGTTAGTTGCGACCCAGTCGAGTGCGCTTAGCACTCCGGCGGTGTTGCCTGAGCCCTCAGAGTTCAGCACTCGTAGATTGATAATATTCGCATTGGGTGCGATGCCGATATATTGCGCATTTGATATCCGACCATTTCCGGCACCCAGCGCGGCTACGTGGGTTCCATGTCCATAAGGGTCATCCGTGCGGTTCTCGCCTGTAAAGTCACGGCTGATGATCACACGGTTATTGTTTGATTTGTCCAGGAAAGCTTTGTGAGGGCCATCGATACCTGAGTCAAGCACAGCAATGCCAATCCCGCTGCCGTCGACGCCCAGACTGGCGGTACCGCCGCCATTCCTGACAGAGTCGGCGCCAGTCGTACTAGATACATGGCCAAGCGTCCTTGCCTCCCGGTTCAAAGAGACATAAGCAACATCGGTCCGGCGAGCCAGAGCCATCGCCGCCTCGGCGGAGACCGTAACGACCCGATAATTGAAGTTCTGGAACTGTCGGATATTGCCCAGGCCAACGCTACGGACGCTGAGGTCCAGCGTGCGATTCCACCCTTTGGCGGGCTCGATAATTATGCTGACACGCTCGTGGCCTCTTCCGCTGTTGATTTTGCTGATCAAGTCAGCGGAGGCTTTCCGGCGATTAGCTTGGGGATTACCGCTTGCGTGCGAACTCCCGCCGGGCACCCAGAGGGGAGTTACAGGCAGCAATGAAAATGCGACGAACAGGGTAAAAAACAGAGTTCGTTTCATTGAAGACTCCAGGATATTTAAGGCGGGGGATGGTCATCGGGAGTTCTACTTTTGTGAGAGGTACCGTATAAACCGGTGTCATTCTAAGCCAAGGGTCGGGTTTAACGGGACGGGCAGGCAGATTGTAATAAACAGTTTAAACCGACGCAAGTGAATTGTAATAAACCACACGGAGAATAGCAAGAGCCTGGGAGCGCAGGCATCCCTGCCTGCCGGCTCTCGCCTGCCGGCTTGGAGCGAAGAATGCGGCAGGCAAGGATGCCTGCGCTCCCTGTGCCCTTTGCAGGAAGCGCCAGCTGGATTAGAATTCCCGCGATCCAAAATCCTCAGCCCAGTCAGAAATCCTCAGCTGGAGAAAATCTATGCGAAATGTTGACCTCATCGAACTCGCGAACAATCCTGATCTAATCTCTGGGATCTACAACTACTGTGACCGCTGGTGCGAGCGCTGTCCATTTACAACTCGTTGCTTGGTTTATGCAACGGAGAAGGCAGACGAAGATGACGATCCCGCCAGCCGCGATATTCAGAATGCGGCGTTCTGGCAGAAGCTCCATTCGATCTTCAAACAGACGAAGGAGATGATTGTGTCCTGGGCGCAAGAAAATGGAGTGGATTTAGAGAGCGCTGTCGCGGATACCGAAGTTCAGCAGCGAGAAACACAACACAAGAAGGCAAGAAAGAATCCAGTTGCTATTGCGGCAGAGAGTTACGCTCGCAACGTCAACAAGTGGTTTGAGACTGAGTTGGCGCCGATAGAAACCATTAGCGACACTGCTTCAGAATTGCAGGCCGCAGAACTCGAGGGCGAAGAAGATGTAAATGACGCCGCAGAGGTCATCCGTTGGTACCAATACCTCATTGCTGCGAAGATCATGAGAGGTCTATTTTCAGACTGCGACGAAGATGAAGAAACCGACTCGGAGTACCCCAAAGACTCTGACGGTTCGGTGAAGGTGGCCTTAATTGCGATAGACCGATCGATCAGCGGCTGGCGAATGATGCAAATGGCATTGCCGGAGAAAGCGAATTCAATTATGCCGTTACTTCTGGAGCTGGAAACGCTGCGCCTTCAGACTGAAGGTCGATTTCCCGCAGCCCGCGATTTCCTCAGACCCGGCTTTGATGAAGTGGGGCTCGATGTGCTTCAGTAACGAGCGAAACCTGGGTCTTGTTCTCCATCCGTTGCTCTTGATTGATTCTACAATGCAGTGGGGGATCAGGTCGCCGTGAGCCGAGGGCATATCGCAAGGGAAGCGGCGGAGCCGCGATTGTAATGGAAGATTAGCTCTCGGTAAGCCGCAGGGGGCTACTGTTTTATTTCGCTTGCCGCCGCCGCCGGTTTCAGATACTCTCGTCTAAACACACTATTATTCCCCCAAATCAAGGTTCTTTCGGAAATAAGATCCGGTCTGGTTTATCCCCTGCTGCGCAACAAAACCGGTGTGGTTTGTCCGCCGGTGATACCAGAATGGCCTAAAGGAGAACCCCATGAACTCGATCACTGAAATGATCACGCAATATTTGACTGGCGGTGTGGCTTCGCAGATTAACCAGCGGTTGGGTACGGACGAAACCACTACCCGACGCGCCGTTGCGGTGGCCGTACCTTTGCTCATCGCGGCGCTGGCCCGAAACTCTTCCCAACCAGAAGGGGCAGAAGCGCTTCATCAGGCGGTAGAGCAAGATCACGATGGCAGCATCCTGAATAATCTACTCGGTCTAATTAACAGTCCTCAGGACTACAGCGGCAGCGGTATTTTAGGACATGTGCTTGGCGCAACCCAAAGTAACGCTGAAACGGAGATAGCAAAGCAGTCTGGCCTCAATCCTTCCTCGGCTGGATCGCTTCTGGAGATTTTGGCCCCAGTCGTGATGGGCACTCTCGGTAAACAGCAGGAGGAACAGGCCCTGAGTCCAAATCAACTTGCCTCATATCTCAATACTGAAAGCATCCAGGCGCAGCAGTCTGCTCCCGACATAATGGGTGCCGTCAGTAACTTACTTGACGCGAACAAAGACGGCAGCGTGGCGGATGATCTGGGAAATCTCGCGGCGAAGGTCTTCGGCCGCGGGCAGTAGTGCGGCGTTCTTCAGGTTTGAGTAGATCCGCGCGGTGCCTAAACAGTAACTGGCTTCTTATATAAAGGAGGGAAAAGATGGGACTTTTTGATGGTATTACGAATATGTTTGGTCGCGGAGCTACAGAAGCCGCGAAGCAGCCAAACGCAGAGAAGCGCTTCAATGATCTGAAGCAGAAATATCAGACGGCGCTCAACATGGCCGACCAGCAGCAGATCCGCTTTCAAAATCTGCACGTGCAAGATAATAAGCTTTTTATCAAGGCCATTGCCCCGTCTGAAGACGCAAAAAACAAATTCTGGGATCAGGTCAAGTTGGCCAATCCTAACGCCGACGACATCACAGCTGATATTAGTGTTGACCAAACGCGGGCGTTGGGTGCAGCCGTCGGAGGCGGTGGTGCACAGGCTGGCCAGAAGGCGCTGCTGAGATT
>Ga0209751_10002286_pt1 | contig 19258 bp, 14 predicted proteins | sample RifCSP13_1_FD_184019 | JGI IMG/M metagenome (GOLD analysis project Ga0209751, IMG submission 184019) | Soil microbial communities from Rifle, Colorado - Rifle CSP2_sed 13_1 (SPAdes) (version 2) | ecosystem: Environmental > Terrestrial > Deep subsurface > Rock core/Sediment | place: Rifle... | reverse complement strand
ATATTTATCAAAAAGCCTCAATACCTTTTCGTAATCTTTATAGAAGGGCATTAAAGCTACTCTCAATTTTAGATTGCCTTCCTCTCGAAGTCTGAAGTATATCTCCGCAATTTTACTATCTACAAAATCATGAATTTCAACTATCTTCTTTGATAACGCTTCTTCTTGCCCCTTAATTAAAGCCCAACCTATCTCCTTTGGCTTTAACATGGATGTTATTTCCCACAACACCTCCTCATAAACATAACCCCTTTCTGGATCGAATTTCTCAGAAGGATTTAACTGTAGTTCTTCCATGACCTTCTTATTTATCACTCCTATATGTGCGTCAACTCTTATAAGAAGAACAGGAAAGGAAAACCTATCAATGTCCTTTCTTTCTATCGTCTCTCCGAGTATTTCTTCATTCCAACCGTATGCTACGACTGGCTTTCTTTCCGCGCTTTCTATCATATCCACCAAATCTTTTTTGGTCTTTGCCTTTTCTACAGGCAACCCTTTAAGAGCAAAAAACTCCAAGTGAGTATGCGCGTCAACAAAACTCATGACTTCAATATCGATTACTTGAAAGAAATTTTTCTCCTCCTATAAAGTGAACTGCTAAAAGTACCAAGGAGAATAAAATGAATTTTAAATGCTCGTTATGAAGATTCTACGTTCGATCTTTGAAAGTCAAGAACCCACTTAGCAAGGGTATCTCTGTCAACCAGTTCACATCCTGTTGATTTGGCTAACTCAATTGCATCTTCGGAGAAATAACCATTGGTAATCAGCATTACCTTATCGCAACCGTAGCGATGTTTCTCCCTATCTATATCGCTTACTGCAAGTCTCGAAACTGAGCCGGTTTGTCTTTCTATTTGAACAGCATATTTATGGTCGTCCTTCTTTGCAATTAATGTTACACCGAGAGCTATCTTTTCTCCCGTCGTCTCAACTTTAAATCCCCGGTGAGTTAAAAGCCTAATAACATAATTTTCAAATTCAGTTCGACTTATACCATCTATATTTAATATTTCTAAGGCTCGAAGTCCTCTTTCTCTCTCTTTTTGCTCTTTGAATTTGAGATAACCGCGGAATAAATAGACTAATGCGATTAATCCAACAATTACGAGGGCTCCAGCTACAACTTTCTTAATATTTTCCTTTACGAGTCCTGAAACCTCATCAAAAACATTCTTAAAACCGTTCTCTATTTTTTCTATGGTTGCACCGCTTCTGCTTTTGGGTTTCGATTTAACTGCCGAGCTCCGATACTCGCTAGGTATAGAATCTGGGTTATCAGTAACATGAACTACACCATTTTTATCAACCCATTTGTATAGCTGTTTAGCTGATAAAGTAGGTAGTATTAAAACAATTAAACATAAAGCGATTACGGTGAATTTTATGTATTTCATTTTTTAAGTGTTTATTATAAATACAAATTAATAACCGTGCAGCAAGTAGGCTATCCAATAAATGCAAAAATCCGCATTCTTGGGGGGTAGCAAAACCCCTCCCAGATTACCGATCGTTGATCCTGGGGTATTCTGAGGAGTCAGATCTTCAACATCCATAATTGTCGGACAGCCTGCAAGTTGCATGGTATAGTCTTAAAAATATACCGTTATAGCTGTCATTGCGAGGACCCTGAGCGAAGTCGAAGGGGACGAAGCAATCTGACGCAATGTGTCATTCCGAACGTAGTGAGGAATCTAAGATTTCTCGCTGTTCCTTCGCTCCCGCTCAGGACATGGTTCGAAATGACAAGAAAAAGAATATTTACAATAACGCGATGATAACAGTGGAAGTCTGTAGCAAGGTACATCGAATTCTCAAGTTAAACTACAAATTACTTATACACATAATTCTAGTTTCACCTCTTGTCTATTTACAACTTCAAAATATATTCCATTTGAGTTAACACTTTCATCAGTGATATAATGCTCTATGTAGAGGGTCACGAAGAAACTAAAATGGCCAGCAAAACTATAACTAAGACATCAAACTGGGAAAAATCTTTTGCCGATAAACTTCTTCAAATCCTAGGCACTGATGGAGTTATCTCCTCACCTGATGAGCTTATAGCATATGAATGCGATGGGCTCACAGGATACAGAGTTAGACCTATATGTGTAGTTCTGCCCAAATCGGCAAAAGAGGTTTCAGAGGTTATTAAGCTTTGTAATATTGAAAATATTCCCTTTGTGCCTAGGGGTGCTGGAACCGGACTTTCTGGTGGTGCACTACCTGTGGAAGAGGGGCTTGTAATTTCCTTATCGCGCATGAATCGAATTTTGGAGATTGACATTCCCAATCAACGGGTGGTTGTTGAGCCAGGTGTAATAAACCTCTGGGTCACAGATGCTGTAAATAGCAGTGGATACTATTATGCACCAGACCCTTCTAGCCAATTGGTCTGCACCATAGGTGGAAATGTCGCAGAAAACTCTGGCGGAGTTCATTGTCTAAAATACGGAGTTACGACTAATCATGTTCTCGGTCTTGAAGTGGTTCTCCCCGATGGAGAGATTGTGGAAGTTGGCGGAAAAACACTAGACTATCCAGGCTATGATCTTTTAGGACTGTTTGTTGGTTCAGAGGGACTTTTGGGGATCGTTACCAAAGTGACATTAAGAATTCTTAGAAAACCTGAATCTATAAGAACACTTCTTGCAGCCTTCGAAAAGGTTGAGGATGCCGGTGCATCGGTATCCGTGATTACCGCAAGGGGAATCGTTCCAGCAGGAATGGAGATTATGGATAATTTGGCCATCCGTGCAGTAGAAGAAGCCGTCCAAGCGGGATACCCAGTAGATGCAGGAGCTATACTTTTAGTTGAACTTGATGGACCAAGTGCTGAAGTTGAAGCTCAGATGCCACTTGTTATAGGGGTATTAAAGGAAAACAGAGCAAAGGAAGTGAGGATTGCAAAAGACGATGACGAAAGAGCGCTATTTTGGAAAGGAAGAAAAAGTGCCTTCGCAGCGATGGGACGGATTAGCCCTGATTATTATGTCCAAGATGGTGTTATTCCAAGGACTAAACTTGCTGAGGTACTGAGTGAGATTGGGAAACTAAGCACTAAATACAGGCTACGGGTAGCAAATGTTTTTCACGCAGGCGATGGGAATCTTCATCCTCTAATTCTTTATGATTCTTCAAAAGCAGGAGAGTTAGAGAAGGCGGAAGAGTTGGCGGGTGAAATTCTCAAGGTCTGTGTTGATGCTGGTGGAAGCATTACAGGAGAGCATGGTGTGGGATATGATAAAAAACAATTTATGTCCCTTATGTTTAGTGAAGACGACTTAGACACCATGTATCTAATCCGATGCGCATTTGATTCAAAAGGATTATGCAATCCTGGAAAGGTATTCCCTACGCCGCGATCCTGCGTGGAAGCGGGGAGAACATCATACAGGGAGCATCCGATTGAAAAATCTGGTTTAGGAGAGAGATTTTAAATGAGGCGCATTGACGGCCCTTGAGTTATTAAACAAGTAATAGATAACCAACTGGGCAGACAACGAGTCTTGCTCGTTGCCCCCTAGCCCACCAGCAAGACTGGTGGGCTGCCCTCATGTTTATTAGCTGATTAAATTGTCAAAAACATAAACATGCTCCTACGAAAAAAACCATGAAAGACCCACTAGAAGAAATAATCAATATAGTTGGTAAAGAGCAATCAGTCTCTTTACATAAGGAACTTGAACACTACTCGGTAGACGGAAAAAGGCCAAATCTTGTTGTTTTTCCAGAAACAATAAATGAAATCTCAGAGATAATGAAAGTAGCCTCATCTGAATCAGTTGCTATAACTCCATGGGGAGGTGGAACAAAAATCGGTCTTGGCAGAGTTCCAGATAAAGTTGACCTTGTAGTATGCACAGGTCGTATTAATAGAATACTTGAACATGAGGCTTCTGATCTTATAGCAACCGCAGAGTGTGGAATTAAACTGAAAGAGTTGCAAAGAGTTCTTAGAGAGAAAAACCAGTTCCTTGCTATCGACCCACCTCATGTAGAACTTGGAGCAACCGTCGGTGGGATCATCGCCACAAATGATAGTGGCCCGAAAAGGCTTAAGTTTGGTACGATGAGAGAGTCCCTAATCGGAATTAAAGTAGTCCGACCAGATGGAAGTATTGTAAAAGGCGGGGCAAAAGTAGTTAAAAACGTTGCTGGCTATGATCTTCCAAAGCTCTATGTTGGTTCCCTTGGTACCCTTGGAATCATTGTTGAAGGTACTTTTCGCCTCTATCCAATTCCGGAAGCCTCCAAAACCTACTTAGCCACCTTTCCAAATCTCGAGATGTTTCAGGAAACCGTTCTTTCAATTTTAAACACCTCTATTGTGCCCACCTGCTTGGAGGCTCTGAATCCCGATCTTATAGGTGCCATCTCTAACAAATTAAATCTTGATTTGAGAAAGCAGAAATATGCACTTGCTGTTCGAATAGAAAGCCTAGAAAAAGCCGCAAGCGACCAAATTTCTAAAGTAAAGCAGATTTCGGATGAAAAAAATGGAGAAGGTCTTCAGCTTGAAGGAGACATTGAAGAAAACCTCTGGCAAGAAATAAGAGAATTTCCATGGCGCATTTCTTGTGAAAATAGAACGGTTTGTAAGGCAAGCATCCTTATTACAGATGTCCTAGGGGTTTTCCAAGCAGCAGAGGAGTTGTGTAAAAGATCTGGACTCAAGATCTATATATCAGGACGAGCAGGCAACGGAGTTTTAATTTTTGCAATTGAAGTGGAGCGACCCTTCGACTATGCTCAGGGCTCAACACAGGGAGAAATGTTAGCGGTGGTTGATGTCATCAAATCCCTTCGTGCTCTGGTTAGTTCTCTAAAAGGTACCCTGGTTATTCAAGACGCCCCTTTATCTATAAAATCCCAAGTAGATGTATGGGGTGAGATAGGAGCATCGCATAAGGTAATGGAAAAGTTAAAAAACCTCTTCGACCCTTATCAGATTCTTAATACTGGTAGGTTTATTAAGGGGAAATAATATATAACCAAAGGCGTGAGGCGTTTACCTGCCAACCGCTAAATACTATTTATGCAGTTTGCATAATTATCTTTGCATAATTATTATTATGCAAAGAGCATAACAGGGTAATTATCTTTCAATTTCATATTAGAACTATAGTTAAGTATACAAAGGGACATCTTTCATGAACATAAGCTTCAATGGGCTACGTGTAGTCGCATTTGAGAGTCGCCGTGCAAAAGAGATAGAAAAGCTCATTCTATATCATGGAGGTGTACCACTGGTAGCACCATCTATGCGGGAAGTACCCTTATCTGAGGCAACCGAGGCGCTTTCTTTTGCAGAGCAATTATTCTCAGGCAACTTCGATGTTCTCATATTGCTCACCGGTGTTGGAACACGCACATTGGCGGACGCTGTTGCAACACAGTATCCACGCGAGCTATTTATCGAAGCCCTTAAACGTGTCACCATTGTCGCCCGCGGTCCCAAGCCAGTAGCTGCACTTCGTGAGATGGAACTCAAACCCGACATCCTCATTCCTGAACCAAATACATGGCGTGACATTCTTTCAACACTAGATAGTTCACTCACCCTGAAAGACAGAAATATCGCTGTGCAAGAATATGGCATTTCAAATCCCGACCTGCTTGTAAGCCTCCGTGAACGTGGCGCAATTGTTACAGCAGTTCCGATTTACCGCTGGGCCCTGCCTGAAGACTTGATACCGCTTCGCAATTCTATCCACGCCATCGCTTCCGCTGACGTAGATATATCCCTCTTTACAAATGCACATCAGATTCGCAACCTCATCCAGGTCGCAACTGATGAGGGGTTAAAACAAGAGCTTTACGAAGGCTTTAAGCGGGTCGCCGTAGGCTCAATCGGACCAACTACAACTGAGGCGCTAACCGAGGTTGGATTAGCAGTGGACTATGAACCCAATAGCCCAAAGATGGGTAACCTTGTTCGTGAAATGGCACGGCGTGGAGCTTCACTCATGCATAAGAAGCGGACTGCATATTCAAACGGAGTAGACACTAACGCTTGGAAGCGCGTCAATATGGTTTGGACTATCGACACCACAGGTCATCCATTAACTAAAACCCATCAATCCGTTTTTATGAAGGCCTGTCGCTGTGAGTCAACTGACTATACCCCGATCTGGTTAATGCGTCAGGCAGGTAGATATCTCCGTGAATACCGAGAACTTCGTGCTAAGGTGCCATTCGTCCAACTCTGTAAGACTCCTGAGCTCGCCGCCGAGGTGACATTAATGGCAGTAGACCGCCTGGCGGTTGATTCCGCAATTATATTCACTGATATTCTCCTGATTCTGGAACCTTTAGGGGTAGAGCTAGAATTTTCAAAGGGTGAAGGCCCCCTCATCAAGAAACCTTTACGCTCATTGAATCCTTTGGACACATTAAGAGAGCTCGAACCCGATGAGCTTCAATTTGTTTATGATGCTGTCCGAATCACCCGCCGTGCGCTCGATCCTGAGATAGCCCTCATAGGCTTTGCTGGAGCACCGTTTACAATCGCGTCCTATGCAATTGAAGGTGGCGGTTCGCGCAATTATGAACATACAAAGGCGCTAATGTACCAGAATGCAGGTGCGTGGCATGCCCTGATGGAACGGTTAGCTGATGCAACGACTTCTTATCTCAACCGACAGATCGCTGCCGGCGCTGATGCAGTGCAACTATTCGATAGCTGGGTTGGATGCCTCGCGCCCGATGATTACCGCGAGTTTGTGCTTCCACACATGCGCCAGCTCATTCAAAGCCTGACACCTGGCGTACCAGTCATACACTTCGGCACTGATACTGCTTCATTACTTGAACTGATGAAAGAGGCTGGCGGCGATGTCATTGGACTTGACTGGCGTGTAGACCTCCGGGAGGCATGGGCACGATTAGGTTACAACGTGGCGGTTCAGGGCAACCTCGATCCTGTTGCGCTCATTGCGCCACCTGCCAAAATTCAAAGCCGTGTAAAAAAGATTTTAGAAAAAGCAGACGGACACCCTGGGCATATCTTCAACCTCGGACATGGCATACTACCAGGCACCCCCGTTGACCACGTGCTTGCATTGGTAGATGCAGTGCACGAATATTCAAATAAGTAGAAAGACTTTGGGCAAAATCGATGTCTTTATAGCCTCACCCGTAATTTTTCTCGTACCAAATTTTTCTCGTGCCAATTGAATTAGTGAAAAACTTTAAGTAAACTCCAAAAAAAGGTGCAAGGATTTCCGTATAACATCCCGTATAGGGTGATTATGCGGAAAAAATTCCGCCTAATCATTAGTTAGGCGCCGCTAGAAAAGCTCCGATCGCCAATGCCCAAACGCAGGCTTACTCTATCAGTCCCGCTTCCTCAATATCGGCACCCCAGGAATGAGTGGCGTCGGCTGATCCATCAGGCTGCCCGGGATGCTCAGGCTGCCAGGAACGTACAATACCTGCCTTCGGATAAGCTCGAAGTCCATGTCACTCTCAACCTCTCGCCCTCCGCCGCCCTTCACCACGACGTCGACAACCGACTCAAGGACATTCTCGACGCTCTCCAAGGGAGAGCAGGCGGTTCAAAGGCCCTTCACAGTCTGCAGCCCATTGTGCCCAACGATAGGCAAATCTATCGCGTATCTATCGAGAAATCGCCCCGCACCGACAGGAAGCGCCCGCGCGGCACTATCACCATCCGGAAACTTCAGCGCCGCCGAAGCATCCTAAGTGCCGCCTAACAACTCGATGGAGCCGACCCGGTCAGCCAGAGGTTGAGTTTAGCGCGATACTAGCCCTGGCTGGCCGGGCGGCTCATCTCGAGGGCGTTATCGGGTATCCATAATTAAACCCTGGATTCCCGCTAAATCCATGCGGGAATGACAGCGTTCCGTGGCACTTTAAACACTATTCACTTTGAAATGGTATAATCTCCGACAGTGTTTACCACCGATTAAATCGGGGGTTGAGAAGAGGTTTTTTTAGTGCCAGATAAATTCGATGCTATCCTTATGATTGCCTTTGGGGGACCAGAAAAGCCTGAGGATATTCGACCGTTTCTTGACAAAGTAACGCTTGGGCGTCCAATTCCAAAGGAGCGAATTGTGGAAGTTGCTCATCACTACGAACTTATTGGAGGTAGATCACCACTTAACGAGTTAACATTCAGACAGGCGCATGGGTTAGAAGCAGACCTAAAGGAACGCGGCTACGAACTCTCTGTTTATGTCGGTATGCGTAACTGGCACCCTCTGTTGACCGAGACTGTAGGTGAAATGGCAGATAGAGGAGTGAAACGAGCGCTTGGCTTAATCATGGCAGCGCACCAGTGTGATGCGAGTTGGCAAAGGTATCAGAGAGATGTTGAAGAAGCTATTTCTAAAACTGGTGTGCAATTGTCAGTTGACTATACAGCGCCACTTTTTGATCATCCACTTTTCATCGAAGCCTCTGCCGACCGCATTTACGAATGTCTTATGCAAATCCCACCTACCGACCGTGAAAGTGCTGTGCTGGTTTTTACCGCTCATAGCATTCCTACGCCGATGGCTGCTGAATCCCCTTACGTTAAGCAACTTACTACCTCATCACGCCTTATAGCCGAGCGACTTCGGTTCGACCTTGCTCACCACGGGCGGCATGATCGCTGGATGCTTGCATACCAAAGTCGCAGTGGCCGCCCAACCGATCCTTGGCTTGAACCTGACATTTGTGATGTACTCCGTGACCTTGCAAAGCAAGGTGTGAGACAGGTCGTTGTTCAACCAATTGGTTTCCTGTGTGAACACGTAGAGGTTCTTTATGATATTGGTATCGAGGCTGTCGAGGTTGCTAAAGAAGTTGGCATTACCTTACTTCGTGCGAAGACGGTAAATGATGATCCCAAGTTCATCGCAGCTTTAGCCGATGTTGTAGAAAGACACATAAAAGACGGGACAAGATAATAATCAGGATGCAGGATAAAAGAACCAAGATGCATGTAAAAATTTTCATCATGAATCGTGCATCGTGAATCATGTATCATGATCATCCTATTCGTGAAAATTCGTGCACATTTGTGGCTAAACCTAAAATAAAACAATGCGTATCATAGTCATCGGTGGTGGTATCACGGGTTTAAGCGCTGCTCACCACCTCGTCGAATTGCACTTGCAGAAAAATCTACCACTAGAGCCAATTCTACTCGAGGGTAGCGGGCGACTCGGTGGCGCAATCACAACTCGGCATACGGACGGCTTTCTTATGGAGGAAGGTCCCGACTCATACATAACAACCAAGCCATGGGCACTTTCTTTATGTAGGCGTATCGGGTTAGAGCCCAAACTTATTCCGACTAATTACGCATGCCGTCGTACATTTGTTGTCCATCGAGGAAGGCTGCTGCCTATCCCTGATGGTTTCTTTATGCTTGCACCCACTCAGTTTTTTCCATTTGTGAGATCGCCACTGTTTTCCTGGCGCGGAAAACTACGTATGGCTCTTGATTTAGTACTACCACGTGCCCCAAGACAGGACGACGAAAGCCTTGCATCTTTTGTCTCCCGCCGACTCGGGCGCGAGGCGTTGGAGCGCGTTGCCCAGCCGCTGATAAGCGGCATATACACAGCCGACCCCGAAAAACTGAGTTTGCGAGCTACCATTCCGAGCTTCCTTGAGATGGAGGAAAAGCACGGAAGCATTATCAAAGCGATGTTACTTGAACAACGAAGATCAAAGCGACGGCAAAGCGAGGACTTTGTTAGGAGTTCTTCGGAAAGCTTGGGTCAGAATAAGGAAAGCGGGGCCCGGTATGGCATCTTTGTATCGTTCAAAGAAGGAATGCAAACACTTGTGGATGCGCTTTTAGCACGTCTGACAGAAGACGAAGTATTTCGACCGCAGCATTCTTTGAGCAGCAGTGTGTTTCAAAAGGAAATAAAAAGAACGGGGAATGGAAATAAAACTGTGCAGCTCAATCAACGCGTGAAACATGTGGTTCGATCCTTCGACTTTGCTCAGGGCTCACCACAGGCGGGAATGGCAAACGGAGGTTGGAGAGTTTTCATGGAGGACGGCACTTGGCTTGATACCGATGGAATCATCATTGCTACACCGGCATATCAAACTGCAGCTTTAGTTGAGAGACTCGACAAATCGTTGGCTTCAGATTTGAGGAAGATTGAATACGCTTCCTCCGTAGTCATCAACCTCGCGTATCGGGGAGAGGATATATCCCATCCCCTCGACGGCTTCGGGTTTGTAGTACCAATGGTTGAAAAACTTACTATAATCGCCTGCTCATTCAGCAGTGTGAAGTTTGCAGGTCGTGCGCCAGAAGGAAGTGTATTGCTTCGCTGCTTCGTCGGGGGAGCAATAAATCCTGAAGCCTACGAGCTTGAAAATTCAGAGTTGATTAATGCAGCACATAAAGAGATAAGTAGCCTCCTAGGTATCAAAGCTCAGCCTCTATTTGCACTTGTGCATCGTCACCCACAATCCATGCCACAATACCCTGTTGGTCACCTTGAACATATCGCTCAAATCAATGCCAAAGTAAGTAAATATCGTGGTCTTGCGTTTGCAGGTAATGCTTACAATGGAGTTGGTATTCCGGATTGCATACGCTCAGGAGAAGCAGCAGCAGAATCCATCCTAACCATTAACAAATAGACTCTAAATGTTAAGTAGTTGAATTAACGTGGTAGAGGGAGCCTTATCATCTTCGAACATCTAATTTGGCAATAGACACTTGGTCCACCAGTCCCTGCCCTGGGCAAAGTTGAAGGGTTGCTGGTGGACGGCAACGAGCAAGCCTGTCCCGAGCTTAAGCCGAGGGAACTCATTGCCTACCCATTTAGATTATTACCTATTTAATAGATCAAATATCATTAGACTCACTCATATTCAGGAAACCTAAAGGTTTCCGCTACCTTTCTTTGATTTTACCTTTAATACCAGAACCTTTTGAAATCTATTCTTAATGGAATAAGTCAGCAGCTCCTACCAAAGGCTTAGCACCCTAGGAAAGTATTTTATTTCCCTTCGTGATAGAACAATCTTAATTGGTTCTTAACATATTTTTAATACAAAACTCATAAAAACTGATTTTAATAATTACAAGAGAGCTTAATGGGGAAAGATTTTACAGTAACTTTGGAGAAACAGATTAGATGAGTATTAACTTAATTATTTTTGCAACGAACCAACCAAAAAAGATGATTAAAATAACCTTCCCGATCCTTCATATCTATATACGAAATGTCTATTGCTAATACGATTGTTGTCTCAGATATTCATCTTGGCTCTGATATGAGCCGAGCGGGAGAATTAATAAGCGTTCTTGACTCCTGGACCTTTGAGAGATTAATCCTTCTTGGTGATATCTTTGATGACCTGAACTTTAAAAGACTACGACGACTCCATTGGGACTTACTGTCTTATATAAGGCAAATATCAAAACGTAAAGAGGTTGTATGGGTTGAAGGAAATCATGACGAAGGCCTCGTTGAAGTCATCCCCTATTTGCTGGGTGTGAAAGCATGTAAGGAATATCTATGGGAGGACAATGGAAAAAAATATCTTGCAATACATGGCCATCAATTTGATGATTTTATAATCAATAATGGCACAATTACTGAAATCGCTTGCTCGATTTATCGGTTTGCACAGAGGATAGATACTAAAGGTTTCTACATAAGTAAGTTTCTAAAAAGAAAATCTAAGACATATTTGCGATTATCCAAAAAGGTAGCTAATGATGCTATTCGTTATAGTCTGAGTAAGGGGGCTGAGTTTGTTTTTTGTGGTCATACCCATCATGCAATGTCCGTGATTATTGATGGTATCCACTACTTTAACACCGGATGCTGGACAGATATACCTTCTACCTACATATCAATAGGAGAAGATGGAGTTAAGGTCCACGAGCTATTTTGACATTAGATTTATTAAACAGTTAATCATCTAAAAGTGTAGACAATAGGTAGGGACGCATTGCGATGCGTCTCTACAATAGGTTGCCGTCTACCGGCAACCATTCGACTTTGCTCAGGGCAGGGAAATGGTAGACTACAAAGTGTTTATCACAGAATTAAATGTTTAAAGATCATAATGGCTTCTGTGCGAGGTGATATTGAGAATATTATTCGGTGTTCAGGGTACGGGTAATGGGCATATAAGCCGAGCACGAGAAATTTTAAGGTATTTACCAACGTACGCTGATGTAGATATTCTTGTTAGCGGGACGCAGTATAATGTTGATCTCGGATTCGAAATAAGATATAAACTCTCTGGACTTGCATTTGTATTAGGTAAGAACGGAGGGATTGATTACTGGAACTCAGTAAAAGATGCAAGGCTCTATAATTTAATAAATGACATAGCTAAACTACCTGTTGAGAAATATGATTTAATAATAAGCGATTTTGAACCTATAACAGCATGGGCATCAAAATTAAAGGGTGCTAAAAGCGTAACCTTATCCCATCAGGCATCATTTCTCTCCCCCAAAACACCCAGACCAGATAAAAAGAATTACCCGGTGGAGTTAATAATGAGGTGGTATGCCCCTTGTTCGATCCCTATAGGTTTTCACTTTGAAAGATATGACACTTTTATCCATACGCCTGTTATAAGACAGGAGATACGTGAAGCAAATGTTAGGAATAATGGCCACTACACAGTTTACATACCCTTCTATGGAGATGATTTTTTAATTAAATATCTGTCAAAAGTAGATGTAAAATGGGAAGTATTCTCGAACCACTATAAGGGAAACCCTTACACACAAGGCAACGTAACCATATACCCAGTAAGCAATGATGGTTTTGTAAAAAGTGTTACCTCATGTGAAGGGCTGCTCAGTGGTGCTGGTTTTGAAACACCGGCGGAGGCTTTATTTCTTGGCAAGAAACTCATGGTAATTCCTATGAGGGGGCAATACGAGCAGGAATGCAATGCCGAAGCACTGCAGAGATTAGGAGTTCCAGTTGTTAAAGCTCTAGATATGAATTTTGATAAAATTCTTAGAGATTGGATTGATTCATCAAATGTTTATCACGCAGACTACCAAAACCATTTACCATCTATAATTGAGTACATGTTAGAGATTCCTAAAGAAAGAAAAACTTTTTGATAGGTTAACTTTTTTATTCCCTCTCCTTCTTTAAAAATCCCAAGAAAAAAATTCTAAATATAAATGAACAACCCTGCTGCAATCACATATTCAAAACCATAATGGATAGGCGGGACTTTCTAGTCCCGCTTTCTTAGACGGGGTTGGAAAACCCCGTCTATCGCTGTGTTATGTTCTGCAGAGGAAATCGTCAAGTTAACCAATACTTGCAGAACTAGGGTTGCTTAGCTAGGATATGATTAAGCGTATAATTGATGATAAGAAGAGACGAAAAGGGAGGTTGGGTCCTTTTTAACCAGCACGACCATGCAGAGCTTTCTGGGGCGATTATGACGTTTTGGGGAAATAAAGAATTTTTGAGGCCAGAACCTTATGATGAGGTTCTATTTGCAATCCGGGGGCATGACAATGGTTGGAAAGAATGGGATTCTTCACCAAGGATAAATCCTGTAAATCAATACCCAATGAACTTCATAGAGATGACCTCATCTGATCAGGCTTATATATGGAGGCGTTGCTTTAAAAGACATTCAGTAGAACATCCCTATGCCTCAGCGCTTATCGCACTTCATTTTGGAAAACTCAATGAGAAATCTCTAAATAAGAATTTGAATAATAATATGGCAAAGTCATTACACAGCGAGATTATTGATTTCGTCTCTAACATGTTAAATATTAACGCATCAGATTTAAACCTGAGTTCTTTTCCTAAAGATGTTCAGGTCAATCTAGGGCTTGTCCAGATTGGAGATATCATCTCGCTTGCACTTTGTCATGGCTGGTCATCGAATGAAATTAAATATGCACCGCTTAACTACGATAGCTCTCTTAGTACGCTCAGCCTTGAATCAAGTGACGGGAGTAATTTTACAATTAGACCTTATCCATTTGCTGAGCCATTGCTTAGATTTCAGGTTCGTGGACGAAAACTAAAACAGAAAAAATTCTCGAACGATGCTGAGCTTAGGCAAATGTTAAACCAGACTGAATATGAAACGCTCCAATTTTCAATTCGAAAAGATAACAAGATGCAGGATGCAAGATACACGATGCAGGATACAGGATGGATGTAATTTTCATGCATCATGAATCGTGTATCATGTATCGTTTAATAGCGTAAATTCGTGTTCATTAGTGGCCAAATAGTTATAAATAATCAAATGGAAGAGAAAAACATAACCTACCAGGCCTTTGATGAAATAGACCAGCCAAGTCTAGACATTATTCATGACTGTGTCCACTGTGGATTTTGCCTTTCAGCTTGTCCCACTTATCTTGAGACAGGAAATGAGCTTGATTCCCCGAGGGGAAGAATCTACCTGATGAAATCAGCCTTAGAAGGGAGAATTCCACTCGGTCAATCGTTGGTTAAACATTTGGACTTATGTCTTGGATGTCTCGCCTGCGAGCCTGCTTGTCCGTCAGGGGTGCGTTACGGTAAGCTCATTGAGGCAGGAAGATCCCAGATTGAACGTCGTTACAATAGACCCTTTTTTAAGAAATTTTACCGATCATTCTTGTTCTCAATTTTTCCTTATCCTAAAAGACTCAAGTTTCTCCTTCCTTTTCTTCTTTTGTACCAGGCAACTGGGATTAATAGGCTAATCAGGTCTTCGAGAATTCTACATAGTCTTTTCAAAAAGTTAGTACATACGGAAGAGATGCTTCCGAACATAAAGTTTTCATCTATCTTTTCATCCTTACCTGAGGTAATTCCAGCAAAAGGAAAAAAACGCTATCGGGTTGCATTGCTTACTGGATGTGTCCAGAGTGTTCTATTCTCTGAAACGAATGCAGCTACTGTCAAGGTTCTCTCTCAAAATGGATGCGAGGTTATCATTCCGAAAAACCAAGGTTGTTGCGGAGCGCTATCTTTACACTCAGGACGCTTGTCCGAGGCAAGGGACTTTGCGCGTTCCAACATTGACATTTTTGAAAAGCTCGATGTTGATGCAGTCATTGTTAACTCAGCAGGATGTGGATCTACAATGAAAGAGTATGGAGAGTTGCTAGAGAACGATACATCCTACTCTAGGCGTGCAGAAGGACTAAGCAAAAAAACAAAAGATGTAATGGAGTTCCTAGCAAACATTGGACTTCAAGGAGAATTAAAAGAACTAAAGTTAAGGGTTACATTTCAGGATGCCTGTCACATTGCCCATGCTCAGAGAATAAAAGCGCATCCAAGAAAAGTAATACTGCAGATTCCTGGAATCGAGTTTGTTGAACTTCCCGAATCCGACCTCTGCTGTGGAAGCGCCGGGATTTATAACCTTATTGAACCTGAGATGGCAGATAGGCTCCTTGAACGAAAAATCTCTAAACTCAAAGAAACAGGAGCACAGGTTTTAGTTGCAGGGAACCCTGGCTGCCTGCTACAGATAGGGATGGGAATTAAACGTCATGGATTAAGCATCAAAACCGCCCATCCTGTTGAACTATTAGATTGGGCGTATCAAGGAACTATTTCTAAGCCTTCAGTTAACATGAAATGAGGAAACTACCTGAAGGTGACAAATAATGCAGCAATTCTGGCTTGTGGTTGGATCAGGAAGAAACTGGAAAGTATCTTTTGAAAACAGCAACCCTATATGTCACAAACTTTTTCTTATTTCAAACACAGTAAGTCGAGTTAGCTGTACCTTGGACAATCCTCATTTAATAAAATTTTCGATAAGCTTTGTAAGAATGCTCCCGACGTAATATATAAACTGAAATAACAGCCCATCCAGTTGAGCTACTTGATTGGGCATATTAATCACAAACAAAAACGCAACTGCCATCACAATTATAGCAAGATGCAGGGAAGAAAGCGGCACCTCCTAACATTGCACACTGTACGTTTGTTATCTCAGCGCAGTCCTCGCTAAATTCGCAGCAGACTTGAAATGGGGGAGGAGTCGGTGTGGGTGGCGTCGTTCTACACCCTCCACTAATGCAAAAACCCCCGGGTAAGAATAAACCTTGCATCTCAGCGCATTCCACATTTGTAATATTCTCGCATGCTAGTCCTAAATCACAGCAGCCAAATATCGGTCTTGGAGTCGGCGTAGGAGTTGGAATGGGTGTCGGTGTGGGTGTAGGCGTTGGTGGCGGTGTGGGCGTTACGCATTCACCGTCAACGCATATTTTAGCCTCATCATCAGGGTCGCATCTCTCTCCCTCGCATAGCGGATTATCACAGGCAAGGCATGTCAGTACACCGAGTTGACAAAATACATTATTTTCTGCTCCAAAAACAATATCTGCAATGGTGCTACCCGCTGCCCCCAGTAAACCGTCTGCAGTGATAAACTTGCATATGAATGATACATCAGGCTTCGCCGGAACCAAAAATGTTCTCTGTATAGGAAGATCGGAGACGTCAAATGTTTCTTCATCATGGAAATTACCTACATCTATCTCAATGGTGACAGTACCTTCTAGCCCATTTTGTCTTAAAACCGGCTCACCGGATAATTCTGTGGACGAATCAGAAAACAATTCTTCAGGAAATTCTAAAAAAAGTTTAATAGAGGCTTTTTGTGCGTCCCCACCTGTACCACCTCCACAATAGGAAAAAGTAAAAATTAGGATTATAAAAACAACACTAAGCTTTAAGGTTCTTATATCCATTTTCTATCCCTCTCTAAGGACCTTGCGGTGGTGGTATCACAACATCTACAGGTGTTTGATCGCCGTTAAGCAAAATATCAGCGGGGTCTTGAAGAATTGGCGGAATTCCAGGCGCACCAAAAGGCGTCAAATCAGCTTCAGAAGGCAGCTCTTCCTCTGGAAACTCCTCAAATTCCTCATCGCTAGGGACTTCTTCTTTAACCTCTGTTTCACTTTCAAATTTTTCCCTTAATTCGCGGTCAAAAGGCTTTGCAATGGGTACCCTTTCTAAGGTATTAATACATAGCCCATCCTCCAGCGTAAACTCCCACGCATCATCTTTTCTTCTTATAAAACTCACACCATCATCCATACAGATGTCCCCATCGGCATCTATGAACTCTGTAGTTCCTTTTATACCTGCGACAGCGTTAGGGGTGGCAAATTCAACGTTTGAATCCCCGCGTTCAAACTTCTGAACTATTGCTTTGAGTTTCCCCTTGAAAATATTGGAGTAGGATTTTCTCTCTTTCGGTGTATAAACAAACTCTGTAATATCGAAATTGGCATTTGCCCCTAAAGAAATCAAGGTGTCATCATCAAATAGTATTTTTACACCTGAAGCCTCTTTTGTTTCAAACCTATCCCCTAGAAATACACTAGTTCCCTTTTCTACCACCTGGCTTTTACCAGCGCTCACCACTACAACCTCCCCTTTAACTGCCGTAACAATACCTATAGGCTCAGGCTCTTGAGCATATGAATTTGTAACCCAAAACACCGATAATAACAGTACAAAGATTTTTAATATCCTAATCTTCATGTAGTTGTCCGTGGAAAACCCCTAAAACTTCGCAGTAAGTGTAACAGAAAATATATCCCTATCATATTCAAATGGGTTAGGTGGTGGGAAATCTGTATCCGAGAAGTTTGAAACATGCACATATCCAAGATCTAGATATAAAATCTTATAAAGCCTCTTTGATACAGCAACCTCTACGCTAAATTGGTTGTCAACCCTGTTAAAATCATCATTATAATAGTCCTGTCTATAATAGTTAAATTCAAGGAAGGCAGTAATTTCAAAGGGAAGAAAAGCGAGCGCTTCAAGAAAGCCCTCAGGGGAAACATAATCAAAGTTAAAGGTATTGGGTTCTTCCTTAGCACTATTTACTTCAAAGTTGAATCCAGGCTTTAAAAGAAGCCTTCCGTTGTAAATGCTGAATAACTCTGCAATAGTAAAGTTATTATTTACAGCATCCCTCTCTGGGAAATCCTCGAAATTATTGTATCTAAACTCGTAGGAAATTACCGTGCTCGTATAGGGGGTCCACTGGAAAGATACCTGTGGGCTTACTGATTGTGATTGGGAGAAGAGATGACTAGCAGGTGTGCCATCTATTAGTACAATGTCGTAGAAATAGTCCAGGAAAAAACTCACCGGGGTTCCACCCAATTGGGTCTTTTTTGCTCCGTATAGATTGATTCTGTAATCTTGAATATTGAAATCCTCTAAATCCTTATTGAAGTTCATGTAAAAGGAAAAATTCCCACCTAGAACGGCATCAGGTTTAAGATAGGGATTATAGCCAATATTGAAGAAGAAAACGGCTCGGGGAGCGCTTTTATCGCTGACTATGTCAATGTTATCAGCCTCTACAGCAACGTTTGTATCATATTGAAAACCTGTGCTAACCCCACCATAATACCTCTTGGTAAGCCCTGCAATTATGTCTAAATATTGAAGCGCGGCTACAGCGGTGTCTGTCCCTGCTCCAAACTCCCCTACAAACTCAAACTCTTTCTTTGCTTGCTCGTAGTTACTCATCTTATAATGGCTAAGACCAGCATAAAAACGAGATTGAAGCGTTAGGTCAGGATCGAGTTTATAAGCCTTATCAAATGAAGCGGCCGCATCTTTATGATTCCCTAGCTTATATTGAGCGTACCCTAAGTAATAATAAGCGAGACCGCTGTCTGGCTCTTGCCTTATAGCCTCCATTAATTCAACTTGAGCCTTATTGTAGTCCTCTATCCTGAGATACGCAGTTCCTAAATCAAGATATATCCGTTTTATTTTCGGATCGAGGCTTCTTGCCTTTTCTAGGTAGGTAACGGATTCGGAGTATTTCTTTAGCTTAAGAAGGGAAAGCCCAAGTATATGGTTGGCTACAGGGCTATTAGGGTTTTCAACTACAGCCTGCTCAAGGAATTTAACCGCCCCTTGATAATCTTTTTTCAGATATAGAGCAAGTCCCTTATTGAGATTAAGTTCGAAATCAGCTAAAACAGGTTGAGAGATAGCACATACTATTAAGAAAACGAGAAATCTCAATCTGTATCCCAATCCTCCGTCTCCTTTAAGCCGTAGATAACTTTGACTGCAAAATTTTGAACAGACTTACTAAAAAAACAATGTGACTTTACTACCTTTAAAAAGTGTTGTCAAGAAGTATTTTGACATATGTCATTTAAAAATTAAAAGTGAACCGTTTTTACACGATTTAAAGATTAAAAGTGAACACCCTAAGAAGTCGTAATCTAAAGCCAAAAAGGAGGCTTTTAGAT
>Ga0209751_10002284_pt1 | contig 19272 bp, 23 predicted proteins | sample RifCSP13_1_FD_184019 | JGI IMG/M metagenome (GOLD analysis project Ga0209751, IMG submission 184019) | Soil microbial communities from Rifle, Colorado - Rifle CSP2_sed 13_1 (SPAdes) (version 2) | ecosystem: Environmental > Terrestrial > Deep subsurface > Rock core/Sediment | place: Rifle... | reverse complement strand
CTCCTTCGTTGGCTAGATCCCTACGAAATTGTTCCGGTGGACGACCTCGGCGCCGTGATCGTAGCCCAGGAGCGCGTTGATGCGGTCGGAGCGGCGCCCGCGGATGACCGCCATGTCGGTGGCGCCATAGTTCGCGATGCCGTAGCCGAGCGCCGCGCCGTCCGGCCCCACAAGGGTCACCGCGTCGCCCCGCTGGAAGTCGCCTTCGATGCTAAGGACGCCCGCCGGCAGGAGGCTCCGGTGCTCGCGCTGCAGCGCCACGGCGGCTCCCCCGTCCACGACGAGCCGGCCCCGCGCCGAGAGGCCCGCCAGCATCCACCGCTTCCTGCTCTCGAGCCGTGTTCCGGCCGCTGGGAACAGCGTGCCGATGACCTCGCCCCGGGCAAGGCGGGGCAGGACTTGCTGCTCCCGTCCCGAGGCGATGACGACCGTGGCGCCGGCGCTCGTCGCCAGGCGGGCGGCCTGCACTTTGGTGGCCATGCCACCCGTGCCGCCTCCCTCGCCGGCCTGGCCCGCGAGGGCCTCGATGCTCGCGTCGATGCGGTCAACCCTGGGGATGAGCCGCGCGTTTGCGTCAAGGTGTGGGTCGGCGGTGTAGAGGCCCTCGGTGTCGGTCAGGAGGACCAAGAGGTCAGCATCGACCAGGTTCGCGACGAGTGCGGAGAGGGTATCGTTGTCCCCGAAGGCGCTCCCCTCGAGCTCCTCGGTGGCGACGACGTCGTTCTCGTTCACAATGGTGATGACGCCAAGGTCCAGCAAGCCGAGCAATGTGTTGCGCGTGTTGAGGTAGCCCTGGCGGTCGCTCAGGTCGCGCTTGGTCAGCAGCGCCTGGGCGATCGTGACGCCATGCCAGGAGAAGAGCAGGTCGTACACGTACATGAGGCGGCTCTGCCCCACGGCCGCAAGCACCTGACGGAAGGGCAGGTCGCGCCGCTCCTTTGGGTCTCCCAGGATCCGCCGCCCGGCAAGGACAGCGCCCGAGGTTACCAGGATGACCTCGGCCCCGGCCTTGCGCAGGTTCGCCAACTGGGCGACGAGGGCCGCCATGACCTCCAAGTCCAGGCCCTCTCGCCCACCAAGGATGTTCGAGCCGATCTTAGCGACAAGCCGGCGGTACGCAAGAGGGAGCGCCGTGGCGCCCTCAATGCCGTCGGATGGAGGGTCGGCCCGGGAACTGTTCCGTCTGTCGCTCATTGCGTCACAACACGCCGGCGAGTCGACGCCGCGGGTTCAAGCTTGACTGCCTTTGCAAGGCCCGCCCATAATGCCCCCGAATGCTACCCGAGGAGACGGGAGAGGCCGAGGAGAAGGAGTAGGAGAAGCCCGCCGATAAGCCCGATGCGCCGCAGCTCCGCGGCGACCGGGGGTGGCTCACGCCGCGGGGCCGGTTCGACTGCAGGCCTGGAACGGACACCGGCCGGCGGTACGGCGCGCTCAGTCGCGGGACGCGGCGCAGGCGGCGATGGGATCGGGGCCCGGTGGGCGCGCTCTCGCGCGAGCTCGGCATAGCGCGAAGCACGCCGTCGTCTTTTGGCGGGCATTTGGATTGCTCCTCTGCTGGCTACCTTGCTCGATTATAGGCGAAGGCGCTCGGCCTTCGCCAGACGGGCTCGACGGAGAGCGGCATGTTGCGAAGAAGCGGTGTCCCCTGGCAGGACGAGGAGAGGACGGAGGTGGTAGTGCCGGCAACCGCCAGCCTTGAGGGAGGGGTCCTGCGTACCGATGGGCCGGTCTACATCTATGGTACCTTCGAAGGCCAACTGGAGACGGCGAGCGCTCTGTTCGTCGGGCCGCTGGCCCAGGTGACCGCCGATGTGGAGGCGCAGAGCGTCTCGGTGGCGGGGACGATTCGCGGCAACATCACGGCGTCCGGGCAAGTCGAGATACTGGCCGGGGGCCGTGTGTATGGCGACATCATCGCGAGCGATCTCCGTATCGACGAGGGCGCGGTGTTCAGCGGCATGAGCACCCGGCATCCTGAGGAGACCAACAATAGGCCAAGCGGGGAAGCCTCCAACATTACTTAGGGACTGGCGCATCGCTTGCTAGTAAGACATGGTCATACAGAGTTGGGCATTGTCCTCGAGAACATGGCATCTCCCGACAGCAGTGGCTGAATCCGCGCAGCATCTTTGGCGCGTTCTCGCATTCATCTTCATAGCTCTGGGCTTCACCATCCGCTTGCACCTATTAGCGGACCCTATCGTCGGCTGGGACGAGGGTTGGTCAACGTGGCTGGCCCAGCAAGACTGGCGTACTATCGCTCTCCGCACCGCGGCTGACGAACACCCACCCCTCCATTATTGGTTCCTTAACCTCTGGCTGCTTCTCTCCGGCGGCGGCGCTTTTGCACTCCGCTACGCATCGGTATTTTTCGGTGTGCTCACTACAGCTCTACTGTATCGGACTGGCTTGTCGATATCGGGGCCTGCTCTCGGTACGGCAGCGGCACTTTTCCTTACCGTCTCAGCCTTTCACGTCCGTTGGTCGCAAGAGATCAAGATGTACGCACCTGCCGTTTTTCTAGGCCTTTTAGTGCTATATCTCATGATGTCTTGGGTCGAACGTCCTACCGGCAGGCACCGGCTTGGCTATGTAATCGCTGCCATCGCGGCTTTACTTACCCATTATCTACTGGCTTTGTTGGTAGGTATGGTTGGACTGGCCGGTATCGCCAGGCTGGCCACCCAGGGTAAATGGAGACTAGTCCTTGAATGGGTGGGAATGCATGGAGCTGTAGCCCTCTTTGTGATCCCTTGGCTTCTCTTCTACCTCTCGCAGGCCATCGTGTTTCAGCGGCGTGCTCCGCTAACTGAGGCCCACTTCGCCTGGCTGACCATGACAGTTTTGCCTCTGGGAGTAAGCGCCCTTATTGAGCAATACCGAGCCCAAGCGCTGTTCTTTACCATCATCACCGGCCTGGGTATGCTGGCCTTTCTGTTTCAGCAAGATGCAAAGCAGCGATGGATCGGTGCGACTCTTGTCACCAGTCTGACGTTGCCCTTGTTCAGCATTTATCTTGGTTCTCGTATCGAAAGCGCTTTCTTCCATCCGAAGATGGCTGCCCGCTACCTCGTGCTTTTTCTGCCGTTCTACGCGCTGCTTCTGGCCAATGGGCTTGTCGCTATCTGGCGAGCCAGACGCTGGGCCGGGTTAGCCCTGTCGGTAGCGGGTCTCATGCTGCTTAGTGGTCCGCTAAATGTCTACCTGCAGGGTAGAGCTAACCGAGAGGATAGTATTGCAGCCCTTGGTCGCTTCCTTACCGCCGAACATCAAGAGGGTGATGCCGTTCTCTTACTTGCCGACCGGAACTGGCCGGTGTTCCGCTTCTATGCCTCCGGCACTGGCTCATGGTTGCTTGTGTCGGAGACTTGGCGTGACCCCTCTGACGAACAGCTAAGGAAACTATGGCAGACTCTTCCCTACCCACCTCGCCGGGTTTGGCTCATTAGAAATGAGGGAAGCCCCTTGGTTGACCCGCAAAGGCGTGTAGAAGCATGGTTGGGGCGACGCTTGCCGTTAGTGGAAGATGTCTCTTTCGGATCGGTGGCGGTGCAAAGGTTCGGTGCCTCTAAGCCTCCACAAGAAGCCATCCGGTCCAATGGAGCGGAACATCCTCGCGGTACAATGCTTTCCTTTCAATCGATACCATCCAGGCTAACCAGCGGCGACGTGCGCTATTTCTCCACCTACTGGTCGGTACCTGTCGAGGGACAGCTTCTCCGAGTCCAGCTTCTGCTAAGCGCTGCTGATGGACAGGTAGTGTGGCACGAGCCCACGGGGCATTTGCTGATGCCAGGACACGACGCAGAAAGCACGACGATCCTTCATGCGCTGGCTGTTTCAGCGTTGCTGCCAAGCGGATACTACGAACTCAGCGCTGAAGTAGAGGGTATCGACAGCGTACGGGAGTGGCCCTTGCAGATCATTCAGATAAGGCAGCAAGTGTGGCAGCCCGGCACCGATGACCTTCAACCGACGTTGGTGGTGCTAGAAGGTCGCATCGCCTTGACTGGCGTTCACATCCGACAAAGAGAGGTCAAAGGGGCCCAGAGCGTCGAAGTGGGTTTACGGTGGCGAGCGCTCACGCCCCTTGCTCGTAGCTACAAACTATTCCTGCACCTTGTAGACGACGACGGGCGCATCTGGGCCCAGCGCGACGATCCCCCCGCGGGCCGACGATACCCAACCATTGCCTGGCTAGCAGGAGAGTCGGTTTATGGCCGCTATCTTCTACGTCTGCCTCCCGAAACGCCTCAAGGGAAACTCTCGTTGGTAGTTGGACTCTACGATCCTACTACTGGCCAGCGCTTGCTGATAAATGAGGCGACGGCCGTACGAGACGGCAGCAGCGCGGTCATCGGCCAGACTACGGTACCGTTCTCGCCCCGAAGCGGGGACTAGCTGGTCAAACCGCGTTCTACTTCGTGCGCCCACGCGGCGAGGGCCGCAGCTCCTCGTCCAGCCAATCGGCGGTGCGCGGCTTACGCCGGTATTTCTGGTCCACGTGCGTCAGCTTGGCGACGACCTCAGCCTCGGCAGGGTCATACGGCGTCGCGAACCACGCCTCCAGCACCTCTTCGGCGATCGGCATGGCCATGGAGCGCAGGCTTAGTACGAGCACGTTCGCGTGGTCCCAGCGACGCGCCCCGCGAGCGGTCTCCGCATCCGCGCAGAGGGCGGCCCTTATCCCTGGGACCTTGTTGGCGGCCATCGCGACGCCTGTGCCGGTCCAGCAGCAGACGATCCCACCCTCTGCGAGGCCGCTGACGAGGCGTTGCGCGACATGCTCGCCCACTTCTGGCCAGTCGAGGGGCTCGCTGGCGAGCGGCCCAACGAGCTCGACGTCATGTCCTTGCCGCTGCAGCCAGGCCACAACGGCGTCGGTCAGCGCGGTCCGCTCGTCGCTGCCAACGACGACGCGCATGTGCTACCCGGTATCGGCCCAGGAGGGCCGAACGAGCTCGCCCGCGTTGAGCCGCACGCGCTCCACGATGGCATCGGCGCGGCGAAGACGCTGTCGTTCTGTCTCCCGCATGGACGTTGTTCGGGCGATCTGCAAGGCCCGCGCGAGCCAGAGCTTCACCGCTTTGATGAAAGCGGCAGCGAGCCAGCGCGATACCGGGTCCTGCACGCGCAGGCGGCCGGGGATGCGGGTCGCCAGAATGGCCCTCGCCGGTGGTAGGCTGTCCATCTGACCCTCCGGCCAGTCGTACAGCCACGCGGTCACCCCGAGGAGATACGCGAGCGTCCCCTCCACGCGCCCAGGGTCCACGGCGAAGAGCCCCCGCAGCGAATCGTTGCACAGCTGGACGTTCTCTAAGTATGCCTCCGCGTGTTCGGGGTAGGCCATCGCGTTCAGCAGGCTGTGGAGGTCATCGACGATGTGGTACGAGCAGTGGCGCTCCAGGACGGCCAGCTTGCCCAGGAACAGACGAAAGAACGGGGTATCGTTCTCCAGTGCGTAGAAGGCCCGCGCGCTGGCGATGGCCGGCACGCCATCCTTCCGCGGCGGCTCTCCCAGCGCGAGGGCCAGCACCTCCGCGAAGATGGTGGCGGAGCGGCGATGCAGCTCATTCTCCGGGCGGAGGGCGCCGTAAATGCGGGCCAACGTCTCGGTCATGTCGGGATCGCGCGCTTGCCCCTGGCGCTGCATGCGGACCTGGGCCTCGCTCAGGGAAAGTCCGCTCAGCCAGCACCGCAGGCCGTAATACCACTCCTCCATAGTCACTCTGATTGCCGGATGAACGCTGCCGCAGGAGCCGAAGGAGCGTGGGCGCGGCTCTCGGATGCCAATCGCGGCTACGCACTCGTCCAGTCCTGAGAGCCAGTTCTGGTTGCAGAACTCGAACCCCCAGCGCGGGAAATCGGCCAGCACTTGCCAGGCCCAGGAAGGGACAACGCGAGGTTGCATCGCGTTGACAACCTGGATCTCGTCATCCCATTGACCGGGGTCCGCGCCTGCGGGCGTATTGGCCCAGAACTCTTGGAGGGACCGCGGGGCAGTTGTCGTCATGCAGTGAGCACGCCTAGCTGGCGGAATGCCCGTTCGGCAGTCAGACCGATGTCGGCCGGCGATTCGACTACGCTCGCACCGGCGGCACGCAGCGCGGCCACCTTCTCCCCCCAGGTGCCGGTGCCGCCGCTGATGATCGCGCCGGCGTGTCCCATCCGACGCCCCGGCGGCGCCGTCCTGCCGGCCACGAATGCGACCACGGGCTTGGTGAAACCAGCGCTGCGGATAAAAGCCGCCGCCTCTTGTTCTGCGGTGCCGCCTATCTCGCCGATGAGGACGAGCGCTTCGGTCTCAGGGTCAGCCTGGAACAGCTTTAGCGCCTCAATGAAGGTCATCCCCGGCACCGGATCGCCACCGATGCCTAGGGCAGTGCTCTGGCCGATGCCGCGCTCCGTCAGCTGCGCCACGGCGTCGTACAGCAGCGTGCCGGAGCGCGAGAGGACACCAACGCGCCCCGGTAGAAAGACGTCTGGAGGCATGATCCCAGCGCGCGCGCGGGATCCCGGCGTGATGAGGCCGGGGCAGTTGGGCCCGATCAGGACAGCGGAACGACCGCGCAGGAAGCGCCGCACGCGGACCATGTCGTGCACCGGAATGCCCTCGGTAATGCAGACGACGAGCGGCAGACCGGCGTCCACCGCCTCCAGGATCGCGTCAGTGGCGAAGGCGGCCGGGACGAAGATGATAGAGACGTTCGCTCCGGTCTCTCGAATGGCCTCCGCGACGGTGTTGAAGACGGGCACGCCGAGCCCCTCGACGGTGCTGCCGCCACGGCCGGGCGTCACACCGCCAACGACCCGCGTCCCGTATTCGAGGCTGAGCCGCGCCTGGTTGCCGCCCTCGCGGCCCGTGATGCCTTGAACAATGAGGCGGGTGTTGGCATCGAGGAGAACGCTCATGAATGCTCCTTTAGTGGGCTAGGACAAGCCCTTCCGACGGGGCTGCTCCCAAGAGCTCTTGATCCCAACTGGAGAAGTTGATCTCGCCAAAACGCATTTGGAGCATGATGCCAGTGGCTAAGTGCACCGCATCGTAGGCTCTCAAGCCATGCTTTTCCGCCAAATCGCCCGCGAAATGAACGAGACGTTCGGTAAGATCAACCTTGAGCAAGAGATCGCGCGAGTTGTGATCCAGGTCTTGGATCGCTCCGCCATAGCCCTCGGGATTGGAAAACCGGTGTTCTCCTCGTCGGCGCGCGAGAGCCGAGCGAGCCTCGGCATATGCAATCACGGATATATAGACATCGTCAGCTTGAGCGCAGAGATGACGAACCTCTTCCGATTCCCAGCCTGTTTCCTTACCATCTCGGGCTTCGGACGGCTCTAGGACATATAGCTTCACGAGGCTTGACGTGTCTAGATATAGAATCATCGACGGTCTTCAACGACAGCTTCCGAGACGGTCGGTGATCCGGGCTTGAGGATCAGTGGTTGTCGAGCGCCTATTGAGCTTCTAGCACTTTTTCCCATCCAGGCCTTCCCCCCCCCCCTCACGCCAAGGCCGCGCAACACCTTCCTGAGTACCTGGGCACGAGCGGGAAGAATGTCCTCAGTCAAGCGAAAGCTCAGGCCCAGAGCAACGGCCCGATCAAAGGAGGCTAGGGCTTCCTTGTAACGGCCGAGGACGGCTAGATGCGTCCCCTGGTCAGCATAAGCAGTAGGATCAGCTGGACGCAATTCGAGTAGGCGGGCAGCAGCGTCTAGTGCGTCTTGACTGCGTGCAAGCAGCCCAAGAACCGCAGCGCGGCCCGCGTGGGCCTTGGCAAGAGTCGGGTTTAGGTAGACGGTCCTATCAAGAGCTGTTAGCGCCTCCTCGTACCGGCCAAGCCTCGCGAGGGCGAGGCCACGGCCATAGTGCGCCTCAGCTTCATCTGGCCTATAAGTCAATGCTGATTCGAATTCGCTTAGTGCTTGCTCATTGAGGGCAACCTCGTAGAACTCGACGCCTCGCTGGAAGTGCTCCCGAAATGCCTTCGGGTCTTGCTGGATCTCGTCGGGTCGAGCGAGGGGCTCTAGGATGGGTAGGGGAGCAAGCGTTGATGCCATTGTCTCTCAGAGCCTCATGCTCCCACCGCCAACCGCACCGCCGCCTTCGCGGCCTCATTCAGGCTGTCGACCTGGGTGACTGGGATGCCGGCCTCGGCCAGCATGCGCTTCCCTTCGGCGACGTTGGTCCCGGCGAGGCGCGTCACCACCGGCACAGATACCTTGCCGCTGCGGAACGACTCGATGATGCCCTCGGCGATGATGTCAACGCGGGCGAGGCCGCCGAAGATGTTGATGAAGATGGCCTTGACGGCCGGGTCCGTGGACAGCACCTGAAAAGCATTGGTGACGCGGCCCACATCGTTGACGGTGCCGATGTCCAGGAAGTTCGCCGGTTCGCCGCCGGCCAGCTTGATCAGGTCCATGGTCGCCATCGCGAGACCGGCCCCGTTGACGACACAGCCGATATCGCCGTGGAGCTTGATGTAGTTGTTGATGCCCATGCTACGGGCCTGCACTTCCAGCGGGTCCTCCTGCTCTATATCCCGCAGCGCCTCGAGCTCAGGATGGCGGAAGAGGGCATTGTCCTCGATGGTGAACTTGGCGTCGAGGGCCAGGAGGCGACCCTCACCGGTGACAACGAGCGGGTTGATCTCGAGCAGGGAGCCGTCGTGCTCCATGAAGGCGCGGTACAGGTTGCCGATCAGCGTCACCGCCGGCTGCACCTGCGCCGCCTCCAGGCCGAGGGCGTACGCCACGGCCCGGCCCTGGAAGGGCTGGAAGCCGATGACCGGATCAACGGAGACCTTGAGGATGCGCTCCGGCGTCGCGGCGGCGACCTCCTCGATCTCCATGCCTCCAGCGTCGCTGGCCATGATGACCGGCAGTCCGTTCGCGGGGTCGATGATGATGCCGAGATACAGCTCCCTACGCAGATCGACCGCCTGCTCCACAAGCACCTTCTGCACCGGGACCCCCTCGGGGCCCGTCTGAGGTGTGACTAGCCGGCTCCCGAGCATATCGAGCGCCACCAGTCCCGCCTCGATGTCGGTGCGGACGAGCTTGATGCCGCCTCCTTTGCCCCGACCGCCGGCATGCACCTGGGCTTTGACCACGACGCGGCCGCCGAGGCGGAAGGCCGCATTGCCCGCCTGCGTGCCGGTCTCCGCCACCTGACCGCGGGGAATGGGAATGCCGTAGCGCGCCAGTATCTCCTTGGCTTGGTACTCGTGGAGCTTCACGCGGTCTCCTTAGCTGTTGCGCAGGGCAACGAGATTGGCGTGGCGGCCCAGGACGCCATCGTCCACAACGACATAGGCGTTCAGTGCCACGAGACGACTCTGCGGGGTCACGGCGAGAGGATTGAGATGGATCTGCCGGCATTCGTTCTCGCGGAAGGCGCGGTAGAGGTTCTGAAGCAGCTGCTGAAGGGCGGTTGCCGCCTCAGCCTGCAAGCCGAGCGCGCCGGCCAGCTGCTGCGCTTGGCCCGGTGTTGGCCCCGTCGTGGGATCGACGCTCACCTGCGTGACCGGCCCGTCGCCCGTCTTAGCTGAGATGACGGCGCCGGACTCCTGTGCATCGATGCCGACGGCCAGCTCTTTGCTCGCATTGACTGCCTGTTCCACGAGCACGCGGCGCACTGTCACCCCGGCAGGGCCGCTCGCCGTGGTTACGAGCTGGCTGCCCAGCAAGCTGTCGGCGAAGCGGCCCGCTTCCACGTCGGAAGAGGTGAGCTTCACGCCACCGCCCGCGGCGCGACCCGGACCCAGGACTTGAGCTTTCACCGCGACTCGTCCGCCGAGGCGGAACGCCGCGTTGCCGGCTTGGTTCGCGCTCGCCGCGACCTCCCCGCGGGGCACTGCAATGCCATACTGCGCGAGGAGTTGCTTCGCTTGGTATTCCTGGAACTGCATGGCACACCTCCCTGGTGTTCAGGCTGGAGTGGGCCGACTCGGCCTATTCTAGCAGAGGCACCCAACGGCGGGAAGCGCGGGGGCGTGCTATACTGTCGTCTCGCCGGCACACCCAAGGAGGTGCAATGCGTCCGCTGCTATCGTTCCTCTCCGCAGCCGCCAAAGTCGTGGCGGCCCCTGGGGCGCGCAGCCTCTTGACTCAAGTCCCGGGGGAATATCTGGACGAATTGGACGGCGTCGCACTGTTCCCCGGAATCGTACGAGGAGACACCCGTTTCGGTGTGCTCCTGGCGGGCCGCGCAAGCGGCGATTTACCCGGCACATGGGCGGGCTTCGTGCACTACCGCTCGCCCTGGGTGGTGCCAAACATGCGTCACGAGATCGTGGACGGTAGTTGGTACTTCCAGGCGCCCGAAGGCGCCTTCTACGGTCGTGTTGTCCGTGGCCAGGTGCTGCGTGATGACACTTGCCGGTACGCCGAGATCGAGCTAACGGTGGAAATCACCGGTGGTAGAGGTCCCTTTACGGGCGCCACTGGGCTCGGTGTGCTCGCGAAGGGTTTGGTCGATCATGGCTCACGCCTGCCTCGCTTCACCGCACGGCAAACAGTGGCCCTGCATCTGCTCGAGGACTAGCCAGTCCCCGGGGAGCCCGGGCTGGTCCCGGTAGCGCAAAGGAGCGCAGCGATGCCGAAGATCTTCGACGTCCACGCCCATTACCGCGGTGGCTTCGGTGGGCGCCCAGGTGTGCCGCCTTCGGAGCGGCCGCAAGAGTCGCCTCAGGAACGCATGGACTACCACGCCTTGAAGCTGCGAGAGGCGGGCGTGGCCAAAGCCTGCATCCTCGCCCGCGGCGGCCTTGGCATCAGCTACGAGGACGCCATCAAGACCATGGAGCCGCACCTTGACCTCGTGGTGCCGGTGGCGCACCTCGACCCGGAGCCCTCGTCGATGACGCCCGAACGCCTCTCCGAGCTGCACAGCATGGGCTACCGCGGCATCAAGATCAACAACACCGCCCGCGACTACGACGACCCCGCCTATTTCCCTGTCTACGAGAGGGCGGAGGAGCTCGGGATGCCCATCCTGTTCCACATGGGCGTCACCGGCGGCGGCCTCGACTACGCCCGCACCCACCCCCGGCGCGACCCGGTGGCCGCCGAGATGTACCAGCGCACCATCGAGCGCCTCAACAACCCGCCTCCGCCCGGGCAGGCGCAGGCTGGCCCCTTCGGGGGACGGCGCAACATGTCGGCGAACCGGATGCGTCCCTTCCACCTCGACACGCTATCGACCAACTTCCCGCGCCTGAAGCTGATCGGCGCGCACCTGGGCGGCACCGGCTCGTATGACGAGGCCGCTTCCGTCGCCCGCTGGCGTCACTTCGTCTACTTCGACCTCTCCGGCGGCGAGATCATAGAGCGGCATGCTTACGAGCGGGGCTACATCGGCCGCGAGATCGGCGTCGAGAAGCTGGTCTGGGGCTCGGACTGCGCGCCCGACGAAATCTCTACGCACGTCAAGCGGCTGGAGGTCATCTTCGACCTGCTCAACCTGAAGCCCGACGAGCGCGACCGCATCTGGTACCGCAACGCCGCCGAGATCTACGGCTTCGAGGAGCCCGAGCTCGCGGCACCGTAGGGCGATTGGGAGTTCTCGAAGTCTGGCCGGGCTTTCGATGATAGGGAGCCATCTCTTTGCGAAAGCTCAGCTTGCTTGCACTCCTCTTCTCGCTTCTGGCGTTTGCTTCTTGTGAGCGAACTTCGCCGGTTATCCCTCGGCAAATCGCCACGTCAACATCTGCTTCGGATCACCCAACCTCGACAAGCCAATCGGACAGCCTGGGCAAGATCGCCTACATCCAGGGCGGCGACATCTGGGTCAACGAGCTGCCTGACGGCACGCCGATGCGCCTCACGAACGATGGTGCCAACGGTGCTCCTCACTGGTCGCCGTCAGGCGAGTGGCTGACCTTCACTAGGGGCGCAGGGGGCCCTTGGGTTATGAGGGTCGATGGCGGCTCTTCACACGCAGTGAATGAGGGGGGCTCAGTGTATAGTTCCTTGTCCTGGTCGCCAGTAGCAGACCGCCTTGCCTACGTCACGGAATCCGGGGCGTTGGCGATTGAGGACGCCGACGGTTCGAATCGGCGGGAGCTGGTTCCGCCGAGCGACCGTAGGACCGGCAACGCGTTTCAGATAGCGTGGAGCCCTGATGGCGAATGGCTTGCCTTTGACCGCGAAGAGTGGACGTACGAAAAAGTGGGAACCGGCAAAGGACAAATCCCGGGTCGAACCGCAAGCCTGTGGCGTGTCCAAGCTGGCGGCGACGAGGCGATCCAGCTTTACAACATGGGATCTCCGTCAAGGGACGGAATCATCCTCGTTGACTGGACGCCCGACTCCCGCTCCATTCTCTTTTGGCCTCGCCTCTCTTTTAGCGTGTCCGTCGTGGCGGACGGGCTGCCGCTGCACATCATCTCGGCAAGCGGCGGTGAGCCGCGCAAGTTGGATGCGTGGACGCTGCGGTTTTCGGACTTCCTCGACGCCTCATCCGATGGCAGGCTGCTCGCCATCACTGAGGGTAGTGGACGGGAGACCTGGACACGCAAGCGGATCGCGGTTCTGGATATAGCCAGCGGCACGCGGACTTACCTAACCGACAGCAGCGAGGCCGCTTTCTCGCCGGCTTGGTCGCCCGATGGGGGCCGCATTGTCTATGTCGCTGGGCCGGATATTGGGGCAGTCGGCGGCGGTAATGAGGCCAAGGTCGGCGCAGGCCAGCGCCGTCTTTGGGTGATGCAGCGAGACGGCTCGGACAAACGCCAACTGACAAACGACCCAGCCTATCGGGACGAGAGACCGCAATGGTCGAACGACGGTACTCGGATCCTCTTCGCCCGCTTGAATGCCGAAGGTGGCCGCGCTTCCCTATGGCTTGTTTCGGGGGAGGGGGGCACTCCGGAGCCGGTGGTAGACGAGCTGTCGCCGAGCTCTCCACCCGCCTCTTGGTTCGGCTACTATGGCCATATCAACTGGGCTGGGTTCTTCGATTGGTGGCGCGCTCCGGCATGAGTGACTTGAGGAACCTGGCCCTTCGTGGTTCTGGCGAGGGGGCAGCGCAGGGAATTGGTCCCCTTTCCAGGCGTCTCTCTGGTGGCTATCATAGGCTGCTATCTTTTGGGAGCCGGCCAATGAGACGGCGACTTAGCACGATGGAAGCCCGCAAGCGGTTTGGACAACTGCTGGAAGAAGTGTACCACCGGGGCGATGAGGTGGTCATAGAGCGGGCTGGAAAGCCCATGGCTGTGATGGTGCCTATTCATTCGTACGAGCAGTGGCAGGCTCGACGGCAGGCCGCGATGGACAGGCTCTTCTCTCTTATTGAAAAGAACCACGAGCACAACAAAGGCGTGCCGTTTGAAGAGATTGAGGCCGCCGTTGATGAAGCCGTTCGAGCAGTGCGCGCGGCCAGCCGCAAGGATCAAGGTTCCAGTTACTAACCATGGTCATCATCACCGAAGCAGCGCAGCGCGCGCTCAAGGCGCTGGTCGAGTCGCGCAACCTGGAGGAGGGGCGCCACATCCGCCTGGCGCCACAGCCCATCTGGACCGGCGAGGGCGACTTCGGCCTCGTCATCGATAGCGAGAACGACGACGACCAGCCCTTCTACGTCGAGGGCCGCAAGGTCCTCATTGTGGACCGGCAGATGGCAGAGGGGATCGGCAGCGCCGTGCTGGACTACAAGGAGTCGGGCGCCGGCGGTCGCTTCACGGTCGACATCTATAGCCCTCAGACCAGTGCAGGAGCGGGAAGCTCCGAGCCGCCCAATCCCCAGGAGCGCCCCACGTAGCCGATGAGCTTGTAGGCCAGCTTGGCGGCCGTGTACGCTGCATAGGGCGGACCCGCTTCCGGCGTCAGCTCCATGAGGTCGGCTGCCACCACCCGGCGCTCTCGCGTCACCGCACGCAAAACGTGGAGCAGCGCCTCCCAGCTCAGGCCACCCGGCTCCGGCGTGCCGACAGCCGGCATGACGCCGGGGTCGAGCACGTCCAGGTCAATGCTCACGTAGACATGGCGGCTCAGCGAAGCGACCACCTCTCCTGAAGCAGCGGACTCAGCTCGGAAGAGCGCGACGCCTGCGCGCTGCAACGCGGTATGCTCCTCGCGGCTCAGGCTACGTACGCCGCACAGAACGGCAGGCACGCCTTGCTCGCGAATCCGGCGCAGGCCGCAGGCATGGCTGAAACGCGTGCCCTGGTACTCCTCGCGGAAGTCTGCGTGGGCGTCCAGGTAGAGGACCGAGAGGTCGGGATACAGTTCCCGTAGCCCGGCTACCAGACCGGGAGTGAGGGAATGCTCGCCGCCCAGTGTCAGGAGGAAGCGTTCCGGCGTGGCCAGAAAGGCCGCCGCCTGCCGGGCCCGTTCCACCATCGCGCCGTCCTTCAGATCAATGTCCAGCGGCGGCAGGGTTTGGATGCCCCACTCGGCGGGCTCGAGGCCTAGCTCTTGATCGAAGGTCTCGAGCTGTTCAGAGGCGTCGATGATCGCCTGGGGCCCAAAGCGCGCGCCGCTGCGGTAGGAAGCCGTCCCGTCGTAGGGGATGGGGAGGACGGCGGCGAAGGCTCGAGCGGCTAGCGGTTCGGCCGTATCCAGGCCAAGGAAGGAGTGGGGTGGGCCGAAGAGAGAGGCCACACGCGCTCTCGCCTAATGGGCAGAGCCAGCCAGGTCTGGATGGTCGCCGGCGGCGACGGTCTGCCGCTCGCGCCGCACGAGCGCCGCGGCCGACTCCGGGTCCGCCGGGTACTCCAGGCCACGGTGAAGCACGAACGTCTTCACTCTGCCAAGGCCAAAGGCTTCGCTCATGTCCTCAATCGCCTGGTGCACCGGAAAGTCCTTGCAGGAAAAGACGTCGATGTTGACGTAGCCCTGGGTGGGGAACGTGTGGATGCTGATATGGCTCTCGGCGATAAGAACAAAGCCCGAGAAGCCCCAATCGTCCGGCTTCTCGCCGACGTAGCGGAAGACGAAAGGCGGAGCGATCTTGTGCATGCCGATCACTTCGGGGTACCGGTCCAACAACTGGTACAACCCCTCACGGTCCTGGAGCAGGGCGATATTCCCCTCGTAGCCGTCGATGATCAGATGCATGAGCGTGTCCCTTTCGAGCGGCAGGGGCCGACGGCCATGCCTGCGTGCGATGATGGCGTTAGAAAGGCCAGGCGGTCTCGGCAGACCCCCAGCCTGGTTCGGCGATTTGCCTACTGTAGCACGTCGCTCACCTTGGGGCAAGGCCGGCAGGCCACCGCCGTCTTACCGCGGCGGCGGACAATGAGCGCGCGCAAGATTGCTCCGTGTCCTATTTGCTGTCCGTGGTTCCTCGGCGCGTAAAGGCCCGGCCTTATGGTCACATACGAAATAACTTACCTGCGGGATTCATCCCGCAGCTACCTGACCGAAGCTGAGGGTTTTCAACCCTCAGTGGAGAAGATAGTTACTTGATGCCCTTCAGGGCGGCGGCCGGTGCGCCCTACGCCTCCGGCAGCGCCGGCATGTCGAGCGGCACGTAGGATGGCCGGATCTGCGTCTCTTGTTGCATCGTCGTCCCGTAGTCCTGCTCGGGGTTGCCCAAGTTGAACGCCTGCCGCTTCATGTTCCAGTTTTCAGGCTTCAGGGCGTGCGCCTGCTTGAAGTGAGCGACCGCCTCGGCGGCGTGGCCCTGCTGCACGAGGTAGGCGCCAAGACGGAAATGGACCGTCGCCTGCGCATCCTCCGTGGCCGGCTGTCGCAGACGCGCCTGCGCTTCCTCGGCGCTTAGTACGTAACCGCTCGCGCTCCCTTTTGCGGCCCAATCCCGCAGCGCGTTGAGGTAACGCTCGGTGACCGTGAACTCGCCCGTTTCTCGGTTCCGCCGGCGCAGGTAGATGCCCTCGTCGAAGCGGACGATCTGGCCGTCCTCGTTGATCCAGACGGTCGTCGGCACGTTCCGTGTGTTGTAGAGCTCAGGCACGAGATGTCGCTCGTCGATCAGCGAGGGATGCGTTGGGTTGGCGGCGCGGATCCATTGCTCCTCCGCTGCCGCTCCCTTCACGTCGCAGCCGACGGTGATTACTTCGAAGTTCTTGTGCTTCAGCTCTTCCCGCAGCTCTTGCCAGACCGGCAAGTCGAAGCGGCACCCTCACCACGAGGCCCAGCAGGCCAGGGCTACCTTGGTCCCGCGGAACTGTGAGAGGGTATGAAGGTTCCCACCGAGGTCCGGGAGAGTGAAGTCTGGCGCGATCAGAGAGTTCAGCCGGCCTTGCCATGCTGAAGGCGGCTCCCCGAACAGCCACACGCTGTGCGTCGCATCGTGAGCGACTGGCTGTTCGAGGTAGCGAGCGAATTCGGCCAAGTTAAATCGCATCTCGCCGCCTGCCGAGCGGAGAAACGCGTCAGCCCGGCCAGAGGGAATAGCCACGCATACGTCATCGCGACAGACGCCCTCCGGCTTTATCTCGAAACCTGTCGCCGCTGCCAGGTCCTCCAGCGTGAGCCAGAGGTCATCTCCGGTCGTCTGGGGACGGGTGACGGATATCGGCTTCTCATCGTAGATGACGGTCGCTGGAAATTCTGGCATGATGGTCGCTCCTCGGTATCTGGCATTGCCACGTTTGCCGACAGATTAAGTCAACGACGGCCCGCCCGTCAACGTGCCCGGCGGTTGGCGCACGGCCAAACGGGCGATGTAGAATTCAAGTAGCCCGCTGAATATCGGGAGGGATCGCCCGTGCAGCAGTTCGGCTTTGTAGCCCAGGTTTCAGAGATCGCACCAGGCTCGCTCAAGCAGGTCGAGATAGACGGCACGGAGCTGGCCATCGCCAATGTGGAAGGCCGCTTCTTCGCTATCGACAACGAGTGTACCCACTCCGGCTGCGCCCTCGCCGACGGCGAGCTAGATGGCTACGAGGTCACCTGTGGCTGTCACGGCTCACGCTTCGACGTGCGCACCGGCGCTGTGCTCAGCGGCCCGGCGCTCGATCCGGTCGCGTCCGTGCCCGTTCGGGTCGAAGACGGCCGTATTCTGGTGGCCAGATAGGAGTTGCGATGCGTCTTGCTATTGGTGCTGACCACGCCGGCTTCGGGCTCAAGGTGGAACTCGCGGCCTGGCTCCGAGAGCAGGGCCACGACGTCGTGGATGTCGGCGCCCACGCCCACAATGGGGAGGACGATTACCCTGATTTTGCCCTCCCCGTGGCGCGCGCCGTCGGGGCCGGCGAGGTAGAGCGGGGCCTCATCGTCTGCGGCAGCGGCGTCGGCGCCAGCATCGCCGCGAACAAGGTGCGGGGCGTCCGTGCTGCTATGTGCCACGACACGTACTCCGCCCGGCAGGGCGTGGAGCACGACGATATGAACGTCCTCTGCCTCGGCGCCCGCGTCATCGGCGACGAACTCGCCCGCGAGCTGACGCGCGCCTTCCTCGCCGCTCGCTTCAGCGGCGAGGAGCGGCACCAGCGGCGCGTCGCCAAGGTCGTGGCGGCGGAGCACGACGGCCGCTAGGCCGCCGCTACTGCATCGGAGAGAAGCGGGTCGGACGCAGGATAACGTTCGAGGTGCGCGCCACGAGCGGGCCGTCTCGCTCGCTCTCCGCGCGCGCCTGCTGCCACTCCGGGTCGGCGGAGAACGCCGCCCAGGTCCGCTCACGTTCCGCAAGGTTCTCGTAGCCGAGCATGTAGATGAGCTGGTTGCTGACGCCGCCGATGTAGTTCGTCCAGAACCCCACCACTTTCATGCCGTGCTTCTCGAAGAGCCGGATGGTGTGGTTAGCGAACCGGTCCTGCAGCGCCGCCATCTTCCCCGGCAGCGCCTCGTAGACACGCTGTTCGTAGATCACCGGTCGTTCTCCTTTTTTCTGCTCAGCGGGGCCCGTGCGATGGTTAGGACACCCGCCCCATTTCTCGCTGCATCTGCGCCAACCCCATAGGGCCGAGGTTCAACGCCTGGTTGTGCCACGCCTTCAGGTTGAACTGCGCGCCTAGGCGGCGCCTCGCTCCTTCCCGCGCCTCCAACCAGGCCCGCTCGCCCACTTTATAGCTGATCGCCTGCCCCGGCACGCCCAGGTAGCGGCTGATCTCGCTGGCGACGAAGTCCGGCGGGAAGTGGCTCCGCTCGCGGATGAACTCGAGCCCAAGCTCTGGGTTCCAGACCTCACCGGGATGGAACCGCTGCCCCCGCGGGATACGCAGCTCCAAATGCATGCCGATGTCGATGATGACGCGCACGCTGCGCAGCGCCTGAGCGCTGAGCATGCCCAGGTAGTAGTCAGGGTTCTCCAGGTAGCCGAGCTCGCCCATCAGCCGCTCCGCGTACAGCGCCCAACCTTCCACGTACCCGGAGGTGCCGGCCAGGAGCCGCTGGTAGCGCGACAGGTCGTCCTTCAGGTACTTCGTCGTAGCGATCTGGAAGTGATGGCCCGGGACGCCTTCGTGGTAAGCGATAGACACTTCGCGCCAGAGGGGGAAGCGCGTTTTGCCGCCGGTGGGGTACCACGTCCGCCCCGGGCGCGAGAAGTCCTCCGAGGGGCCGGTGTAGTACATGGCCAGCGCCCCGCCGGGCGGCGCGATCATCGCCTCGATGTGCTTCACGGGCCCGGGCAGGTCGAAGTGTCTGCCGTCCAACTCGGAGATTGTCTGCTCCTGCAGCGCCTGCATCCACTCCCTGAACCGCTCCACGCCCTCGATGGCACGGCTGGGGTCGGTCTCCAGCGATTGCTTTGCCGACTCGACATCGCCGCCGGGCATGACCCTCCGCGCCGTGGCCGCCATCTCGCTCTCCACCCAGGCGAGCTGGTCCCAGCCCCAGGCGTAGGTCTGCTCAAGGTCGAGCGGGACGCCGTTGTAAGCCCGCGACGAAAGCTCGTAGCGGTCGTGCCCCACGGCGTCGTGTGGGGTTGCCCTTGAGGCATAGGCCTCGCGAAGGAAGCGGCCAATCTCCGCGTAGGCGGCGGTCGCCGCCGTGGCGCCCTCTTCCAGGTCGCGCTGGAGCGACGGGCTTGCGATTTCACTTGTAGAGAAGGCCCCCACCAGGCCATCGAAGAAGGGCCGCGCCTGTCGCTGCCCCGACCACACCTCGGCCTGGACCGCGCATTCAATCGCTTGGCGCTGGGCGGCCGTCAACTGCCGCTGCGTGCCTTCTATTAAGGAAGCGCGGTAGGATGTGAGGCCTTGCGGCACCAGCCGCAGGCGGCTCGCAATGTTTCGCCAATCCTCCTCGCTCGCGCGCGGCATGAGGTCGAAGCACCGCCGGATAGTCTGCAGCGGGCTGAACAGGACGTTGAGGGACCGGAGGTGCTCGCCCGCCTCATGCTGCTCCAGGCGCAGAGAT
>Ga0209751_10002283_pt1 | contig 19279 bp, 13 predicted proteins | sample RifCSP13_1_FD_184019 | JGI IMG/M metagenome (GOLD analysis project Ga0209751, IMG submission 184019) | Soil microbial communities from Rifle, Colorado - Rifle CSP2_sed 13_1 (SPAdes) (version 2) | ecosystem: Environmental > Terrestrial > Deep subsurface > Rock core/Sediment | place: Rifle... | reverse complement strand
ACCTCGAGGAGCGCGGGAAGCGCCTGCAGGTGGCGAAGGCCGCCGCCGCGAAGGCCGCGCGGGACCTGGAGAAGCCCCAGGCGGAACTCACCGCCGCGAAGGCGGACCTCGAGGGGAAGCGCAAGGTCGCCATGGCGGCGTCCCCGCAGGAGGTCCAGCAGCGCTACAAGGACCTCCTCGCGCAGAAGAGCGCGGTGTCCGAGGAGTTCCACGCGGCGAACGCGAAGGGGGAATCCACCGCGGCGAGCCTGAAGGTCTCGGACGAGCGCGCCGCGGAGCTCGCGACGAAGCTGGAGGGCAACGAGGACGCGCGCAAGGCACACGAGAAGGCGGTGAAGGACCTCCAGGCGGGCCTGCAGCGCCTGGAGAACGAGCTGCGGGCGACGCAGAAGCTCTTCGACGCGATGTCCAGGGAGACCGCGGACCTCCAGGCCCAGAGGGACGACGCCTTCCAGGCGAAGACACGCCTCGAGGGCGAGATCGAGAAGGTCCAGGGGAAGGTCCACGCGAAGGACGACTTCGTCCTGGGGATCGAAACGCGGCTCGCCGAGGAGCGCACGGCCCTCGAGGAGGCGCGGCGCGCCCTGGAGGGGATGAAGGCGGTCGACGTGGAGCGCCTCCCCTCCATCGAGGCGCTGAAGCAGGCGATCGCCGAGGCGGACGCCCAGCTCAAGGCGCTCGGCCCGATCAACATGAAGGCCCTCGAGGCCTACGAGGAGTCGACGCAGCGCCACGCCCAGATCGCCCAGGAGATGAAGGACGTGGACACGCAGCGGGAGGAGCTCGTGAAGCTCGTGAAGGAGCTCACGGAGCGCAAGAAAGAGGGCCTCGGGAAGGTCTTCACCGCGATCCAGGAGAACTTCCGCCGCGTCTATGGGGACCTCAGCGGCGGGGGCGAGGCGGAGCTCCTCCTGGAGAACGAGGCGAACCCCTTCGAGGGCGGGCTGATCATGAAGGCGCGGCCCCCGGGGAAGAAGGTCCTCCGCCTGGAGGCGCTCAGCGGGGGCGAGAAGTCCCTCGTCAGCCTCGCCTTCATCGTCGCCCTCCAGGAGTACGACCCCTCGCCGTTCTACCTCCTCGACGAGGTGGACCAGAACCTCGACGCGGTGAACGCGGAGAAGGTGGCCCGGATGATCAAACGCAACTCGAGCGCCGCGCAGTTCGTCCAGGTCAGCCTGCGGAAGATCACGCTCAAGGAGGCGGACCACCTCATCGGCGTGACGCATGTCGGCGGCTTCTCCGAGGTCCTCATGAAGGTGAACCTGGAGGACGTGCAGGAGGAGGCCCCGAAGGCGGAGGTGGCCACGTGACCGAAACCGCGCAGGCCGTGCTCCAGCACCTCCTCTGGCACAAGGCCCTCGCAGCGGACCACGAGGACGGCGGGCGCATCGACCAGTACGTCGCCATGCTCGGGGAGATTGACCAGGGCCTCCACGTCGCCCTGAGCGACCCCTTCGAAAAGGCCATCGCCGCCGCGTTCGCGCTCGTCCTGGAGAACCGGATGGACCCCTGGGACCTCAACCTCGCGCAGTTCACCCGGATGTTCCTCGAGCGCATGTCCCGCGACGGCGGCGTGAACTTCCTCACCGCGGGGAAGCTCGTCGCCATGGCCTGGGAGATCCTCCGGAAGCAGACGGAGGACGTCCTCGAGCACTCGAAGCCCCCGCAGGAGTTCGTGGAGTCCCTGTTCGAGGACTGGGACGTCGGCGGCATCCTCGCGCCCCCGGCGCCGCGCGTCGACTTCTCCGAGGCCGTGCTCCAGGGCAAGGTCGTCCCCCTCCACGAGGCCGTGCGACGCGAGGGCCACCGGTCGGTCTCCCTCCTCGAGCTCATGAACGCCTTCCAGGAGGCCAAGGTGGAGGCGGAGCGCCAGCTGGAGATCAACGCGATGCGCGAGAAGGCGCGCTCCGCGCTGCGCACGACGATGCACGACAAGCTCCACGGGGAGGACCTCTCCGAGGACATCGGGCTGACCTGGGGGCGCATCCTCCGGTTCAACGGCGACGCGATCCCCCTGAACTCCCTGTGGGCCCCGGAGCCGTGGGACCGGATCACGGTCTTCGTCTCCGTCCTCTTCCTCGTGAAGTTCGGGCGCCTGAAGGCCTGGCAGGAGGACTTCCCGCGCGGGGAGATCTTCGTCCAGCGCGTCGACGACGCCGCGCCGCCGGAGCCGCTGTCGCAGGTCCCCGCCGTCGCCGCGGGGGTGGCCTGAATGGGGGACCGAGAGGTCGTCGAGGCCGCGCTCTTCGCCGCCGGGCGGCCCCTCGACGAGACGGTCATCGCCCGGGCCACGGGCCTGCCCGAGAAGGACGTCCGGGGTCACCTCCAGGCCCTCGGCGCGGACTACGACCAGCGCGGGAGCGCCCTCGAGGTCGCCCTCGTCGCGGGGAAGTGGACCATGCAGCTCCGCGCGGCGTTCAGCGACCGCGCCCGCACATTCACCCAGCCGGAGCTCCCGAGGGACGTCCTGAAGACGGCGGCCCTCATCGCCTACCATCAGCCCGTGCTCCAGAGCCGCCTCTGCGAGATGGTCGGCGACAAGGCCTACGAGCACGTGCGGGAGCTCGTCGAGCGCAACCTCGTCCTGGCGAGGCCGGAGGGGCGGAGCCTGGAGCTCACGACGTCGCGATTCTTTCCCGAGTTCTTCGGGCTGAAGGCGAAGAACGCCGTGGAGATCAAGCGGTACCTGGCCTCCATGGCGGGCGTGGGCCAGGGGGTGCCCAAAGGAGTGCCATCGGCAGCGGGAGCGGCCCCGGTCGCGGACTAGGATTTAAATACGGGCGGCCTCATAGCTCGCTCCCGACTCCCGAGTCACTCCAGCCGCAAGGCTAGAACCGGGCGGAGTGGAAGCGTTGGCCGGCGACCTCCACGGAATGGCGCTGCGGAAGCAGCTCGAGCAGAAGCTCCAGGAAGCGGCCAAGTCTCGAAAGGTCGCCGAACAGGCCCTGGAGTCCGCGAGAGCGCTCCTCGAGCAGGCCAAGGGACTCGACACCCCCGTCGCAGAGGCCGAGGCCGCTCTGGCCGAGGCCACGAGCGCCTACGCGTCGAAGAACTACAAGGTCGCCGCGGACCGCGCCGCGGAGGCGAAGGAGCGCGGGCGACGCGCTCTCGAGGCCCGCGTGAAGTCCGTGGTGGACTCGAGCGCCCTCCTCCTGGAGCTCACGGGGAAGCTCGGCGCCGACGTCTCCGACGCGGAGCAGGCCCTGAAGAAGGCCCGCGAGGCCGCCGCGGCGGAGGACCTCCCCACGGCGATGGACTTCGCGAAGCGCGGGTGGAAGCGCAGTGAGAAGGTCCTCCACGAGCACCTCTCCTCGCGGTTCACGAGCGCCCAGTCCCTCATCGTCGCGTCGAAGAACATCGGGAAGGACGTGAAGGCCGCGGAGGAGCTCCTCGCGAAGGCCCGCGGCGCCGTCGAGAACCAGGACTTCGAGCTCGCCCTCAGCTACACGAAGGAGTGCCTGGACAACATCGCCTCGGGCCTCCGGGACGAGGTGGAACGGCCGCTGCAGGAAGCGGACGCCCTGAGCCGGCTCGCCGCGGAGCTCGGCGTCGACACCGCGAAGGCCCGGGGCCTGCAGGAGAAGGCACGGTACGAGATGGACCGCGGGGAGTTCGAGAAGGCCCTGGAGACCGCGCGCCACGCCCACGCGGAGACGGAGCGCCTCGTCCAGCGCACCCTGGAGACGCGCGCCGCGGACTTCCAGCGCCTCGCCCAACAGGCCGAGGAGTTCGGGGCCTCCACCGCCCGCGCGCGGGAGATCCAGAGGAACCTAGAGCTCGCGCTGCGCGAGAAACGGTTCGCGGACGCGCACGACCTCATCCGGCGCACCCACGAGGAGCTCCACAACGCCCAGCTCCAGGCCGTCCTCGCCATCGTCGGCCGTTCCCGGGAGAAATTCGTCACGGCGAAGGCCGTGGGGGCGGACATCACGCGGGCCCTGGACTTCCTCAACGAGGCGCGGGGGGCCCTGCAGGCGGGCCGCTTCCGCGAGGCCGTGGAGTTCGCCAAGCGCGCGGACGCCGAGGTCGACCGGATCGCTGGCGAGGCCGTGGACCTCATGCAGCGGGTCCAGGGCATCACGCGGGGGATCGCGGAGGGCGAGCGGGACGGGCTGAACACGGCCGCGGCGCGCCGCCACATGGAGGTCGCCAAGCGGGCGATGGAGCAGAAGGACATCCAGACCGTCCGCGAGCAGGTCCGTCAGGCCGGCGAGGAGCTCTCGCGCGCGGAGTACGACCGCGCCATGGAGACGATCGAGCAAGCCGAGTTCATCTTGACCTCGGGGGAGAAGGCCGGCGCGGACCTCACGGACTCCCGCACGGCGCTCGAGGACGCCATCGCCTCGGCGCGGAAGAAGGACTTCCGGACCGCCATCGGCAGGGCTTCGGCCTCGCGGGCCGGCGCCGAGTCCAGCGTGCGGCGCATCCTGGGCGGGCGGCTCGACGGCCTGAAGGCCGCGTTGAGTTTCATGGGCCCGGACGCGACGAGCGTCCGCTCCCTCATCGTGAAGACGGAGGCCGCCGTTGAGGCCCGCGACTTCGAGGGGGCCTTCGTCTACCTCGAGGAGGCCCAGAAGCTCGCGGAGGGGAAGACCCAGGACAAGGCGCGGGAGTTTGCCAAAGACCTCCGGGGCCTCATCGAGCTCGGGGACGCCCTCGGCGCGGACACGCGGACGGTCGTCGCCGTCCTCCGCGAGGTGAGCCCGGCGATCGAGCACGGACGATTCGCGGAGACCCTCGCGGTCCGCGAGAAGAGCACGAAGGGCGTCGCCACGCTCGTCGAGGACCTGTTCAACCTCGTCAAGGAGAAGGTCGTCGAGGCGAAGAGCCTGAACCTGGACATCACGGAGCTCCGCGACCTTCTCAAGAAGGGGCGCCTCGCCGTGGACACGGAGGACTACTCCGCAGCCCTCCGGGTCCTCGCGGAGTGCGACGCGAGGGCCGAGCAGGCCATGAAGCTCCACAAGGAGACCTACGCGGCGATCTCCACGGTCGCCGCCCTCATCGCCGACGCGAAGAAGCGCGGCGGGGAGGTCACCGCGGCCCTCGAGATGCTCCTCGAGGCCAAGCGCGCCTTCGAGGCCGCGGAGTATCCGAGGGCCCTCCAACTGGCGTCCCAGGCGCGCGACGAGACGAAGCGGATCATGCAGCTCTACGCGGCCGGGCAGCAGATCAAGGCGGCCCGGGAGCGCATGGACCTCTCCGCGCAGGTCGGCGTCGACCTCCCGCACCTCAAGGCCCTCCTCGAGGAGGCCCGCGACGCGATGAAGAACAAGGACTACGAGGCTGCCCTGACCCTCGGCCAGCGCGTCGAGTCAGAGGGCCTGGAGGCTGTTCGGGACAAGGTGACGACCCTGCTCACCGCCGCGGAGACCCTGCTCGCCTCCGCGGAGGGCCCCGACGTCGCGACGCACGAGAGGCGCATCCTCGCCGCCCGGGAGCGCGCGGAGCAGGGGGACTGGGCCGCCGCCGTCGCCCTCGCCGAGGAGGCGCGCGCGGAGCTCGAGGGACTCCACCGCCGGAGCGAAGAGGGGCAGGTCGCGGTGAACCGCGCCGAGGACCTCGTCACCGAGGTCGAGGCGATGAACATCGACGTCCCCGGCTCCCGCAAGCTCCTCGACCTCGCGAAGAAGGCCCTGCGGTCCGGACAGCCGGAGCAGGCCGCCGAGCTCGCGACGAAGGGGCTCGCGGAGATTGCCTCGGAGCGCGACGCGAGCATCCAGAAGACGATGCGGCGCTTCGACGAGTCCCTCGCCCAGGCGCGGAAGGCCGGGGTGAACACGAAGTCCGCGGAGAAGGTCCTCGCGAAGGCCCAGGAGGAGCTGAAGACGGGGCGCTACCGCCAGGCGCTCGCCCTCGCCATGCAGAGCGAGAAGGAGACCGAGCGCGCGAGCGTCCAGCAGGAGATGGCCTCCAAGGCCATCGCCACCGCGGTGCGGAAGATGGAGGCCTACGGGGCCCCGGCGCCGCACGTCGCCTCCCTCGTCGCCGACGCGAAACGCGCCTTCGAGGAGGGGGACTACGTCCTCGCCCTCGACCTCGCAATCCGCACGGGGGACGAGCTCTCGAAGCTCCGCGAGCTCCAGGAGGACACGAAGGAGGTCCGGCAGGCGGCGAAGCGCGTCCTCGAGGTGGCCAAGCTCCTCGCCCCCGAGGTCCCGCTCCACGAGACGTTCGCGGCCGGCGAAGAGGCCATGGCCGCGGGGGACCTCGACCGGGCCCAGGGGCACTTCCAGAAGATGCTCGACCAGGGGGTGAAGACCTGCGCGGAGCGCCTCGAGGTCCTCCACGCGCGCGCCATCGAGGGCGTGGACGCCGCGGAGCGCATCGGCCTCGACGTCGGCCCCGCGCGCGCCAAGCTCTCGGAGGCCAAGGCCCTCGCCCTGGGAGAGAACTTCGACCAGGCGCTCCAGCTCCTCACCGGGATGGAGGAGGAGGTCCGCCGCCTCGCCGAGGCCAAGGTCTCCGAGGTCCTGCGGACGTCGAGCGAGTCCATCGCCCACGCGCGGGACATGGGGGCGAACACGGCGGAGGCCGACGCGATCTTGGCGCGGGCCGAGGGGCTCCTTCGGTCCGGGAGCCACGAGGAGGCCCTGAGGGCCGCCCTGGAGGCCGTCCAGCGGGTGGCCGCGCGCCGGGAGCCCGAGCACACGTTCATGGAGGTGGCCCAGCGCGCCGACGCGACCTTGCGGAGCGCGCGGCGGTTCGGCATCGACGTCCGCGAAGCGGAGGCGCTGCTCTCCGAGGCAATCAAGCTCCGCGGGAGCGACCAGCCGCGGGCGCGCGAGATGGCCGAGCAGGCGTACCAGGCCGGGTTCCGGGCCATCGAGGCCTTCGCCCCGAAGATCGAGGCCTCCCTGGAGAAGGGCGAGGCCCAGGCCGGGGAGTGGCTGGAGACCGTCCTCGTCCTCCGGAACCAGGGGCGGGCCCTCGCCAAGGACGTGCGCGTGCGGATCCTCGGGGACGTCGAGGTGGAGGGCAAGCTCGACGCGCCGACGATCCGCGCCAGGGGCGAGGAGCGCCTCCCCCTGCGCCTCAAGTTCACCGAGAAGGGGGTGGTCCCCCTCGCTGTCCAGGTGACCTCCGTCCGCCTCATCGACGGGAAGGACTTCACCGAGGAGGTCGGCGTCCAGGTGGAGGTCCGCGGCGTCGAGGAGGAGGCCGAGGAGGTCAAACCCCTCATCGCGGAGATCGAGACCTCCTGCCCGTTCTGCCGCGGGAAGATCCGCCGCGGGCTGCCCATCGCGAAGTGCGAGTGCGGGCGGGACTACCACCAGCCCTGCGCCTCGCGCGCGGGGACCTGCGTGTCCTGTGGCAAGCCCCTGCGCACGACCGAGCGCAAGAAGAAGCTCTCGTTCAAGCTCGGTTGATCACCGCAGGGGGCCCGCCGCGCGCTCCGCCGCCTCGAGGACCTCCCCGCTCTCCAGGAGCTGGCGGGCCGCCTCGAGGTCCGGCGCGAGCTCGCGGTCCTCGCGGAGCGTGGGGACGCGCGCGCGCAGCGCCGCGCGGGCCGCCGCCGGCCCCCGCCCCGGGCGCAACCCGCGCACGAAGTCGAGGCCCTGGGCCGCGCAGAGGAGCTCGATCGCGGTGACCGCGGTCGCGTGCCCCAGGGCCCCGTGGGCCTTCACCGCGGCGAGCCACCCGTTGCTCACCCAGTCCTCCTGGTTCGCGCTCGTCGGCAGGGAGTCCACGCTCGCGGGGTGCGCGAGGAGCTTGCACTCCGACACGAGCGCCGCGGCCGTGTACTGCGCGACCATGAGCCCGCTGTTCAGCCCCGAGCGGTCCGTGAGGAAGGGGGGCAGACCGGAGAGGTGGGTGTCGACGAGCCGCGCGGTGCGGCGCTCGGAGAAGCCCGCGAGGACGGCGAGGGCGATGGCGAGGTGGTCCAGCTCGAGGGCCAAGGCCTCGCCGTGAAAGTTCCCGCCGCTCAGGCTCTCCCCGGTCTCCGGGAGGATCAGGGGGTTGTCGTTCGCGCTGTTCAGCTCGATCTCGACGCATGGGCGCAGGCGGTCGATGGCGTCCGCGACGGCGCCGAGGACCTGGGGGAGGCAGCGCAGGGTGTAGGCGTCCTGGACCCTGTGCGGGCCGCGGTGGGAGGGGACGATCTCGGAGCCCCGGAGGAGGCGCAGGAGGTTCGCGGCGACGCGCGCCTGTCCCGGGTGGCGCCGGAGCGCGGAGAGGCGCGGGTCGAAGGGCGCCGGGCTGCCCCGGAGCGCCTCGAAGCTCGCGCTCGCGACGACCTGGGCGTCCTTCACGAGGCGGGCCGCGTCCGCGGCGAGGAGCGCCCCTAGCCCGGCCATGAAGCTCGTCCCGTTGACCAGGGCCAGACCCTCCTTCGTCTCGAGGACGAGGGGGCGAAGGCCTGCGGCCCGCAGGGCGCGGCGGCCGTCGAGGATCCGCCCGCGGTGCTCCGCACGCCCCTCGCCCACGAGGACGAGGGCGACGTGGGCCAGCGGGGCGAGGTCCCCGCTCGCCCCGAGGGAGCCGCGGCCGGGGACCACGGGATGGACCCGCGCGTTGAGGAGGCGGAGGAGGGCGTCGACCACGGACTCGCGGACCCCGGAGTGCCCCTTGGCGAGCGCGTTCGCGCGCGCGAGCAGGGCGGCGCGCACCCACTCCCCGGGCATCGGGGGGCCGGCGCCGGCGGCGTGCGAGCGCACGAGGTTGAGCTGGAGGGCCCGCTGATCCTCCGCGGGGATGGCGACGTCCTGGAGTTGCCCGAACCCCGTCTTGATCCCGTAGGCGAGCGCGGACCCGCGCGCGAGGGCCTCGACCGCCCTCCGGCACCGGCGGACGCGGGCGCGCGCCTCGGGGCGGAGGACGACGCGCTCTCCGCGGCGGGCGACGGCGACGACGTCCGGGACCGTGAGCCGGTCCCCGTCGATACGGATCACGCGCGCACCGCGGCGGGCATCGCCCCCCACGCTATGAGGCTTTGCGGGACCTCCGTGGGGCTCACCCCCGCAGGCCTAAATACGGACCCGGGCTTCGCGGCGCCGTGGACGGCTGGGCCATCGAGGCGGACGGCCTGTCGCGGGCCTTCGACGGCCTCGTCGCCGTGGAGGGCGTGTCCCTGCGCATCCCCCGCGGCCAGGTGTTCTCCCTCCTGGGCCCGAACGGCGCGGGGAAGACGACGACGGTCCGCATGCTCACCACGCTCATCGCGCCGACGGTGGGCCACGCGCGCGTCGCCGGCTTCGACATCCGCGCACAGTCCCTCGAGGTCCGCCGCCGCATCGGCCTCCTCACCGAGGTCCCGGGCCTCTACGACTCCCTGAGCGCTCGGCGGAACCTGGAGTTCTCCGCGGACCTCCACGGGATGCCCCGCGCCCGGCGCGACGCGCGCCTCCGCGAGGTCCTCGAGGCCCTGGGGATCTGGGGGCGGCGGGACGAGCGCGTCGCCACGTTCTCCAAGGGGATGAAGCAGAAGATCGCGATCGCGCGGGCCCTCGTCCACGAGCCCGAGGTCCTCTTCCTCGACGAGCCCACGGCGTCCCTGGACCCGGAGAGCAGCAAGGTCGTGCGGGACTACATCCTCCAGATCAAGGCGGCCGGCGGCACGATCTTCCTGAACACGCACAACCTCTACGAGGCGGAGCGCGTGAGCGACGCCGTCGCGATCATCTCCCGGCGGATCCTTGCCACGGGGGCGCCGCGGGACCTCGCGCGGACGCTCTGGAGGCCGCGCACGGAGGTCCGCCTGCGCGCCCTGACACCGGCCCTCCTCGAGGAGGCGCGCGCGGCCCCGGGCGTCCTCGCCGCGGAGCCGGAGGGGACGTCCCTCCACCTCGAGCTCGAAGACCCCGCGCGGGACGTGCCCGCCGTCGTCGCGCACCTCGTGCGCGCGGGGGCGGAGGTCCTCGGCGTCGGGGAGCTGGGCCACTCCCTCGAGGACGTCTACCTGCGACTCCTCGCGTCCTCCCAGGGGGTCCCCGCATGAGGCTGGCCCAGGCCTGGATCGTCTCGCGCAAGGACTTCGCCGAGTTCCGCGCGAACAAGCAGATCCTCCTCACCCTCACCCTGATGCCGATCCTCATGTCCGTCGTCATGCCCCTCCTCCTATCCCTCCCCCTCGTCCTCCTGCCCCCGGGGGACGGGGAGCTGCCGCCGGACCTGAACCTCGGGGCCCTGCAGCCCCTCGCTCCGGGGACGTACTCGGGCCAGGCCCTCGTGAACCGCACGATCGTCGGCGCGCGCGTGGAGAACAGCACGGTGACGGGGTCCTTCGCGAGCGACTCCACGTTCTCCGACGTCGTCGTCGTGCACTCCCTCCTCGTGAACGTCACGGTCGAGAGCGGGCTCGTCCGCGACTCCGTGCTCGAGAACAGCACGTTCGGCGCGTCCGTCGTCCTCGTGGACTCCTACGTCCTCGGCGCCGACCCGGAGCGCGCGCGCCTCCTCGAGGTGTTCGGGGCCCTCGCCGTGAACATCCCCCTCCTCTTCTTCGTGATCATGTCCGTGGCCGTGCCGACGACCCTCGCCGCTTACTCCTTCGTGGGGGAGAAGACGAACCGCTCCCTGGAGCCGCTCCTCGCCGCGCCGCTCTCCGACGGGGAACTCCTCCTGGGGAAGTACCTCTCCGCGTTCGTCCCGACGATGGTCGTCCTCCTCGCCTCCTGGGCGACGTTCACCGCGCTCGCGGACGTGCTCGTCATGCCGCGCCTCGGCCAGCCCCCGCTGCCCAACGCCACGTGGCTCCTCGGCGTCCTCGTCGTGATGCCCCTCTTCTCCTTCCTCGGGATCTCCCTGAACGTGCTCATCAGCACGAAGGTGAGCGACGTGCGCACGGCGCAGCAGTACGGCGCCCTCATCGTGATGCCCCTCATCTTCCTCTTCAGCCTCGGCGGGAGTGGCGTGTTCCTCCTCTCCCCCTCCACGCTCCTCCAGATCGCGGGCGTCCTCGGCGTCGCGGACCTCGGCGTCTTCCTCCTCACCCTGAAGGTGTTCCGCCGCGAGGAGATCCTCACGAAGTGGAAGTGAGCGACGTCCGGTTTCTTGGAGGCACCTGACGCCAAAGGCGGCGGGGGATCGCGGATGGTTCCAGCCGAGAGCGTGTTTCCTCTTTGGCATCACTTGATGCCAAACCGCCGCCGGTTGCGGACACACTTCCGCGAGGAGCGGAGTCTTTTGGAGTCACAGGATGCCAAGAGGCGATATCGGCGCCATCCCGCGAGGGATGCGCTCCGGGCCGCGCCCGGGTCTTTGGCAACGGTTGATGCCAAACCGTCAGCGGGGGAGGAAGACCTGCCACTCCGAGTGGGGGACGCGGTGCTTCCGCAGCATCCCCACGAGGCGGTTCGCCTGCCCCTCGTCCATCGCGAAGACCGACTGCCCGAGGCGGGCCGCGCCCTCGTGCAGGAGGCCCGGATAGCGGTACGTCCGGCCGTTGACCTGCACGCGCCGGCCGTAGAGGACGCGGTACACCGCCGCCCGCCCCCCGCGGTGGAGCCGTTGGAAGTCGAAAGAGACGAGGAACCTTCTCTCCACCTCCGTCCGTCGGCCCCCGCGGATCACGTACACCGGCTCGTCCGCTTCCATGTGCATTTATATTATGTAACTTATATATAAATGCTTGCATGGGGTGAGTGAACGGGCCCTTCCTTGGCGACACGTGATGCCAAACACCTCCCGCGCGCGAAACTCCATAAGGCGCTGTCCCTTCCCGCCGGGCGTGCAGGTCGTCTTCCTCGGGACGAGCGGCTCCTGGCCGACGCCGAAGCGCAACGTGAGCGCGATCGCGGTGAAGCGCGGGGGCGAGGTCCTCCTCTTCGACTGCGGCGAGGGCACGCAGCGGCAGCTCATGCAATCCGCTGTCTCCTTCATGCAGATTTCCCGCATATTCGTCTCCCACCTCCACGGCGACCACTTCCTCGGCATCCCCGGCCTCGTCCAGTCCATGCAGATGAACGACCGGAAGGCGCCCCTGGAGATCTTCGGGCCTCGGGAGGTGGAGGACGTCCTCCCGGGGCTCGTGCGCCTCGGGCACTTCGCCGCGCAGTACCCCATCGCGATCCGCGGGCTCGCCGACGGGGAGGTCCTCGACCTCGGGGGGTACGCGGTCCGGGCGATGGAGGCGCCCCACCCGGTGCCCGCGCTGTCCTATGTCCTCGAGGAGAAGCCGCGCGCGGGGAGGTTCGACCTCGAGAAGGCGAAAGCGCTCGGGATCCCCGCGGGCCCGCTCTACCGCGCACTCCAGGCGGGCGCCCCGGTGACGTGGCAGGGCCGGACGTTCACCCCGGAGATGGTGCTCGGGCCCCCGCGGCGCGGCCGGAAGCTCGTCTACACGGGGGACAGCCTCCCCAACGCGAGGCTCGTCCCCGCCGCGATGGACTGCGACCTCCTCATCCACGACGCCACGGTGGACACGACGCTCCAGGAGAAGGCGAACCTCTACGGGCACAGCACGGCGCGTCAAGCCGCGGAGATCGCGGTCCAGTGCCGCGCGAAGCGCCTCGTCCTCACCCACGTGAGCCCGCGGTACGAGCAGCCGGACAAGATTGTCGAGGACGCCCGCGCCGTCTACCCCGAGGCGGTCCTCGCAGAGGATTTCCTCTCCATGGAGATCCCCTACGCGGACTGACCTTTCTTGGCAACACGTGTTGCCCAACCGCCCGCGTCACAGGAGCTTCATCAGGTCGCTCTTCGTCACGATCCCGCTGACCTCGCCCCGAGTCGTCACGAGCACGGCGTCGTACACGCGGAGCATCGCCGCGGCGACGTCGATGGGGGCGCGCCCGTCCACCTGGGGAAACGGGGGGCCCATCGCCTCGGCCACGGAGATCCTCGCGAGGTCCGCCGGCGTCTTCCCGGAGAGGATCAGGTCGTTGATCGTCCCGTCCGTGACGCTCCCCACGGCGCGCTTCCCCTCCATGACGGGCATCTGGGAGAACCCGTAGCGCTTCATCGCCCGCGCGACCGCGTCCAAGGTGTCCGCGGCCTCGACCCAGCGCACCGTGCGGGACTTCACGTCGTCCGCCGTGGCGCGGGACTCGCGCGTCCGGCGCTCCGCCTCGAGCGCCTCGAAGAGGCGGCGCACGAGGTCGTAGGAGGGGTTCATCTGCCCCCGCTCGACCTTCACGATGGCGGACTGGCTCACGCCGGCCTTCGCGGCGAGCGCGGTCTGCGTCATCCCCAGCCCCTTGCGCAGCCGCCGAACGTCCTCGAGCTCGGGCCACATCAGGGCAGGGAACCCGTCCCGCCTCTAATTCCTTTCGGAATAATCAGCGCCCCGCAGTATTCGCGCGGACCCCCTCCCCCCATGGACGGCGCCCGGCCGCCACCCCGGAACTCACCCCCGCGACGAAAGCCTAATAACCGCCTCCCTCCTGCCGCGGGGGAGCGGTGGCCGCCCATACCCCGGAACATCTTCGTCGAGGACCTGAAGAACACCCCCATCGAGCAACAGTCCACGGAGATTGTGGAGCGGAAGGGCGTCGGCCACCCGGACAGCATCGCGGACGGCCTCGCCGAGGAGGTCTCCCGGGCCCTCTGCCGCATGTACCTCGCGCGGTTCAACCGCGTCCTCCACCACAATACGGACGAGGTCCAGGTCGTCGGCGGGCAGAGTGCGCCGAAGTTCGGCGGGGGCGTCATGCTCGAGCCCGCCTACGTCCTCCTCGTGGGGCGCGCGACGACGACGGTGAACGGCCAGCGCCTCCCCTACCGCCGCGAGGCCGTGCACGCCGCGCGCGCCTACCTGGAGAAGGTCTGCACGCACCTGGACTGCGACGCCGACGTGATCATCGACGAGCGCATCGGGCCGGGGAGCATCGACCTCCGCCAGCTCTACGACACGCAGAAGTACCTCGCCAACGACACCTCCTTCGGCGTCTCCTTCGCCCCCTACAGCGAGACGGAGACCCTCGTCCTGAGGACGGAGGAGCTGATCAACGGGCCGCTGAAGAAGGACCTGAAGGAGGTCGGCCAGGACATCAAGGTCATGGCCGTCCGCCGCCAGGACCGAATCCGCCTCACCATCGCCGCCGCCTTCGTGGACCGCTATGTCCCCGACCGCGATCACTACGTGAGCGTCGTCGAGCAGCTGCGCGACCGCGTGCTCGATCAGGCGACGAAGTACACGAACCGCGACGTCGCCGTGGACATCAACACGGGGGACGACTACGACGCCGGCCTGTTCTACCTCACGGTCACCGGCCTCTCCTGGGAGAACGGCGACGACGGCTCCGTGGGGCGGGGGAACCGGGTGAACGGCCTCATCACGCCGTACCGGCCCATGTCCCTGGAGGCCGCCGCGGGCAAGAACCCGATCACCCACGTCGGCAAGCTGTACAACCTCCTCGCCTTCCAGGTCTCCCAGCGCATCGCCGAGGAGCTCCATGGCCGCGTCTCCGAGGTCTGGACGCGGATCGTGTCCCAGATCGGGAAGCCCGTGGACCAGCCCCAGGCAGCCACCGTGCAGGCGATCCCGGAGCCGGGCACGACCCTCGCCGACGTGAAGGGCGACATCGAGGGCATCGTCGACGAGGGCCTCGCGAAGATCGGGGACCTCACGGCACGCATCGTGAACGGGGAAGTCAGGGTGTTCTAGCGGCCAGACTCTCCTCACCCGCGCTTCCCCGCATCCTGCCGAGGTAAGGGCGCCAGGTTTTATCCGGCGCGGGCCATCCCGCGCGCGTGAACGAGGACGTCCGCCTCATCGAGGCAGCGGTGGACGCCCACCACCGCTTCTTCTCGGAGAGCCTTCCGATGATCGCCTCGGAGAACCTGATCAGCCCCCTCGCCCGCCAGCTCCTCCTCGCCGACTTCGGCGACCGCTACGCGGAGGGCTTGCCCGGGGAGCGCTACTACCAGGGGAACCGGTGGGTGGACGAGGTCGAGGTCCGCGTGACGGACCTCGCGCGGCGCCTCTTCGCCTGCGCCCACGCGGACGTGCGGCCGATCTCCGGGACGAACGCGAACCTCGCCGTGCTCTTCGCCCTGACGAAGCCTGGAGACACTATCTCCTCCGTCGCGCTCTCGGACGGGGCGCACATCTCCACCGCGAAGTTCGGGGCCGTGGGGGTCCGCGGCGTGAACAACGTGACGATGCCCTGGGACCGCGCGAACATGAACATCGACGTGGACGGCGCCCGGAAGCTCCTCCTCGAGGCGAGGCCGAAGGTCGTCCTCTTCGGCCAGTCCGTCTACCTCTTCCCCTCCCCGGTGCGGGAGCTCGCGGACGCGTGCCGGGAGGTCGGCGCCCGCGTCTGGTACGACGGGGCGCACGTCCTCGGCCTCATCGCGGGCGGGCAGTTCCAGGACCCCCTCCGCGAGGGCGCCGACGTGATCACGGGAAGCACGCACAAGACCCTCCCGGGCCCGCAGCGGGGGATCCTCCTCTCCGACCGCGCGGACGACGAGAAGTTCCTGCGCCGCCTCCAGAAGGGCGTGTTCCCTGGCGTCGTGAGCAACCACCACCTGAACACCATGGCGGCCCTCGGCGTGACCCTCGCCGAACACGTGGAGTTCGGGCGGGCGTACGCGGAGCAGGTCGTGCGGAACGCGCGGGCCCTCGGAGGGGCCCTCCACGAGCGCGGCGTCCCCGTGCTCTGCCCCCACCTCGGCTTCACGCGCTCGCACACGATCGCCGCCGACGTCTCGGGCTTCGGGGGCGGGGCGAAGGTCGCCGAGGCCCTCGAGCGCGCGCACATCGTCGCGAACAAGAACCTCCTCCCCGCGGACGAGTCCGCGGTGAACCCCTCCGGGGTCCGCTTCGGGGCGCAGGAGCTGACGCGGCTGGGGATGCGGGAGGGCGAGATGACCGAGGTCGCGGGCCTCATCGCGCGCGTCGTCCGCGGCGAGGATCCCGAGCAGGTGGCCAGCGACGTCCGCGCCCTTCGCGCGGGGTTCCAGACGGTCCAGTACTGTTTCGCGGAGGGGGCCCCGGCCCACGCCCGGTTCTTCCTCTCCCTGCAGCGGACCCTCTAGGCGGCTCTCTCCATATCCCTGCCGAAAACCTTTATAGGCCCCCACTCATCAAAGCCCCGAATCGCCTTGCCGGAGTTGCAGGAGCCCATCGAGGACCTCGACCACAAGCGCGAGGCGGAAATCGCGCAGGCCGAACGCCACCGGCGCCGCCGCGACGAGCTGAACGACAAGACGCGGGAGTGGATGGAGAAGCGCGACGCGCTGAACGGCCAGGTCCGCGAGCTCGTCGAGCAGGCCGTGCGCCACCGCGAGGACCGCGACCAGCTGAACAACGAGGTGCGGAAGGCCAAGGAGGACCGCGACCGCCTGAACCGCCGAGTGAACGAACTCACCGAGCAGCTCAGCGAGCTAAAGCGCCGGCGCCTCCCGCGCGGCGCCGTCCCCGTCGGGAAGCTGCGGCGGGACCTCAAGGCCCTCGAGTTCAAGCAGATGACCTCCGTCCTCAGCGTGGACAAGGAGCGCGGCCTCATCGAGGAGATGGGCGCCCTCCGGGCCGAGCTGGACAAGATCGAGGAGGCCCTCGAGGCGGACGCCGAGGTCAAGAAGCTGAAGGACGAGCTCCACGCGGCGAAGGAGGAGGCGGAGAGCGCGCACAAGCGTGTGGGGGAGCTCGCGGAGAAGGCCCAGGTCGAGCACGACGAGATGACGCGCCTCTACGAGGCCTCCGATGCGTTGCGGCGCGAGGCGGACAAGGCCCAGGAGGAGTTCATCAAGTCGAAGATGGCGGCGGACGAGGAGCACCGCAAGCACATCGAGCGCATCCGACAGGTCCACGACCTCGACAAGCTGGCCAGCGGGTTCTCGAACAAGCTCCGCCGCGGCGCCCCGGAGGTCCCCGCCGAGGTCTCCACACGGAAGGAAGCCGAGCTGATCTTCGAGCGGTTCAAGAAGGGCGAGAAGTTGAGCACGGAGGACCTGATGACCCTCCAGAAGTCCGGGTACCTTTGAGCCCTGCCCCCTCGCAAGGACGAAATTCTTAAATACGGACGGGGGAATACGACTCGGGGGAATTTTGGGCTAGTGCGTTAGAGTGCATCCCATCCCTTCTGACAAGACTAGCCCTCCCTTCTTCTTTTTCGATGAGCCGAGCGAGAGCGCTGTCATCTCCAATTGTCATCGCATTTGCATTGGAAACTCCTCGTGCGCTCCCGCCAGTAGGCCGACCGAGGCCAGGGCGAGGAGGAACCCGACGACGGTGAGCACGCCGACGGCCGCGTTGACAAGGCCGAGGAGGACCGCGGTGGCCCAGGCACGTCGGCGCAGCGCGAGGACGAGGATCGCGAGGGGGAGGGTCGGCTCCGCCGACGGCGAAGCTCGCGCCGAAGGCGAGGGAGAGGCCGGCCCCGGCGAAGGCCAGGGCCGCAGCCGCCGGCGCCAGGCGCACTGCAGAGGGGGCAAAGCCGGTTCCCTCGGGGGCCGCCGGTCACGTCGAATCCGGGCACACGGGGAGATGGACGCCCCGGACTCAGGGATTGCGCGCGGTGGGCACAAGGTCGCAGTACCTTCTTATACGGACGGGCGAATCGTCGCGCTCCATGGTCCTCGAGGCGCTCGGGGAGTCCCTGCGGAAGGTGTTCGCGCGCATCGCAGGGGCGACGCATGTGGACGAGGACCTCCTGAAGGACGTCGTGCGGGACATCCAGCGCGCCCTCCTGCAGGCGGACGTGAACGTGGCCCTCGTCAAGGACCTCTCGGGGCGCGTCCAGAAGCGCTCCCTGGAGGAGAAGCCCCCCGCGGGGATGAGCCCGCGAGAGCACGTCGTCCGCATCATCTACCAGGAGCTCGTCGCCATCCTCGGGGCGGCGCGGGAGATCTCCCTCGGGCGGCAACGCATCCTCCTCGTCGGGCTCTACGGCCAGGGGAAAACGACCACGGCGGCGAAGATCGCGCGGCACTTCCAGAAGAAGGGGTCGAGCGTCGCCCTCGTCGCCGCGGACACCCACCGGCCCGCCGCGTACGACCAGCTGCGCCAGCTCGGGGAGCAGCTCGGCCTGCCGGTCCACGGCGACCCCCGGGAGAAGGACGCCGTGAGGATCGCCCGCGAGGGGCTGAAGCGGTTCGAGGGCACGGACGTCGTCCTCTGCGACTCCTCGGGGCGGCATGCCCTCGAGAAGGACCTCATCGAGGAGATCCGCCGCGTCGCGAAGGCCTTCGCGCCGACGGAGACCGTCCTCGTCCTCGACGCCGCCGTCGGCCAGCAGGCCGGGCCCCAGGCCAAGGCCTTCCACGACGCCGTCGGCGTGACCTCCGTGATCGTGACGAAGCTGGACGGGACCGCGAAGGGAGGCGGCGCCCTCAGCGCCGTGGCGGCCACGAAGGCGCCGATCGTCTTCGTCGGCACCGGGGAGAAGGTCGAGGACCTGGAGCGCTTCGACCCCCCGCGCTTCCTCTCACGCCTCCTCGGCATGGGGGACCTCGCCTCCCTCATGGAGCGCGCCCAGGAGGCCATCGACACGGAGGCCGCCGAGGAGACCGCGCGGAAGATCCTCTCCGGGAAGTTCACCCTCCACGAGATGTACGAGCAGATCGAGGCCATGGGGAAGATGGGCGCGCTCGACAAGCTGCTCTCCATGCTCCCGGGCGCGGGGAACCTCCCGAAGGAGCAGATGGACCAGACCCAGGTCCGCCTCCGGAAGTTCAAGGTCATCATGGAGTCCATGACGGACGCGGAAATGACCGATCCGAAGAGCATCAAGTCCTCGCGGATCGTCCGCATCGCCCGCGGCGCGGGCATGACCACCCAAGACGTGAAGGAGCTCCTGAAACACTACGCGATGTCCCAGAAGGCGGTGAAGGGATTCACGTCGAACCGAAAGATGAAGCGCCAGCTGATGAAGCAGATGCAGGCGGGCAACCTGCCCATGGAGTGACTACGCGCCCGCGGCGAGGCGCCGCATGACCACGTGGTTGATGGCGGTCTCCGCGATGTCCGTCGCGTAGTCTGCGGTCCGGGAGAGGCTCTCCGCCACGGCGGCGAGGTGAAGGAGCTCAGCGCCCCGGAGCCCCTGGACGGCATTCATCACGGTCGCCAAGACCCGATCGAGCCCACGGCGGGTGGTGAGCGCACGATGTGCCAGGTCCATGTTCGCGGAGACAAGCGCCTCGAATGCCTCACCGAGCACGCCGAGGGCAATCTCGCTCGCCCGACGCAGCCCCTCGGCGACCTCCTTCCTGGGCTTCCGACCCTCCAGGAGGAGTGCGTGGTTGGCGATCCGCGCGGCATGGTCCGCGATCCTCTCCATGGATTTCGCGGCGAGCCAGAGATGGAGCCCTCCCGTCGGGTCTGCGCCCACCCGGAGCGCGTGGCCCGGGTCAACCAGGGTCAGGGAGAACTGCTTCGCCGCCATCCAGA
>Ga0209751_10002280_pt1 | contig 19306 bp, 13 predicted proteins | sample RifCSP13_1_FD_184019 | JGI IMG/M metagenome (GOLD analysis project Ga0209751, IMG submission 184019) | Soil microbial communities from Rifle, Colorado - Rifle CSP2_sed 13_1 (SPAdes) (version 2) | ecosystem: Environmental > Terrestrial > Deep subsurface > Rock core/Sediment | place: Rifle... | reverse complement strand
CAGCCGAGATTGAGATTGATTCCGAGCCTTAAATTAACATTTTTTGTTCTCATGGGCAATATCAGACCGGGAATATTATCACTGACCAGATAAATTTGCAAAGGATCTTTCACATAACCCAATCCCATGCCGAGGTTTAGAAAACTGTGATTCATGTACGACCAGCTTATACTGGTCTCGAGCGATGGCCTCGGATGAGCCAGTACCGACACGGTTACTCCGGTCTGCAGCTTACCGGGCAGTAACCGGTTATACCAAAGCAGGTTAATATCATACCGGTGGTTATACCGGTATGAAGCCCCCAGGTATAGCTTTGGATCCAGGAAATGGGTATATACATCATAGGTGAGTTCCTCGTTCATGTTGTCATTGAGCTCGTCGAACACATCCCACAGGTAACGGTCATCCCTGGTCCCGCTTCCGAACGGACCGCTGTAGAGATATTCCCCGTCCAAAGAAAAATTGGTCAGGTTGCTTCTGTATGTGATAAAGCCCAGGTCGAGCAGGCTGCCCGAGAAAGCAAGCCGGTCGCTGTAGTTGTAAATGAATCCCACATCCACGGCAAGGCCGGGATTTCCGCCATTCATCAGGTAACCCGGCACCGAAGCATCATACCGTTGATAGAACCGGTAATCCCCATCACTCTCCATTCTCAGGGAAGACGGTAAGGAACTGTTGTAACCTGCATCAACATTGAATACTATATCGCGGCTATTCATGTCAATATCCATATCAAAATGGTTGCCGGTTGTTTCAACGTTGAATTTACCAAAAAGCAGTTTGGCCTTAAATCCCAGGGTCAGGCTGCCTGAAACAACCCGGGAGATCCCCAGGGCATATTCGCGGTAATGGTTGAACATACCCCCGGTGCCCCTCAGGTTTACCGGTCGTCCCGCAAATGGTCCGCTGCCGTCAATGGAAAAGATCGCCAGGTCGCGGGTATACAACAACGCCGCGTTGTCTTTTTCCATTACGGAAAAGGTGTAGTAATAGTCATTCCGGCGGATTCCTGCTGCCAGTATAACCGCATGCACCTCCCACAACAGGAAATTCATCCGGTTGGTACCCGAGGGATCAAAGCTTTGATCGCGTACAAATTCGCCATTCTCGAAATCGGTAAATTGACTACCGGTGAATCCGCTGCTGGCCGCATTCAGGTGCAACGAAGATACCAGCGGCAATCCTATAAAAACCGGGCACCGGGCCTGCACGGCAGGATTGAGGAAGTTTGCCTCGGGCAGGGAATGCATAAAAAAGAGCGTATTGTTTTGCTGTGCCTGTAGGTTACAGTTACAGAAAACAATCAGATGAAGGACGATAACCATTCGGCAATAGGACATCATCCCCTTCATATATTCATCCCCTGGTAAGCCAACCGGTTCTTAAATCTTTGATTCGATGTAATGAATGAGTGAATGAATTATTTTGATATGGATTTCCTGTGTCCGGTCGGAATAGGTCGAATAGGGCGCCCGGATTTCGATGTCGCTTAAGGTTGCCAGCTTCCCCCCGTCTTTCCCCGTAAGACCAACGATCTTCATGCCTTTTAACCTTGCAGCTTCGGCGGCGTTGACAACATTCGCGGAATTGCCGCTTGTGCTGATGGCAAGCAAAACATCACCCTCCTGTCCAACAGCCTCTATGAACCGTGAAAATATATGGTCAAATCCAAAATCATTGGCTGCACAGGTGATGTGCGACGGGTCGGAAATTGAGATGGCAGCCAGTGCCTTGCGTCGGCCCCGGAATTGTCCCGACAGCTCTTCGGCGAAATGCATGGCATCGCTCATGGAACCCCCGTTGCCGCAGGATATCAGCTTATGTCCGTTTCGGAGTGCTTCTGTCATCACATTTCCTGCCCGTTCAATTGTTTCAAAGTTGGAATCATTGGCCAGGAAGCTTTCCAGTATCGCTTTGGCTTCCAGGAATTCCTGCCTGATGAAGTTCATATTGCTGCTGCGTTTAATTGTAATAGTGTCTGAAATCAGGTATTTGCCTGTTGTTCATCTTCTTCCCCATTGTCCTCTCCCGGTATTTCGGGCAGATAATGTGCTGCCTCACCCTGTGGAAGCGATTCCACATCGCGCAGACGACGCTGGATGGCCTTGGTACGTTTTCCAACCAGTTCATCCAGTTGATCGGTTGCAGTATGCAGGTTTTTCTGTGCCTTTTCGAGCAGGCCGCCAAACTTGCCGAATTCGGTTTTAATGGCGCCAAGCACCCGCCATACCTCACTGCTGCGTTTCTGGATCGCCAGTGTCTTAAAGCCCATTTGCAGACTGTTCAATATGGCAGCAAGGGTGGTCGGACCTGTCACCACGATCCTGAACTCACGCTGCATCTGTTCCATCAGGTCGGTGCGCCGGATCACCTCGGCATACAATCCTTCAAAGGGAAGGAACATGATACCGAATTCGGTTGTGTTGGGAGGATCGATATATTTTTCCCGGATATCCCTTGCCATTTTTCTGATCACAATCTCCAGGTTCTTCGAGGCAGTTTCAATGGCATCGGGATCTCCGGCGTCATAGGCTTCCACGAGATGATGGTAGGCTTCCTGCGGAAATTTGGCATCCACCGGAAGGTACACCACGCCCTTTTCCTCATCCCTGCCGGGCAGCTTAATGGCAAATTCCACCACATCCGAAGAGCCCTGCTTTGTTTTTACATTGGATTCATATTGTTCCGGAGCCAGCAACTGTTCCAATAGCATCTCCAGGCGCACTTCACCCAAACCACCCCGCATTTTCACATTGCTCAGCACCTTTTTCAGTCCCCCTACATCCTGGGCAAGGATCTGCATTTCACCCAGGCCTTTTTGCACACTTTCCAATTGCTTGCTGACGAGTTCAAATGATTGCCCAAGTCGCTCATTCAAAGTTTTTTGCAGTTTTTCATCCACGGTTTCACGCATCTGCTCCAGTTTTTTCTCTGTGTTCCGGATCAGCTCATTCTGCCTGGCCTCGAGTTGCCCGAATTTCTCCTTTTGTGTGTTGTTGAATGATTCCACGCTCCTGTCAAAGGACATCTGGAAATCTTTCAGGTTGCGGGTAAGTTCCTCACGGTTCGAATCCGTTATGGCTTTCAGCTGATCGAGCTGTGTTTTTGATATGATATTAAGAACTTCCATCAGGGAAGTCTGAAAGGTGGTAAGAGTATTTGTCTGTTCCTGCCTGTTAGTCTTCACTTCCTCCCTTACAGCAGCATCAATCCGGTTGGTGTTCCTTTCCAGCTGATCAAGCCGGACCGTAAGTTCTTCGGACATTTTGCCGGGTTTGGTGCGAAACTGAAAAATCAGAACAATCAAAACAAGCACCAGAATGGCTATTTGCAGGTAGATCTCCATGTAACCGTGATTTCACTTTAAATGAACCCTAAAGATAAAAAAAAGGAGTAGCTTTTGCTACCCCTTTTAATATTGCAACCGGAAAATAGCTGTCAGCACCCGGTTTGAATTGCTCACATTGTATGTTGAATGCCGCTATTTAACCAGCGGTTTCACCGCAACTTTCCGGTAAAATACCACATCGTGCTCGCCATGGTTCTGCAGGCCAAAATACCCTGAATCGGGTCTGGTACCAGGGAAAGGTTCAAAATCAAATTTGCGTTCCGGTATCGGGTCTCCTTCGGCATAGTCCGTGACCTTGACTCCGTTGAGGTAAACAACGGTGCGAGGGCCGTCGAGCGTAATATCAAAGGTATTCCATTCCGGTCCGGGTTTCCAGGCAATGGCCAGGGGTTTTGTCAGGGCATATATCATCCCGGTTGAATGGTACTCATCTTCATCGGAAAGTTCGGGATGGTTGTCAACCTGAATTTCATGGCCGTAGAATACAGGCATCCAGGCTTCCCTGGGTTCGATGGGGATACGCGTGAACACCCCGGAATTGCTGTTTTCTTTCTCCATTCTCCATTCCACATGAATATCGCAGTTCCCGAGCTTTCCTTCCGTCCAGTAAAGCAATCCCATACCCCCGTGTGTCCGGATGATCCCGTTCTCTACTGTCATAAAACCGTCTCCCACATGCTTCCAGCCGGTGAGGTCCTTTCCGTTAAAAATATCCCGCCGGGCTGTATCAGCCGGTGTTGTCTGCTGTTCGGAAACCGCAGCACTGCCCTGTTCTCCGGATTTTCCCGTACAGGAACCGTTCAGTACAATAAAAACCAATAAAAGGGATGTTATTACAATCCCGGCCTTGATTAAATTTTTCATTTCAGTGCGAATTAAATTGAAAGTTGAAAATAGTATGCAACCGGCTACCGTTCAAATGAGAACTTATAAGCATCACTTTTTTTAGGTTCCGTTTTAAAAACCAGTGCTTCCGAGACATAAACCCCGGTGCCGGAAGATTCCGGACGCTTTTCGCCCCTTACAGCCAGCCTGACAACATGATCGCCGGGCTGAAGATTTAATACATGCCAGAGGTTTATATCGTAGTGTTCCTGATTGCCGTAGAAAAAATAGGAATCAATAGTGCTGTGGAGTTTTCCATCGATATACACGTCCGCCTTTCCACCATTCCTTACCCAGTTACCCATCAGGGTTATGCCGGTGCCGGTGAATGCCAGTTCAAGTTCATCGCCTGCCTTTCCTGCAAACCTGGATTGCGGTTTTTGTTCCTTTTGTTCCCAGGGTGTCACCAGGAAGGTCTGCCAGTTTCCTTTAAATTTCCATGCACCGGCATCGAATACCGATACGCGGTGGCTGAATACCAGATCGGGAAAAGACTCTTCGGGCAGCGGAGCAACCGGAGCCTGTATCTTTATCCGTATCCTGCTGTCATCTGCCTCCCCGCCTGCCTTCCGGATGAAATCCAACGCATAGGCAAAAGTGCTTTCCACAGCTTTGTTGAAGGTATAATTCGTATTGATGAAGGTTGAATCCCCGATGGCGGTTATTCCGCTTTTCATATCATCCGGAAGGTTGCTGAAACCGCGGATAACTCCGAGCACAGCCATGGCATTGGAGGGATTGCAGTCGGAATCCTGCCCGCAGCGGGTTGATATTTCCAGGGTTTTTAATGGATCTCCCTCACCATACAATAACCCCATCACAATATAGGCCCCGTTCAGTTTGGCGTCGATATTGAAGGTGCCGCCGGCACCGCAGATATCCACATCGCCCCATTTCGTTTCGAGCTCATGCCAGGCCAACATCCAGTCGGTAGGATACTGATTGTGCAGGAGGACCACATCCCGCACAATTTTCGCGTAATCACTTTCGGCAGGAATTGTTTTCAGGGCATTTTCAATGATTGCAGGGATGTCACTCCTGAAAAAAGCCTCGGAATACAGTGCGGCAATAAATATACCACCATACAGCCCGTCACCGTAATTCATAATGTGGCCTATTTTGTCGCAAAGATCAAAGGCCTGCCTGTGCAGTCCCGGGCACATGAACCCGATATAATCCGATTCGATCTGAAAATCGATATCATCGGCATGAAAATTATATTCGGGTCTTCCTGATTCAGGAGGGAAAATGCTGTCGTAATAATTCTTGCGCGCCTGCACATTGGCATGCCACAATGGATAACCGGCCCTGGCCAGCATTTCCTGGAATTTTTTCGCCGGGGCATCCACACCATACTGATCCATGGCCATGAGAAAGGTAAGCTGAACATAGAGATCATCCTGCCAGATGCTTCCCTTTATATCCGCAGGGACCCAGCGGATCGTATCCATATACATGGTTCCCTGTGCCCGGAATTCGGTCGGGGCACCATAGGTAACGCCAATCATTTTGCCGGCCCAGCCTCCGGCTATCTTATCTTTCAGGACCTCCGGGGTTATCGTCCGGTATTCACTGTTGTCCTTTTTGCACGCGGAAAGGCCGAGAAGAACGCATGACAGGACAATGATCAGACTTTTGTTCATGTAAGTTGGTTTATTATTGCGTTTTTACAGGGATATGCATCATCCTGTCCTCAATGAACCGGCTCATCTGATCAACAGGCATTTCCTGCACCACATAGACATGCTTTCCCTGCGGGTCGTTGATCCAGCCATTGCTGCCGTCGGAATTCACTGTTATCCTTCCGGGTACGGTTGTAAAAAATCCCTTTGTGCCATAAACAGCTATTAATACTGCGGTTTCGTCCCAGCTCATGCGTCCCAGACTATCCTCGGCAGCCAGGGGAATGCTGTATTGAAAAACATCCTTAACAGGATTATTATCCATACTCATCCGGATCAGGCGTAATCCCGTACGGATTTCCCAGCCAATCTCGAAACCGGTGAAAATTACGGGAGTTGGCCAGTTTTCAAAAACATGTTTTGAAGCAAGCGAATCCATATGTACGTTGAATTCCCTGCCATCCGGAAATTTGCCTGCCATGGCCACCAGCCTTTTCACTTTCAGTGACACAAGATCTGCACCTGTCAGGGGACAAATGCTGTCGGGCCCGGAGCGCAACAGATCCGCAAGATTTGTAAGGAATCCGACGGTAACTATCGTAACGCTTGTATCGGGTTGTGCATAAAGTGTCTTCCGGTAAACATCCACCGCATCCGGCAGTTCGGAGGTGGACCTGACCCGGTGCGGGTATTTTGCATCCAGTGTATCAAGCCAGTGCTGCCATGATCCCAGGTTTACAGCCTGCGCTTTCGGGGCCCCTATGGGCAAGCCGGATCTTCCGAACCATGTATTCAGCACATCAATACCGGGTCCAACCAGTTCGTGCTGATTACACGAAATGGTGGCAAGTATTTCTGCCTTGCCGCTGTCGGCCATGGCATGCAAAAATGCCAGCGCACCAACATCATCATAGTCGGGTCCGAAATCGGTGTCGAAAATAATGCTGACTTCATCAAGCCTATATTTTTCAGGGGTGCATCCTTGAAATAATCCCAATGCAAGGACCAGGAAAAGTAAATTTTTGAAGGAATTCATGTAAACGTATGTATTTGAAATTATTTGAAAAGATATCGCTTAAAGTTAAAAAATATTATGAAACAGCATACTGCTTTTATCCCTCTTGTGCGGGTGTACCGGCATATTCCTTTACCTGGAATACAAATGCCTGTAAACGTGTATCAAGGGAAATGGTATCCTGACCGTCATAGGCAATGTTTATCCAGGGCAGATTGTTATGGTCTTTGCGGAATGAATCGCTTACGGCAGCTATCAGTGTGCCCGGCATACAGGTGAACGGCAGGATGGCCGCTATTCCTGAAACTCCGTGTGATGCCAGGTATACCGATGTCCCCATGGCAATGGGGGGGTCTCCGTCATAATCCCGGTGAACATACGTATTGCATAAACCCAGGATGGTATTCAGGGGCACATTCTTCATATGGTCGGTTTTCTGAATTACATCCCGAAGCAAATACGTTTCCGAGAGGTGCTGGGCAAACCCCTGGATCCTTGATTTAAGATATCCTTTCATGTCGCGTTTCCTGATGCTGTCACGCGTGTACCGGTAAGTGGAATAGGTAAGCCACTCCGAAAACGGAGCGATCAGCGTTTCAACACCCTGTTCCTCAAGCCTGCGTATCAGTCCCCCGTTGCAAAATGCATTGTCGCGCATGAATATCTCACCAACAACAGCCACAACAGGTTTCCGGTTTTTTTTGTCAACTGGAATGCCGGTGAAATCGGCCGTTATTTCCCGCAGTACAGCATGAAGACCATGGGCTCCCTTTTCAATGCAGGCAATGACCCTGTTTAAAGCATGCTGATAGACCGTTTCCGTATCACCCGGATGCAATTCATAAGGCTTTATTTCCTGCTTCAATTTGCGCAGGAAGTCAACGGCCACAAAACCCTTCCAGGCGTTAAACCTGAATCTGGGGGCATCCTTACCTGCAATATCCGCATAGGATGATTCGTTGGAGGGGGACACGATTTCTGCCTTCTCAAATCCCTGTTTATCAAATATAATACGCTGCAGATGGTTATACTGTCCAAAACGGCAGGGCCCGTTATGATCAGGCATGAAGAAGCTGACACAGGAAGGATCAATGCCGGGTTGCATCAACTTTTTCAGGAAACTCCCGGTGGTGCAGATCATGGGGAAACATTCCCGGGATGAGGTAACTTGCCTGCCCAGGGCAAGGTCCCTTTCATCCTGCATAGGCAATACTTCCGACTGTATACCGCAGCTCCTGGCAGCTGCGGCAATGGCATGCGCATTATCATTCATGTAGGGAAAATACAGAACCCGGCCCTTGAGGGGCGAGGGAGGACCGGGGCGGGGGCGGTAGATTTTTTCAATTCCCGCCTCAGAAGCGTCTGCTCCATGCAGACTGTCCAGGAAAGCTTCAATTCTTGTGATCATCCCGGCATCTGCAGAATGCTCGTCAATCTCGAGATGCAGGCAGGGCTTTCCTTTCATTTCCTCATCCACATAGTGCATGAGGAAGGAATCGGGACCGCACCTGAAATTGCTCATATAAACGGCATGAAGCCTTTTATCCAATGCAACAAGCCGGGCCGCTGCCAGTATCTTTTGCCCGTTGGGCCAATACATGCTCCGGTAACTACCGAATACATCCATGACAGGGAGATCAAGAAAATCGAGCGGAATGGGCATGATATTATGCCCGATAAGTTTCTCCACCAGCCCAAGGTTCAGGAAAGGGTCGGAGGTATTGTAGGGTCTGCCCAGCATTACCACCGGCCGGCAACCCGGGGGAATATCACCCAATACCTGCTTTCCGAATTCAACCAGCTCCGATTCAAAGGCCACCTGTGCCTTATCCGCCTTCAGGATAGCATTCCGGATCTTTTTCACCGGCAACCCGAATTTTTCATGGAAGAAGTCACCCAGTTCCTGCTTCAGGGTAGTGTTGAAATACCGGAAATGCAGTACAGGTGTCAGTAATTTCATTTCACAATCCCGCGACCGCAGGGCAGCCTTCACCATAAACGGATGGCTTTGCACCCACGGACAGTTGCAATTGGTGGTTGGATTGCCGGGCTTTGTCCTTGCATCCACGATGAAAGGCAGGAATACGTAGTCAACACCCTGTTCCAGGAGATCCACGACATGCCCGTGCATAAGTTCAACAGGCAGGCAGGTTTCGGTGGTAATGGTCTCAAGCGACCTTGTTACGAGCATTTTATCAGTCTCCCGGGAGATAACCACCGGGAAACCAAGATCTTCAAAAAAGGTTTTCCAGAATGGGAACTGCTGGAAAAATACCATTAATGCACGGGGAATGCCAATAGTAACCGGCCCCGTAATTTTCCGGGGCTCGTATCCTTTCATCAGCAACTCCAGTCTTTTGGTGAAAAGATTGGGAATGTTGTTGGGAATTCTCTTACGGTCACTTGTTTCATATTTTTCACAACGGCCACCATAATACAATGCTTTCTTTTCTCCGGCAACAGTGACTTTTCTGATTTCACAGTGGTTTGTGCATCCCTGGCAAACAAAACAACCCATGGAATAGGATGCATTCCGCATGTTGAATCCTTTAAACCGGCTTGTAACTCCGCCGTTAATGTATTGCCTGGCCCGTATGGCAGCGCCAATAGCACCTGTAACATCAAAATGAGGCGGGATGGTAATGCGTGTTCCCAGCACCTGTTCAAATGCTGCCACCACGCTTTTGTTATTGGCCACTCCCCCCTGAAAAAAGATATTCTTACCGGGTTTCCGCTCTCCTACTACCTTTTGCAGGTAGTTGCTGACAATGGAGTAAGCCAGTCCACCCACCAGTTTGTCCACCTTTACACCTTTCTGCAGGAATGAATTCAAATCCGATTCCATGAAAACGGTGCACCGGTCGCCGAGTTTAACCGGGCAATTGCAGCCCAGAGCGAGTTTCCCGAACTGATCCACAATATTGATATTCAGTTTTTCAGCCTGCTCTTCGAGAAAAGAACCTGTACCTGCCGCGCATACTTTGTTCATTTCAAAGTCCACGACCACACCATTTTTTATCCGGATATATTTTGAATCCTGTCCCCCGATCTCAAAGATGGTATCCACTGCAGGATCATGGTCAATGGCGGCAGTTGCCTGCGCGTTGATCTCGTTCACGATCACATCGGCGCCGATGAAATCGCCCGTAAGGTAACGGCCCGATCCGGTGGTGCCGGCACCCATGACCAGCACACGGTCTCCGACTTCATCATAAATTTCCTTAAGTCCCTTTTGAATTGCTTCGAGCGGCTTGCCGGCTGTAGGAAGGTACCTGCGGGCAACTATCCGGTGGTCTTCCGTAATAAGCACAAGATTGGTACTCAGGGAACCAATATCCAATCCCAGGTAAACCGGCAACCTGCTTTGTCCGTTAAACCTGAAATCAGAGGTTTTCCGGATCAGGGCATTTGATTCCTTCAAAGGAGGCAATCCGGCCACCATACTCCCTCCCCTGTTCAGGTGATCGTTAAGACCATCTAATCCCTTGAATGCAACAGGGCATTGCGACAAAGAACAGGTATGCATGATTGCACCGATGGCACCCATTGAGGCATAGTATTCCGGAATGATCAGCTCGCCGTCGCGAAGTGAAAGGGTTTCACGGAAGGCCCTGATCATCCCTGCATTTGCGGCCACCCCGCCTGAAAACACAACCGGTTTTTTGATCTCCTTGCTCCGGGCGATGGTGCTCCTGAAATTACGGGCCAGCGCAAAACAAAGTCCTGCCACAATATCGTGCAGTGGGGTAGCGATTTGCTGATGATGTATCATATCACTCTTGGCAAATACGCTGCATCGTCCTGCAATCCTCGGAGGATCAACACTGCGCAAAGCCATCTCCCCAAATTCCTTTTCAATTGTTACACCAATGCGCCTGGCCTGCTGATCAAGGAAAGATCCCGTTCCGGCAGCACAAATGCTGTTCATCTCAAAGTCGGTAAGCCTGGGACAATCGGCACCGGACTCTTTTTCAAGCAAAATGAGCTTGGAGTCCTCGCCGCCGATCTCAATTATGGTCCGGGTCTGCGGATAAATTCTCCCTACTGCAGTTGCCTGTGCAATGATCTCATTCACGAAATTTCCGCCAATGATCTCCTGCGCAACTTTGCCGCCTGATCCCGTAATGCCGGTCACACGGATTGACCCGGCAGGAAATTTTGCAAGCAGCTCTGTTAACCTGTTCAACAGCGTATGAAAGGGCTTGCCATAAATAAAATCGTAGTAATTATCAATTACCCTGAATGCCTGATCGGTAATAACCGTATTCAGGGATACGGAACCGATATCCAATCCCAGGTAATAACAGGGACTTTCCACGGATAATGGTTTAATCTCCTGAAGCATGATCATGCAGGTTGGTTTAAGGTTGTGATAAGCAAAGAACCGGGCACTGATAGTCTAAATTTAGTTCAATTGGGCTTTAAATCCAATCCTAAATCAGATTTTTTAATCAGAATTTGTATTTGAACTTTTTTATGCAATCCTTGTTTATATTTTAAGCATACTTAAAATATAATTTTAATATACATAATACCATGTCGGCATCCATCGAAAACTTTGTCAAGGTAGTTTATCAGTTTGAACAGAACAGGGCACTTGACACGCGCCCCGGAACAATTGCCAAAGCATTGGGAATAACCAGTGCGGCAGCTACGGACATGTCACGTAAACTCTCCGGGAGAAATCTGCTCCATTATGAAAAGTACCACAAGCTCAGGCTGACAGAAGACGGAAAAATGATGGCCCTTCATGTGATCCGGAAGCACCGTCTGTGGGAAGCCTTTCTGTTTGAAATATTCAATCTCAACCTTCACGAGATACACAGGGAGGCAGAATTACTGGAACACCAGACCTCCGACTTCCTGACGGACAAGATCAGTGCTTTTCTCGGCTATCCGGAATTTGACCCCCACGGCGAACCTATACCCGATGCAAAAGGTAGTATTATGCTCCCTGCCGGACAACGAATTCTCTCAACCGCCGAAAAAGGCCAATCCTGGCAGATTACCGGTTTACTCAGCTCGGATAAGGAATTCTTTGAATTCTGCAACAACAATGACATTAAACTTGGAACCTTGCTGGTAATTGAAAACCAGTATGAAAAGATCAGGATGACCGAAATACGCACGCACAATAAAAGACTGTTGCTGAACAACGAATTTGCCAATCTTATCTATGTTCAGCAAATAACTGAAAATTCCACAGAATTATGAAATGTTTTCTGATACCGGTGATGTTTCTTGTTGCTGTATCAAATGTCAATGCACAGGATACGGCACCTGAATTGATAACCGACAGGCCCGACCAGACAGAATCTTCCTCTGTAGTACCAGTAAGAACACTTCAGGTTGAATCGGGCTTTGTTACTGAATTTATGGAAACCGACCGGTTCAAATACAGGGAATATGCCTATAATAGCACACTGCTGAGATACGGCCTGCTGGATAATGCTGAGATCCGCATCGGATTGGAATATCTTGGTGAAAAAACCATCAGCAAAACAGGTGATTCTCTTACGACACACCATGGATTCGGGCCGCTCTATGCCGGGTTTAAACTGCAAATAATCCGTGAAAAAGGATTGCTGCCCGAAATGGCATTCCTGGCCGGACTTGGATTACCCTTTATTGCCGGCAAGGATTTTAAGCCCTCCCATAGTTATGCGGATATGCGATTTTCATTTTCCCATACCCTGTCGCGTTTATTTTCACTGGGCTACAACCTGGGCGTGGAATGGAACGGAGAATTCGCGGTACCATCCTATTACTATTCTGCCGTACTGGGAATCGGAATAACACCCAGGCTGGGCTTTTTTGCAGAAATTTTCAGACTTCTGCCGGAAGATGGCAATGCTTCACATACCTTGGATGGCGGATTTACCTTCCTTCTTACACCGGTCCTCCAGCTGGATATTTCCGGAGGCCTGGGCCTGAATGAGACAGCATCTGACAATTTTGCGGGTTGCGGATTCAGCTACCGGCTTCCCCGATAATATTTATTAAATCCTGTAAATTAAATAACAATGAAGGCAAAAATTACTTATTACCTGATACTTGCAGTTATGATACTGGCGTGCAAAACTGATAATACTGCAAAAAACAGGTCCGAAGGTCTGCGTGTTGTTACCACAACCTCCCTGATCACTGAAATGATAGGGGTCATCGGCGGTAATGCCCTGGTCGTAAACGGATTGATGGGCGCAGGAGTAGATCCCCATCTCTTTAAAGCCAGTGAAGGAGATGTGAATAAACTTTACAATGCAGATATTATATTTTATAACGGGCTGCATCTCGAAGGAAAAATGCAGGATGTACTGGAAAACATGAAAAAGCAGGGAATCGAAGTTGTACCGTTGACAGATACCCTCGGCAGGGACCTGCTCATTGCCTCCTCAAATTTTGCCTCGAATTACGATCCGCATATCTGGTTCAGTATCTCCTGCTGGAAAACTGCCTCGATATTTGCCGCCAATAAACTAAGCAGCATTGATCCGGCAAATAAACAAATCTACCAGGCCAATGTTATGAAGTATATAGCAAAACTCGATTCGACAGAAAGGCTGGTGTTGGAAAGAATTAATGAGCTGCCTGTTGAAAAACGGGTACTGATCACTGCACATGATGCATTCAACTATTTTGGCAAGGCGTATGATTTCGAGGTGTTGGGTCTGCAGGGAATCAGCACCGTTGCAGAGGCCGGCGTGCAGGACGTACAAAATCTTGCCGGCATGATCGTGGAACGTAAGATCAAAGCCATATTTGTAGAAACTTCGGTTCCCAGGAGGAATATCGAAGCCTTGCAGGAAGCCGTAAGAAGCAAGGGATTTGATGTACAGATCGGCGGTTCGCTGTTTTCCGACGCACTCGGGAATCCGGGGACAAATGAAGGCACCTATCCGGGCATGTTCATGTACAATGTGAATACAATTGTTCAGGCATTAAAGGATTAATCCATGGAGAAAAAAATTGCAGTACGGGTGGATGACCTCACGGTAGCCTATAAATATAAACCGGTTCTTTGGGATATCGATCTTGAAGTCCCGGAAGGTATACTGATGGCCATTGTGGGACCGAACGGCGCAGGAAAATCAACGCTGATAAAGGCCATTCTGAATATCGTCAAACCGGTGGCCGGGAATATTGCCATTTATGGCAAGTCATACCGCAAAAACCGGTCAATGGTGGCCTATGTCCCCCAGAAGGGAAGTGTTGACTGGGATTTCCCCACAACCGGTCTCGATGTGGTGATGATGGGAACTTATGGCAATCTGGGCTGGGTGAAACGGCCCGGGTACAAGGAAAAGAAAGCCTCGCTTGAAGCCCTCGACAAGGTGGGAATGCTCGAATACCGTAACCGGCAGATCAGCCAGCTTTCAGGGGGCCAGCAGCAACGCATTTTCCTTGCCCGTGCACTGGTGCAGAATGCACTGGTTTATTTTATGGATGAGCCCTTTCAGGGCGTAGATGCCACAACCGAAATAGCCATTATCAACATCCTGAAAGAGCTTCGAAGATCAGGAAAAACACTGGTTGTGGTACATCACGACCTGCAAACGGTGCCTGAGTATTTCGACTGGGTCACCTTTCTGAATGTTAAAAAAGTGGCAACCGGACCGGTTAAGGATATTTTTAACGATGATAATCTTACCAAAACCTATGGCATAAATTACAAGGTAAGTATTCAAAACTAACACAAATGGGTGTACAGGATTACTTCGAACTGTTACGACATGACTATACCCTCCGAACCATAAGTCTGGGTACCGCAATGATGGGCATCGTGTGCGGTATGCTGGGCAGTTTTGCCGTTTTAAGAAAACAAAGCCTGCTGGGCGATGCCATTTCTCATGCCGCTTTGCCTGGTATAGTAATTGCCTTTATGTTAACCGGATTGAAAGATCCGCTTGTGCTTTTTACAGGAGCTGTGGTAAGCGGTTTTGCAGGTTCGCTGTTCATTTCGGGAATAACCTCCCGGACCCACCTGAAATCCGATACAGCGCTGGGAATAGTGCTTTCGGTGTTTTTCGGATTCGGGATGCTGTTGCTTACCCTAATTCAGAAAAAACCCAATGCCAACCAGGCAGGTCTTGACAGTTTTCTATTTGGACAGGCCGCCACTCTCATGGTAAAGGACGTTTATCTCATGGGGATTGTGGGTTCGGTTACACTGCTTTTTATGCTGCTGTTCTGGAAAGAATTTAAGATCCTGACATTCGATGCACAATATACGAAATCCCAGGGTTTCAACATCAAATTGCTGGACTCACTGCTTACTTCGCTGATTGTTGTAGCCATAGTATTGGGACTGCAAACAGTAGGTGTTGTACTGATGAGTGCCATGCTGCTGTCGCCTGCTGCGGCTGCGAGGCAATGGACCAATAGGCTGGAAGTTATGGTCGTACTCGCATCCTTATTCGGTGCGTTCGCAGGTTTGGCCGGAACAGCGGTGAGCGCTTCTATCGCTAGGATATCAACCGGACCGGTAATCGTATTGGTTGCTGTTTTCATCGTACTGGTTTCATTTATTTTCGCTCCCAACCGGGGATTACTTTTCAGGACGATAAGGCAATGGAGAAATCGTAAGAACCTGAGGATCAATAAAATATTGGTTCTGATGTTTGAAACGGCGTCAGCACATCCTGATTTCAGCCATCCGCATTCCGTTAACATTCTCACCAATATTCAGGGATTCAGTAAAAAACGGCTTCGGGAAATGGAATCAAAAGGATTAATTACCTATGACAAAAACACCTGGAAACTAACGCCGGCAGGATTTGAGACCGGGAATAAAATGTACAAAGATTTAAATACCAACTAGATGACTTCAGCCCAGATAGAAATTCAGGCAATTGCTGTTGTGGTGGCCGTTGCCTGCGCCATCCCCGGTACTTTTCTTGTACTTAGGAAAATGGCCATGATCAGCGATGCCATCAGTCATTCAATTTTGCCGGGAATAGTACTTGGTTTCTTTATTGTACAGGATTTATCCTCACCGGTTCTGGTATTTCTGGCGGCCATAACCGGGGTGCTTACGGTGGTTATTGTTGAAATCATCAACAAAACAGGCCTTGTGAAAGAAGATACCGCTATTGGCCTGGTATTTCCGGCACTGTTCAGTCTGGGGGTAATACTGATAGCCCGGAATGCCGGTGATGTTCACCTCGACACCGATGTAGTGCTGCTGGGTGAACTGGCTTTTGCCCCATTCGACAGGTTAATAGTCAGAGGCATCGATTTTGGGCCGAAATCACTCATGGTGATGGGTGGCATATTGGTATCTTGTCTGACTTTGCTTGTTACATTCTTTAAGGAACTGAAATTAAGTACTTTCGATGCAGAATTGGCAACTTCCCTGGGGTTTTCTCCCGCAATTATCCATTACAGCCTGATGTCTGCCACCTCTGTTACCACGGTAGGTGCATTCAACGCCGTTGGGGCCATCCTCGTAGTTGCCCTGATGATCGTTCCTGCAGCAGCAGCTTATATGCTTACCAGTGATTTGAGAAAAATGATTATCCTGGCCGCAGCATTCGGAATATTCTCAGCTATATCCGGTTACTGGCTTGCACATATGCTAGACGCTTCTATTTCAGGTGCAATGGCAACCATGCTGGGCTTTTTATTTGTTTTGATTTATACATTCGCCCCCGGAAAGGGTTTGTTTGCCATTATGGAAAAACACAGGCAGCAGCAACGAGAGTTTGCCATGCTCACTTTCCTGCTGCATATTAAAAACCACAGCAATAACAGCAGCAATGTGGAAGAAAGACAGATCAGGCATCTTACCGGCCACTTTAACTGGGAAAGAAAGCAGGCCCGGGTAATTCTCAGTCTGGCCATGAAAAACAGTATGATTTCGGTTGAAAATCAATTGGTAACACTTACAGAAAAAGGATTGCGGTTTATCACCGAAGCCCTGGACTATATTGTTAACAATCAAAAATCTGAGCTTGAATCGGTGAAAGGAAGGTTTCTGCTTTTCAGATAACCGGAACAACCGGTCATATATGCTATAAAAATGAAAAAGCTGGTTGCTTTTATGGCATGGTACTATTTCAAAAAGGGGAGATGGAAAGAAATAGTGGTTTAATTTTTTGACGGTTTTATTAATTTAGGAATAATTAACCCTGATGTATTGAAAAGCGTCCGGAATGACATAACTTTATTACTCCTCCTGAACCACCTGTAAGGTTATTACATCATGAGTAATTTGAAACTTTCCGTTTGTCTTATAGGGGCAATTTTTTTACAGTCCTTTCTGATAACAATATCGGGAGGTTTTGTATTGAACGAGCACCCGCCGGAAGTGGAACTTTTTGACCATCTTGAGTTTGAGATCGTAAACACAGGCGACTTACCCGGGAACCCCTTCACCGATGTCGAAATCACCGCCCTGTTTACCGACAGCAACGGGAAAACCGACACCCTTGAGGGATTCTGTGATGACTTGTCCGGAAAATTCTTCAGGGTACGTTACATGCCCAGGGTTACCGGTATGTTCAGTTACCGGATCCTGGTCAGGTCGCCGGGTAAGCCTGCAGAATTCAAGGGCACTTTCCAGTCGGTGTTTTCCACGCGGAAGGGTCCGTTGCGGGTTGACAACAGTCATCCCTGGCATTTTGTGTATGAAGGCACCGGTGAACATTTTTTCTGGAATGCAACCACTGCCTATTGGCTGATGGGGTGGAAGGATATTCGGATCATTTATGAGGCATTAGACAGGCTTGCATCGTTGGGAGTCAACCGGATCAGGGTGGCTATCAACGGCAGATCGGAAGGCGGTTCGCGTTGGTACGAGCCACTGGTAACAGAGTCCCCGCAGTTTACCTTTTTACTCAATCCCTGGGTGGCCGGAGATCCGCAAAGCCTCGATAATCCGGAATTTGATGTCACCCGGTTCAACCTCCCCTACTGGCAGAAACTCGATCGGCTAGTTCATTTTGCCCGGGAAAAGAATGTGATCGTTTCCCTGATTTTTTATGTCGATGGCAGGGACCACGGTTGCGACCCCTTTAAAAAAGATCAAATGGGAAATGCTGATGAACAGCGTTATTACCGGTATGCTGTGGCCCGGTATGCCGGATATGCGAACGTGATGTGGGATGTCACAAACGAATACCACCTGTTCCGGTCGGAAGACTGGGTAAATAAAATGGGCATGCTGATCAGGACAAAAGACCCTGCAAAGCACCTGATCTCCGTACATGGTCATGACGATTTTCCGTTCAGGACCTCATCGTGGGTGGATGTGGTGCTGTACCAATCGTGGGACGAATGCGGCGGTTACCAGTTCATCACGGATTGCCGGAAAAAGCAGTCCGCCACCGGCCGCATCCTTCCCCAGGTGAATGAGGAATACGGATACGAAGACCATTATCCACCGTGGGGTTGCAGCGCCGGAATGAAGCGGGAACCCGACGGCAGGTCATCCGAAAACAGGCGGCAGTTAGCCTGGGAAATATATATGGCGGGAGGGTACCAGACGACAGGGGAAAGGGCCAATGAAGGTACCGGGTCCGGAAATGATGCAGGAGGCGGATGGATCAACGGCAGGGGCAATGACAGCATGATCATGCTAAAAGGGTATGCCGTGATCAAAAAGATCTTTGAACAAATATCCTACTGGAAAATGTCACCCGGTAATGACCTGGTGAATTACGGAAATCTTTGCCTGGCAAGCCCCGGTGAAGAATATATTGTATACAGCCGTCTGCCCAACTGCCGGGTGATCCTTCCGGGAAGCGAGACCTTTTCGGTAAAAATGATCAACCCCAGAACCGGAGAGGAAACGCTGCTGAAAGAAACCGATCCCGGGGACGTGGCCTGGGAATATCCCAGGAACCTGACAGGCGATTGGGTGTTTTTGGTGAAGAAAAAGTAATGTGCTATATTTATACCTTGTTTGGCCAATTCAATTCCAACCATGCACAATATAGCAACCTTCGGCGAGATCATGCTCAGGCTATCCACGCCGGGCTTTGAAAGATTCACTCAGGCAAAGCAGTTCGACATACAATTTGGCGGTGGCGAGGCCAATGTGGCGGTATCTCTTGCCAACTTCGGCATTCCTGTGAGTTTTATTACCAGGCTGCCCCAAAACGATATCGGAAGGGCTTGCGAAATGGAATTAAGAAAATATGGCGTCGGAACAGGCAGGATCATATGGGGTGGTGAACGCCTGGGGATCTATTTTCTTGAAACCGGTGCTGTTGCCCGTGCCAGTAAGATCCTTTACGACCGTGCCTGGTCCTCCATGTCCACCATTCAGCCTGGTATGATAGACTGGGACACTGTTTTTGACGGGGTAACCTGGTTTCACTGGACCGGCATTACCCCGGCCATTGCCGAAGGAACTGCACGCGTATGCCTCGAAGCCATTCAGGTTGCCGGTAAAAAGGGTATCACGGTATCAACCGACCTGAACTACCGCAAAAA